>Ga0187769_10000605_pt1 | contig 19927 bp, 17 predicted proteins | sample 0116_SJ02_MP02_1_FD_133140 | JGI IMG/M metagenome (GOLD analysis project Ga0187769, IMG submission 133140) | Tropical peat soil microbial communities from peatlands in Department of Meta, Colombia - 0116_SJ02_MP02_10_MG | ecosystem: Environmental > Terrestrial > Soil > Wetlands > Peat | place... | reverse complement strand
GTCGGCGTCAGTGGTAGGTGTCGAAGCGGTAGGAGGAGAGCGGGAGCTCGCCGAGCGCCATCAGGAACTCGGGGGGAGTAAGGATGGGCTTCGGGTAGCTCGAGGCATCGTCGAGGGCGATCCGTGGACAGGCGGTGTTCACGTAGGCATCGAGCGCCCTCCCCTCGAGGTCGCGGGGGTCCAGTCGGTCGAACACCAGGATCTCGGCCTCCCTTCCGTGGGCCCGCGCGCGCTCTTGGAGCGAGAGCGCGGTCGGCATCCGGTGCTGACCCGCGAAGGTCGACACGAGGACTCCCCATCGCAGCGCATCCCTCGCCTGCGCGACCATGAGCAATCGACGACGGACGAGCGCGGCCCGGTCGATCGGAGGTTCGAGGAGGTTCTGGACAGGGTCGAGCGACCAGACCGGCCGCTCGACCGCGACCGCGAGGCCGACCGGGTGGAACCGACCGGTGCCGACGAACAGGAACGCGTCCACCTTCCCCGCCACCGCCTCCGCCGCGGTGTAGTTGCAGCCGAGCGCCTGACCCGGGTAGGCGATCCGCCGGTCTCCCTCCCCGACCTCGACCTCGAACCCGCGCTGGCGGAGCGCATCACGGAGCGGCCCCAGGAGGTCCATGTGCTGGACTGACACGACCAGGCCGAGCCGGTGCGGGCATCCCCCCGAAGCGACGGTCGCCGCGAGTGCCTCCGGGTTCCCCGCCGGCGAGCGCATCTCCACGAAGTAGGTCGGACGGACCAGGGGGACGTTGGGAATCGGGGCGTGCCCCAAGACGACGGCCACGTCTGCGCGGGGGGCCTCGTCCTGCGACGGGAAGTCGCACGCACCGAAGCAGGGTCGGTTCGCGAGGATCACGGGCGCGCCCACTTCTCCGCGAAGTTGGGCCGCGAGCTCGTGGGCGTTCCGGACGAGCCCCGCCGGGACCTGGAGGACGATACGCTTCGGATGAGTCTCCCGAAGGGCACGGAACAGCTCCGGTCCCACCTCGCAGAACACGCGGGACGGCGAGGATGCGGGCGGGGCGGTCTCTTCGGGCATCGGAGCAAACCGGCCAGGGGTCGTCTCGCTAAACGTTTGGGGCCGCGAGGCCCAGTCGCGCGGAGAGTCGGCGGACCGCTTCCCGATTGTCGTCGAAATGGAGCCGACGAAGTGCCTCGGCCGCGGAGACCCACTCGAACGCCTCATGCTCGTCGCTGAGCGCGGGAGAAAAGTCCCGCGGCACTTCGGCCGCGAACGCATGCAGCCGCCAGACCTCCCCGTTGTCGGCCCGGAACGGCACGTGCCAGTCGAGCGGGAGCAGATGGTCGACCGTGAGGCCGGTCTCCTCCCGGATCTCCCTTCGGACGGCCGCCTCGAGGTCCCGGTCCTCCGCCTCCACCTTCCCGCTCACGGGGACCCAGATCCGTCCCCGGGCGGGAGGTCGCCGGAACAGGAGGAGCTCGAGCGGGGGGTTCGCGTAGAGATAGCCCTCGACGCACTCCCGCGCGATGGGCCCGGAGGGAACGGTCACCGCGTGCCCCGGCTCAGGATGCGAAGTATCGCCTCCGCCGGCTCACCTTTCGCCTGGAGGAGCGCCTCGACCGCCTCCTCGCGGGAGACGTTCGCCTGGTCCATCACGAGTCGGACGTCCTCCTCGGGCGGACCCGCTGGGGGCGGAGACGCGGCAACGCTCGGCGCAGGCCCGGGGACGGGTGCCGACGTTCGCGGGCGGACTTCGGGGGTCCCGACCACCTGGTAGGTGCGCACACCCTGGACCGTGAGGATCGTGACCTCGGGGGAACGGAAGACGTGCTCCTTCGTCTTGGTGCGCACGACGACCTCTTCGACCCCGGGGACCTCCTCGGTCGCCATCCCGAGGCGGCGCATCATCTGCTCCATCTGGCGCTGGTTGCGGCCGCCCGGGATCATGGCCGTCGACCCTCACTCGTCGTCCCCGGCCGCGGTCCGGATCTTCTCCTCGAGCTCGGCGTCCCCGGTCTCTTCGGAGTCCGCCGTCGCGGTCCGGCGGGCCGGGCGGCCCCGGCGCCGGTTCTCCTCTCGGGTCCGTCGGGCCTGGGCCGCCAGTTCTTCCATCAACCCGGAGATCCCCGCGAGCAGGTTCCAGCCGGTGTGGGAGGCGTAGTAGATACCGTCGTCCGTGTGCAGCCGTGCCTCTACCGTGAGCTCGTTGGTGCGATGGGTCGCGTGGGGAGCGAAGTGGAGCGAGAGGAGCGTCGGGCGGACATGGCGGGCCACGCGACGGAGGCCGCGGGCGACCAGGTGGTCGATCTCCGCGAACAGCGCCGGGTCGCCCGAGCCTCTCAATCCCGAGATCTCGACGTAGACGTCCTCGACCCGCGTCGGTTGCCCGGCCGGTCGCGAGCGACCGATCACGAGGCCCAGGAGGTCCGCCTGGCCGAGCACGCGGGTCGGCCGATGGTCTTCGATCACGAAGAGGCTCGAGACGTCCTCCCGCACCATCCGGCGGGCCGCCTCGACGATGTCGGAGCCGGCCTCCACCGTGACCGGAGGGGAGTGCATGATCGAACCCACCTCGACCTCGAGCGCGGACCGGGCCGTCCCGGGGTCCCGCTTGCCGGCCCTTATCGGACGCCAGAGGACCTTCCCCAGGTCCTTCACCCCGACCGCCCCTACCAGGCGGCCCTTCCGGTCCACCACCGGGAGCGGGTGCTCCTCGAGCAGGCGGATCTGAGCGACCAAGTGCCGGCAGAGCTCGTCCTCGCGGATCACGTGGGTCGCGGGGCTCGCCACCTCCTCCACCAACGGGATGCGGAGGGTCGAGAGCTGCGGAAGGCCCGGGATCGCACGGATGAGGTCACTGCGGCTCACAATGCCGAGGAGTTCCCCCCGGCGTCCGACCACCGGGGCCCCGCGGAGACCGGTCGCGAGGAGCTGCTCCGCCACCTCCGGCATGCTCGCGGAGGGTACGATGAGCGGGGGCAGGATGAGGAGGTGCTCCACCTTGGTCGACAGGGCCCGGCTGACCCGGCGCGCGATCGACTCGAAGGTGATCATGCCCGCCAGTCGGGAGTTACGGAGGACCGGAATCTCGTGGAACCCGCGGTCCCGCATCAGCCCGAGCGCTCGGGAGATCGGCGCGTCGTGGGGGAGCGTTACCGGGCGGGAGGTCATGAGGTCGGCAGCGGTGGGCCATGCGGCGGGCATCGCCGCGGGAGCTAAGCGGGAGGTTTTAGCGACTGCGGGGCACAGGTCAAGGCAGGTTGCGGGCCATCTGGTAGCCGTTCTCCCCGTCGGTGTAGTAGCCCCGCAACAGGTCGATCACCGAGAATTCGTAGCGCGCATAGAACCGGATGGCGGTCGCGTTCGAGACCCGCACTTCGAGGGTGGTACGGCGGAACGCCCGGTCCCGGCACCGGTCGAGGAAGGTGTCCATGAGGTAGCTTCCCATCCCTTGGGCCCGGAACCGCCGGTCGACCGCGAACATCAGTACCCGGGCCTCGCGCTCGACCTGGCAGACCCCGAGGAGGAAGCCGACCGGCACGTCGTGCGAGTCGGCGGCGATGAGGAACCCCTCCGGCCACTCGGCCGAGAGGGAGGCGTAGAGCGACGGGTCGTAGTGCTCGTGGAGGGCGTCCGCGACGATCGCCGCGACGAACGGCACGTCGCTCGGGCGGAACCCCCGGAGCGCGACCGGGGGCCGGGAGATCGGGAACGGGGCCTCGGTCGGCCCGGGCGCCGTGTCAGCGATACATCTCACCCGGCCCTTCGGTCTCGTTCGCCCGCATGCTGGACATCGACTCGCGGGTCTGCTGGAGGGTCTTGCGCACCTCGGCCTCGATCTGCCGCGCCTTGTCCCGCAGCGGCTTCGTGTCCAGCACGAGGAGCGGGACGAGGGGATTCACCGTCTCGATCACCTTCGCAGCGGCCCGGGCGTCCGGGTAGTCCTTGTGCGCTTGGGCGACCAGGCAGAGCACCGGCGTGGCTCGGCCGATCGCCCCCAGCAGGAGGCCTCCCGCGAGCCCGGTGACGACCCCGTTCGCCGCGGAGAAGCCGTACTTCTCGAGGAGCGGCGCGGCCGCTCGGTTCGCCATCGCCACCACCCGGGCGTCGCCCCGCACTTCGCTCTCAATCGGCTGACCCTCGATCGCGACCACCAGCTGGATCCCGCGCTGCTCCGCCCAGTCGAGGAGGACGCGGCTCAGCAGGTTCAGCATCCCGACCGGGGGCTGGATGTCGGCGATCGCGACCACCAGCTGGTCGCTCGAGCGGTCGACGCCGCAGACGAGCTTGCTCGCGTAGAGGCGGACGGGGGCGCTCACCACCCCCTCCTCCATGATGACGGTCGGCGGGAACTCCTCGCTGATCATGTAGGCGACCAGCGTCATGTCGAGCGAGTGGACGAGGTAGGAGGCGGCGACCGAGCCCACGAGGCCGTGGGTCGGGAACCCCACGACCATCATCGCTCCCTTGAGCGATTCCTCCCGTGTGTCGACGATGCGGACATCGCCCGCGGCCGTCACGTAGGCGTCCCTGAGCGGTGCACCCTTTTCGGCCTTAAGGTACTTCGGTAGGGGTTCGGGGGCCCCCGGAAGCACGGGCGTCAGGTTTTTGGTCGGTCGCCGGCATCCAAGCGGCGGTCGTTCGCATGAAGGTGCTCATCACCGGCATCGACGGGTATTCGGGTTGGCCGCTCGCGCTCCATCTCCTCGGACGTGGCCACGACGTGGTCGGCATCGACAACTTCGTGACCCGGCGTCGGGTGAAGGAGGTCGGCAGCTGGTCGGCGACCCCCATCCCGTCGTTCCCGCGCCGGCAGGCGGCGGTCCGGGAGCTCCTCGGGAAGGAGATCCGGTTCTACCGCGGCGGCCTCGCGGACTGGGAGCTCGTACGGAGCGTCCTCGAGAAGGAGCGGCCGGAGGCGATCGTCCACCTGGCCGAACAGCGGAGCGCCCCCTACTCGATGATCGACGTCCACCACGCCGTATCGACCCAGGTCGACAATCTCACCGGCACCCTCCACCTATTGTTCGCGATGAAGGAGGTGGCGCCGGACGCGCACCTCGTGAAGATGGGGACGATGGGCGAGTACGGGACGCCGAACGTCGACATCCCGGAGGGATTCTTCGAGGTCGAGTACCACGGCCGGAAGGACACGCTGCCGTTCCCGCGCTCGGCCGGCTCCTGGTACCACTGGAGCAAGGTGTTCGACTCCGGGGACGTCTACTTCGCGAGCCGGATCTGGGGCCTCCGGACGACCGACGTGATGCAGGGGGTCATCTACGGGACCCGGACCCCCGAGATCAGCCACGACCGGCTCCTCACGCGGTTCGACTTTGACGAGACGTGGGGGACCGCGCTCAACCGGTTCATCGTCCAATCGATCCTCCACCTCCCCATCACCCCCTACGGGAAGGGCGACCAGCGGCGCGGGTTCCTTGCCCTCGAGGACTCGATGCAGTCGCTGCGTCTCGCGGTCGAGAACCCGGCGGACGCGGGCCAGTACCGCGTCTTCAACCAGTTCGACAAGGCCTATTCGGTGAACGAGCTGGCCGAGACGACCCAGCGGATCGCCGCCGAGTTCGACCTCCATCCGACCATCGAGCACCCCCCCGACCCCCGGGTGGAGGCGGAGCAACACTACTACTCGCCGATCCACGAGCACCTGCCGCGCCTCGGCTACCGCCCGATCCGCACCCTCGAGGAGGGAATCCGCCAGATCTTCCGCGACCTACTGAGGTTCCACCGCCGCCTGGAAGCGAAACGGCACGTCGTGATGCCGACCGTCCAGTGGCGGGTCACCGACAGCCGTCCACTGCTCGAGGCCCGGGAGGCGGCCCACCACCCCGGTCCGGCTCCTCCCCCCTCGGCCCCGTCCGAGCCGACCACCCCCCAAGCCCCCTCGTCGTAGCGATCTCATGGAAGCGGTCATCACCCTCGCGGGCGAGGGTACACGGATGCTCCCGTGGAGCCGCGGGCTCCGCAAGGAGTTCCTGCCGCTCTACGACCGCGGAGAGAACGGCGACCTGGTCCTGAAGTCGGTCGCGCACCTCGTGGTCGAGACCCTCGTACGCGCCGGCGCCGACCGGCTCACGCTGGTGGTCCAACCGAAGGACCTACCGTTCGTCCGCCACTACTTCACGGTCGACCCCGAGTTCGTCCGCCGCCATCGAAACGTCGCGGACCGACTCGCGGAGACGCGGCGGTTCTACGAGACGCTCCGGTCGCTCCGCCTCTCCTTCGCGCTCCAGCGGGCGCCGAAAGGGTTCGGGGACGCGGTCCTGCGGGCCCGACCGTTCCTTCGCGACCGGGCGTTCCTCCTCCACGCCGGGGACGCCGTCGTGATCGAGCCCCCGGGGACGAGCATCCTCCGGACGATGGCCGACCTCCGCGACCGCGAGGAGCTCGACGCGGTCCTCCTCGTCCGGCGCGTTCCGGACGCCCGCCGCTACGGGGTGGTCGAGGGGAAGCAGGGACCCCGGGTCGAGCGGTGGCGGCGTCTTTCGGTCACCCGGATGGACGAGAAGCCCAAGCACCCCCGGAGCCGATGGGCCGCGACCGCCGCCTACGTCTTCGCGCCCACGATTTTCTCGGCGCTCCTCCGCCACCGGCGCGAACACCACCCCCGGGAGCTCGAGCTCACGGACGGGATACGTACCCTTCTCGAGCAGGGCGGCCGGGTCTCGGCCCTCGTCCTCGACCCCGAGCGCGAATGGCGGTCGGTCGGCTCCCCCGAGGGGTTCGCGCGGGCGCTCGAGTGCACTCGGCGGCGGGCCGAGCATTCGGCGCTCGGTGGATAGCGGAGAAACGACCCGGGCGAACCGTCCTACGTCATCCTGCCAAGACCGAACGATTAAAGCGCGCCGGGCCATTCCGAACGGTCGGTTCAGCTGCCTATTCTGGCGCCGACGGAGGAGAGGAAGAGTAGAGATGAAGCGCCAGATGGTCGACATGCTGGCGGAACTGATCAAGATCCCCAGCGACCCATTCTCCGACAAGCAGGAGGTGCTCGACTACGTCCAGTCGTTCACCGACCACATCCACATGCGGAACACGCTCTTCGGGGACCCGCAGGCGCCCGCCCTTCTCGCGGAGTTCGGCCAGGGCGGTGTCGTCCTCTCCGGCCATCTCGACACCCCGCCCGTCGGCGACTACTGGAGCTTCTCGCAGAGCCAGCTCGCCTCGGGGCGGATGTACGGTCGCGGCGCGGCCGACATGAAGGGAACGGTGGTGGCGATGCTCGAGGCGGCCCAGGACTTGGTCGCCCGCAAGATCCCGGTGGTCCTCGCCTTCACGACCGACGAGGAGACCTCGATGCAGGGGGCGACGGCGCTCGCGAAGACACTGCCGCTCCGCCGCGCGAAGGCGGTCGTGGTCGGAGAGCCGACGGGCCTTCGGGTCGCGTACGCCGAGAAGGGGGTCCTCGACCTGGGCATCGAGACGCGGGGGAAGGCCGCCCACGGGGCGATGCCGCACCTCGGGGAGAACGCGATCTCGAAGATGATGCGGATCCTGCGCGGCCTGGAGTCGTTCAAGGGCCGCATCGCCCACCCCGAGCTCGGTTCGGTCACGATGAACATCGGCACCTTCAACGGCGGGACCCGGCTCAACGTCGTGCCGAACCGTTGCACGAGTGAGGTCGACATCCGCTTCCCTCCCCCGTACACGCCCGACCAGCTCTACCACGAGATCGAGGAGCACCTGCGCCGGATCAAGACGCCGTTCACGCTCCGCCGCATCCTGACGATGCCGGCGGTGCAAATCGACCCCAACTTGGAGCACGTGAAGCTCCTTCGGGACGTCGCGCAGGCCGAGTCGACCGTGCTCGTCCACGCCTCGGAGGCGGTCCACTACACGCAGGTGAACTCCCGGGTCGTCATCTTCGGCTCGGGCGAAGAGGAGCTCTCCCACCAGGCGAACGAGTACGTGAAGATCGAGTCGGTGGCTCGGGCGACCGAGGTCTACAAGAAGTACGCCCAGCGCCTCGCGACGCTGCGGTCGGCGGGGTAGCGCCGCGCATCGCGTCCATCAAGTAACCCGTGGCCTACCCCCGGCGTGTGAAGGTCGCTCAGCTCTCGACCCGTTTCCCCCCGGGGCCGGGCGGTGTCGAGCGCCACGTAGCGGAGATCTCCCCACGTCTCGCGGCGCGCGGGCACTCGGTGGAGGTGTTCACCTCCGACCTCTACCGGGAGTTCCCATGGCAGCGACTGCCCCCCACGGTCCCGCGCGAAGAGCGGACGAACTGGGGAACGGTCCACCGGCTGCCGGTCTGGTCGATGCCGGGCGAGCTTCACTATCCGTTCTTCCGTGGCCTCGACCGGGCGCTCGAGCGGTCCTCCCCCGAGATCGTGCACGCGCACACCTACGGGACGAACCAGGTCGCGGTCGCCCGGCGGCACCGCCGGCGGCACGGCGCTCCGTTCGTCCTCACCGCGCATTTCCACCCGATCTGGTCGATCGAGGGCGGTTGGCTTCGCCATCGGATCCGCGGATTCTACGACCGCCGGCTCGCCGGCCCGGTCGTCCGGGACGCGGCGCGATTGATCGTCCAGACGCACGAGGAAGAGAAGCTGCTCCGGTCGCTCGAGATCCCGCTACCCCCGACCGTGATCGTTCCCCCGGGGTACTCGCCCCTTCCGAGCCCACCCCCGGACGCTCCCAAGTTCTCGGAGCGGTACCGCATTGACGGGCCGTTCGTGCTGTTCGTCGGCCGGCTCGCCTCGAACAAGGGGCTCCTCGACTTCGTGACCGCCTTCGCGGCCTTCGCGAGGTCCCACGCCGAGGCGCGGCTCGTGCTGGTGGGCGAGGACGGGGGGATGGGACCCGCCGTGGACGAACGGGTCCGGGCGCTCGGTCTCGCGGGCCGGGCCTACCGTCTGGGCCACGTCGATGACGACCGCATCCTCTCGCTCGCCTATCGGGAGGCCCAGATGGTGGTACTCCCGAGCGAGTACGAGGCGTTCGGGCTGGTCCTCCTCGAGGCGCTGGCCGCGGGGACCGCGGTCGTGGCGACCCGAGTCGGCGGGGTTCCCGACTTCATCGAGGACGGCCGGGCGGGACTCCTCGTCCCGCCGCGAGCCCCCGCCGACCTCGCGGCGGCGATCGAGCGGCTCTGGACTGACCGGTCCCTGGCCCGCCGCATCGGCGCGTACGGCCGCGATGAAGTCGTACCGAAGTACACCTGGGACTCCCTGGTCAACCGGCTGGACGCGGTCTACCGGGAGGTGGCCGGGCCGTGAGGGTCATCCACGTGACGCTCCGGTTCGACGCTCCCGGCGGCGTGGAGACGAACGTCCGCGAGATCACCCGGCGTCTGCGAGCCCGAGGGGACGACGTGGAGGTCTACGCGAGCGACCTCTACGATGAGGCGGGATGGGAGCGACGGGACCACTACGCTCCGGTCGTGGACGGTGTACCGGTCCGGCGCTTTCCGGTGCGGAAGCGGCTCATCCCCGGCCTCACGATGCCGCTCATGGTGGGCCTCATCGATGCTCTCGCCGAGAGCGGCGCCGACCTGATCCACGCGCACTCCCACCGCTACGGTCATGTGCTCGAGGCCGCCATCACCGCCGAGCGGTGCGGGATTCCGCTGGTCGTTTCGACGCATTACCATCCGGCGCGGAGCGAGGAGCCCCCCGTGAAGAAGGGTCTCCTGAGACTCCAGGACTTCGGATTTGGCATGACCGCCTACCGGATCGCGGCCCGCCTCGTGGTCGAGAGCGAGCTCGAGGCCGCGCTCGTCCGGGAGTTCGCGCCGCGCGACCGCATCCGCGTGGTCCCTCCGGGGATCGACCTCGCCGCGTGGGGCGACCCGGCCGGAGACCTCGCGGCCCAGCCGTCCCTTCCCTCGGAGTACTTCCTGTTCGTCGGGCGGGTCGCCCCGAACAAGGGGCTCGGCCACCTTGTGGACGCCGTCGCGGCTCTCCGCCCTCCCGCCCGCCGTCCGCTGGTCGTTATGGGGCGGGATTGGGGGGAGCGGGCGAACCTCGAGGCCCGGGCCCGGTCGCTCGGGATCTCGGAGGCGGTCGTCTGGCTGGGGCACGTGGAGAGCGACCGTGCCTACCGCTCCGTGATTCGTCGGGCCACGGCGCTCGTCCTCCCTTCCGAGTGGGAGGCGTACGGGCTCGTCCTCTTGGAAGCGATGGCGGCCGGCACTCCCGTCGTCGCATCGACCGTCGGAGCACTACCTGAGGTGTTGGATTCCGGACGCGCCGGTCGTCTCGTCCCGTACGGGGACTCGCGTGCGCTCGCCGACGCACTCAACGCCGTCGTACGCGAGGGCGACGCGACGCGCGCGCAGGTCGAGGCCGGGCGGGCGAAGGCTGGCGCATCGGACTGGTCCGTGTCGGCGGACCGGTACCGGAGCCTCTACCGCGAGGTCCTGGCCTGACGCCATCGGGCCTCGAGACGGACGAGCTCGCGGCCGACGTGGTCGAGGTCCCGGCCAGGGACTCCCGGGACGAAGCGAGCGACCGCCACGAACAGTCGCCCGAAGAGGCCGGCGATCATCCGGCCCCGGCGACCGCGTCGGTGGCCGCGTAGTCGGCGAGGATGCCAATCCCCTTGCGGATGTTCTCCCGAGATGCCGCGAAGGAGAGCCGAAGATGGCTCGCCCCGAGCGAACCGAACGCATCACCGGGCGTCGTGATCAGCCCGCGGCGGAGGAGCGCGTGGGCGACGTCGGTCGCCGACCGTCGCCAGCTGAACCTCGGGAACGCGTAGAACGCCCCCATCGGCGGGACAAGGGAGAGCCCCGGGATCTTCTTGACCAAGCGGACCACGAGGGCCCGCCGCGCGCGGAACTCCTTCACCATCGCTCGGGTCGGCGCGTCCGACCCGAGGCCGACCAGCGCGGCGGCCTGCGCCGGCGTGGAGGGGCAGGCCATGATGTGGTAGTGCATCTTGTTGAGCTCGACGGCGAGGGGCTTCGGTGCCACCAGGAAGCCGAGCCGCCAGCCGGTCATCGCGAGCGTCTTCGAGAAGGAGTTCGCGATCACCACCCGGTCGGTCCGCCCCCAGAACGAGGTCGCGGGCCCGTCGTAGATGATCTCCTCGTAGACCTCGTCCGAGACGATTGTGAGGTTGTGGCGGTCCGCGAACGAGACGATCCTATCGACCAGCGCCGCCGGGTAGACCGCTCCCGTGGGGTTGGACGGGCTGTTCACGACGATCGCCTTGGTCCGATGCGTCACGAGCCGCTCGAGCTCATCGAGGTCCGGGAGGAAACGACGGGACTCGGGGAGCGCGTAGGGGACCGGAACGGCGCCGAGGAGTCGGGCGTGCGGTCCGTAGAGGACGAACCCGGGGTTCGGAACGAGCACCTCGTCCCCGGGGTCGTAGAGCGCGAGCGCGGCGGCCATGAGTCCCTCGGAGCCGCTCCCCGTGACAATCACGTTGTCCCGGGTCGTCTTCGGGTTGAGCCCGCGGTACCGCTCCGCGATCTTTTCGCGGAGTGGCGCGAGCCCGGCCGACGGACCGTAGTGGTTCATCCCGTTCCGCACGGCGGCGCAGAGCGCCTCGACCACCGCCTTCGGAGGGTCGAAGTCGGGCTCTCCGAGGCCGAGGTTGATGGAGTTCGGGGGGGCCGCCTCGAACATCTTGCGGATGCCCGAAATCTCGACCTCCCGTGTTCGGTGGGCGACCATTCGCGCGCGGACGACGGGGGTCCCCTTTAGGGTTGTCGCGTGCGAGCCTCTCTCTCGGCCGGAGGCCGCTCGACGCATCGGGCACAAGCGCCATTTATCTAATCCGCTCCCGGGGAGTGCGAGGGATCCGATGGCGGTCCGCGTCGTGGTCGGGGCTCAGTTCGGGGACGAGGCGAAAGGGAAGATCACGGACTTCCTCGCGGCCCATGCACGCTTCGTCGTCCGCACGGGAGGGGGGCCGAACGCGGGCCACTCGATCCACCTGCCCGAGGGCGTGGTGGTCCTCCACCAGCTCTCCTGCGGAGTCCTCCGCAAGGGAGTGGTCGGGGTGAGCGGCCCCGGCATGGTCGTCAACCCCCTCACGTTCGAGGAGGAGGTCCGCGAGCTCGAGCGACGCGAACTCCTGCGGGGCCAGATCGTCCTCTCCGACCGCGCCCACCTCATCCTCCCCCTTCACGAGGCCGAGGACGCTTGGGAGGACGAACTCCGGGCGAAACAGAACCCGACCGCGGGGTTGGGAACGACCCGCCGTGGGATCGGCCCGGCGTACGCCGACCGGGCCGGACGTTGGGGACTTCGGGTGGCCGACCTGACGCGACCCGCCGTTCTCAAGGAGCGGCTCGAGTTGCTGTACGCCACCAAAGCGTCGATCCCGAACCTCCCGCCGCGCGCCGACCTGGAGACCCGCCTGGCGGAGGTGGGGGGCCGCCTGGCGCCGTACGTTCGACCCACCGAGGCCATGCTGTGGGACGCGGCCGACCGTGGTGACAACATCCTCCTCGAAGGAGCCCAGAGCGCTCTCCTCGACGTGGACTTCGGAACCTACCCTTACGTCACCAGCTCGCACCCGACCAGTGCGGGCGCCCTGGTCGGGAGCGGAATCCCTCCGACCGAGGTCGACGCGGTGATCGGCGTCTCCAAGGCCTACACAACGAGGGTCGGTGCGGGTCCCTTCCCGACCGAAGACACCGGGACCGCCGGGGAGTTCCTGCGTCGTGTGGGAGGCGAGCGAGGCGCCACCACCGGACGCGCCCGCCGGTGCGGCTGGCTCGACTTGGTCCAGCTGCGGTACACCGCCCGCCTGAACGGATTCACGTCCTTCGCGATCACGAAGGTCGATATCCTGGGTGGGCTCGATGAGGTCCCGGTGTGCGTTCGGTATAATCTCCCGGATGGCTCGACCACTCGCGACGTGCTTCCGGCTCAGACCGAAGACCTCGCGAAAGCGCAACCGGTCTTCGAACGCTTCCCCGGGTGGCCCGAGTTCCACGGGCGAATGAAGGACCGGATCCTTCGGGAAGGGGCGAGGGCGCTTCCCTCGACGCTCCGCCGGTATCTCGACTTCATCACGGAGGAGACGGGAGTGCCGGTCGAGTGGGTCGGCTTCGGTCCTCAGCGCGACGAGACGGTCTGGACCGGACCGATCGTGGCCCACCGGCGCCGCACAGGGATCACCGCGTGGGCCGGCTAGCCGCCCGTGTCCATCGACCTGTTCCTCTACGTCGCCTTTGCCATCGGCTTGGTCGCGGGCCGGCTGGTTCGCGTTCCCGGGCCCTGGATCCCTCGCGCGACCCTCGTAACGATCGTCGTGCTCGTCGGCCTGCTGGGCGCCTCCCTCGCCGGAATCCCAGCCCAAACCCTCCTCACCGCGATCCCCCTGGGTCTCCTGTTTGCGCTGCTGATTCTCGGGGCGACCACCGTCGCGGTCCTTCTCCTCCGTCGAGCCGTTCCCCCTCGCGAGGCTCCTCGGCCGGGGCTCGCCCGACGTGAACGCCTTCCGCTGAGCCTCGTGCTGCTCGCCTCCCTTCTAGTGGGCTACGCCCTCGGAAGGCTGGTGAGCTTCCCGGCGGTGGCCCTGATCCCCTACGCGCTCTACGCACTCCTCGCCCTGGTTGCCTTCGGCCTCAGGCTCGAACTCCGGATCCTGCGTCGGGTATGGATTCCGCTCGTGGCCGCGGTCGCCGGAGCGCTCGTGGCCGCGGGGGCCTACGCCGCGGTCACCGGAATGGCTCCGCTCCTCGCCCTCTCCTCCTCCCTCGCTTTCGGGTGGTACACTCTCGCGGGCCCCCTCGTAGCCGCCCGGGCCGGGGCGGCCATCGGCCTGGTCGCGTTCCTCGCGAACTTCCTGCGGGAGAACTTCACGATGCTGAGCTCGCCGGTGCTGGGCAAGTCGGTGGGAGGAGAGGGGCTCACCGCCCTCGGCGGGGCGACTTCGATGGACACGACCCTCTACTTCGTTACCCGGTACGGGGACGCGGACGCCGGCAGCCTCGCGATCGCGAACGGGTTCGTCCTCACGGTAGCCGCCGGCCTTCTTCTGCCGGCCCTCCTTGCGTTCGCGCCCTAGGGTTTTATGGCCGCGCGACGCTCCGCCGGCCCGTTGGGCTCGTGGTCCAGCGGTTACGACGTCGCTCTCACACAGCGAAGACCGCCGGTTCGAATCCGGCCGAGCCCATCTCCGGGGCGGGGTAGTACCAATTGCCGCCTTCCTTCACTACCCCTGTCTTGCTTTGCAAGTCTCAGGTCATGGAGGCCGACTCGCGTTCTCCGTCTGTGATGCTTTCTTCTACGAGGACCCTCTGTGGAAGCTTGTCCTCTTGTTGCTGTCGATTCTCTTTTGAGCGGCCCAGCAAGACGATGGGCCATACAAGCAACCGGGGAAGGGCCGATCTATTATCCGCCAAAGACCGTCAAGTGAACCATCGCCATATCGTTGTACTGTACCTCAAAGTCCCCGTCCGGGGACGTCCAATTCAGCCATCCGCCGACAGGTGTGGCCGGCGTCCCCATCTCGAATTGGTAAGTCGGACCCCCGTACTCAGTTCCGTTTCCGTGTACTTTTGGGTTCGCGGTGCACCACTGTATGAGCTGAATGTGGAACGTCACATCTGCCAATGAAACGTTAGAAACCGGGCCAGCTTCGCTGGGACAGCTTGGGGTAGTCAAGTTAACGAATTCACTTGCCCGCGGATTATGCGTTTGTGTGACTGTGCTAGTTTCCGCCAAATAGTAACCGATCGCATACACTCCCACAACGGCCGCCACCGCAACCAGTACCCACAGCCATGCGCGGTGCGCTCTCTGGGGGGGGTGCTGGGGAACTTCTCCCTTCTTGCCCATTTCTGCTTCCCTCTCAAGACGGAGTCACGTGCAGATTACGAGTTTCGAGAACTACCGCATGAGGTTAAAAAGGGTAGTGAAAGAAAGCGGCAATTGGTACTACCCCCCCATCTCCGGGGCAGAGAAGGCTCGACGTGGCTCGGGGTCAACTCGCCTCCACCCGAGCATTATGAGGGGGACTCTCGACTCGCCTCCAACCCACCGTGACCGCTCCGAAGATTCCGCGGGTCCCCGCACAGCGGTCCCGCCCCGGTGCTTTGGACGTTGGGGCCTTCGCCATCCTTCTCGGGGTCCTCCTGGCGGCTTGGGCCTGCTCGAGTGGGTCGGCAACTTCAGCGGCCGGCGTGGCGTCGTTGAGAACAGGGGCAGCCACCGCCCATGAAGAGCCTCGAGGACCGATGGCGTTGGACTGTGCGACGCCTGTACTCGCCTCAGTTTCGGTGACCCCGGAGAATGTCTCGGTGGAGGGATTGGGCACTCAGTCCTTCAGCGCAGAGGCCCAGAGCACATGCGGAACGATCCTCACGAATCTCGCTCACTTCAGCTGGGGGCTCTCCGCCGATGACCTGGGCAGTCTCAACGCCACCACCGGCGCGTCCGTGGTCTACACGGCCTGCCTGGCCCCGATGGGTGGCGTGCTGCGCCTGCTCGGGACCTACGCCGGTGTCACCCGCTCGGTCAACGCCACCCTTACGATTCGGTACGACCCCAGTTCCGTTGAGAACCCAGGTCTCAGCCCCGGCGGTGCTCGCGTCGACTCACCCACCGGGAAACTCGTCCTCCTCGCCGTGGCGTCAACCCTGGTCGTCGGGGGCGTGATCGTCCTCGTCCGCGGCCAACGGTGGCTGCGGCCGTCGCCTCGCCCGCGCTCCCCGGAGACCGAGGAACCGGAGGAGGCGACGACGCAGGACGTGCCGGTGCGGCCATCCCCCTGAACCCCGGGCCGTGGAACGGGGAGTCCGATCCTTCCTCGTTCGGAGGGGATTAAAGCCCCGGTCGGACTAGGGAGAGCGGCGCGAATGTTCGACCGAGTGCTCGTGGGGTACGACGGGTCCGCGCCCGCCCGCCGCGCCTGCCAGGTCGCATCCGAGATCGCCGCCCGGTTCCACTCCGTCCTCACCGTCATCGTGGTGCGACCGGTAAGCCACACCGGAGCCGACCACTACCTGGAAAGTCTGGTCCCGCTGGGCGACTCGGGAATCCCCCTCTCGGCCCTCATCGATGAGGTTCGCGGCCGGGCCGTAGCGCATGGAGCCCAGCGGGTCGAGTCGGTCTTCCTGCAGGGCGAGGTACCCGAGGCGCTGCTCGATTGGCTGCGTACGAACCCGCAGGACCTGGTAGTGGTGGGCTCGCGGGGCCTCTCCCGCGGACGGCGACTCCTTCTGGGCAGTGTTTCGTCGGGTCTGGTCGCGGAAGCCCCGTGCCCCGTACTGGTGGTGCGACCCACCCGGGACCACCACGCGGATTCGGGGGAAGGGCGGATACAGTAGTTCGTCCGCGATCACTTCGAGCGGCCCAGAGATTTCTCACCCGCACTCCTGTCCCGGCCGAGTGGCCCAGGGCCCCGACGGGTTTCGTCCCGCGCGTGAGATTCTATAGCATTCTGGCGTGTACTATTTATTTATGGCGTTGTCTAAATATCTCACCATGAACGAGATCGAGTGGGAAGGGTCGCGACTGCCGAGAAAGAACACGGGCGGGATCCGGGGACCGATACCCCCGCACGGCCACCCGCTGCGGGAGTTCCTCACGCTGGAGTTCCCACGGGAGCATGCGGCGTGGGTCCTTCAACGCCCGCTCGCGGAATCATCGCGGGGGAAGCGGATCCGTTGGTCCTCCTTCCGCCGGGCTCGGAACCGAGGGAGGGAGGGGGACTAGGCCCGCCGGACCCAGGCATCGAGGCGAAGGAGACCCGACGAGCTCCTGATACGTGGGAGGGTCGGTGGGCGTCCCAAGGGGCACCGGGGGCGTTCGCCGGTCCTGTTCGTCACTTCCTCAGTACTTTGAAGGCGAGGTCCCAGCTTCCGAAGCGCAGGGCGGTCTTCACCCAAAGGACGCAGAGCGACTCGAGCTCGCGTGAGCCCTCGATGCCCCCGAGGTCGATGACGGACGGCCAGCCAAACGAGTGGAGAATCTCGGTGACCGTCGTCTTGGCCGCCGCGTCGTTTCCGCAAATGTACATGTCGGGCGGCCCTCCCGGGAAGTTCGGGCGGAAGAAATGGGCGTTACCGATGATGTTGAACGCTTTCACGACCCGCGCCTCCGGTAGCAGCTTCTGAAGTTCCTCGCCCGCGCTGGTCGTCGTGCCGATCGCGAGCGACGGCGGCGCGTTCTCGTGAAAGACGAGCGGGTTGGTGGTGTCGATCACGACCTTGCCGCGGAAGCGAGCCGGGCCGGCGGCCCGGACCGCCTCGGCCGTCGCCACGCCAAGGGTGGCGACGACGACGACTTCCCCGAACTCGGCCGCGTCCGCGAACGACCCTACCATTCGCTTCCCGGGCGAGCCCTTGAGCCACTCCTGGACCTTCGGCTGTTCCGGGTGGCGAGTACCGATCTTGAGCTCGTGTCCCAGAGTGCCGAATCCGTTCCCCAGAGTTCTTGCAACGTCTCCGCTGCCCAAGATTCCTACGCGCATGGTGGATGGGACGACCCACGAGGGTTCCCATTATACACCTTCCGAATGGATGGGCGAGGGTCTCGCTTTTACAAGGTTCAAATAGCGGGCCACATTCCCTGCTCTAATGACCGCTCGCTCGCGAGTATTGGTCGCCTTGGTCGTCGCCACGATTGCCCTATCTGCCGCTGCTCTGAGTGGAGCCCTGCTTTCTGCGGGCGTCCACGCCGGATCGACTTCGACTTCCGCCAGCTTCCCGACGGCGAAGTCGACCCACTCCGCCGCCGCGATAGCGCCCTCCACGAATGCCCGGACCCTTACGGCGCCCGGGCCGGCGGCCGCGGCCAAGCTCGAGGCGGAGATGCGAGCCGCCCACTTGGATCCCCGGACGTTCTACCCCCCGAACATGCTCTACGCGCCAACGATGCAGAAGGGCCTGATTGTTAAACCGAGCTATCCGGAGGCACCGGAACCGGCCGGACTGGCGGATTACGGTGTCAACAACTCCACCGGTACGCCCACTTCCTACACGATTGACACGACGGGTTACCGCGCGACCGTGACCCTCAACTCGGTCAATCCCTACTATCTCGCGAACTACAATCCCGAGGCCTTCACCTCCCAGCTGAACGTCGTGCTCCAGAACGTCACGGTGTTCGGTAACTCGAGCTACAACTTCTGGACTCAGGACGTCTTCTTCTACGACGCGTACTCCGACCAGCTCCTCCTGCTGGACAACATCTGGAACTTCTCCTCGACGACCTTCCTTCAGCCAGCGAACACGTTCCTCAAGATTCCCGGCTACACGAACGGGACTCCGGTGGTGATCCCCGGGGAGAATTACTACTACACGGAGCTCGGACCGTTCAACGGGATCCGGCCTCCATTCACGGTGGAACTCAACTTGAACGCCACCACCCTCGAGTACAACGGGACGAACTACACCGAGGCCAACTTCGCGATCGATGTGCTCAACGGCACGGGAGCCACGCTCGTCAACGACCAGTTCGACCGCGCGCTGTTCAACAACACCGGAGGCTCGGGAGCTATCCCCCAGGCTCACTTCCACATCGACGGGACGAACATCACCCCGACGGGGTACATCCCCTATGACGCTGAGATCATGCTCGGCGGCCCGGGCGGCGGCAGCACGGCCACGTTCCAGGGAATCAACGGGAGCATGACCCTCCAGCACACGAACTCGACAGGGGTTTACGTCAACGAGCCGGCAACCTGGAGCTCGGGCTCGGAGACTGGTGAGACCTGCGTCGGAGTCGCTGAATACTACACCTCCGATGACGTGGTCCACCTCGGAGCGGGTCCCGAGTTTATCCAGCCGTTCTGGAACTCGAGCGCGACCGCAACTCCGGGAGCCGCGACGCTCTCCGGTACGATCACCCCGTCGAACTCGTGGGCGTTCGTGACGAACGGTGCCAGCTACAACATTTCGAACTCGGCGTGGGGGGCGGTGCCGGTCAGCGGCGCCTATTCGTGGAACCTCACTCAGGGGACCTATACCGTCAAGATCATGGAGAGCGACTACAACGTCTCCATGAGCGGGCCCCTGGCCTTGACCGCCGGAACCACGACCCCCTATTCGGTCACGATGGTGGCCAATACGACGATGGGAGTCTACACGCCGCTCTACGCGATGTCGAATAGTCAGCTGGCGGCGATTTCTTCCGGGGGAACCGGGACGGTGGCCGACCCGTACATGATCCTGAATAACGAGGTCAGCAACCTTTCCGGCGAGTTCGCGTCGATGAACGATTACGGATTCCCGGCGTACCCGGGAATCTCGCTCGTCGGCACAACGGACTACGTGGAAATCTCGGACGCGGCGCCGTTCCTCGTCGACTTTTGGGGAACTTCGCTCAACGTCGCCAACCACTTCTTCATGCCGGGGTCGAACGACCTCAACATCTGGATGTTCGAGACCACCCACGTTTCCGTCGTGGGCGGCACGATCTCCGGGTGGTTTGGCCCGTACCAGACCGGGTTCCCGTTCGCGCTCGTGCTCATCTGGAACTCCACCGGCGACCTGGTCACCGGCGTGACGTTCGAGGTGAGCGTGGACGGAGTCCAGTCCTACGGCAGCACGGGGGACTCGATCGTGGGGAACACGTTCCTCTACGCGCCCCAGACCGGCTACGTCATCGGGGGCCCGGTCGTGTACACGACAAGCTTCCCGTACGGAGTGGAGCTACCGGCAACCGGCCTGATCGTGAGCGACGTGGCCGATTCGATCTGGAACAACTACTTCGATACGCCGTTCACGGCGGTCGAACCGAACGTGAACCCCTACGATGACTTCTATCCGGCGGGGCTCTTCAGCTACACGAACAACTGGAACCTGACGGCGCCGATTCCGGCGGGCACGACCACCGTGATCAACGGCATCTCGATCACGGGCGCCGTGGGCGGCTTCCCGTACGCCTGCGGAAACTGGTGGTACGACTACACCCCGGGCGTGACCTCCCTCCCGTACGATGAACTGGCGTACGGGTTCGTTTGGATCACGACCGGTGGAGACTACTGTCCCGCCGGCTCGCTCGGGACCCTCCTGTTCGTGGAGAGCGGCCTTCCGAC
>Ga0187769_10000604_pt1 | contig 19930 bp, 19 predicted proteins | sample 0116_SJ02_MP02_1_FD_133140 | JGI IMG/M metagenome (GOLD analysis project Ga0187769, IMG submission 133140) | Tropical peat soil microbial communities from peatlands in Department of Meta, Colombia - 0116_SJ02_MP02_10_MG | ecosystem: Environmental > Terrestrial > Soil > Wetlands > Peat | place... | reverse complement strand
CTTTCCCTACATGTTCAAGTTCTACAAACTGGGGCCGATCATCGGGATGCGGACCTGGGGAGGCGTGCGAGGAATCCGCGGCGACATTCCACTGATGGATGGCGGCTACATCACGCGGCCGGAATTCGCAGTCTATGGGCTGGATAGCCACTGGGTGGTTGAAAACCACGGCGTCGATCCGGATATCGTCGTGGACAATCTACCGGAGCAGGTGATGGCCGGGCACGATCCGCAGCTTGAGAAAGCCATTGCCGTTGTGATGCAGAATATCCAGGCGAACCCGCGGGCGCTGCCGCCGCGACCGGCGGACTTGCCGGCGTATCCGCCAGCGCCGGGCCACTAGGAGCTACAGGCTCGTCCTTCGTTTCTCAGACTGGCGGGCGTCGCGAATTGAGGCCTTGATGGAGGCTCGCGACGCCAATCTGCTCTGTTCTTGTGTTCTTGGCGCAATTCCGGCCACTGGGGACCGTCCTGGAAGGACGGGCAAGGCGTTTGAAACTGGCACTTGGCCCGTCCGCGTTTGAGAGGGCATACCTTCGTTTCGCGCCTTTCCCGCGCTAGACTCTTCTTCCGTGCTCGCCCCTCGATTTGTGCTGTTCACCGCACTCGAAAACTGCCTTCTGGACCCGCGCACGGACTCCTGTTCGGCCGCAGAGGAAGCGATTGCCGAACTGGAGCGCCGTCTCATCCCCTGGGTGATTTTCTCCGGACGGACGCGCGCCCAACTCGAGCCGCTGCGGCGGAAAATCGGACATCGCCATCCGTTTGTCACCGAGAATGGGGGCGGGCTGTTCCTGCCGCAGGATTATTTCAATATCTCTGTGGAAGGATCGAGACGCGCCGGGGGCTATCAAATGGTGGCCGTCGGCACGCCCTACGCTCAAACCTGCGCGGCGCTGGAGGAAATCGCGGGCGAAGCGGGGATACAGGTCGCCAGCGTGGCCCAAATGAAACTCCAAGGGACCGTTCAAAACCTCGGCCTTTCTACGGACGAAGCACACCACGCGCGGCAGCGCGAGTTCGAGGAGCAATTCTTCATCGCGGGCGCATCGGAGAAGCAAACTGCCAGATTCGTGGAATTGGCGAGACAGCGCGGGTTCACCGCGCAAGCCGGAGAACCGCTCTGGCGTTTCTCCGGCGTTCCGGACGCAGGGCGGGCGGCACGGCAACTCGTCAAGCTCTATCGCGCAGCAACGCGCGGGCGACTTCAGGTTGTCGCGATTGGATCTTCCGAGTTGGACCTTTCGATTCTCGCGGCGGCGAACAAGCAGTACATGCTCGAACGCCCACGTAAGTATCGACACGAAGAACCAAATGCGAAGAGCGCGCAGATAGAGTACGGAGGCGCGGCGGGAGCCGCGAACTGGGCGAAGCAGGTACTAAGAGTACTAGAAGTGTGAAAACGGTTGCGCACAGCAAAACAATGGAAAACATTGAGCAAACTGCGCAAGAGAATGCGCATTCGAGTGCGCGAGTCCTCGTCCAAACGGCACAAATCGCCGTGTAAGCCCAGCAAAATCCAGCGAAATTATCGCATCGCGCATTCCCAACGCGATGGCCTCACGATTGCGAGATTCAGGGGCGTGTAGGACTGTACTCTTTTTTCGAGGCAACAACTTGGGCGTGCTTGCGGCGGCCTAGCACGATGGACCGCAAGGAGCGCAGGCGAAGAACCGGAGGAAAAATGAATCGGCTGCGCCAATTCCTAACCGTACCCGCTTCGGAATCGAACATGGCAATCGCGCTCTCCCTCTCGGCCGTGGTGATGAGCCTGATGCTCTGGGCCATCCTGTGGCAAACGGCCGTGATCGAGCACCAGCGGGATTTGATTCGGGTGCTCTGGAGCGGCACTACCGGCAGTTGATTTCGCCGCAGTTCCCCAGCCGTCCGGACGGGGCTGCGTGAGGACGCAGAAGGCGTTCGCCCAGTAGTGAAAATCGCATGGTGCAAGGCAGTTTCCTGCGCGATTCCGCAAGCAACCCGGTGAATTCTCAACAAGCCCAGCATCCCTGCAAGCAGGAAAAAGATCGTGCGGAAATTGTTCTTGGCTGCGACCTTCCTGAGATCTACTTTGGGCGCGACGCGCCCTGCAAGCGCGGCCCCAGCAAACTCACCGAGCGCACATTCGGCCTACCGGCATCAGCATCGCCGGCACCGCCACCCACGCCCCGCCTTCTGACCATCTCCCTCATACGCGCCACGGGGGTGAACGTCCCCGCCCCCGCGTTTTCGCGCAGAATCACACTGCGACGAATCCGCCTCGAGCTGTGGGGGATAGCTACTTGATGAACAGGCCTTCGCGGATCTGATCGCGTCCCACAAACGATTTCGAAGAGTGGAAGCGGCCGAAGAGATTCAGAATCTCCCGGTTTTGATAGACGTGCAGGTGAGGGAACTCCCCGTGCGTCGACAACACCTCAAGACTGTGGCCGTCGAGAACGCGGTAACGCCTGAAACCTTCGGGCGTGCGACTGTGAAACATGGCCAGAACCACACCGCCTTCGCGCACGAGCAAAAGCAGCCGCGCGACGATGCGCTCTACTAGCGCGGGGTCCAGGTAATCCAGCAGGTCCCACAGCAAGACGGCGTCCAGAGTCCCTGCCGGCTGGCGAAGAGCCGTTTCCATGAAGCGCTCGGCGCGGGCCGGAGGCCGCCTATCCAAATCGCTATCACCCTGAGGGTCTGCGCGGCACTTTTCAGTCTCCTGTTCGAGAAACTCCTTCCATTCCCCCAAGAGATCCTCGCTGTAAACCTTGAAGCCGCGGTCCACAAAGAAGCCGACTGTTTGCTGCCATACGGGCCCGAGATCCAATAGGCATCCACGCCCGACGCCGTCCAAATACCACAGGAATTCTTTCAAACCGTTCGAAATCCGGCTGCTGTGTAACGCGTCGGATGCCGGCTGCACGGGCACGCGCATCGGCGGAGCCATTGGAATGCCAGGCGCCGCAGTTGCGTTTGCCGGCTGAATCGCACGCGGCACGTGCGCGGCCGAATGCCGCACACCAGCCACTCGCAATCTTTCGAAAAAGCTCATGCGACTCCGCTACGCTCCCGAGGTTTCAACCGTCACCGGCTGTGAATTCTCCGTGCCCATCGCCCGAACCACGCGCGGCTGCACGAGCTCGGCGGGGCGCTGCACTTCAATTAGTCCGTGAACCACCGCGCCGTCTTCGATCATCAGGCGTCTCGAAATAACATCTCCGTGGACCTGTCCGGTTGGGCCGATCTCGACGCGCTCCTGGGCGTGAAGGCTGCCCTTGACGTTGCCGCGGACCAGAATCTCTTTCGCTTCGATGTCGGCGGAAATGCGACCGTGGGGACCTACTGTCACTTTGGCCTCGAGGATGCGGATCTTCCCCTGCACCTCGCCGTCAATGTAGAGATCCTCGCGGCCCGTGATTTCACCTTTGATGAGCAGCGAAGAAGTCAAAACGCCGCCGGCAGGAGGATGTGCAGTGGAAACTCCAGGCGAAACGGCGACGCCCGGCGGGCGATTCGGTTCGAGACGCAAAGCAGGCGTGGTTTCAGGCAAAGGCGAAGAAACCTTTGGCTCTTCGGGCTTGCGCCACATGCAGACCTCCTCAGCCTTTTGCTCCGGAGCCGCGACGCTGAGCAGCCAAGTGGACAGCTCGGAGAGGGACACTAGCCGGGGAATATATTACAGACTCTAGGGAGAGTAAACTGAAAAAAGTTGCACATTTAGTGTAAGCCCGTTTCGGCTTAGCCAACATTCTTGCCGATTTCCTCTCGCGTGGAGGACGGGCAAAACAGCTCTTACCTATTTAGAATCAATAGCTTATGGGCAAATGTGGCCAACGTGGCCGGGGCAGGACGGCTCCGCAGCTCCCACCAAGCCAGAACGTAGCCGACCGTCTCGTGAAAAAACAACTTGATGCCAAGCCTGTGTTCCCACCAAGCCGTGGGATCATAGTCGGAATCACGGGCCGCTGCCAGACGGACTGTTACATCGGAAGGCATTACGCGATTGAAAATAAAGCGTGATCGCCGCGTGTGGTAGTTTGAAGTGACGACGAGAATGCGGCGCCAGCCGCGTTGCGAGACGAGCGTACGCAGTGCTTCCGCTTCTTCGCGAGTATTGTCCGCGCGATGCGGAAACAACACAATCGCGGAAGCTGGGACGCCATCCGATTCCAAATCGTGCTGGATCAGCTCAGCGATCCCCGCGTAGGGACGCAACATCTTTCCGCTCGCCACAATGCGTGGCGCCAAACCCATCCGGTAGAGTTCCGCCGCGCGGGCAGCGCGGTCGCCGGAATAGTTGTCATCGCTCAGTATGATGATGACGTCCGACGGAGCGAGCGAATCTTCCACGACCCAGAACTCTCCGGCCGCTCGCAGGATGGGATGCCTCAACGCGTAGAGCGCCGCCACCAGACAAACCAGCACCAGGATCGTCAGAAGTCTTGAAAGGATGCCGCCGTGTTCGTTGTGATTCATGGGAGTGCGCTCAGGGATTCGGATCGGTCTGCCGGAGTTGCTCCGCCGCCTGCTCCGGAAGAAGCTGGTTGAAGTAAACCTCTTTGATGCTGTAGGACTTGCTGACCTTCTCGAGGATGGGAAGAATCTCGATATGCCAGTGATAGTCATCCGCAATGGTCTTCCAGAAGGGCTGCATATCGCCGGTGCGCTCGATCGTGTTCGGAGCCGTGTGTAGGACCATGTGGTAGTTGCCGGTGATTCGACCGATTCGCCGGAGCGTGCGTCCCAGGAGAACCGCGAGTTCACGGCGGTTCGATTTCTGGCGCATCTGCTCGAACAAGTGGTTGTGCCGCCGGCTCATCAGCCAAATCTCAAACGGCACGCGCGAGGCATAGGGACAAAGAGCGAGATAATCGCCCTGCGCGTCCACCAAACGCGTTCCCCGGCGTTCGTCCTGGCGGACGATGTCGCAGAACACGCAGCGTTCCTTTTCTTCAAACCAGCCGCGGGCCGCCCGCAATTCATACAGAATCCGCCGCGGAACAAATGCCGAAGCAGTCACTTCCGAATGCGGATGGGTGAGCTCTTCTCCCGCAGGCAGACCGCGATTGCGGAAAACAGTGACGTACTTGAATCGACGGTCCTGCTTGAGATCGAGGATGCGCAGGCGGTAGGCCTCGAGCACGGTGGCGATTTGATCGTCACTCAGGTTCGCCAGGGTGCCTTCGTGGTTGGGAGTCTCCGCGATCCATTCGTGTGCTCCGACTGGAAGCATTTTGTCGTAGATGCCTTCGGCCTGGCGGCCCATGTCACCCTCGATGCGATAGAGGGGGTTGCTGTGGGGACGCACGCATACGCGCCAGGGTCCGTCACTTGGTAATCGCAGGATCGGAGGGGGGCCAACGGTACTCGGGCACAACGGGCACTGATCGCGTTCTACAGGCAAGACTTCGCGATGCCCGACCAGAACCCAGCTTCGAGTGATGGGATCTTTGCGGAGTTCCATGCTGCCCTAGGCCTACCGCGTGTAGCGGGCGGGCGTCGGGCCTTCTTCCAAACGATGACGGTCCCAGACGGCGCCCTCACGACTGTAATTGGCCATCTCGAAATCCTGGGTCAGCTCCAGGCAGTCGGTGGGGCAGGCGTCTTCACATAACCCGCAAAACATGCAGCGCGAAGTGTCGTAGGTGAAGTGCGTCAGCACCTTGCGGCGCGTGGCGTCGTCGCGATGCCAGCTAACCACAATCAGGTTCTCCGGGCATGCCAGCGCGCAAAGATTGCAGGCGATGCAGAGGGTTTCGCCGGTATCCGGATTGATGTTCAGCCGGGGTGCGCCGCGGTAACGCTCCGCAACCAGCGGCCGCTCGAGCGGATACTGCTCAGTGTAAATCTTCCTGGGATTCTGCGAGCGGAAGGTCAGCACGAGCCCCTTCCAGAAGTCCGCCATGGTCAGGCGCTGCAAGAGTTCCGTCATGATTTTGCTAGTTTGTGGGGCGGGAAGTGGAAAGTCAAGGAACTCGCGCGCGCCGTCGGGGCGAGTTTCGTCCGGCCTTCCATTCGACATGGCCACGAAAGAAATCCAGCATGGTAGAATCAAAAGATGGCCTCCCCTGTGAGCGGACCTCGGCTTGCAGTGCGTCCCGCCCGTGCGGACGACGCCGCCGCGTTGCGCGAAATCTACAATGAAGCGGTGGCGGACAAGCTCACAACATTCGAAAGTGCTCCGCGAACGATCGAAGAACAGCGCGAGCGAATTGCAGCCGCTGAGCTGGATCCTAAACATCCCGTCCTGGTCGCGGACGTCCGGGGTTGGGTTGCGGGCTGGGCTGCAATCGAAGCTTTCGATCGGCACCCTTCACTCGAAGACATCGGGGAGGTAGTCATCTTCGTGCGGCGGACGTTCCGGAGCTACGGAGTGGGCCGGCAACTCATGCGCTCAGCCCAGGCGGAAGCGTCCCGCCAGGGATACCGCAAACTGGTCGGGCACGTGTTGGCTGAAAATCGCGACAGCCTGCGGCTCTGCCAGGCCACGGGCTGGCGGGAAGTCGGGAAATATCTTGCCCACGCGCGCCACCGAGATGATTTGCGCGACGTTGTCGTCGTGGAGTACCAGGTTCCTCCCGCGGCGCCCGAATAGTCCGCGCCGACCGCTCAACCCCTTGTCGGCGCTTCCACCATCGCAAGGAAGGCACGTCGCTCCATGTCTATACTCCTTGCCGGATGCTGCGTGGTGAGCGTCGCATGGCGGAGGGAAGAGTTGGATGGCCAAGTACTTAGCGGGACGGCAATGAACTTGCTGGCTCTCAGCAGATGAAGAGATGCGGTCTTGTTTCACATTGGAACAGTTTTGTGAATATTCTTTAATGTGAGCGGTGCAGGAGAAGAAAGAGTAGAAAAGAGTTGGTTTGCATTCAAATAATCCTGTTGACAGCGAAATTGCTCGTGGGTAGTCTCTCGTTGAGGTCGGTACTTTATAGTGGTGAGTATTGGGAATGTAGTTAGTACTTTTTACGGACCGCACATGGACCGGCCAGATCCATGGACGAACATGGCTTTCGATTCGGGACACAAAACGGCCAACTGGTTGAGCGAAGTGCAGCTATTAGCACCTGAGGCTTAACCCTTTTGAGGACGCCGCCATCATTGATGCTTGGAAGGCGAAAGCGTAGCCGGCATGTATCGTATATTATGGTATCAGACGGACGAAGTCGTTGGGCGTACCTCTCGTACTTGCGCCCTGCGAAGTCCATCAGAGCATTTCGCGGATGTGGCTTGGAGTTCGGTCGCATCGGCGGAATCGAAGTGAACTTATCCAGCGTGGTCGAAGCTCAGCAAAACAAGTAACGTCTGCCCCTTTCCAGAAAGAAGCGCGATGAGTGAAGGTGCAAGCGTTTATCCGCGGATTAGTGTATTTCTACTTGCCACGAACCGGCTTCTCCGTGAGGCCCTAGGCCGCGTCCTCTGCAAGAGAGCGAACATGGTGATTGCAGGGGAAACTGCGGATTGTTCGAACATTGTCGGGGCGGTATTGCAGTCGGAAGCGGATGTGGTGCTGATAGAAGGGGCCGCTCTGCCCTTGCGGAATCTCCGCTTTCTGAGTTCCGTGCGCAGCACGAGACCCAAAGTTCAAGCGCTAATGGTGGGGATGGACGAAAATGAGGCGCATTTTCATGAGGCGGTCAGCGCAGGAGTGGCGGGATACTTGCTGAAAGATGCTTCCGCCGCCGACGTCATCGCGGCGATCCGCGCGGTCGCACAAGGCGAAGCAGTTTGTCCACCGCGGCTCTGCATGGCGCTCTTCCGGATGGTGGCACGCCAGGAAACGCCCGTTCTGACGTTCGGGCTGAAGGTGGACAGCGGCCTGACTCGCCGGGAGCGGGAGTTGATTCCCTTGATCGCGCGCGGCTTCACGAATAAGGAAATCGCCAACCATTTCAACCTTTCGGAACAGACAGTCAAAAACCATGTCCACCGAATGTTGCGCAAGGTGGGAGCCAGTGATCGGCTGCAAGTTGTGGAGCGAGTCCAAATTCCCGGCGCGTACGCACAGGCTGACTGAAGCCATCCTCTCGGATAGGTCCCTAGTTCGGCCCGATTTGGAGTACCTGGGCCGTACTGGAAGTGCTTATCTGAGCCCTCATAATTAGAAGTCCTTAAGCAGTCGCGGCCCGCCAAGATTCCATCCGCATGAAACTGTTGAAAAAGTGCTCCGGGCACGCCTCTTGGTGGTGATTGGGTTCTCAAGTTTCTGATTCCAGATTCATGGATTGGCGTTCTCGACGATCCAAAGGAGTTTTTCAGCGGTCTCACACGCTTCTGGCATGCCCACTCGCGCGGAAGTCATGGACCGATAACGATTTTGCGTTGTCGAGAGACTTGTGGTTTGTGTTTCACGGGTAATTCACGAAGGCTTAACTTGACCGGCCTTGGTCCGAAGAGTACAACGCGGGAGGAGAGCATAAGGCATGCGACCGATCCACACTTTCAGTGTAGTGCCCTCTTTGCCACCGGCAATCGAGGGATTGCGCAAGGTTGCCCACGATCTCCGATGGTGCTGGAGCCATGAATCTGTGGAATTGTTCAGGCGTCTGGACCCAGACCTGTGGGAAAAAGCAGGACACAATCCCGTGCTCCTGCTCGGCACGATCGAACAGGCGAAGCTGGAACAGGCCGCCAACGACGACGCGTTCCTGGCGCACCTTCGCCGAGTTGAGTCGCATCTGGAAAGTTATCTTGCCGGGGAATCGACCTGGTTTCGAAGGACCTACGCAAAATCCGTCGATGTCCCGCTCATCGCCTATTTTTCCGCCGAGTTTGGGCTAACGGAATGTCTCTCGATTTTCGCGGGGGGCCTCGGAATCCTCGCTGGCGATCACTTGAAGTCAGCGAGCGACCTAGGAGTGCCGCTGGTGGGCGTCGGATTGCTCTACCAGCAAGGTTACTTCCGCCAGTATCTCAACCAATCGGGGTGGCAGCAGGAGTCATACGTAGACAACGACTTTCACAATCTGCCGGTTAGCTTGGTCTATCACCCGGACGGCAGCTCCGTTACGATCACGGTGAACCTTGCCGGCCAGCAGGTGCACGCGCAAGTTTGGAGAGTGCGTGTCGGACGTGTGTCTCTATATCTGCTCGATACGAACGTACCCTCCAATGCGCGTTCCGAAGACCGAGATTTGACCGACCAGCTGTATGGCGGCGACCGCGAGATGCGAATTCGACAGGAGATCCTGCTTGGAATCGGCGGCTACCGTGCGTTGCAAGCGATTGGCCTGCAGCCCACGGTGTACCACATGAATGAAGGCCACTCCGCTTTTCTTGCGCTCGAACACGTGGGGCACCTGATGAAAACTCACGGCCTCAGTCCGATGGAAGCACGAGAGTTGGCTTCAGCCAGCCTGGTTTTCACAACCCACACCCCAGTCGAAGCGGGTCACGATTACTTTCATGCCGATCTGATCGGCCGGTACCTTGGCGAGACCGGGGGACAGCTTGGACTCTCACAGGCGGAAATCCTGGAGCTTGGGCGCGCGCAAGGCAACGCGGAGTTCTGCATGACGGTGCTAGCGTTGCGCTCAGCATCACGCGCGAATGGCGTCAGCAAGCTGCACGGCGAAGTCAGCCGGAAAATGTGGCAGTCGCTTTGGCCCGGTGTTCCGGTGGAGGAGATTCCCATCGGTCATGTCACCAACGGGGTTCACTTCCGAAGTTGGATTTCAGCGGAGTTCAATCAGCTCTACGACCGTTACCTCGGGCCCAACTGGCGCGAGGAACCGGCGAGCATCGAGGTCTGGAGCCGCGTCAAATCGATCCCAGCCGAGGAGCTGTGGCGAACTCACGAGCGCCGCCGTGAACGGCTTATCGCATGGGCCCGTCATCGCGTGCGCGAGCAACGCATGCGCCGCAGCGCGCCCCAAGCGGAGATCGAGGCGGCTACGGAAGTACTCGACCCAGATGCGCTTACGATCGGTTTCGCCCGCCGATTCGCAACCTACAAGCGGGCCACCCTGATCTTGCGAGACATTGATCGCTTGCGCCGGATTCTGACCGACCAGGCGCGTCCCGTGCAACTGATCTTCTCCGGCAAAGCCCACCCGCAGGATGACGCCGGCAAAGAACTCATACGCAGAATCACCGAGGTCAGCCGAGATCCAGTGCTCGGCCGGCATGTCGTGTTCCTCGAAGACTATGACATGGCGGTCGCGCGATCGATGGTGCAGGGTGCGGATGTGTGGTTGAGCACGCCGCTTCGCCCGAATGAAGCTTCCGGCACCAGTGGAATGAAGGCGGTCGCAAACGCCGTGTTGAACATCAGCGTGCCGGACGGCTGGTGGGATGAAGTCTGGAATGATCCCAACAACTCCGGGAAGATGGGTTGGGTCATCGGAAAGGGCGAGTCCTATTCCGACCCAAACTACCAAGACCAGGTGGAAGCGGATGCTCTTTACGCTCTCCTGGAGCGCGATGTGGTTCCGACCTTCTATGATCGCGGTGTTGATCGAATTCCCCAAAAGTGGGTCGAGCGCATGAAGGACTGCGTAAATTCCCTGTGTCACTTTGTCAACACGCATCGCATGGTGCGCGACTATGTCGAAGGTTATTACGCCAAGGCGCACGCTCAGTTTCGCGCCCTGGAGGCGAACAACGCTCTTCGGGCACGCGAACTCTCTGCGTGGACGGAGCGCATCCGCAAGGAGTGGCAGAAAGTTTGGATTGCCAGGGCTGAGGGCGGACCAGCCAACGCGATCCCGGTAGGTTCAGCCATGCCGGTCCGGGCCCAGGTACATCTTGGCAGTTTGAGCCCGCAGGACGTGGTAGTAGAGCTTTATATTGGTCGCGTCACAATGCGAGGAGAGCTGTACGAAGGCATCTCGGTCCCGATGGAGGCAGCCGGACTGGATTCCGAGGGCAATTACAACTACGCCGTTGAAACCTCAATTGCCCGCAGCGGTCTGCACGGTTTCACGGTGCGAGTACGCCCCAGCCATCCGGACATGTCGGCGGCTTTCATCCCCGGCCTGATCTGCTGGGCCGACGAGTCTCGCGTCGGAACAGTAACCGCAAAATAGGCCGGTCAGACGTCGCAGTAGGTTCGACGGGGAGAACGATTTTCAGCCTGAATCTGGCGAAGAGCTCGTCACACCAAGCTGCGGCTCGGCAAGACTCTATCCACGTTTAAAATCAAAAACATAGGGAGTTGCCTTCCGCAGCCAGCTTGCAAAAGCACGGGCCATGTTACAGAAAATCGGTTTGCTTTTCGTCTTTGTATTTTCCAAGGCGCGTTTTAGGTTCTTGCGAAGGACAGGAACAGACAGGAACAGACTGGTTTGGCGGAGAGGGTGGGATTCGAACCCACGGTTGAGTTTCCCCAACACACGCTTTCCAAGCGTGCTCCTTAAACCGCTCGGACACCTCTCCTCTGTGCTTCTACAGCCTAACAAAAACACAGGCGCAGAAGAAGCCACTGAGTTGCGACAAGCTGCGAACGGCCGGCGCCAAGCCTTTGCGATAACCCTCTGCAAGCGGGCAAGCCCTCCAAAGGCGGGCAAGCTTGACGCGCTGGCCGATTTGTTGCATTCAATTCGTCAGCAGTTTGCAGTCAGCAGGAGGAGCCATGGACGCATGGCGCGGGAAGTGGGCGTTGGTGACGGGAGCGAGCTCCGGCATCGGACGGGAGTTCGCCGCGGAATTAGCCGCAGGCGGGACGAATCTGATTTTGACGGCGCGCCGGCGGGGGCGCCTGGAGAAACTGGCGCAGGCGCTTTCAGCAAAGCACGGCGTGTTCGCGGAAGTGTTTCCCGCGGACCTGGCGGAGCCTGGGGCGCCGCGCGAGATTTTCGCATTCACGGAAGGGCGCGGCATCACGGTGGACCTGCTCATCAACAACGCGGGCTTCGGAGTGTTCGGAGCATTCCCGAACGTGGAGATCGATCGCTTGCTGGCGATGGTACAGGTAAACGTGAACGCCGTGCTGCACCTCACGCATCTCTATTCGCGCGGAATGATGGCCCGCAAGCGCGGCGACGTCCTGATCGTGTCATCGGTCGCGGCATTTCAGGGCGTGCCGTACTATGCCGCCTACGCGGCGTCGAAGGCGTTCGAGCGAATTTTCGTGGAAGGACTCGGTGCGGAGATGCGGCCGCACGGAGTTCGCGTCTGTGCGCTGTATCCGGGTTCCACCGCCACCGAGTTTCATGAGGTGTCGGGCCAAACGGCTGGCATTGGCCGCAAGCGTGAGCCGGCGGACAAAGTCGCGCGCACAGGTCTGGCGGCGCTGGCGGCTGGGAGGAATGGCGTCGTCTCGGGAGCGGGCAATTGGCTGATGACCGAAGCCGAGCGGCTCCTGCCGCGGGGCGTCATCAGCGGCATGGCGGCGAAGATCTTCCGTCCGCAGAAGGAGGCTTGATGCCGATGGATGTGGACGCGCTCGAACGGCAACTGCACGACGAAGGATTTGTGCACACGTACATTTGGCAAGATGGGGCCAACGCGCACTATTCCGATCACACGCATGCGGGCGAAACCGCGCACATAATTTTGGATGGAGAGATGACGCTGACCTCTGGCGGCGTGACGCGGACGTATCGCGCGGGCGAGCGGTGCGACGTTCCGGCGGGCGCGGTCCATTCAGCGCGGATGGGGCCGAATGGGTGCAGATACTTGATTGGGGAACGCTAGGCGCTAGGAGCGATTGCGATTTGCGCGGAAAGAGCGGTCGAGAAGTTCGACGACGTGAACAACTTCCTGGCCCGTGGCGTGAATTGCAGCGCCGGCGCGCAGTTGGAGCAGGCAACCGGGATTTGCCGTCGCAATGATCTGTGCCTTAGTGGCTCCGGCGTGAACCATTTTTTCAGCGAGTAGATCGAGCGAAGTTCGTGTTTGCGTGACGTTGTACACCCCGGCGGAGCCGCAGCAATAATCCGCCATTGCCATTTCCACGAGCTCGACGCCGGGAATCGCGCGAAGCAGGCGGCGCGGGGCTTCACAAACCCGCTGGCCATGCACGAGGTGGCAGGAATCCTGATACGTGACCCGCGCGGGAACGGGCGCGAGTGGCGCTACGATTCCGAGCGCGTCGAGGAATTCGGTGACGTCGCGCATCACGCCGCGAAACGCAACTGCCTGCTCGTGCGCGGGATCGCCGCCGGGGAGAAGCTGATCGTACTCTTTCAGCGTCGAGCCGCAGCCCGCGGCGTTGGTCACCACCGCGTCGAATTTCTCCCGCATGAAGACATCGAGATTCGTGCGCGCGAGTTGCCGCGCCACATTGCGCACGCCCGCGTGGGCGGCCAGAGCGCCGCAGCAGAGCTGTCCCGCGGGGACGACGACTTCGCAGCCGTTTGCCGTGAGCACGCGAATCGTGGCTTCGTTAAGCGCGGCAAAGGTGACCTGTGCGACGCAGCCGGCGAAAAGCGCGACGCGGGCGCGCCGCGGCCCTTCCGCGGGAAACGTTTGTCCCAAGCGCGAAAAGAAGAAATCCGTTTCGACCGCGGGCATAAGCCGATCGCGATCGGCCATGCCGAAAAGTCTCAAAATTCCCGAGCGGCGCGCGAGCCATTGCAGCCCGGAGCGTTGATAGAGGTGCGCGAAACTTGCAGCAACGGCGATGCGATTCGGATAAGGCAGCAAGTGGCCATAGACGAGGCTGCGTGCAACTCGTGAGGCGAATGGGCGGCGATAGTTCTGTTCGATTTGCGCACGCGCGGCCTCGACGAGCTTGCCGTATTCCACTCCGGAAGGACACGCGGTTTCGCAGGCGCGGCAATCGAGGCATTGATCGATGTGGCGGACGAACGTCTCACCAAGCGGAAGTTCGCCTTCATCCACGAGAATCATCTGGCGAATGCGGCCGCGGGGCGAATCGGCTTCGAGGCCCCAAAGTTTGTAAGTCGGGCAATGATTCAGGCAGAGTCCGCAATGGATGCAGCGCACGTAGTCGGCGTACTGGGGTTTGTCCGCGCTCGCAAAGCCGGATGCCGCATGGACGCTCGCCGTGGTTGCGGGCTCGTTCATCGCGTCAAATGCCTCCGCAGAAACGGCCGGGGCTCAGAACGTTGCGCGGATCGAAAACTTTCTTGACGCGCTGCATCAGCTCAAAATCATCTTTCGCGGGTCCCCAGAGAGAAATCCGGCGCTTCAATTCGGCGGGACATCCCTCCACCATGGCCGAGATGTCCCGCGCATTCACGGCGTTTCCGGAGATTGCCTCGAAGAATTGCGTTACAGCAGTGGCGAGAGAACCCAGCGCCGCGCTTCCGGACTCGCGCGGCTGAAGCGCGAGATACGCGAGACCCATGGCAGGCAAGAACAGTGCCGGCTCGACTGGGTTGCTCCGCGCGATACGCAGCGATTCCGCGGCGAGCGCGGGCATCGCTGTGGGCGGAGCCGCGATGCGAACCAGCACGGCTTCGGGCGAACGTTCCGCCGCATAGCGGGGAAATTCCAGCGCGCGCGCGAGCCATTTTCCCCGATCTGACGATTCGAGAGTGGTGAATTGCGCTGTGTCTGCAGCGCAGGCCAGGCGCTCAAGATCGCGTTGGTGACGCGTCACCACGGCGGAGGTTCCCGCGGCATCCACGAGGACGCACCAGGCGCTTTCGCGGGAACCCGGCCCCGTTGGCGCAAGGCCTAGCAGGCGCATGGCTGCGGCGTCGAAGGTTTCCAGCCTGCGCGGTTCGAGCGGCAAACGAGTGATTGCGGCGCAGAATGAAAACGCGTTCTCGGCGCTGGAGAATGCTGCCAGAACCGCGCGCTCCTCCGCGGGCAGCGGGAACGTGCGGAAATTGATGCGGGTGAGCACCCCGAGCGTGCCGAGCGAGCCGATCATGAGCTTGTGCAGATCGTAGCCGGTGACGTTTTTCACGACGCGTCCGCCGCCTTTGGCCGATTCGCCCGCGCCGGTGACGAATTCCATGCCGAGCACGAAATCACGCGGGCCGCCGAACGCTTGGCGCAACGGTGAAATCGCATTCGCAGCGATTGTGCCGCCGACGGTCGCGCTCGCGGCGTACGGCGATTCGAGCGGGAGAAACTGGCCGTGTTCGGCGAGCGCGCGGCGCAATTCCGCGAGGGTGACGCCGGGCTCGACGCCGAGCGTGAGATCGCCGGGATCGTAGGCGAGGATGCGATTCATGCGCGAGAGATCGAGCGCGAGGTCGTAGCGGTAAGGCGCACCGCCGATGCCGAGCTTCGTGCGTCCTCCACACGCAATGAGTGCGAGATTCTCAGCGCCGGCGAAGCGTACGATTTCGGCGGCCGCTGCGGCGTCGCACGCCCGCACCGCCGCGCCGGGCCGCGCGCCGTCCACATCGTAGGCGGCCAGCAGAGCTGCGTCCGTCAGTACCGCCGCGGAGCCGGCGATGTTTCCGAGGCGAGCCAGAGACGCTTCTGCAAGAGAGCTCATGCGGGGAGAGAAGACGACAGGGGCAGCGGCTGAACGCGCACTTCGCCGCAGCCTTTGCCGAGCGGAAATATTTTTTTCGGATTCAGCCGGCCCATGGGATTGAAAGCTGCGCGGACGCACTGCATGAGCGCGAGATCGCTGGGAGTAAACATCAGCGGCATCAGCTCGTTCTTTTCCATGCCGACGCCGTGCTCGCCGGTGAGCGCGCCGCCCATCTCGATGCAGTGCTTGATGATTTCGCCCGACGCCGCGACGACGCGCTCGAATTCGCCCGGATGGCGCGGGTCAAACAGGATCAGCGGATGGAGATTGCCGTCACCCGCGTGAAAGATGTTGCCGATGCGGAAGCCGTACTTCTCGCCGATCTCCGCAATGCGGCGCAGGGTTTGCGGCAGCTTCGTGCGCGGGATCACCCCGTCCTGCACGTAATAGCTAGGCGAGAGGCGGCCGATGGCGCCGAACGCGTTCTTGCGGCCCTTCCAGAGGAGATCGCGTTCGCGGTCGTCGCGCGCAACACGCACTTCGCGGGCGCGCTTCGCGAGGCACACCGCGGAAATCTCCGCCGCCTGCTCCTCGACGCCTTCGGCGAGGCCTTCGACTTCAAGTAGCAACACAGCCGCGCAATCACGAGGGAAACCGGCGTGCACGAAATCTTCGACCGTGCGCAACGTCCAGCCGTCGAGCATTTCGCACGCGGCGGGCGTGATGCCGCGGCGAGTGATTTCCACGACGGATTCGGTCGCGTCGTCCACGGCCTCGTAGACGGCCAGCAGCGTCTTGACGGCCTCCGGCTTGCGCGAAAGCCGCACGGTGATTTCGGTGACCAGGGCGAGCGTTCCCTCGGAACCCGCGAGCAGGCCCGTGAGATCGTAGCCGAGCGCTTCCACAGACCTTCCGCCGATGCGCACGACGCGGCCCTCGGGCAGCACGAGTTCGAGCCCGGTGACGTGATTCGTGGTGACGCCGTAAGCAAGCGTGTGCGGCCCGCCCGCGTTTTCCAAGACGTTGCCGCCGATCGTGCAGGACTTCTGGCTCGACGGGTCGGGCGCAAAATAGAGGCCGAGATGCTCGACCGCGCGCGTGAGATCGAGATTCACCACGCCCGGTTGCACGACCGCGCGGCGATTTTCAGCGTCCACTTCGAGAATGCGGTTCATCCGAGAGAATGCGACGACAATTCCGCCGTCGCGCGCGAGCGCGCCGCCGGAAAGACCCGTGCCCGCGCCGCGGCCGACGAGCGGAGTCTCATATTGATTGGCAAGGCGGACGATGTCAGCGACGTCGGCGGTTGTGCGCGGGAAGACGACGCATTCGGGGCGCGCCACTTCCACGGAGCCGTCGTATTCGTAGAGAAGCAAATCCTCGCGGCGGGAAAGAACGGAATCGCGGCCAAGCCGGTGTTCGAGCTCTCGGATGAGTTTGGGGTTCATTCGCGCGCCCGTGGCGGCTCTCGGGTCACTATAGTCGCGGGCCGTGGCGGCGTCAACGCGATGCGTCGCGGCCGCGGCGTGCGAGCATGACCGCGCCTGCGCGGCGACGAGCAAATGTGCTACGCTCGGTTTCCCGCGCCGGCGGGATATGCCGCATGCCGCGTCCGAGAGTGTACGTCACGCATCCGCTGTTTGAAGGGCCGCGCGCCGCGCTGGCGACACGGTGCGACGCGGAGTATTGGCAAGAGCCGGGCCGGCCGCCGCGCGAGGCGGTGTTGCACGGCGTTGCCGATACGGACGCGCTGATCTGCCTACTCACGGAGCGCGTGGACGAGGCGCTGCTCAGGGCCGCGCCGCGGTTGCGGATCGTCGCGAACGTCGCGGTCGGCTACGACAACATCGATCTCGCGACGTGTACGCGGCGCAAAGTCGCTGTGACGAACACGCCGGGCGTGCTCGACGAGACCACGGCCGATCTTGCATGGGCGCTCATGATGGCCGTAGCGCGGCGGATCGTCGAGGCCGATGCGTTTGCGCGCTCGGGCGCGTGGGCGGGGTGGAATCTCGATCAATTCTGCGGCGCGGATGTTTGGGGGAAAACGCTAGGCATCGTCGGGTTCGGACGCATCGGGCGCGCAGTTGCCCGCCGGGCGCTCGGTTTCAAAATGCGCGTTCTCTACGCGGACGGGCAACGCGCGCCGGCCGAAGTGGAACGCGCGTTGAACGTGGAAAAAGTCGAGTTCGATGCCTTGCTCGCGAACGCTGATTTCGTGACGCTGCATGTTCCGCTGATGGCTGAGACGCGCGGGCTGATCTCCGCTCCGCAGCTTGCGAGGATGAAACCCACGGCGTTCCTCATCAATACTTCGCGCGGGCCGGTGGTGAACGAAGCGGCTCTCGTTGATGCGCTTGTGTCCGGGAAAATTGCCGGCGCGGGGCTGGATGTTTACGAGCACGAGCCGCAAATCAGCGACGGGCTGCGGCGGCCGAACGTGGTGCTCGCGCCCCACATTGCCTCAGCCTCGGTCGAGACGCGCACGCGAATGGCCTCCATCGCCGTGGACAATGTAATCGCATTCTTCGACGGGCGCCGCCCGCCGACCATCTTGAATCCGGAGATTCTCAGCTGAACGCCGGCAGCACCCGGGAGGATTTCATGCCGCAAATCACGCGCAATCATCTGAAGCTCACGCTCGAGGGAGCTAAAGCCGTGCTGGCCGCGGCAGAACGCCGAGCCGCCGAAATCGGCGTGCCGATGAACATTGCGGTTGTGGACGATGGGGGGCATCTTCTCGCCTTCAGCCGCATGGACGGCGCGAAACTTTCCTCCGTGCGCATCGCGATCACCAAAGCGCACGGGTCGGCGATTCGGCGGCTGCCGACGGGCCCCGCGGGCGGGGATTCGTCGAACGTGCTTCTGTCGCTCAGCCTGGCGATCGCGAGCGGCGCGAACCAGACTCCGCTGCGCGGAGGCCTGCCCATCCTGGCAGACGGCGAGTGCATCGGCGCGATCGGCGTCAGCAACGGCACCGAGGAGCAGGATGTGGACGTTGCGAAAGCGGGCGCGGCCGCACTCGATTCGCGCTAGCGCGCTGCTCGGAGCAGCCTCGCACGTGCGCCGTCGAGCGGCTGACCTTTGATACCTTCTGGTGTCCATGCCGGACCTCAAACAACTCGCGCGGCGAATTTTTCACGAGACGCTCGCCTCGATTGACATTCCCGCCGCCTTTAGAAGGAAACTGGATCGCTCGGGTAGCGCGATTTGTTGCGGGGAACAGCGCTTTGATCTGACGCAATTCTCTGCGATTCGCGTCGTCGCCATTGGCAAGGCCTCTCTCGCGATGGCTCGCGGCTTGGCGGACGTTCTCGCGCCGGAATTCAATCCCGACGGAATCCTCGTCGCTCCCGCAATTGCCTCGCCACCGCCGCCGGGCTTCCGCGCGATTGTTGCCGGACATCCCGTGCCCACGGCGGCGAGCTTCGACGCCGCGCGCGCGATCTTCGATTCGCTCGCGCGATGCGATGAAAAGACAGTCGTGTTTTTTCTTCTTTCAGGCGGAGGCTCGGCGTTGGTGGAATTGCCGCTCGATCCGAAAGTGAGTCTGGCCGACGTGCAGGAGTTGCACCGCGTTCTCGTCACATGCGGCGCTTCCATCGATGAGATCAACACGGTGCGAAAGCATCTCTCCGCGGTCAAAGGCGGCCGGTTGGCGGTCGCGGCGCCGCGTTCCTGGAAACTCACCTTTGGAGTCAGCGATGTGCCCGCGGGGCGCGAGTCAGCGCTTGCCTCCGGGCCGACCTTGCCCGATCCCACGGCGGCCGCCGATGCGCGGGAAGTCGTGGAACGATTTGCGCTGCTTCCCAAACTGCCCGCCAGCGTCCGCGCGAAATTCGCGCCTGGCGGGGACCTGGCCGAGACGCCGAAGCCGGGCGACGCAGCGTTTCAGCGTGCGCGATTCGCGCTGCTGCTCGGGATGGACGATCTATTTCATCCCGCGCATCGCAACGCGGAAGCCGCGGGCTGCGTGACGATTTGCGACAATTCCGCCGACGATTGGCCTGTGACGCGCGCCGCGGACTACTTGCTCACGCTGCTGGAACGGCAGCGCCGCGCGAATCCCGGCCGCGTTGTTGCGGTGATCGCCGACGGCGAACTTTCCTCGCCGGTCATTGGAGACGGTATCGGCGGGAGAAATTCGGCGTTCGTTCTCGAATGCGTGCAACGTGTCGCCGGGAAGGGAATTGCGGTATTAAGCGCAGGGACGGACGGCCTGGACGGTTCGAGTCCCGCGGCGGGAGCCGTCGCTGACGGCGAAACGCTCGCTCGCGCCCAAGCGGCCGGACTCGATCCCGCGGAGTTCACGGGCCGCAGCGATTCCTATTCTTTTTTCAACGCGCTGGGCGATGCGGTCGTCACCGGCCCAACGGGAAACAATTTGCGCGACCTTCGCATCTTGCTTGCCGGCTAGCTCGCTGCACCGGGCTGCGCCTCTGCCCACCGCTCATTCTAGAGCAGGCCGCGTAGAGCGCCGCCGTCCACCGCAAGGCTGACGCCGTTGAGGTAGCTCGCGCGCTCGGAAACCAGAAACGTCACGACCGCGGCGAACTCCTCGGGCGTTCCGACGCGGCGGAGCGGCACCTGCGCCGCCCATTG
>Ga0187769_10000603_pt1 | contig 19934 bp, 19 predicted proteins | sample 0116_SJ02_MP02_1_FD_133140 | JGI IMG/M metagenome (GOLD analysis project Ga0187769, IMG submission 133140) | Tropical peat soil microbial communities from peatlands in Department of Meta, Colombia - 0116_SJ02_MP02_10_MG | ecosystem: Environmental > Terrestrial > Soil > Wetlands > Peat | place... | reverse complement strand
GTCCAGGATTTCATTGCGGGGGGCGAAGAGAACCTCAACGCTACAACCCTCTCCGTGAATTACTACCCCGAGGCGGGCACTGAGGAGGACTTTCAGGTGATGTATTCAAACCCGTTCTCGTCTGCCGCAAGCCTTGTTGCCCACGAGGCTGCTCACCAGTGGTACGGAGACTGGGTCACATGCTCCGACTGGTGTCACGCGTGGATTAACGAAGCTTGGGCGACCTACCTCGAGTCTCTTTACACAGAGAGGAGCCGTGGGGCAGACCAGATGCGATGGGAAATGCGTGCCCGTGAGGTGCAGTACTTTGAAGAGGACGAAACCGAATACAGACGGCCAATAGTGGACAGGGAGTACGTGTGGCCCCATGATGTCTTCGACCACACGACCTACCGCAAGGGAGCCTCGATGCTTCACGAGCTCAGGTACATCATGGGGGACGACGCGTTCTTCCGCGGGATTGCCGAGTTCCTGAAGAGGCATGCGAAGGCGTGCGCAGACACCGACGACATGCGCAAGGCAATGGAGACTGTCAGCGGGCTCCAGCTCGAGGAGTTCTTCGAGCAGGCCTTCCTGAAGCCCGGCTATCCGGAATTCCAGGTTGAGTACGCCTGGGACGAAGCTGCCAAGACAGCAACTCTGCATGTGAAGCAGGAGCAGGACACTTCGGATGGAACGCCAGTCTTCAAGCTCCCCTGCGACATAGTGTTCTACGTGGGAGGCGCCAGGAAGAAGTTCAGGACCTCGCTTGACTCAGCGGAACAGTCGCTGGTGTTCTACTTGGATACCAAACCCTCTGTGGTGGAGTTCGACCCCGAAAGGTGGCTGCTGAAGAGGGTAAAGTTCGAAAAGACGTTCGAACTCCTCGAGAACCAGCTGGCACAGAGCCACGATGCCTGGAGCAGGGCGGAGGCCGCTACGGCCCTTGGGAAGAGCGCATCAGATCGAGCCATTCCAGCCCTGAAGTCTGCCGCGAAGAAGGAGCAGTTCTGGGACGTAAGGGCGTGTGCTCTGCATGCCCTGGGCGAAATCGGAGGCGATGCTGCCCTAGAGGCGCTCCTGGAAGTTGGCATCCCCTCCGACAGGCGGGTTAGGCGTGCTCTTGCGAAGGCGCTGGGGAGCTTCAAAGGAGAGAAGGCATGGAAGCTCTTGGTCGAGTTCTTGGAATCGGATGAGAGTCCCTACGTCAGGTGCGAAGCAGCCTTGTCATTGGGGATGTCGTGGCCAGAGGGTGCCCTCCCTCACCTGAAGAAGGCCATGGGCGTTCATTCACCAAACGAGACCTTGGCGGAGGCATGCCTGGAAGCGATGGGGAAGCTCAAGGACGAGGAGGTGAAGCGGATTGTTGATGGTAGCCTGGCATATGGCAAACCTACGAGGATGAGGGTTGGAGCCTTGAAGGCCATCAAAGCCCGTGGACGGATTGCTGACGACGAGCTCCCCCTGCTGACGGGCATACTTCTGCAAGACAAGGAGTACAGGATCAAGCTGTACCTGGTATCAGGCCTCTTGCGCGAACTGGCTGACGGCAGGTTCGTCGAAGCCCTGGCCAAAGTCTCGAAGACCGACAGGAACGCTAGCGTAAGGAGGGAGGCGCTGGAGGTGTTCTACGAGTTGTCCAAGCAGGCCGATCAGACGGCAGCAATCACCGAGCTAAGAGCCGAGGTCGTAGGGCTCAAGGAAGAAAAAAGGAAGCTGATAGGGTCGACCCACTAAGCGTGGTACCCAATACGCTTCCTCGGACTGACACCTCTGGTGGAGGTTACCCTCGATTGCCTCGAAGAAAGGAGCCGCTTCATCTTCGGCCCCATCGAGTCGAACACCTCTGCGATGTCATACCCCGTCTCGGAGAATGCGTGCCTCTCCTTCGGCGTGTACACCTCCACGGAGACCTCATACCTCGCGTGAGTCTTTCCCGGCTTCTTCGACTTCACTACCGCCCGGATTTCCTCAATTAACGGGTAGACCTCACAGAGTTCCCCGGAGAGCTTCTCGAACTTCATCTTAGCCTCGTCGGCCTCGACGGGCTCGTCTGGGAGGCCGACGATATAGAACGGAGGATTGGTGTTCTGGGGAACCATGCGAGAACGGGCAACGGCCGAGTGGAGCGGTCTTTATGGGTTCTGCCGCACTGTTGAAGCTAATAGCAATCGGAGTCGTGGGCCCTGCATGCAAACTGGACCCACAACTTGCTCCGTGCCACTGGCTGCTACTTCGGTTGGATTCCCAGGACGTTTCCGAGCTCAGAAATCGAAGATACCACGAAGTCCGGCCCTTCTGCAGCAAGCCGGCCGGGTGCGTAGCTCCCAGACGCCACCGAAACGCTCTTCACTCCGGCCCCCTTCGCCGCCATGACGTCATACGGTGTGTCGCCAACATAGTACACATCATGTTTGGGTAGGGAGAGCATGGAAACGGCCTGGAGGAGCCCTTCAGGCCTAGGTTTCATGGTCTCGGTGTCGTTCCGAGTGAGCACGAACTCAAAGAGGCCGAGGAGCCCAGCGATGGCGAGAGACCTGGTGGCCGCCTTCCGCCCGCTGTTCGTGAGCACCCCAAGCCTGACGCCCTTTGCCTTCAGGCCGGTGAGGATCTCGCGGATACCGGGAAAAGGCTTCGTCGAGCCGATGTCCCTCAGCTCGAAGTAGTCGAGAATGTCGAAAGCCTTCCTCCTATAGTCCCCGTACCCCCCGTCTCCGGGGGCCATCCTAGACTTTGCAGCGTCGAGGATCGTCTGGGTGGGGCTGGATAGGTCCAAGCCGGACGTGTCGACCCCCCTGGCTCTCAGTTCTCCGATCAAAGCTGTCCTGACCCCCTGGGCGTCGAACTTGAATGAAACGAGGGTGCCATCTATGTCGAAGATGGCTGCGACAACCATGGCCGACTAGATCTTCTTTTTCGAGAATAGAATCAGGATGGCGAGCCCAACGAACGCCAGGGCAATTACTAGAATCGCAATGGCAGTCAGAGTGTCCGACCCCGCCTGAAGGACTGGCAGGTGAGGAAACAACCTGCGGTCTGTCCGCCCAACTTCGTATTTATCCCTTGAGGGCGGCTGATGGTTGCAACCGTTAAGTAGACTTCCTGCCATTCTACTTACGTGCCGCCGCGAATTACATGCTATGGCGGAGTCGGGGAGATCGGCGGGAACAAGTTCGTTCTAGAGGACAGAGGAGTAAGGGTGGTCCTCGACTTCGGAACGGGGTTTTCTGACGGGTCGGACTACTTTGATTCATCAATCTCCCCCAGGGGGGTCAACGGGGCGGGGGACCTCTTCGAATTCGACCTGCTCCCCCAAATCGCAGGGCTGTATTCCGAAGAGGCCCTGCAGAACACCAGTGTCGAATACGTCGAACCCGAGTTCGACGCTGTGGTCCTGAGTCACTTTCACTCGGACCATACTGGGAGGATCGAGTTCATCGATCCCAAGATCCCGGTCTACTGCGGCGAAACCACATCTCTGATTCACGACGCATACAACACCTCCACTGGTTCCCCGCTACACGGGCACCCCATCAAGAAGTTCAGAACAGGGGACCACTTCAACATCGGCCCCATGGAGTTCCATCCCATCCACGTGGACCACTCGATCCCAGGAGCGTATGGGTTCGTCATCCACACCAGTGACGGAACTATAGCGTACACAGGGGACTTCCGGTTTCACGGGCCAGCCGGGTTCATGTCGCGGGACTTTGTAGACTCCGCCAGGAGGGAGAAGCCCAAGCTACTCCTCACGGAAGGGACAAGGGTGGGCCCGGGGGACGATGCAGCAAACATGAGCGAGACTGCCGTGAAGAAGGAGGCACTGAAGATGGTAAAGGAGACGAGGTCCCTCGTCTTCTCCACTTTCAGGGGGAACGACGTCGATAGGGTGAACACCTTCTTCGATGCCTGTCAGGAAACCGGAAGGCGGCTCGTGGTCTCCATGAAGGTCGCTTTACTTCTGGAGAAGCTCGCAGCAGACAGGAGGCTCAGGATCCCGTGCGTCGGCAGGGACGTGGACGTCTACCTCCGAAGGAAGAAGACAGGGAAGTTCGACGACACCGACTACTACGCTTGGGAGAGGCCGTTCATTTCGAAGGGATTGACGGCCGATGACATCAGGAGGAGGCAGGGAGAGGTATTTCTCCACCTTGAAGCGTGGAACTTCCCGGAGCTCATAGACATCAAACCCGATCGGGGAGGGACCTACATCCACGCAGCCACTGAAGCTTACAACGAAGAAGGGGAGAAGGAGGAGACATTGATCAGGAACTGGGTCGACCACGTCGGGTTCCATTACGCACAGCTGCACGCGTCCGGGCACGCCCCCGGGGGCGAGGTGGGCAAACTCGTAGGGAGCATCTCTGCGAAGAAGGTGGTGCCAATCCATACGGAGCACCCCGAGCTGTTCAGTCAATTCAACAGGGAGAGGAGTTGGGTCCTTGAGCCCCCCGTCAGAGGGAAAGCCATCCCGATAGGCCCCTGAGCCAACAAGCAGAAATAAGGTAGGGTGACGGCGCACACCATTGGAGAGGCAAGAGGCCGGGGACCTCGCCGAGGCTGGGGTCTCCAAAGCGCGGGCCGCGGGCGCGACCTACGCAGAAGCAAGGGTGCAGAGAACCTGGGAAAGACAGTTTGTGCTCAAGAACGGGGAGTCTCAGCCTTCTTTCTTCGCCGAAGGGTACGGCGTGGGGATAAGGGTGATTTCCCGGGGGGCGCTTGGGTTCGCAGCTACAAACGACCTGAAGGCGACCTCGGTGGGAGAGCTGGCAAGGAGGGCAGTGAGGCTCGCAAAGGCTTCGTCAGGACTACTGAAACGACCTGTGGAGCTTGACGACTCAAAGCCGGTCCGGAGGAAGTGGGCTGCGGCCGAGACACGGAGGGTAGAGAACGCCGATTCGGCATGGCTGCGCGAGATTCTCCTGGACATTGACGGTCGGATAGCCGATGGAAAGGCAGGGGTGAAACTCCCGGGGCGGCTGCTGTACCTGGGGGCTGAGCTTGAAGAGAAGTACTATGTGAACAGCGACGGAGCCAGGGTGGAGGGGCGCATCCCGAGGGTAGGATTCCTCGGGTCTCTCACCGCAGTGGAAGGGAGCGCAACGGCCCAGCGGTTCGTCCAACAGGGGGAGACAGGGGGCCTTGAGGTCGTCAAGCGCGTAGGGCTCGTGGAGAAGGTAGAGGAAGAAGCGAGGGTGATGGGAAAAATCCTGAGGGGAGCCGCAAAGCCCCCCACGGACACGGTAGACGTACTTCTCAGTCCTGAGCTCTCGGGCATAGCAGCCCACGAGTCGGTTGGCCACCCGCAGGAAGCTGACAGAGTCCTGGGCAGGGAGGGGGCCCAGGCGGGGGAGTCCTACCTGAAGGACGACAGTCTTGGGAGGAGGATTGGGAGCGCTGAGGCGAACGTAAGCGACGACCCGAATTTGCCCCGTTCGAACGGTTTCGTGCCCGTTGACGACGAAGGAGTCGAAGGAAAGAAGCGGTTTCTGATAAAGGACGGGGTAATCAATGAGTTCCTCCAGAACCGGACCACCGCGAAGGAGTTCGGTCTCTTGAGCAACGGCGCGGCAAGAGGCGTAGCCTTCGACAGGGAGCCAATCATACGCATGTCGAACACATTCGTGGAGCCGGGGGCCTACTCCACGGACGAGATCATCAAGGAGGTGAAGCACGGCGTTTTCTTCAAGACGTTCACCGAGTGGAACATAGACGACAAGAGGCTCAACCAGAGGTACGTGGCCCTCGAAGCCTATCTGATCGAGCGGGGGGAGCTGAAGGGGCTGGTGAGGTCTCCTGTCCTTGAGATAACGACACCGAAACTCTGGGGGAGCGTGAAAGCGCGAAGCAAACACATGGAATTTGAATCCGCCACCTGTGGAAAGGGGGATCCTCAGCAGGGAGCACCGGTGTGGACCGGCGGCCCCGAGACACTGCTTTCAGGGATCAAGTTGGGGTCAAGGTGAGCAATTTGGATCTGAGGGAGCTCAACGATGCTGCTATCGACACGGCCAAGGCACTAGGAGTGGACGACGCAGTGGCCCTGAGCGCCAGAGGAGCGGACAGCATGATCAGGTTCGCCAACAATTCTGTGACCGTCGCTAACAGAGTGGAAGAGTCGCAACTCACCGTCTATCTTGCCAAGAGCAGGCGAAGAGCACTTGCTTCTACGTCGAACCTCCAACACGCCGCCGTCAAGGAGTTCGTACGCGACCTCTTTTCATCGATGGCGGGGCTCCCAGAGTCGAACTATGTCCCGCTCCCCGACAAGGCTACGCGGTACACTCCTAGCAGGGCAGGCTACGACAGGAGGCTGGAGTCCCTCGAGGACGAGCTCCCAGAATTGGCAGGAGAGGCAATCGACGCAGCAACGGCTGCGGGAGGGAAGAGATCTGCGGGCGTCATAGACGCAGGAAAGGTCACCGTTGCCATACTGACGTCCACAGGCACCCGAGGCATCGATTCCCGGACCGCAATTACACTGAACATCCGTTCCTTCGCCGAAAAGGAGGCAAGTGGGCATGGGCTGTCCTGCTCGTCCTCCCTGTCGGGGTTCGATGCGGAAGAAGCTGGAAGCAGAGCGGGGGAGGGGGCGAAGACAATGCGAAACTCGTCCGAACCAGAAGCAGGAAAGTATACCATGCTTCTCAGCCCGACGGTCGCGTCGAACCTGGTGGAGACAGTGGCCGATGCCGCCTCTGCCTTCGCCGTGGACGCAGGGACGTCGTATCTGGCTGACAGGCTAGGAAAGAAGGTGGCCGCTCAGACGTTTGGCCTCACCGATCACGGGGTGACCAAAGGGGGGCTAGGGGGACGAGTGTTCGACGACGAGGGTGTTCGGACGATGTCCAACAGGATCATTGAGGATGGCGTCCTGAAGGGCTACCTGCACAACCTCACCACTGCAAGCAAGTGGAAGGTCAAGGATACAGGAAACGCTGGCTTCGTCACGCCTCATCCGTGGAACCTTGAGATAAGTGGCGGAGACTCGACCTATGACGAAATGGTGAAGGAGATGAAGAAGGGCATCATTCTGACAAGCAACTGGTACACGCGCTTTAAGAACTACAGGACCGGGGAATTCTCGACGGTCCCAAGGGACGGGGCATACCTCGTCGAGGGGGGTGAGATTGTAAAGCCGCTGAAAGGGATGAGGATGGGGGACGATCTCCAACGGATGCTCTCATCGGTCACACTCCTTTCGAAGCACAGGGAGTGGATACAATGGTGGGAGGTAGACACGCCCACTCTGTGCCCATGGATGCTGATAGACGGCGTGACGATAACACGAGCTTACGGATAAAGGAGGAATGGCTGCGCTGATGCGCAGCCCGCTGTCACCGTCTACCGAACTACAGGCACAGTCTCCAGGGCCTGGTTGATGAAGGCAGCATCAGGCTCGTAGTCTACGAGTCTTTCGCAGAGTTTGTCTTCGTAGGCCTTCAGGTCGAGCAGGCCGTGGCCGCTGAGGTTGAAGAGGATTGTCTTGGGCTCGTTACGTTGTTTGCACTGGAGCGCGATGTCGATTGTGGCCTTGATGGCGTGGTTGGACTCGGGAGCCGCCACTATTCCCTCTGTCTGCGCGAAAAGGATACCCGCTTCCATCATCTCGTTCTGGGAGTAGGCAACGCTGCGCATGAACCCCTTGTCGATGAGCATGCACATGGACGGCGCCTTGCCGTGGTACCTCAGACCTCCGGCATGGATTGGTGGGCACTGGTAGGAGTGACCGACTGTGTGCATCTTCAGGAGAGGTGTCGTCTCCGCCGTGTCTGCGAAGTCGTACCTGTATGAGCCGCGTGTGGTTGAGGGGACTGCTTTTGGTTCGACAGCGACGAACTCCGATTCGCTTGTGCCGCGGAGCTTGTCTCTCATGAAGGGATAGGCGAGGCCCGCGTAGTTGCTCCCTCCGCCGATGCACCCAACGATGTAATCGGGAATTTCGTCGAACTCCTCCATCTGGAGCTTGGCCTCTTGGCCGATCACTGACTGATGGGTGAGGACGTGGTTGAGCACGCTCCCTAGGGCGTACTTGGTGTTGTCGTGGGTGACGCAGTCTTCAATTGCTTCGCTTATGGCTATGCCAAGGCTCCCAGGGTGGTCAGAGTTCTTCTCGAGGAACTTCTTGCCAACACTCGTCCTCGAGCTGGGCGAAGGATGGACCTTTGCACCATAGACCTCCATCAGAGTTCTCCTGTATGGCTTCTGATCGTAGCTGCTCCTGGTCATGTAGACCGTAAGGTCGATGTCGAAGAGTGCCGCGGCGAGCGCCAGCGCGCTCCCCCACTGCCCTGCGCCCGTCTCGGTCGTTAGCCGCTCCGTTCCTTCCTTCCTGTGGTAATAGGCCTGGGCGATGGCCGTGTTGGGTTTGTGGCTCCCAGCCGGGTTGAGGTCTTCTCGCTTGTAGAAGATCTTGGCCGGCGTTTTGAGTTTCTCTTCGAGCCTGGTCGCCCTGTAGAGGGGCGTCGGCCGCCCGAGGCGGAGGTAGGCCTCCCTGACTTCCTCTGGGATGGGGATGAACTCCTGTGTCGAGACCTCCTGCATCACGCACTCCCTTGCGAAGAGGCGGAGCAGCGGTTCAGGTGCCATGGGCTGCATTGTACTTGGGTCAAGGGGAGGCGGGAGCGGCTCGGGAAGGTCGTGCTGGATGTTGTAGTAGTTGTGTGGCAGCTTGTCCTGTGATAGTACGGACTTGAACTGAGTCGTATTCATGGAAGGACCCGGCTTTATGACAGATAAATGCAATCGTGAACATTATTGTGCATAGGGTTTACGAAGGAAATGTGGAGAAACGCTCAAAAAAGCTCATTTCGGTACATGATTTCGTGTGGCCAAGGATAAGAGCTGAGTTCGAGAGGCAGGTAGTCAGGCCCGCTGTGGTCCGGAAGATGATCGAGTGCGGCATGCGGGTTTCTGACGACCTGAAGCTGTATGTCGGCGACGTCGAGGTAGATTACCTGGCAGTTTCTCGCGCAGTGGGGGTAGACAGAAGGGTAGTCAAGCAGACAGCTGAGCAGATCCGCAAGAGTCAGTATCTTTACTCAATCTTCTCCAAGACAAAGCCTCTCGGGACGAGCTTGGTCGACCTTGTCTCGTTGCTTGGATACACAGCCGTGGTGGTGGAGGCGGACCCAGAGTCCCCTGGTGTCATGGCCGAGGTCGCGGAGATCCTGTCGCGGCATGGAATGGTCGTAAGGCAGGCCATGGCCGAGGACCCCGAGATGGTGCCCGACGCGAAGATGACCCTGGTGGTCGGCGGGCAGCTGACGGGACAGGCCATGGAAGAGCTGAACGGACTGAAGGTCGTGAAGAGCATCAAGATTCTGAAGTAGAATTGACCGCAAATTCGATTGCGTATTCAAGCATGGCTGTCACGTGATTACGAGGGCACTCCTGGATTTCATTCGAGCGTTCGCAAAGATGGTCGCGGACAGAAGGCATCGCGGGGAGTGGCTACTTCTCCAGCATCCGGGAGAACGTCCATGAGACGGTGCTCAGAATCTCATTGAGCCTGGCCTTGTCCCTGTAGTTCTCTATTACGAGCTTGACTATTGCTCCGTTGGCCTCGTCGACATCGAAGCGGAGCTCCATCCCCTTTGCCAACTTGCTCGAACCTACCAGTTCCTCGTCCTTCGTCTTCATCCCCTGGAGTATCTTCCCCATCAGGAATGATTTGAAGGGAGGCGTGGAGGTCTTCAACACCACCCCGCTGTTCGGCTCTATGGCAACAGTGTCCGGCGTGATAGACGCCGTGGCAACCACCTGGCCGCCCTTGTCGCGCTTCAGTTCTCTCACCTCCGGTGCCTCCTTCGACTCTGACATCATATCGCTAGCCTGCTTGAATGTGGACGCTCTGAGGCTGTTGTCAACGTAGCTGAGCGTCTCCCTGAGGCGCTCCAACTCCTCCTCGAGTTCGGCGATCCTCTGCTCGAGCCAGAGCTTCAGCTCCGCTGTCCTTTTGGTGTCTTTGTCGGGAGCCGCCATTGAGGCACGTCCGACCGGGTTGCGCTAAAAACGTTAGCGCGTTCCGATTCCCGGGAGAGGGGCGGCGGTGAAAGTGTTAAGTCCGTTCTGAGAAGAGCACGCCTACTTGCTTCGCGTCGGCCGGCGCTCCTACTTCGTGGCGAGCGCGGCCCTCTTCGCGGTAACGTACGCGATTCTGGGGCTCTTCCCCGTGTCTGCGTACATCGGCGTCAACAGCTTCCTGACCTTCAGGGAAGTCGTAAGCCCACTCGCAGGCATGATCTTCGGCCCAGTGGCGGGCGGGCTTTCGATGGTGTTGGGGAACTTCGTGGACTTCGCCTTCGGGAAGCCTGTTGTATTCGACTTCCTTGACTTCGTGCCTGACCTCGCATCAGCCCTGCTGGCTGGGCTCGTCTTCACAGGGAAGAGAAAGGCGGCCATCGCTTTTCCAATCTTGTTGCTGCTCTGGTATGCGTCGGACCCTCTTTCGCTTGACATCGTCCAAGTCGGGGGCGTCTCGGTGCCGTTCTTCTGGATGCATGCGCTATCCATCGTCGTGCTTGCTGCAGCCCTCGTCCTTGAAGCTCGAAGGAAGATCGGGAGGTTGCACCCTGCGTTCGTCGCTGCGACGGTCTTCGCGTCTACCATGGCCGGGCACATCGCAGGGAGCATTGTGTACGAAAACGTTCTCGGAAGGATAAACGCCCTGCTCACACCGGGAGCCCTTGACGCGAATTGGAATCTAATCTTCTACGCATACCCACCAGAACGCATCGCGTTCACCATACTTGGCACGTTCGTCGCGATTCCTGTACTTCGTGCCCTATCCCGCAGAAAGAGTGCCCCGCCAACTGTCTCCGGGAAATAGGACTCGATTCTCTGGGGAGAGCACGTTTTAATGGAGTAGCGAAAAGGGCGCACTAGAATGTCTCAGGCGGAGGCGCCGTACGAAGCTGCAGTTAGCAGAATCCGCAACATACTTCGGGAACAGGTCGAGCGGGTGGAGAGGATTTCCAAGCCGGTCGAGTGGATCGACTACTCTAAGCTCCCGAAGCTTGTGATGGGGGTCATAGGCGGCGATGGCATCGGCCCGATCATCGCGAAGGAAACCACACGAGTTCTGCAGCTCTTGCTGAAGCAGGAAATCAACTCAGGTAGAGTCGAGATCAGGCAAATCGAAGGGCTCACCATAGAGAACAGAATCAAGCAAATGAAGCCATTGCCGGATGAGGTTCTGATGGAAATCAAGAAGTGCCACGTGCTGCTGAAGGGCCCGACAACCACCCCCGAGGAGGGGAGCGGCATGCCCAACATCGAGAGCGCCAACATCGCCATCCGCAGGGCTTTCGACCTTTTCGCCAACGTCAGGCCCGTCCGGGTCCCGTCCGAGGGGATCGACTGGGTCTTCTTCAGGGAGAACACGGAAGGAGAGTACATGCTGGGAAGCAGGGGGATGATGGTGACCCCTGACTTGGCCCTCGATTTCAAGGTGATAACGCGGCCTGGCGCGGAGAGGATCATCCGCCTGGCGTTCGAGCACGCCAGGAAGACGGGGAGAAAGAAGGTGACCGTGGTGACCAAGGCAAACGTAGTGAAAACCACAGACGGCCTGTTTCTGGAGACTGCAAAGAGGGTGGCGACAGACTTTGCCGATATCAAGTGGGATGGATGGTACATTGACGTCTTCACCGCGAAGCTCATCGATCCCAAGAGGAGAAGGGAGTTCGAGGTGGTGGTTCTCCCCAACCTCTACGGAGACATTGTGACGGATGAGGCGGCGGAGCTCCAGGGGGGTGTGGGAACCGCCGGGAGCGCCAATATCGGGGCAAGGTTTGGTATGTTCGAAGCCATCCACGGCTCGGCCCCAAGGATGATCACCGAGGGAAGGGGGGCGTACGCAGACCCGCTCAGCTTGATGAGGGCGGCGGTCATGATGCTGGAACACGTGGGTATGATCGAGCAGAGTAGGAGACTCGCGATGGCCCTTGACACCTGCTCTATCTATGACAGGAAGGCCATAATCACCGGCAGACAGGACGGAGCCACGGCAAGCCAGTTCGGGGATGAGGTGATAGCAGCACTTTCGGACCCGGGGCTCGCCGCTCGCTGGAACTCATATCGGAGCAACTGAGCCTGTAGCCCTCCCGCGCCGTCAACCGTGAATTCGGAAATCCCTATGGTTCCTCGGCGTCGCCGGCTCTACTTCGAGCTTGTCCACGCGTGCACGCGGCGGACCGAACTTCGCCCAGTCGATTATCCTCTTCACCCTTCTCTCGTCTCCCTCCAGGAAAGCCTCTACCGTCCCATCTGGTAGGTTCCTGACCCAGCCCCTGACTCCGAGGTCTGATGCCAGCTGCGCCATGCTTGACCGGAAGGAGACGCCGTGCACGAGGCCTCTGATTCTGATGTGGACTGCGGTCACCAACTGTTTCACCTAAGAGATGTGACTATGTTTGAAATCCCGCTGACAACGAATGAAACTGCGAGAGCTGCGATTAGAAGTGCCGTAATCCGGGACAGGGCGGTCGTCCCGTTCGCTCCTAGAACCTTTCTCACGCCATCGGAGCTTGCAAGTATTACGTAAGCGAGGGCTGTGTTGCAAGCTATGACGATCAGGGCGAGGAGTGGGCTATACGGGGGCCCGGAGATGATTATGACAGTTGAGATGGCACCAGGTCCAGCCAAGAGGGGAGTGGCGAGGGGGAATGCGGCGATGTCAGAAGGCTGTAGCCCCTTTGATTTGACGTCCCCTCCCATGAGCTGGTCGACGGCAACCACGAAGAGGATAATCCCTCCAGCAATGCGGAAATCGTCAAGAGTAATACCGAAGATGTCGAATATCAGCCAACCGAAAAGAGAGAAGACTATCAGGACTGCCGTAGAAATGACGATGGCATGTTTGAGAATCCTCCTACGGGCATCGGGAAAACCAGAGGTCAGAGTCAGGAATATCGGGACCGTCCCCACGGCGTCGGTGACTGCAAACAGAAGGGCGAAGGCTCCAGCAAAGAGGGCAGGGTCGAAGGCAAAGAATGAAGACAACAGTGACAAATGTTCGAGGCGAGCGGGGGGCTAAACGGATAAATAAGCAGTTGACATTTTTTCACCGAAAGTTTGTCCGCAGTTCAGGAATCTGCAATCACTGAGGCGATGTCCAAGATAATGGATCCGGAACTGGGAAGGCCGATAACGGACCTCAAGCTGATAGACCACATGACAGTCACGGGCAGCTCAGTCGAACTGGAGTTTCACCTGACAGCCCCCTTCTGCCCACCGATCTTCGCCCTCAAAATTGCAAGCGACATCAAGGCGGGTCTACTTTCGGTACCCGGTGTGACGGAAGCACGAGTCACGCTCCGGGGGCACTATCTAGCCGATGCTGTCAATAAGCAGGTGAACAAGCCCGCCCAGCCGGCGCAGTAGGTCTTGGGAGTGGGGAGCCAGGGGCGTGTCTCCGAGTACCTCTCAAAGTCCGGAGCGAAGTACGAACTTAGGGAGTTTGATAAGAGCACAAAGAACTCCGAGCTCGCAGCGCGGGCGCTCGGGTGCAGCGTAGCAGAGATAGCGAAGAGCGTCGTCTTCGTGGGCGAGAAGACCGTGGTCGTGATCATCTCTGGTGACAAGAAGGTGGACGGCGCCAAGCTTGCGAGGGTAATGGGCGCGGAATTGCGCGTCGCGAGAGCCGACGAGGTCAGGGACAGGACCGGCTTCCCCATAGGGGGCGTTCCACCATTCCCGCACGGCCAAGGCGTCGCGGTTCTAGCGGATGCTTCATTGACGAGGTTCCGGCGCGTCTGGGCCGCCGCGGGCACGCCAAACTCCGTCTTCGAAATCGGGACTCCTGACCTCCTCGGGCTCCTGGGGAGCGGACCGGTCGACGTTGCGGAGTAGAATGTAAGAGTTATAGAGATAGCCCCGTTCTATAGAGACGTGCCGGCGCGAAAGGCAATCGAGATGGGGGAGGGAACAATCCTCGTCTCGCTCCCCAAGGACTGGGTAAGGAAGAACGGCGTCAGGAAAGGGGACACCCTTTCGGTAGAGGAGTTGCCGGGCGGCAAGCTACTGATCAAGCCATTCGAGGGTGGCGAGGAGCAACCCAAGCAAATCACCATAGAATACCCTAGGGATGACCTTAGCCAGGTCACCAACGACGTGACAGGAGCCTACCTCCTCGGGTATGATGTCATCAAGGTCGTAGGGAACGGGGTGATATCGAGGGAGGACAGGGCCTCGATCAAGGCAACCATTGGCAGGCTTGTCGGCCTGGAGATCATGGACGAGGACTCCAAGCGCATGACCATGCAGTTTCTCCTCGAACCCACTGCTATCATACCTGAGAAGATAGTCCTGAGGATGTCAGGTCTCCTGGACGGGATGCTAAAGGACACGGCGGAGGGCCTGGTGAAGGGGGACAAGAAACTTCTGGGCTTGGTCGGAGAGCGTGACGACGAAGTAGACAGGCTCTATTTCCTTCTTGTCCGCGCCACACGGGCGGCCATAGTGAGGCCAGAGGTCTCCGAGCGGTACGGCCTCTCCCCGGTGGACCTCCTAGACTACAGGGTGCTTGCCAGCTTTCTGGAGAGCATAGGGGATGCCATCACCGACCTTTCACACAAGTTACACGACTGGGCAAGCCCGGGACGGCTGGCTAAGGAGTACTCGGTTTGCGTGTCCAAGCTTACGGCCATGAATGACCTGGCGACCCAGGGGTTCATATCGAGACGGGCTAGGAAACAGATGAGCATCAACAGGCAGGTTGGCGGACTCGCCCAAGAAATCGCGGAGAAACTGACCGCCATAGCCAAGCTACCGACGGACGACGGGGCCGAGACTGCGGAGACCTTGGCCGCCCTCGACAGGGTAAGCAAGCTGCTGGTCGATGTGTCCGACCTGGCTGTGATAACTCAGCAGGTCTCCGAGTAGATCGACATCTCGGAACGCTTAATTACGAAAGCCAATCCGACATTATGTGCCGAAGTATCTTTTCGTCACCGGCGGAGTAATGTCGGGGCTCGGCAAAGGCATAATCACTTCCTCCGTGGCCAAGCTCCTTCAGCTCTCGGGAGTAGAGGTCACATGCCTGAAGATTGACCCCTACATCAACTTCGACGCGGGCACCATGAACCCCTACACTCACGGCGAAGTGTTCGTGACGGACGATGGAGGCGAGACAGACATGGACCTAGGAAACTACGAGAGGTTCCTGAACAGGGACATGACCAAGGCAAACAACATCACTACAGGTCAGATATACAAGAAGGTCATTGACGACGAAAGAAGGGGGCGGTTTCTGGGCAAGTCGGTTCAGATAATACCGCACATCACCGACGAGATCAAACGAAGGATCAGAGAGCTGGGGGAGAAAGAGAATGTGGAAGTGTTGGTCGTGGAGTGCGGAGGGACAGTGGGGGACATCGAAAGCCTTCCGTTCCTCGAGGCATTCCGGCAGATGAGGATTGAAGAGGGCTCTTCCCGGTCCCTGTTCCTGCACGTGAGCCTCGCGCCTGAGCTCGCAGTGGTCGGGGAGATGAAGACCAAGCCCACCCAGCACAGTGTCCAGGAGATGCGCAGAATAGGTATTCAGCCTGACATCATAGTGATACGCGGCACCAGGGTCCTCCCGGCTGAGGCGAAAGAGAAAATCGCATTATTCACCAGCGTCCCCATCGAAAGCGTAATCTCTGACCCGGACGTGGAGAGCATTTACCAGGTGCCCAGGCTTCTCGAGAGAGAGGGGGTGCTCAAGCCCATCCGGAAGCAGTTCGGACTCAAGACGAGGCTGGAGATGAGGGCATGGAACGCGGTCGCCGAGAGGTTCGTTGACCACCGCACTGCTGTCCGCATCGCGATGGTGGGAAAGTATGCCAACCTCGCCGATAGCTACGTCAGTGTCAACCAAGCGCTGTCGCAGGCCGGCGCGATAAACGGCGCGAGCACGCGGATTTCATGGATAGAGTCGGAAGAGATAGAGAAAGACGAGACGAAACTTGACCTGATGGACGCCTACGATGGCGTGGTCCTCCCTCAGGGATTCGGGAGCAGAGGGGTCGAAGGCAAGATAGCCGCAGCGAACAAGGCAAGGGTGGCAGAGATCCCCTTCCTAGGGTTGTGCTACGGATTCCAGCTAGCAAGCGTCTCATTCGCAAGGCATGTTCTGGGACTGAAGGGTGCCAATACAACTGAAGCTGACCCCGATACGCCCTATCCGGTGATCGACATGCTCCCGGAGCAGCGAGTTGTCACCGATCTAGGGGGAACCATGCGGCTCGGGGGCCATGACGTCTTCATCAAGAAACCAAGCAGGGCCTTCGACATATACAAGACTGGGAAGATCAGAGAGAGGCATAGGCACAGGTACGAGCTGAACCAGCAGTACCTCAAGAGCCTAGAGGAGAATGGTATGAGATACACGGCGTTCAGCGACAACGGCAGGAGGGCAGAGATACTGGAGCTTGAGGGCCATCCTTTCTACATGGCGACCCAGTACCACCCTGAGTACATCAGCAGGCCTGAAAGGCCAGAACCAATCTACGTAGCATTCTTGGCCGCGTGCGTAACAAGGGCCAAGAGTGCCGAAAGGGAACTGGAGAAGGTCAGGCCGCTAAGCCGCTGAATACAACTCGGACGCCCTAACCGCTAGCTGAGCGGCCTCCATGGCACCCTTGCCCAGGAAGTAGACGTTTGGCTCAATCCCCCTGCCACCGCTGTCCACGATCGCGTCGAAGCCGCCCCTTGTCTCTGCAAGTCTCGTGCGCAGAGCGTCTATGGTGGGATCTCCGTTCTTCGTCTCTGGATAGTCACCGATTTCGAGGATTCTGAGGCCAAGCTTCTTCAAGACTCTGGCCATCCTGTTGTCGTACCTTAGGTTCACGACTGCTCGGCAGTTCCTCTTCCTCGTTCTCACAAGCAGCAGCATCTGTGCCATGTGCCCCGAAGCTCCAGACTCTGGCTGTCGAATGGCCCAAGCGGTCTTTCCTATCTTCACTATTCTGCCTGGCACCGCGACAACGTCTTGAGCGAGGCTGGAATCGCCCGAAACGCAAGCGAGATTCACCGAGACCTCGGGCATGGCGGCGACGAAGGTAGTGGAAGCTTCGATAGCCTTCACAGCCGAGGACACCTCAGCTATCGCCTCCCTGTTCCTCTCGCGCTGGGCCCCGAAGGCCCTCATGCAATAGTCGCAATCTGCCAATGACGGGTGCTCTTGTCTGTGAGCGTCACAGACCAATCCTCGACCAAGGAGGCTGGTCCAGATCCTACCCAGCGTCTCTACTGCGTAGGATGCATGTCTCCTCGCATCCTCTGCCAGGAGGGTCACGTACCTGTCCGCTTCTTCTCTGGCAACATGGAAGGCCTCCAGGGATGAGTACGCCTTCTCGGGGGAGGAAGCCAGGTAGAGGCTGACCGAGGCCTGGGTCACGCCGAGTGCCGTTGCAATCCTGCCCTGCGACAAACCCTGGCTCCGGAGTTCCCTCGCTATCAGTAGTCTGACCGAAGGGAGGAACTCGCCGACCATTAACTCGTCGGGAGGGTGCATTGGTGATAAGTGATTTATTGGGCCGTTTATAAGGCCTGACATCCGACCCTACTTCGTGCCCGGCGAGTCACCCCCGATGTCCGCCGTCGTGGAAGCCGCCAAGCCGAGGCCATACCAGCTCAGGATACTCGCAGAATCGGCCATCATGATAGCGCTCGCTACAGTCCTCAACTCGATCAAGCTCTTCACAATGCCAGAGGGGGGGACGGTTACGCTTGGGGCGATGGTCCCAATCCTCTTCCTCGCCCTGAGGAGGGGCGTGAAGGTGGGGATGGCGGCGGGCGCAGTGTTCGGAATTATCGATGTGTACTTCGAGCCCTTCATCTACAACCCTATTCAGTTCCTGCTCGACTACCCGTTCGCATACGGAGCGCTCGGGCTGGCGGGCCTTTTCAGCGGCCGGGTGAACAGCCCCCGGAACCGAGGGGGTCTGACCCCTGTCTCCCTGTCCGTGGCTGCGGTTGCCCTGGGCATATTCGCCAGGTTCGTCTGCCACTTCTTTTCCGGCCTCATCTTCTTCGCGAGCTACGCTCCGGCCGGCGAGAGCCCCGCCCTCTACTCCGCCATCTACAACGCGAGTTACCTCGTGCCTGAGTTTTTCATAAGCGCCTTCGTGATATCCATCCTGGTCGGCAGAAGGATCACCCTCGTGAGGCTCTGAGGGGAGAATCCTTGCTACTTGGACCCCGCAGGAAAATGGAGCCCTACGGCAAAGTGTCCAACGACGTCATGGAAGTCGTTTATCGCAATCTCGGAGCCAGACGAAGTCAGGTTCTGCAGGGCCCAAGAAGGGGCCTGGACAATGCGGCGCTCTCCCTTCCAGGAGGTACGGTGATGATACTGACGGCAGACCCGGTTTCAATGATTCCCGCGCTGGGCGCAAGGATGTCGGCCTGGCTGAGCGTTCATCTCATCGCCTCCGACTATACGACGTCGGGTGCCAGTCCAGAATACGCATCCTTCACCTTCAACTTCCCCGCCGGGATGAACTCCTCGGACAGAGTGTCTTACCTAGAGAATGTGGGAAGTGCGTGCGAAGAGTTAGGGGTTTCAATTGTTGCGGGGCACACGGGCTCGTACCCAGGAGCTGATTTCACCGTGATTGGGGGAGGGACCATGTTCGGGTTAACTGAAAGGGGATCCTACGTAGACGCCTCAATGGCGCGCAAGGGGGACCTCATTCTGATGACGAAAGGGGCGGCTATTGAAGCAACCGCTTCCTTGGCGAATTCCTTTCCCCGGTTCACACGGAGGGCGCTGGGAGATTCACCCGCTGCGAAGGCAAGAGAGCTCGTCGCTTCGTGCTCGACGGTCAAGGACGCACTGACGGCAGCATCAGTCGGTCTGGGCGAAGGAAAAGTGAGTTCGATGCACGATGCCACAGAGGGGGGAGTACTCGGGGCGATGGACGAGATGGCGGCTGCCTGTAGTAAGTCATTCGTTGTGGATACCGATAAGATACCGGTCGCGCCCGAAGCTAGAGGGGTCTGCACCGCCTTCCGTTTGAACCCACTTCGGACGATGGGGGAGGGCGCCCTGATTCTTACGTGCGGCAGAAGGAGCGTCGCTGTACTGGAAGACACGTTTTCGGACGCAGGTCTCGTCGTAGCTGAGATAGGCGAAGTGAGGGCCGGGAGGGGCCTGATTCTCGTGCGAGCCGGAAAGAAGCAGGAGCAGTACTCTCCTGGTCCCGACGAGTACTGGCCCGCCTACCACCGTGCGATGCGCGAGGGGCTTCGCTGAACTCTTCCTCGACGCACTGCAGAATGGCATGATTTGATATAGCGTCGGCCAGCAACGGCGCGTCAGACCGGTCTGTGTCGACCACAGAAAACGCTGCCAGAGTGCTCAAGTCGCTGAAGGATGAGGAGTGGCGGACGCTCGCTGGCCTCGAAAGATCGACGGCAGGCTACGGCACCCCCGACGTGGGGAGACTTTCCCGCATGAGCCGCCTCCCCCTCGACAGGGTCAGGTTCGCCACAGACGCGCTGGAGAAGAAAGGGCTCGCATCACGGCGTGGCCAGGGGTACGTGCTTACCCGCGAGGGGGTGGAGGTCATGGCCCTGAAGGACTACGTGAAGAAGGACCTGATCTTTGCCCTGGGAGCAATCATCGCGAAAGGAAAGGAGTCGGACGTTTACGAAGCACTGACCGAGGAGGGGACGGTCTACGCGCTGAAACTCTACAAAATTGGGAGGATCAGCTTCACCAGCATCAGAAAGAAGCGGGTCAGGGAGAGCGCCGAGTTCAGGAGCTGGATGACAGCAAACTACGATGCAGCGAAGCGAGAGTATCACGCGCTCCGCAGGTTGGAGGGCCTCGGCCCGACGTTCCCGAAGGCGGTGGCATACAGCCGTAGCACCGTATTGCTGCAGGAGTTGTCAGGTGTACGCCTGTCCCAGAGGCCGCAGCTTGAGGACCCGAAGAGAGCCCTGAAGACAATCTTGGAGTCCAT
>Ga0187769_10000602_pt1 | contig 19935 bp, 17 predicted proteins | sample 0116_SJ02_MP02_1_FD_133140 | JGI IMG/M metagenome (GOLD analysis project Ga0187769, IMG submission 133140) | Tropical peat soil microbial communities from peatlands in Department of Meta, Colombia - 0116_SJ02_MP02_10_MG | ecosystem: Environmental > Terrestrial > Soil > Wetlands > Peat | place... | reverse complement strand
AGCCTTGCCGGTCGAGAATGCGGAGCCGCCTATGAATGCAGCCGACCTTCCCGCCCGCGAGGCGATGGAGTTCGACGTGGTCGTCGTCGGCGCCGGGCCGGCCGGGCTTGCCGCCGCGATCAGGCTCAAGCAGCTCGCGCCGGAAAAATCGGTGGTCGTGGTCGAGAAAGGCTCCGAGGTCGGCGCCCATATCCTCTCCGGCGCGGTGATCGATCCGGTCGGGCTCGACCGGCTCATTCCGGAATGGCGCAGCGAGGATGAGCCGCTGCGCACCGCGGTCAGCGCCGACCGCTTCTATTTCCTCGGCAAGTCGGGTGCGCTGCGTGTGCCGAACCTGCTGATGCCGCCGCTGATGAGCAATCACGGCAACTTCATCGTCTCGCTCGGCGACGTCTGCCGCTATCTCGGCCGCAAGGCGGAGGCGCTCGGCGTCGAGATCTATCCGGGCTTTGCCGCGGCCGAATTGTTGTTCGAGGGCCAGGCGGTCGCCGGCATCGCCACCGGCGACATGGGCGTCGCCAAGGACGGCCATCACAAGGCGGGCTTCACCCGCGGCATGGAGCTGCGCGCCAAATATACGCTCCTTGCCGAAGGTGCGCGCGGCAGCCTGTCGAAGCTCCTGATCGAGCGCTTCGCCCTCGCCAAGAACCGCGAGCCGCAGAAATTCGGCATCGGCCTCAAGGAGCTCTGGCAGGTCGCGCCGGAGAAACACCGCAGCGGGCTCGTCCAGCACACCATGGGCTGGCCGCTCGGCAATAGTACCGGCGGCGGCTCGTTTCTCTATCATTTCGGCGACAATCTCGTATCGGTCGGATTCGTCGTCCACCTCAACTACGCCAATCCCTATCTCGCTCCGTTCGAGGAGTTCCAGCGCTTCAAGACGCATCCGCTGGTGTGCGACACCTTCGAGGGCGGCAAGCGGATCTGCTATGGCGCCCGCGCCATCACCGAAGGCGGCTGGCAATCGGTGCCGAAGCTCGCCTTTCCCGGCGGCGCGCTGATCGGCTGCGCCGCGGGCTTCATGAACGTGCCGCGGATCAAAGGGAGCCACAACGCCATGCTCTCGGGCATGCTCGCCGCCGAACACGTCGCTGCCGCGCTTGCCGCCGGCCGCGCCCATGACGAGCTTTCAGGCTACGAGGACGCCTGGCGCACCTCGGCGATCGGGCACGATCTGCGGCGCGTGCGCAACGCCAAGCCGCTGTGGTCGAAACTCGGCACGCTAGCCGGCGTCGCTGCCGGCGCTTTCGACATGTGGACCAACACGCTCGGCTTCTCGCTTCTCGGCACGCTCCGCCACGGCAAGCCGGATTCGGCGACGATCAAGCCGGCGGCGCAGTGCAAGCCGATCGCCTACCCGAAGCCCGACGGCAAGCTCACCTTCGATCGGTTGTCCTCGGTCTACCTCTCCAACACCAATCACGAGGAAGACCAGCCGGTGCACCTTCACGTGCGCGACGGCGCGCTGCAGAAATCCTCCGAGCACGACGTCTATGCCGGGCCGTCGGCGCGCTATTGCCCGGCCGGCGTCTATGAATGGGTCGAGGAGACGAGCGGGCCGCGCTTCGTGATCAATGCACAGAACTGCGTCCACTGCAAAACCTGCGACATTAAGGACCCGAACCGCAACATCACCTGGGTGCCGCCGGAGGGCGGCGGCGGCCCGAACTATCCGAATATGTGAGTGCAGTCGCCCGCGCTCGCTGCCGCGATTTCGCCGCCGTTGCGGCTTATGCGGCAACCGGTCATTGCGACCGGATCACGCCGGTTCCTGTCATTGTCGATCCATGGCGCCGGCAGAATGGAGCCGGCAGAAATGAGCCGAAGTCCGGGGGCGCGATAGCGCGGGTGGCGCGGCGCTTGGCATCCTTGCGGACCCAAGCCAGACGGTCCATTCTCGCCGCCGCTTCCGGGGCCCGATTCTCGCTTGCCGATGGAGATGTCGTGACCAAATCGCCCGTGTCCCTGCACGCCGCTGCCGCCCTTGGCGCCGCTGTCATTTTCGGCCTGCCCGCGGCGCTCGCCGCGCAGGCGCCGACGCCGCAGGAGCTCATTCACGACAGCGTCTCCGGCAGCTACCTTGCCGCGCGCCATGCCGGGCTCGAGCGCGATTCCGCGAGCGCCGCCGCTTATTACCGCAACGTGCTCAAGGCCGACCCGCGCAATGCCGACCTGCTCGGCCGCGCCTTTCTCTCGGTCCTGACCGACGGCGACGTCGAGGAGGCCGGCAAGCTCGCCGACCGGCTCGTTCAGATCGATCACAGCGACCGCGTCGCACGCCTCGTCATCGGCGTGCGCGCGCTCAAGCAGAGGCAATATGCCGCCGCCAAGCAGAATTTCGCCCAATCGGTGCGCGGCCCGGTGACCGATCTCACCGCGGCGCTGCTCTCCGCCTGGGCGCTCGCCGGCGCCGGCGACAACCGCGGCGCGATCGACACGCTCGATCGCCTCACCGGCCCGGATTGGTACGGCATCTTCAAGGATCTGCATGGCGGCATGATCCTCGATGTCGCCAACAACAAGAAGGACGCCGGCAAGCGCTACGAGCGCGCCTACAAGGCCGATCCGGGCGCGGTGCGCACCGTCGAGGCCTATGGCCGCTTCCTCTCGCGCACCGCCGGCAAGGACGACGCGCTCAAGATCTATCAGGCGTTCGACAAGGCGGTGCCCGATCATCCGCTCGTCGTCCAGGAGATGAAAGAAGTCGCGGCCGGCGACCGGCTGCCGGTGCTTGCCGATACGCCGCAGGCCGGCGCCGCCGAGGCGCTCTACGGCATCGGCGCCTCGATCGGCCGCCGCGGCGGCGAGGATTTGGCGCAGATCTATCTGCAGCTCGCGCTCTATCTCGAGCCGGGGCACGCGATGGCGCTGCTCTCGCTCGCCGACCTCTACGAAGCGCTGAAAAAGCCCGACCTCGCGATCAAGGTCTATGACCGCGTCCCGGCATCCTCGCCGGTCAAGCGCAACGCCGACATTCAGGTCGCCGCCGATCTCGACACGCTCGATCGCACCGAGGAGGCCAAGAAGCGGCTCGAGCCGCTGATCGCCGAGCATCCCAAGGACACCGAGGCGATCCTGGCGCTCGGCAACATTCTGCGTGCCCGCAAGCAATTCGCCGAGTGCGCCGACGCCTACGGCAAGGCGATCGCCAATATCGCCAAGCCCGAGAAGGCGAACTGGGTGATGTTCTATTTCCGCGGCATCTGCTACGAGCGTTCCAAGCAGTGGCCGAAGGCCGAAGCCGATCTCAAGGAGGCGCTGGCGCTGTTCCCCGACCAGCCGCTGGTGCTCAATTATCTCGGCTATTCCTGGGTCGATCAGGGCACCAAGCTCGATGAAGGCATGAACATGATCCGCCGCGCCGTCGAGCAGCGGCCGGATGACGGCTACATCGTCGACTCGCTCGGCTGGGCCTATTTCCGCACCGGCAACTACGAGGAGGCGACGAAGAACCTCGAGCGCGCGGTCGAGCTTAAGCCCGACGATCCGACCATCAACGATCACCTCGGCGACGCCTATTGGCACGTCGGCCGCGTTCTCGAGGCGCACTTCCAATGGTCGCACGCCAAGGATCTTAATCCGGACCCGGAAGACCTGCCGAAGATCGAGCAGAAGCTCAAGGACGGCCTGCCCGACGACACGTCTTCGGCCGCCGACGCTGCCAAGGCGAAGAAGGCCGGCAGCGGCGGGTAGGGGTGTCCTTGCCCCTTCCGCTGGTCGAGTACGCCCCGGCCAAGGTCAATCTCACGCTGCGGGTCATCGGCCGCCGCACCGACGGCTATCATGAGCTCGAAAGCCTGGTCGCGTTCGCCGACATCGGCGATCGATTGAGTCTGGTGCCGGGCGCCACGCTTGCGCTTGCGGTATCCGGGCCGAATGCGGCGCAGGCTGGCGGCAGCGCCGATAATCTCGTGCTCAAGGCCGCGCGCGCGCTCGCGGCGCTCGTCCCCAGCCTCGCACTCGGCGCGTTCGATCTGGAAAAGAACCTGCCGGTCGCCGCCGGGATCGGCGGCGGCTCGACCGACGCGGCGGCGGCGCTGCGGCTCCTTGCCCGCGCCAACGCGCTGGCGGCCGACGATCAGCGGCTCTATGAGGCGGCGCGCTTGACCGGCGCCGACGTGCCGGTCTGTGTCGCGGCGCGGCCGCGGCTGATGCACGGCATCGGCGAGAAGCTCTCTGTGCCGCTCGTGCTGCCGGCGTTGCCGGCGGTGCTGGTCAATCCCGGCACTGCGCTCGCGACCAAGGACGTCTTCGCCGGCTGGGTGCAGGCGAAGAAGCCCGCCGCTCCTTTCGATCTCGCGGCGCTGGCGAAGGCCGAGCGCTACGAGGAGCTGTTGCGGCTCCTTGAGCTGCAGGACAACGATCTCGAGGCCGCCGCCATCGCGCTTGCGCCGGTGATCGCGGCAGTGCTCGCGGCGTTGCGCGCGCTGCCCGGCTGCGGGCTCGCCCGCATGTCCGGCTCCGGCTCGACCTGTTTCGCGCTGTTTTCGTCGAAGGCGGAAGCGGCCGCGGCCGAGAAAATCCTCAGCGGCAAGCATCCGCACTGGTGGGTGCGCGCCTGCGCGTTGGGCTAGAGCATGATCCGGAAAAGTGGACGCCGGTTTTCCGAAAAGATCATGCTCCACTAAAAACAGCCAAAGCGGCGATCGGCGCGAGCCGCGCGATGGCAAGCGGCCACGCGCTGCGGCGTGCCGCCTCTTACCACCGGCGCTGTTGCATCGGTTGATAGTATTGGCCAGCGCGTGGATTGGCGGGTTGGGAGCTCGAATTGCGCTGGGAAAAGAAGCCGAAGCCGTCGTTGCCCCAGAAGGTCGCACCGAGGTCATCGATCGTAGGCCGGCGCATCAAGAAGCCGCCCTGGGGCTGGTTGGCGAGCACCGCGACGAACTCGGTGCGATAGTTGGTCTCGCGGCTCAGCGGCTCGTCCGAGACGATGATCGAGGATCGCGGCAATGCAGTCGGCGCGATGCGATCGAGCACGTCCTTCGGGATGGTGATGCGGTCGAGCGCGTCCTTGGCGTCGTCCCCATTGTCGATGGTGACCGCGGTCCAGCGTAGCCCCGCGTCGCTGCGCGCCATCGCCGTGAACACGTGCGTGCCGATCGGCCTTTCGGGATTGCGGATCGCGACCGGAGCCTCGATGGTCGCATCGAACACCTCGCCCCCGTCCGGCCACGTCCTATGGGTGTTGCGCCGCACGTAAAGCTTCTGCGTCGCGCGGCTGATGTAAACCGAGACCGGCTCGAGCGCGAGCTTCGCCTCGCTGGCCGCCTTGGCAGCGGCGGCCTTCCTGGTCTCGGCCGCCTTGGCGGCGTCCTTCGCGGGGGCCACGGCGTCGCGCTTCGACTTCGCGTCGGCGTTGGCCCGCTCGAGCTGCGTCCCCGCTTCCGCGGCGCTGGCGGCCGCCTTCTGCTGAAGCTCTTCGGCCCGCGCCTTGGCTTGGTCGGTCTTGGCGGCGGCCAGCGCCTTGTCGGCGAACGCGAGCTCCGCGTCGGCGCGGTGCTTGAGCCATTCCAGCTTGCGCAGCGACGCCGTCAGCGATGCTGCCTCGCGTGCCGCGGTCGCGGCGGCTTTCTTTGCCTCGTCGGCCGTTTTGACCGCCTCCGCGGCCTCGCCAGCGAGCGTCTCGGCTCGCGCCGGAGCAGCCGCGACGGCCTCCGCGTTGGGCACGAACAGCGACCGGTGGGAAAACTCGACCGGGGCCGCGTCGTTCGGCGAGATGATCACCCGCATCCCGATCCGCGTCTTGTCGAACAAGTTCTCCGCAAAGTCGTAGGGCATCCGCACGCAGCCGTGCGAGGCTGCATACCCGGGCAGTGGCCCGCCGTGCAGCGCGAGGCCGTTCCAGGTGATGCGCTGCATGTTCGGCATCCAGGCATCGTCATAGAGGGTCGAGTGGTGGTCCTTGTCTTTCTCGATGATTGTGAAGACGCCCGCAGGCGTCTCGCGTCCTGTGGTGCCGGTCGACACCGGTGCGCGCAGGATCCATCCGTCGGCGTCGTAGAAAGTGACCTGCTGGCTCGCAATCGACACGATCGCCATGATCGGCTCGCCTGCCTCGCGCGGCGCGGTCGCCTCGGTGGCTGGCGCGGGTCGCGCCGGTTTCGCGGCGGCGTCGGCGGTCGGCGCCGCCAATGCGGCCATCGCCGCGAGCGTCACAATGGCGGGAACCTGCCAACGCCGCGTCGCTACAGGGGATGGCGCCGTCAGGAATCGATTGACCATGCCATCTCCCGGTTGAAATGCCTGTCCGCGCTTGCGTCGATCAAGAGCGGCGAGGAGCTTATGTGAGTCACCCCGACACGGAAAGACCGGCCCAATGTCGGCTGTCGGAACTTAGCTGACATGCCAAGCGAATTTGGCCAATGTCTGTCTTTGCCAGCGCAGAGGCAGACATTCTGAAGGCCGAGGCGAACGGACCGTTTTGAGAGTGCGCGCGCTAATGCTTGCGCGCGATGCAGAAATCGACGGTTTCGGCGAGCGCCGTCTTCATCGCCGAGGCGGGAAACAGCGCGAGCGCGTCGCGGGCCATGGCGCCGTAATGCTGGGCGCGGCCCATGGTGTCTTCGAGCGCGCGGTGCTTGATCATGAGGCCGATGGCGTGCTCGAGGTCGGCGTCGGTGGTCTCGCCGCGCTCGAGCGTACGCCGCCAGAACTTGCGCTCGAGGTCGCCGCCGCGACGAAAGGCGAGCACCACCGGCAGCGTGATCTTGCCCTCGCGGAAATCGTCGCCGACGTTCTTGCCGAGCTTGGCCGCCGCGCCGCCATAGTCGAGGACGTCGTCGACGAGCTGGAAGGTGAGGCCGAGATTCATCCCGAACGACCGGCAGGCGGCGAGTTCGGCCTTCTGCCGCGACGAGATCACCGGCCCGACTTCGCAGGCCGCCGCGAACAGCTCCGCGGTCTTGGCGCGGATGACGGCGATATACTCGTCCTCGGTGGTCGCGGTGTTCTTGGCCGCGGCGAGCTGCATGACCTCACCCTCGGCGATCACCGCGGCGGCCGAGGCGAGGATCTCCAGCGCCTTGAGGTTACCGACCTCGACCATCATCTTGAACGCCTGGCCGAGCAGGAAATCGCCGACCAGCACGCTCGCCTCGTTGCCCCACAACATGCGTGCCGCGAGCCGGCCGCGGCGCAGCTCGCTGTCGTCGACCACGTCGTCATGGAGCAGCGTCGCGGTATGCATGAACTCGACCGCCGCCGCGAGCTTGATATGGCCGTCGCCGCCATAGCCGGTGAGCCGCGCCAAGGCCACGGTGAGCATCGGCCGCAGCCGCTTGCCGCCGGAATTGATCAGGTGATTGGCGACCTCCGGGATCATCGTCACTTCGGAGCCGGTCCGCGCCAGAATGGCGGCGTTGACCCGCTCCATGTCGGCGGCGACCAGCTCGGCCAGGGGATCGATCGACGGCTCGCGCGGGCTTTCGAACGGGACAATGACGGCCACGCCGGTGCTCCACTAAGGACGCGCGAGCATAGAAACGCTATGCTGAGGCGGCAAGTCTGTTAGCGTTCAAGTCTGTTAGCGTTCACGTCTGTTAGCGTTCAAGTACGCTGGCGTTCAAGTCTGCTTGAGTCGAAAGTCTGCTAGCGTTCAAAGTCTGCTGGCGTTCAAAGTCTGCTAGCGTTCAAAGTCTGCTAGCGTTCAAAGTCTGCTAGCGTTCGAGTCGGCGTCATCGGCAGGACATCCGCGTCTTGCGATGACGGACGGCAGTCGCTCAATGGACCTGGCGGCTGAGAGGGGCAATGTCAAGCAACGCGCGGCTTACCCAGACAAGCCTTGCCGAGACAAGTCCTGGTGACGCCAGTCTTGGCGACACAAGTCTTGCCGACACCGCTGCCATAGGCCGGCTGGAAGTAGCGGTCCTGGTGCCGTGCTACAACGAAGCGCACGCGATTGCGAGCGTGGTCGGCGGTTTCCGCGCGGCATTGCCGGAGGCGACGGTCTACGTCTACGACAACAACTCGACCGACGGCACCGCGGCGGCGGCGCAGCAGGCCGGCGCCGTGGTCCGCCGCGAGAGCCGCCAAGGCAAGGGCTATGTGGTGCGGCGCATGTTCAACGACGTCGAGGCCGACATCTACGTGCTGGTCGATGGCGACGCCACCTATGACGCGCCGAGCGCGCCGGCGATGGTCGCCAAGCTCCTCGACGAGCGGCTCGACATGGTGGTGGCTAGCCGCATCGATCGCGACGAAGCCGCCTATCGCCGCGGCCACCGCGCCGGCAATTGGCTCCTGACCGGCGTCGTCACCCATATGTTCGGCCGCGCCTTCAGCGACATCCTGTCCGGCTATCGCGTGTTCTCGCGACGCTTCGTCAAATCCTTCCCGATCCTGTCGGGCGGCTTCGAGATCGAGACCGAGCTCACCGTGCACGCGCTGCAGCTCGAATTGCCGGTCGGCGAAGTGGCGACGCCCTATTATACGCGCCCGACCGGATCGGCCTCGAAGCTCTCGACCTGGAGCGACGGCCTGCGCATCCTCTGGACCGTGTTCAAGCTCTATCGCGCCGAGCGGCCGCTGTCGCTGTTCGGCGGCTTCGGCATCGCGCTGGCGATTATCTCGGTCGGCCTCGCCATCCCGATCTTCATCACCTATGTCGAGGAAGGCCTGGTGCCGCGGCTGCCGACCGCCGTGCTCTCGACCGGGCTGATGGTGCTCGCGTTCCTGTCGATCGCCTGCGGTCTCATTCTCGACACCGTCACCCGCGGCCGGCGCGAGCTCAAGCTGCTCGCCTATCTGGCTTTGCGCGCGCCCGGCGAAGAACGGCGCCGGAGCTGAGCATGCGCGAGCTCGTTCGCACCAACGACGCGGTGCTGATTTCGGCAATCGAGGCGCTGCTCAAGGGCGCGCGCATCAAGCACTTCATCGCCGACCAGAACATGAGCGTGCTCGAAGGCTCGATCGGCATCTTCCCGCGCCGCATCCTGGTCGACGAGGACGAGTTCGAGGCGGCGCGACGGCTGCTTGCCGAAGCCGGCTTCGGCAACGAGCTTCGCCGCGATGTCGGCTGAGCGCGAAGGCGCGAGCGAAGACGCCATCCTCGGCGGCAAGCTCGTCGTTCGCCAGCCGCGCCGCGGCCACCGTGTCGGCCATGATGCGATCCTCTTGGCGGCGGCGACGCCCGCCCGCGCCGGCGATCGCGCGGTCGATCTCGGCGCTGGCGTCGGTGCCGCGGGGCTTGCGCTCGCCCGCCGTGTCGAGGGCGTGGCCGTGACGCTTGTGGAGATCGAGGAAACGCTCGCCGCGCTCGCCGTCGGGAACGTGGCGCGCAACGGGCTCGGCGACCGGGTGCGGGTCGTCTGCCTCGATGTGGCGGCGCCGCCGAAAGCCTTCGCCGCGCAAGGACTGGCGGCCGGGAAGGCTGACTGCGTGCTGATGAACCCGCCCTTCAACGCGGCAGGCAATCCATCGCCCGATCGCGGCCGCCGGCAGGCGCACGTCGCGGCGCAGTATACGCTCAGCCGGTGGCTTAGCGCCGCGGCGCGGCTCCTTCGCCCGCAAGGCGTGGCGACGCTGATCTGGCGCGCCGACGGTCTTGACGCGGTCCTCGCGGCGCTCGCCCAGGGCTTCGGCGCGATCACCCTGTTGCCGGTTTATCCCAAGCCGGGCCAGCCCGCGATCCGCGTGCTCGCGCGCGCGGTCAAAGCGAGCCGCGCGCCGCTCACGCTGCTCGGCGGTCTCGTCCTCGCCGACGCGGCAGGGCGACCGACGGCCGAGGCCGAGGCCGTGCTGCGCGGCAACGCGGCGTTGGCTTTGGCGAGCGAATGAAGGTGCGAGCGAGGGAACCGGCGGGCGGTTGCAGCCGCCGCCTGCTCAACCGTTAGGCATTTACAGGCAATGAATCGGGCGCTGGCGTCTCGGCCTGCTTTCCGCGATTTCGGCGCGGAAGATGGGAGAAGCCAACAATGACGCTGATTAGCATCAGGAGCACGTATATTTTCATTTGCCCGTCCGTTGCTGCCGTTTGGTCCGGCGCCTGCTTACCAAGCAAGAAGCGGTCCATGCCGTTAACAATCGGTTACTTGAGGGCGCCGCGAGCACGGCCTATGTGGGTTTCATGAGTGAGACGCGTAGCGGCGAAGGCTTAAGCGGCGTGTGGACGCGGGTGGCGCCGGTGTTGCGGATGGTGATCCCGCCGCGCTGGCGCGGCGACCGGCCGGTGGTGCCGGTGCTGCGGCTCTCCGGCGTTATCGGGCTGTCGACGCCGCTGCGGCCAGGCCTGACCATGGCCGGCCTTGCCCGCGCGCTCGAGCGCGTCTTCGCCGTGCGCAACGCCGCCGCCGTTGCGCTCGTCATCAATTCGCCGGGCGGCTCGCCGGTGCAATCGCACCTGATCTTCCGGCGCATCCGCGAATTGGCGCAGGAGAAGAAGCGTCGCGTGCTCGCCTTCGTCGAAGACGCCGCTGCCTCCGGCGGCTACATGATCGCCTGCGCCGCCGACGAGATCATCGCCGATCCGGCCTCGATCGTCGGCTCGATCGGCGTCGTTGGCGGCTCCTTCGGCTTCGACAAGCTGATCGCCAAGATCGGCATCGAGCGCCGGCTCTATACCTCCGGCGCGCACAAGGCGATGCTCGATCCGTTCCTGCCCGAGGATTCAGGTGACGTCGAACGGCTGAAAAAGTTGCAGCGGGACATTCACGATGATTTCATCGCGCTGGTAAAATCGCGGCGCGGCGACCGGCTCAACGGCCCGGAAAATGACTTGTTCTCCGGCGAATATTGGACCGGTCGGCGCGGGCTCGAGCTCGGCCTGGTCGATGCCATCGGCGATTTGCGCACCACCTTGCGCGAGCGCTTCGGCGATAAAGTGGAGACGCCGCTCGTCACTACGGAGCGCAGATTGTTCGGCCGGCGCGTCGCCGGCGTCGGGGCCGGCGCGATGGCCCCAGGGACGCTCGCCGAGGATCTGATTGCGGCGCTCGAAGCGCGCGCGCTGTGGGCGCGCTACGGGCTCTAACGTTTAGGCCCGAAACCGGACCCGCGGTTTTCGGGTTATAGTAGTGCGGCAGCGTCAGGACGGAGGATAGGCCAATGCCGGCGGCACTCGCCTTTGCGGTCGGATTGATGGGAGCGGCGGTGCTCCTGCGCTGGTGCGTCAAGGAGGTCCAGCGCGTCAACCTCGACCTCGACAATTTGCGCGGCCGCTCCGGCACGGCGCCGCTCGACCGTGACGCGCTGCCGAAGCTCAAGCGCGATCCGGACACCGGGGAATACCGGCCCGATTGAGCGACGTGAGCATGATCCGGAAAAGTGGGATCCGGTTTTCCGAAAAGATCATGCTCCACTAAAGAGTTAGAGCGACGATCGCTTCGATAGGAAACGATCGTCGCTCTAGACGCGGACCCCAGCAATTTGTGCTATCATGTTTTTCTGGGGGGTCGTTATGGCTGCGGATGTGACCAGGGAAGAATTTGAGGGGCGGGTCGGTGTCCTCGAGCGCGAGGTTGAGGGCGAGAAGCTTGTCACGCGCCATATTTTGGAACAGACGCGCCGCAACGCCGACGATTTGGCCGCGGTGAAAACTCGTCTCGATCGCGTCGAGCGTAAGGTTGACGGCGTCGCGCAAGACGTCGGCAGCGTCAGACGAACGGTCGAAGGTTTGGTGCGTGATCTGCCCAAGATTGTCGGCGACGCGTTCCGCATCGCGAACGCGTGGGCGCAAGGCGTAGCTGCGATCCGGCGGATTTGATCGACCCTCGGCGGCCCCCTTTTGGCAGCGACCCTTGACCGCAGGCGGGCCTTCCACCAACAACGTCGCATGAACGATTTGCCGCCGCATATGCGCCCGGAGCGCTCGTTCCAGGGGCTCATTCTCGCGTTGCAGCGCTATTGGGCGGATTGGGGCTGCGTCATCCTGCAGCCTTATGACATGGAAGTGGGCGCCGGGACTTTCCATCCGGCGACGACACTGCGCGCACTTGGGCCGAAGCCGTGGCGCGCCGCCTATGTGCAACCCTCGCGCCGGCCCAAGGACGGCCGCTACGGCGAGAACCCCAACCGCCTGCAGCATTACTATCAGCTCCAGGTGATCCTGAAGCCCTCGCCCGAGGATCTGCAGGAGCTTTATCTCAAATCGCTCTACGCCATCGGCATCGATCCGAAGCTCCACGACGTCCGCTTCGTCGAGGACGACTGGGAGAGCCCGACGCTCGGCGCCTGGGGCCTCGGCTGGGAGTGCTGGTGCGACGGCATGGAGGTGTCGCAGTTCACCTATTTCCAGCAGGTCGCCGGCTTCGAATGCGCGCCGGTCTCGGGCGAATTGACTTACGGGCTCGAGCGGCTTGCCATGTATGTGCAGGGCGTCGACAACATCTTCGCGCTCAATTTCAACGGCCGCGACGGCGCCGAGCGCGTGAGCTATGGCGACGTGTTCCTGCAGGCCGAGCAGGAATATTCGCGGCACAATTTCGAATATGCCGACACCGAGATGCTGTTCGAGCAGTTCCGCATGGCCGAGAAGGCCTGCAAGGACTATCTCGACGCCGGCTGGGAGACGGATGGCGGCGGGCGCAGCAATCGCGGCCGCCACCTGATGGCGCTGCCGGCCTATGACCAGTGCATCAAGGCGAGCCACGTGTTCAATCTGCTCGATGCCCGCGGCGTCATTTCGGTGACCGAGCGGCAGAGCTACATCCTGCGGGTGCGCGAGCTCGCCAAGGCCTGCGGCGCGGCGTGGCTCGCGACCGAAGGCGGCGGGCAGGGTGCTTGATTGCAAGTTCAGCGGAGCGGAGAGGACGACATGAGCGAGATGCCCGAGATCGGCGGCCGGCGGCCGGTGCCGATCAAGGTCGAGGCCGGCAAGAGCTATTGGTGGTGCGCCTGCGGGCGCTCGAAATCGCAGCCGTTCTGCGACGGCTCGCACAAGGGCTCGGCCTTCACGCCGGTCGAATACAAGCCGGCGCAGGCCGAGGAAGCCTGGTTCTGCGCCTGCAAGCGCTCGGCCAAGAAGCCGATGTGCGACGGCAGCCATAAGACGCTGCCGACGTGATTCCCCTGGCAGAGCGGCATTCTTCCACTCCCCCCTGCGGGGTGGGGCAGGGGTGGTCGGGATGGATTTCTTCACCCTCCCCTGGAGGGGGGAGGGTCGGCGCGCATCGAAGATGCGCGACGGGGTGGGGTGATGCGGTCCGTGAGGCAAGCTGTGACGAGCAGTTCCCCGATTCCCCTCCCCCTTGTGGGGAGGGGTAGGGGTGGGGGTCGGGAGGCGGCGCAATGATCGAGAAGCGATCTTCAGCAAGCGACCGCGTATGGGCGCTGCGAGATCGGAGCATTCAGCCGAAGAATCGCACTCGCGCTCGCACAATGCGGCTTTCGCCAACCGAAGCGGAACGAAAACTGTGGTGGAATTTACGCTATCGCATTTCGTCGCCCACGTCGCACTTTCGACGGCAGGTACGGCTTGGCCGCTACATCGTCGATTTTGCCTGCCACCATCCCAAGCTTGTCATTGAAATCGACGGTGGGCAGCACGCGTTGCAAACAGAACGCGACGCAAGACGCACCAGATTTTTGCAATCGGAGGGTTATCGCGTCTTGCGATTTTGGAACACCGATGTGTTGACGAATATCGAGGGCGCGCTTGAGTTGATTCAGAGTGCCGTCCTCGCGACCCCCACCCCTGCCCCTCCCCACAAGGGGGAGGGGAAACAGAACGCGCCTTAGCAATGCCCGATCTCCTGCTCGAACTTTTTTCCGAGGAAATCCCCGCCCGCATGCAGGCGCGGGCGGCGGAGGATTTGCGCAAGCTCGTGACCGACCGGCTGGTCGAGGCCGGGCTCCTTTACGAGGGCGCGAAGGCGTTCGTGACGCCGCGGCGGCTGACGCTCGCCGTGCACGGCGTGCCGGCGCGGCAGGCCGATGTGCGCGAGGAGAAGAAGGGCCCGCGCGTTGGCGCCCCGGAGAACGCGATCGCCGGCTTCGTCAAGGCCGCGGGGCTCAAATCGATCAAGGACGCCAAGGTGCAGCCCGACAAGAAGGGCGATTTCTACGTCGCGGTGATCGAGCGGCCGGGCCGCGACGCGATTGATGTGATCAAGGATGTGGTGATGGCCACGATCGTTACCTTTCCTTGGCCCAAGTCGATGAGGTGGGGGAAGCGCTCGGGGACGCCAGGATCAATCACCTGGGTTCGCCCACTGCATTCGATCCTCGCCACGTTCGGACCGGAAACGGAAGAACCTGACGTAATCCAATTTGAGATCGATGGCATCAAGTCGGGCAATGAAACCCGCGGCCACCGTTTCATGGCGCCGGCGCCGTTCAAGGTGCGCCGGCTCGCCGACTACCTGCAAAAGCTCGATCACGCCAAGGTGGTGCCCGACGCCGAGCGCCGGCGCGACATTATCTTGACCGAGGCGAGGCAGCTTGCCTTTGCCCAGGGCCTCGAATTGGTCGCCGACGAAGGCCTGCTCGCCGAGGTCGCCGGCCTCGTCGAATGGCCGGTGGTGCTGATGGGCTCGTTCGACGAGAGTTTTTTGCACATCCCCGAGGAGGTGATCCGCGCCACCATCCGCAACAATCTCAAATGCTTCGTGCTGCGCGACGCCGCCCACGCCAAGCTCGTCGACAAGTTCATCCTCGTCGCCAATATCGAGGCCGCCGACGGCGGCAAGGCGATCGTCGCCGGCAATGAGCGCGTCATCCGCGCCCGGCTCGCCGATGCCAAGTTCTTCTACGAGACCGATCTGAAAACGCGGCTCGAGGATCGGCTGCCGAAATTCAAGGACATTGTTTTCCACGAGAAGCTCGGCAGCCAATGGGACCGCATCGAGCGGGTCGAGCGGCTCGCCGCCGAGCTGGCGCCGCTCGTCGGCGCCGATGTCGAGAAGGCAAAGCGCGCGGCGCGACTGAGCAAGGTCGATCTACTCACCGAAGTCGTCGGCGAGTTCCCCGAGCTGCAGGGCACGATAGGCAAATATTACGCCGAAGCGCAGGGCGAGGACGAAGCCGTCGCCCATGCGTGCGAGGATCACTACAGCCCGAAGGGGCCTGACGATCTGGTGCCGAGCGATCCGGTGTCGGTCGCCGTCGCGCTTGCCGACAAGATCGATACGCTGGTCGGCTTCTGGGCGATTAATGAGAAGCCGACGGGAAGCAAGGACCCCTTTGCGCTGCGTCGTGCAGCGTTGGGAGTAATTCGTGTCATTTTGGACAATAGGCTCCGCATTCCACTTTGGAAAAGCTTTCGCGATCGAGGGATCGTTCTACGAAATCTCTGGGTAAGTCGCCGGATCGATGAAATGAGTTCGATACTCACATCTTTACCAACGCAGATCAGGGAGACGTCAGAAATCACTGCGCTGGCCGCAAATTGGCCCAGGCCCGAAGAAGTAATCAAACTCTGGCAGAAATCGTTCTGGGACTCTACTGGAGATGCAGACAATCTGTTGTCGTTTTTCGCTGAGCGTCTACGCGTGCATTTGCGCGATCAGGGCGCACGGTATGATCTCGTCGACGCCGTGTTTGCACTTCGCAACCAAGACGACCTCGTTTCGATTGTCCGCCGTGTCGAGGCATTGGGGAAATTCCTCGATACCGAGGACGGCAAGAATCTGCTCGCCGGCTTTAAGCGCGCGACCAGCATCATCCGCATCGAGGAGAAGAAGGACAATCGCGTCTATACCGGCGCGCCGCAGACGAAGCTCTACCAACTGGCCGAGGAGAAAGCGCTGGCGAAGGCGATCGACACCGCCAAGGCGGAGGCGGCGCGCGCGGTCGAGACAGAGGACTTCGAAGCCGCGATGCGGGCGATGGCCAAGCTGCGCCCCAGTGTCGACGCCTTCTTCGACAAGGTCACGGTCAATGTGGAGGACAAGAAGCTGCGCGAGAATCGCCTGAAGCTCCTCAACGAAATCCGTGCCGCGACCCGCGCAGTTGCCGACTTCTCCAAGATCGAGGGCTGACTTTTCCTCCCCCGCACGTGCGGGGGAGGGGGACCATGCGGAGCATGGTGGAGGGGGTGCCCCTTCCACCGCCACGCTGGTGCATGGCGGTCCCCCTTCCCCGCGGTGCGGGGAAGGATGAAGTACGGCGCTTTTGCTCCTCGGCGCACGCCGCTAAACTCGCTGCATGAGCACCCTCGAAATCGTGCTGCGGCTCGGTCTCGCGACCGCCGTCGGCGCGGCGCTCGGGCTCAATCGCGAATTGCACGGCAAGGCGACCGGTGTACGCACCCTGGGCCTGGTCGGGCTCGGCGCGGCGCTCGCGGTGATGGCCGCGACCTCAACCGGCGATGTCGCGGCGCCAAGCCGCGTCATGCAAGGCATCGTCACCGGCATCGGCTTTCTCGGCGCCGGCGTGATCTTGCGGCCGGCCGGAGGCGATCGCGTCCGCGGCCTGACCACGGCGGCGTGCACCTGGCTCACCGCCGCGTTCGGCATCGCCTGCGCGGTCAGCGAATGGCGCTTCGTCCTGGTCGGCCTGGTGCTGGCGTTTGCGATCCTGGTATTGGGCGGGCCGGCCGAGAAAATCTTGCGGCGCGGGCTCGGCGAACCGCCCGAGCCTTGAGCCCGCGGCCGGTTCCCAAATTTCCGGAACGTGCTAGAACCGCGCGCGGGCTCAAGCGTTAGCAGATTGATTGGTGCCGCCGGCCGCGTCCTTCCGCGCTCATTTCACCAGAACCCAGGAAAACCAATGGTCATCACCTCAGCCCACATCACGCCGCTTGTCGCCATCATCGCCGGCATATTGATTTTGATCATGCCGCGGCTCCTCAACTACATCGTCGCCCTCTATCTGATTTTTGTCGGCCTGGTCGGCCTCAACAACGTCCATCATTTCATCAACTGGCATTGATCGCCGCGCCTCTAGCGCCGCCTTGGGCGGCCGGCGTCTGAACCGGAACAGACTGGAACGAAGTACCGATGGCCACATCGCGCTCCAAAAAATCGCGGCAGGCGATAAAGAAATCGGCGAAGGAGCCGCGCGCGGCGAAATCCGGTCGCGCCGGCCGCGCCCGCCCGGCGGCGGCCCCTGCGCCGAAGGGCAAATGGGTCTACGCCTTCGGCGGCGGCAAGTCGGAGGGTCGCGCCGGCATGCGCGAGCTTCTCGGCGGCAAGGGCGCCGGGCTCGCCGAGATGGCGCATCTCGCTTTGCCGGTGCCGCCCGGCTTCACCATCACTACCGCGGTGTGCACGCATTTTTACGAAAACGGCAAGGCCTATCCGAAGGACTTGAAGCCGCAAGTCGAAGCCGCGCTCGCCGCGATCGGCCGCCTCACCGGCAAGCGGTTCGGCGACAGCGAGAATCCGCTTCTCGTTTCGGTGCGCTCCGGCGCGCGCGCCTCGATGCCGGGCATGCTCGACACCGTGCTTAATCTCGGCCTCAACGACACCACGGTGAAGGCGCTCGCCGAGCGGTCGGGCGACCGGCGCTTCGCCTATGACAGCTACCGGCGCTTCATCACCATGTATGCCGACGTCGTGCTTGGCATCGGTCACGACCTGTTCGAGGAAATTCTCGACGAGCATAAGGAGCGCAACGGCTTGACGCTCGACACCGAGCTCGAGGCGCACGACTGGGAAGAGCTGGTGGCGCGCTTCAAGGCGCGGGTCGAGGAGGAGAGCGGCACGCCGTTCCCGCAGGACCCGCACGCGCAATTGTGGGGCGCGATCGGCGCGGTGTTCGGCTCGTGGATGAACCAGCGCGCCATCACCTATCGGCGCCTGCACCGCATCCCGGAAAGCTGGGGCACCGCCGTCAACGTCCAGGCCATGGTGTTCGGCAATATGGGCGAGACCTCGGCGACCGGCGTCGCCTTCACCCGCAACCCCTCGACCGGCGCGAACAAGCTCTACGGCGAATTCCTGATCAACGCCCAGGGCGAGGACGTGGTCGCCGGCATCCGCACGCCTCAGGAGATCACCGAGGCGGCGCGCAAGGAGGCGGGCTCCGACAAGCCGTCGATGGAGGCCGCGCTGCCGCGCGCCTTCGCCGAGCTCAAGCGCATCCATGCCGCGCTCGAAAAGCACTACCGCGACATGCAGGATCTCGAATTCACCGTCGAGCAGGGCAAGCTGTGGATGCTGCAGACGCGAAGCGGCAAGCGCACCGCCAAGGCGGCGCTGCGCATCGCGGTCGAGCTCGCGCAGGAGAAGCTTATCAGCAAGGAAGAGGCGGTGACGCGGATCGATCCCGCCGGGCTCGACCAGCTCCTGCATCCGACCATCGATCCCGACGCCGAGCGCAACGTGATCGCAACCGGGCTGCCGGCGTCCCCCGGCGCCGCCTGCGGCGAGATCGTGTTCTCCTCGGAAGAGGCGGAGCTCCTCAAGAGCCAGGGCCGCAAGGTGATCCTGGTGCGGGTCGAGACCTCGCCCGAGGACATTCACGGCATGCACGCCGCCGAAGGCATTTTGACGACGCGGGGGGGCATGACCTCGCACGCCGCCGTGGTCGCCCGCGGCATGGGCAAGCCCTGCGTCTCCGGCGCCGGCGCGCTGCGCGTCGACTACCGCGCGCAGACCATGACCGCCACGGGCAAGACGTTGAAGAAGGGCGAGATCATCACCATCGACGGCTCGAGCGGGCAGGTGCTCGCCGGCAAGGTAACGATGCGCGAGCCGGAGCTTGCCGGCGAGTTCGCGACCCTGATGCGATGGGCCGACGCCGCGCGCAAGCTCAAGGTGCGCGCCAATGCCGACACCCCCGCCGATGCCCGCGCCGCGGTCAAATTCGGCGCCGAAGGCATCGGGCTTTGCCGCACCGAGCATATGTTCTTCGACGAGAACCGCATCAGCGCCGTGCGCGAGATGATCCTGGCCCAGGACGAGGAGGCGCGCCGAGCGGCGCTGGCGAAGCTCCTGCCGATGCAGCGCGCCGATTTCGTCGAGCTGTTCAAGATCATGGGCAGCCTGCCGGTCACCATCCGGCTCCTCGATCCGCCGCTGCACGAGTTCCTGCCGCAAAGCGAGGACGAGATCGCGGAGGTGGCCAACGCGATGGGCGCCGATCCGAAGAAGCTCGCCGACCGCGCCCGCGAGCTCCACGAATTCAACCCGATGCTCGGCTTCCGCGGCTGCCGCCTCGCCATCGCCTATCCGGAAATCGCCGAGATGCAGGCGCGGGCGATCTTCGAGGCCGCGGTCGAGGCCGGTCGCGCCTTGGGCGCGGCGATCGCGCCGGAGATCATGGTGCCGCTGACGATCGGCAAGGCCGAGCTCGATCTGGTCAAGGAGCGGATCGATGCCGCGGCCGCGTCGGTCGCCGCCGAAACCGGGAGCAAGCTCAAATATCAGGTTGGCACCATGATCGAATTGCCGCGCGCCGCGCTCAAAGCCGGCGAGATCGCCGAAACCGCCGAATTCTTCTCCTTCGGCACCAACGATCTGACCCAGACCGCGCTCGGCATCAGCCGCGACGACGCCGCGACTTTCCTCGGCACCTACACCGCCAAGGGCATCTTGCCGGTCGATCCGTTCGTCTCGATCGATCGCGAGGGCGTCGGCGAGCTCGTGCGCATCGCCGCCGAGCGCGGCCGCAAGGCGCGGCGCGACCTCAAGCTCGGCATCTGCGGTGAGCATGGCGGCGATCCTGCCTCGGTCGCGTTCTTCAACGAGATCGGGCTCGATTACGTCTCCTGCTCGCCGTTCCGCGTGCCGATCGCGCGGCTTGCCGCCGCGCAGGCGGCGCTGGGCAAGAGCGCGGCGACGGAAAGCTAGGGCGTGTGCGCGTAGGGCAGCGCCGCCAGCGGCAAGAAAGTCGTGAAATCCATGTCTGCTTCTCCAATCGGCCGGTCATGGTCAAGCGCTTTTCAGACTGCCCACCGTTGCAGTGTCGATGTCGCTCACGGGCTCGCGCTTCTCTTCGGAATCGGCACTGCACCGGGCGATAAAGCCCAGCCCGCATCATCTGCGCGATGCCGCGTGCATCATTGCGATCGGTCTTGTTGACCTGCGCCTTTAGCACCGCACGCATGTGCCGGGT
>Ga0187769_10000601_pt1 | contig 19939 bp, 16 predicted proteins | sample 0116_SJ02_MP02_1_FD_133140 | JGI IMG/M metagenome (GOLD analysis project Ga0187769, IMG submission 133140) | Tropical peat soil microbial communities from peatlands in Department of Meta, Colombia - 0116_SJ02_MP02_10_MG | ecosystem: Environmental > Terrestrial > Soil > Wetlands > Peat | place... | reverse complement strand
TTTGCGGTTTGGAAGATGATGCAAGAACGAAAACTCGGCGGCAGCGAGCGGCGAGACGCAAGCCTCGCACACGAATCCGCGGTCGTGTTTCGCTTTTCTACCCGGAACACCATTTCGAGTAGACGAAGACCCGATCAGGGTCTTCGTCCCGAGCGAGTCCGCTGTGGCGGACGAGCCGAGGGAACCCTCTTTTCCGCGTCGCCTACCCGGAACACCATTTCGAGTAGAATCCGCTCTAACTTATTGAAAATACACGCTCGGGGCCTGTTCTACCCGGAACTGGAATCGGGGGGTGCGCAGCGCTCTCGGCGCGTCCAAACTAGCCGGTAACCGACATGGCAAACATTCAAATCACGCTGCCGGATGGCGCGACACGCGAAGTCCCGAGCGGCACAACCGCGGCGCAGATTGCGCAGCAAATCTCGCCGCGCCTCGCGAAAGAGGCTCTCGTCGCGCGCGCGAATGGCGAGCTCATCGACCTCTCGCTGCCGCTTATCCACAACGTGCAGCTCTCAATCCTCACGGCGAAGGATCCGGACGCCGTGCAGGTGTTCCGCCACTCGGCCGCGCATCTTCTTGCCGCTGCGGTGCTCGAATTCTTTCCGAACGTGAAGCTCGGCATCGGCCCGCCGATCGAAAACGGATTTTTCTACGAATTCCTGCGCGACGAGCCGTTCACTCCCGAGGACCTCGAAAAGATCGAGGTCAAGATGCGCGAGCTTGCAGCGAAAGACATCCCGAACGAGCGAAAGATGATCCCCAAGCCCGAAGCGATTGAGCTCTATCGCAAATCAAACCAGCAGTTCAAATGCGAGCTGGTGGAAGAAAAGGCCATCGAGCCGATGGTCTCCTTCTACACCACCGGGAAATTCATCGACTTCTGCCGCGGGCCGCATATCCCCTCGACCGGGCGCATCAAGGCCTTCAAGTTGATGAACGTCGCGGGCGCTTACTGGAAGGGTGACGAAAAGAATCCGCAGATGCAGCGCATCTACGGCGCGTGCTTCATCGAGCAGAAGGATCTCGACGAATACCTGCACAAACTCGAAGAGGCCAAGCGCCGCGACCATCGCCGCCTCGGAAAAGAACTTGGGTTGTTCACTGCCAGTGACCTGGTTGGCGCCGGTCTGCCGCTGTGGCTGCCCAAAGGGGCGACCGTCCGGCGTCTTCTTGAGGAGTACATCCTCGAGAAAGAACGCCAAGCGGGCTATGAGCATGTTTACACGCCCGACCTCGCGAAAGTGGATTTGTACATCCGCTCCGGGCATTGGGAGCACTACCACCAAGACATGTTCCCGCCCATGGAGCTTGAAAACGAGGAGCTCGTCTTGCGGCCCATGAACTGTCCGCATCACATCCTTGTCTACCAGTCCCGGAAGCACAGTTATCGCGACCTGCCTGTGCGTCTCGCCGAGCTCGGCACCATGTACCGCTACGAACGCTCCGGCGTTCTCAGCGGCCTCAGTCGCGTCCGCTGCATGACACTGAACGACGCGCACATTTTCTGCACTCCGGAACAAATCAAGGACGAGTTCGCGGGCGTCATGCGGCTCGTTGAGCAGGCTTATTGCGATCTCGGAATCACGCAATACAGCTACCGCCTTTCGCTGCGTGACAAAAGAAATACCGAGAAATACGTCGCCAATGACGAAATGTGGGATCTCGCCGAACGCGTGTTGCGGGAGGCCATGGATGCACTCAGGCTCCCCTATACGGAAGCGCCCGGCGAGGCGGCTTTCTACGGCCCGAAACTCGACATTCAACTGGCGGACGTCATGGGACACCAGGAAACCTATTCAACGATTCAAATCGACTTCCATCTTCCCAATCAGTTCGATTTGGCCTACGTCGGTGCGGACAGTCAGGAGCACCGGCCGGTGATGATCCACCGCGGCGTGATCAGTACGATGGAACGGATGGTCTCCTACCTCATCGAGCTGTACGCCGGCGCGTTCCCCGCGTGGCTTGCGCCGGTGCAGGCCTCCCTGCTGCCGGTGAGCGAAAAAACGGTTGAGTACGCGAAGAAAGTCATGCAGCAATTGAAGGACGCGGGCTTCCGCGTTCACCTGGACGACCGCAACGAAAAGCTGCAGGCGAAAATCCGCGACGCCCAGCTTCAGAAGGTTCCCTACATGCTCATCCTCGGTGGCAAGGAAGCCGAGGCGGGCACGGTGGCCGTGCGGCATCGCGCAAAGGGCGATCTCGGGCCGCGCCCGCTCGAGCAGTTCATCGCCGATCTGCGCAAGGAGGTTGACTCGCGCGCGGTGCAGTAGCGCGAGTCACGCGGATGATGAGATTCTCCGGCGCAAAACTTGCCGCCGGCTTCGCGGCGCTCGCGCTGCTGTACTCAGGGGCCCGGCCTCAAGCGGATCCGGATGAATGGGTGAAGAAGAATTTCCCGCTGGCATTCGAGGAGTTTTTCCCCATCGAACACGCGCAGGGCGATTTCCTGGCCGTCCGCGCCCATCGAAATGCGACGAACGACATGCCGGAGTTCTCGATCGTGCTCGAGGATGCGCAGGACGCTCATGCGCTTCACGCCACGGTCCGCGAAGCGCAGGGCTCTTCGATCTATCAACAGCTTGCGGCGCTGCATGCGCAGCGTCCTTCACGCAGTTACGGTGAGCTGAAAAGCGCGATCAAGGTCCAAACATGGCGGCTCTCGGCAGGCGATTGCCCCGCCGTCGCCGCGCAGCTCAACAAGTTTCAGCACATGAACTTCGTCCGCCCGCGGGACGACGACGATCTCGCCGAAAATCCCGTTCTCTATCAGGTGCACGAGTCCATCGGCGGCGGCGATTCCGAGGTTCTTGAATTCGTCGAAAGCCGCGCGATTCCCAAGTGGACGAACGAAACCCGCGCCGCTCTCGACTCCTGCATCGCTTCCGCCACTGCATCCGGCAAGAAAAACCCATAGCCTCATCGAAAAGAGTCGCTTGCGGGCGCGCCGAAACAGTAGTACAGATGGCAGCCCGTGGAGGGGAATCCCGTGAAAACCTGGCGCCTTTCACGATCTTTCCCGTTCGCGCTGGCCGTCGCAACCTTCGCCACAGGCATTGCGCACGCGCGACCTCCGCAGCAGAGCCCGGAGCCGGAATGGAGCGCGTCGCGGGTGAAGCCGTGCGACCGCGACTGCCTGATCGGGTTCATGGACGGTTACATGAACGCGATCTTCAAGCACGACCCCAAGGCCGTGCCACCGCTCGCGGTCGACGTCCGCATGACGGAGAATACCGGCCGCATGGACGTGGGCGAGGGAATGCTTTGGCGGTCGAAGGTCGAGCCGACCAGCTTCAAGATCTACGTTGCCGATCCGGTGAACGGGCAGGTGGCGGAGCAGGCCCGATTGAAAGTCAACGGGCGGGATATGCTTGTCGCGGTGCGCCTGAAAATCGACCGCGGAAAGATTCAGGAAATCGAGCAGCTGTGGGCCGGAAACGTGGACCAGGCGGCCATACCCCTGCTGACAACTCCGCGCGAGACGCTGGTGGCGGACATTCCTCCCGCGCAGAGGATGGCGCGCGACGCGCTGCTCTGGGCCGCTAATTCCTACTTCGACGCACTCGAAGGCGACGACGGCAAGATCGGCGCGTTTGCCGACGATTGCGTGCGGCACGAGAACGGCTATCAGACGGTGAACAATCCGCCGCCGGGAGGGCGCATGATGCCCGCGCCGATGCTTCCGAATCCGGACACCGAGCAGGGCAAGGCGCAGCTCAAGTTCAGTATGCTGACATGCGCTCAGCAGATCGACACCAAGACCTTCGCGTACATGAAGCACATTCGCCCTCGAAGGGCGCTGATCGTTGACGAGCAGAAGGGACTGGTGGGAACGTTTCCGCTCTTCGTGCATGACGGCACGCGGCGCGGCGCACCGCCCGACGCGCCTCCGGGAATGCTGCAGAATCTGGTGACCATGGAGACTTTCGGAATCCGCGGCGGGCTGATTCACGAAGTAGAGGCGTTTCCGTTCGTCACGATTCCTTACGGGCTGGGCAACGGATGGAGCGAAGGCTCGGGCCGGTGAAGCGGGAGACGCAGGGCGCAGAAAAGGAGGGACGATGCGAGCGAAATTCATAATCCTGAGCGCGGCATTCTTGCTGGTTGCGGTGATTCTTTGCGGCCATTTCAGCCCCGCGGTTTCCGCTACAGGACCGATACCCGTGAATTGCGATCGCGCGTGTCTCGAAGGACTCGCGAATCAGTATTTCGCCGCGCTTGTGGCGCACGACCCGAAGCGGCTGCCGCTCGCAGCGGACGTGAAGTACACCGAGCAGGATCAAGTGATGGACGTGGGCGACGGATTCTGGGGCACGGCCACAGAGATCGGCGGTTACAGGCACTGCTTCTCCGATCCCCTCGAGGAGCAGATCGGTTGCATGGCGACGATGCACGAAGGCGACCACATGCTGATCATGGGTGTGCGGCTCCGCGTGCAGCTCGGCAGGATCACGGAAATCGAGACGACCTACTACCGGCAGGGCGGAGGCGGACCCAACAACATCGCCGGCCTCGACGCGAGCAAGCCGGACCCCATCTGGTTCGACACGATTGCACCCGCGCAGCGCGTTTCGCGCCAGCAGTTGATCGCCACCGCGAACATGTATTTCGCGGGACTCGAGAACAACGACGGGAAAGGCGTCTATCCCTTCGCCGACGACTGCGACCGCATGGAAAACGGAATGCGCACGACGAACAATCCCACGCTTTCGCCGAACGCGCCGTTCAACGCATTCGCCATGAGCTGCATGGCGCAGTTCAAGAGCGGCTACTACGCCATCGTCACACGAATTCACCACCGGCGGTTCCCCGTTGTGGATGAAGAGCGCGGCGCTGTGTGGACCTACGTGGTCTTCGACCAGAACGGAACGGTGCAGCACATTCACCTGACAAACGGGCAAGACGTGGACATGAAGAACTTCAGCCGCCCGTCCAGTATCGAGGTCACCGAGGTATTCAAGATCGAGAACGGGAAGATTCGCCGGATCGAAATGGTCGGATCGGGTTTGCAGTATCACCTAAATTCGGCGTGGGGCGGAATCAGCGATAAGTAGGAACAAGGCAAAGCAGATCCCTGCCTGTCCGGCAGGCAGGCCTCGTCGGCCACAGGCGGGCCTCTGTCGGGATGACAATCGGGGCGCGGTAGTCGGCGTGATGGTCTGCGTGAAAGGAACGATCGTTCATGAAGAAACTCCAAAGTGTTGCGGTGCACGCCGCGACGGCGATTCTGTTAAGCCTATCGTGGGCTGGCGCGGGATGGCCGCAGGGCCCGACTCCCTCGGCGGGGACGGAAAGCGGAATCGCCACGTTCCAGCAGCGCTGCATGGGCTGCCATGGTAACCCGAACGTCCCGCAAGCGCCCTCGCCGGACGCGATCCGCCAAATGACTCCGGAGAAAATCTACGAAGCGCTGACGACCGGGCCGATGAAGCCGCAGGGCGATGCCCTGACCGAGGATCAGCGAAAAATGCTGGCGACATTTCTGAGCGGGCGTCCGCTGGGCAGCTTGCAGGTGGGAGACGCGAAAGACATGCCGAACCAGTGCGCGTCGAATCCGCCGCTTGCCGATCCTTCCGCCGGGCCGGAATGGAACGGCTGGAGCCCGGACCTCATCAACTCGCGGTTTCAGAGCGCGAAGGCAGCGGAGCTGAAGCCCGGGCAAGTGCCGAAGCTCAAATTGAAGTGGGCTTTCGGCTATCCCACCGGGCTTTCCGCCTACAGCCAGCCTACGGTGGTATCCGGGCGCGTCTTCATCGGGACTGATATCGGCTATGTCTACTCGCTCAATGCGGAGACGGGCTGCGTCTATTGGTCCTACCAAGCCAAGGGGAACGTCCGCGGCGCCGTTAACGTGGCGCCGATTGAGGGGCATGAAGGAACGAAGTACGCCGTCTTTTTCGGCGACGCGCACGCGAACATCTATGCCGTGGACGCGCAGAACGGGAAGGAATTGTGGGTGACGCGCGTGGACGATCACTTCGTCGCGCGCATCACGGCGGCCCTGAAGGTGTATGGCGGGCGCGTGTACGTGCCGGTGTCTTCGTCCGAGGAGTTTTCCGCTTCCAATCTCGACTATCCCTGCTGCACGGGGCGCGGCAGCGTGGTGGCGCTCGACGCAGATACCGGAGAGCGCGTATGGAAGACATACTTCGTGAGCGAGCCGAAACCGACGCGGAAGAATTCGAAGGGCGTGCAGCAGTATTCTCCCTCCGGAGCCGGAATCTGGAATTCGCCGACGATCGACGCGAAGCGAGGAGCGCTCTACGTGGGGACAGGCGACGGACAGAGCCGGCCCGTGCCGGATACGACGGACGCCGTGGTGGCGCTCGATCTGAAGACCGGCGAGATGCTCTGGCACTACCAGGCGGAGGCCGATGATGCGTTTATCGGCGGATGCAACGGACCGGAAAGGACCGACAACTGTCCCGACCCGAACGGTCCGGACCAGGATATCGGCAACTCGCCCATCCTGCGAACGCTGCCGAACGGCAAGAGCGTCGTCGTGTTCGGGATGAAGAAAGGGAAAGTGTTTGCGCTAGACCCGGACAACAAGGGTGCAGTCGTGTGGGAGCAGCAAGTGGTCGATATCCCGAAGGGACAGGAAAACAGCTTCTTCGCGCTTCTGAACGGCATCGTCTGGGGAGGGGCCGCGGACGATCAGAACGTTTATTACGGCTTGCAGTCGGGCGGAATGGTGGCGCTGAAGCTCGCAACGGGCGAAGTCGCCTGGCGCGCGACGTTTTTCAAGTCCACGGGCCCTCGCGTGATCAATTCTGCTGCCGCGACGATGATGCCAGGGGTCGTGTTCCTTGCCGGAACGGACGGGAAGCTGCACGCGCTTTCGACCGCTGACGGCAAAGTCCTTTGGGAATACGACACGGCGCAGCCGTTTGAGACGGTCAACAAAGTCCAGGCGCACGGCGGCGCGATTGCGTCCATCGGGCCCTCGATCGTTAAGGGGATGCTCTTCATCGGCTCCGGCTACGCCGTCACCGGCAGCAATTCCGGGAATGTCCTGCTGGCATTTTCAGCCAAGTAGCATCTAGTCCGACGAAGAAGCCTTACGGCGAGCCGCCATACCCTGCTCAAGCATCGAGAGAATCCAGGTCCAGCCGTCTTTGTGCCGGCGGCCCATCTCGTCGTCCGGCACACCGGCGTGGTGAATCGTGACCTCGGTTTGATCGCCTCTGGGTTCAAAGGTAAGCGTGACCACGGACTCGGCTCCCCTCGTGGCTTCCGACACCCATGTGTGTTCGATCTTGCGGGGACGGTCGAGCTGGATGAAGCGCCCGTAGTGCGGCCAAATTCGGCCTTCGTGCTCGACGGCGTGATAGAAGAGGCCATCCACGACGGCGTTCACGATTGCTCGTTTTGCGCCGAACCATGGCCCGCCGGGACTCTTCGGATCCAGCCAGACGTCGAATATCTTTTCCGGCGAAGCGGGAATCGTGCGGGTGACGGTGATGTCCGTAAGGTTCATCGTGTTTCCTCCTTTTGTGAAGCGAAGAATTCCTCCAACTTATCCAGGCGCGTCTTCCAATACTGCTCGTACTTAAGCACCCACCGCGCGACATCGTGCAAGGGCCGGGGCGAGAGGCGCAGGGTGTTGTCGCGGCCGCGACGAGTCCGCCGGACGAGGCCGGCCCGCTCGAGAACCCGAACGTGCTTGCAAAACCCGGTCAGCGACATCGGAAACGGCCTGGCGAGGTCGGAAATGCGCGCCGGTCCATGCGCGAGGCGATCAATGATCGCGCGGCGGGTCGGGTCCGAGATGGCCGCGGCTACGTGGTCGATGCCAGCCTCCCGCGAATAGTGAACCATACGGTTCACTATAGTCTACCGCGTCCATCCATGTCAATCAGACTCATGCCGCCGGAGCGGACCGAGCCTCGCTGCGGCGACACTGCAAACTTCCCGCTGGTGTTCTCCGCCGAGCGGCGGATTGCGTCTGTTCCAATGGACTACCGCCCTTGACCTGTGGGCGCGAAAGCCGTGCTATACTTTTTGCCCTGTCGCCCCGGCAGGCATCCGGGTGGGTCGGGAAGACGGGAAATCGGGCGGCGCAAGGCTACGTCGCAAGCCCGGGAGGTATTTTTATCGCAGAGCGGGGAGCGGGCGGTCTTCGAGTCAACGAGCGCATTCGAGCTCGGGAAGTCCGCGTGATTGACGATGAGGGGAATCAGCTCGGCGTGATGTCCCTGTTCGACGCCATGAAAGCGGCGCGCGACGCGGGACTGGACGTCGTGGAAATCTCGCCGAATGCCGTGCCACCGGTCTGCAAGCTCGTGGACTACGGAAAGTTCCTCTACGAGCAGAACAAGAAAGCCCACGAGCAGAAAAAGCATCAAAAGAGTTCGCACATCAAGGAAGTGAAGTTCCGGCCTTCGACCGCCGAGCACGACTACCAGGTGCGCAAGAACCAGATCATCCGGTTTCTCGGCGAGGGATACAAAGTGAAGGCCATGATTTTCCATCGCGGCCGCGAAATGGCGCATCAGGACGTGGGCCGCGCAAAGATGGACCGGCTACTGAAGGACATCATGGATCACGCGCAGGTAGAGTTCGGGCCGCGCATGGAAGCGAATATCCTGCTGGCGCTGCTCGCGCCGAAGAAGGGCGCGAGCGCGACGGTTTCGGCGCGGCCTTCGCAGCCGGCGGCGAGCTGACCGGCCGAAAGATTTTTCAGAAGAGGAAATCGTGAAGAAGAACAAGAAAATGAAGGCGAAGACGCATCGCGGAGCCGCGAAGCGCTTCAAGATCACGTCGACCGGGAAAGTGATGCGGTGGCATTCCGGCAAGCGGCACCTGCTGGGCACGAAAAAGCCGCGCCGCATGCGCAGGCTGCTCAATAAGGTTGAGGTCAGCCCGGCGGACGCGCCGAAGGTGCGTCTCGCGCTGCCGTACGGAATCGAATAGCGCTTCGGCGGTCTGTCGAAAGTGTCGGGAACTTCAGCGGCTAAAGCCGATCTGGTTTTGGGAAGCTCATGTCGTGGCTGAAGCCACGACCCACAAGGCGAAGCGCCGCAGAGTGGCTCTGAAACACCGGAACTCTGAGTTGCTACAGTTTTGGTTTTGAGCCTGGCAGTGCGGTACCCGCCGCGGCGGGCCTGCCGGCTCGCCCTGAGTCCTGAATTCGGACGAAGGGTCCGTCCCAAGTCGCACCACGGGCGAGGGACTTGCAAGCTTGGATCGCCAGCTTGCTTTGCTCCTGCCCCCGAGTAATATCGGGGATGCCGGGGGCCCACAAACACGCCGCGGAGATCAGCACGGTTGTGCGGTTCATCCTCTTTCGGGGGTTGGCGCGCGGCTGTGCACCCTCTCCGCGTAACCTGTAATCATCTTGAACGAAAGCCAGGAGAAGCTGAACCATGCCTCGAGTAAAACGCGGAACCAAGCGCCGCGCCCGGCGCAAGAAGCTGCTGAAACACGCGAAGGGATTTTTCCTTACCAAGGGAAAGCTGTATAGATCGGCAAAGGAGGCGGTGAATCGCTCGCTGCGGTACAGCTACCGCGATCGCCGCAATCGCAAGCGCGATTTCCGGACGCTGTGGATTCAGCGCATCGGAGCGGCGGCGCGCTCGAACGGCACGACGTACAGCCAGTTGATTCACGGTCTGAAGGCCGGCGGGATGGAAATCGACCGGAAGATTCTGGCCGACATGGCCGTGCGCGACGCCGAAGGATTTTCGGCGCTGGTCGCGTCGGTGAAGCAGCATCTGGGCGCACCGAAGGCTCCGACGCAGCCGGCGGCGTAGGATTTCACGATCTCACGCAGGAAAGCGGGCACGGCATGCCGTCCCCCTACGGCGAATAAACCTTCCAATGTCAGCGGCTGATCCAACTACACAAACGCTCGCGCAATTGGGCGATACGACGCCCGAAAAGGTCGTGGCGCGCTTCGGCGAAGTGCGCCAGCGATTCGACGAACAATCCGTGCAGCATTCCAAAGACGCCGCAAGCTGGCAGGGCTTCGTTGTTAGCTGGACCGGACGCAAATCGGGGATCCTCACACTTATCGGCGACAACTGGCTGAAGCCTGCGGCGAAAGAGCTAAAACCAGTCGTCGGCCAGGAGCTGAACAAGCTCAAGGCCCACATCGAGGCGACGCTCGAAGCAAAGCAGAAGGAAATCGAAGCTGCGGCGGAGGAAGCGGCGGCTGCGCGAGATCGCATTGATCTTTCGCTGCCCGGAGTCGAGCGGGCGATAGGGACGCGCCACCTGATCCAACAGACGTTCGAAGAGCTGCAGCAGATTTTCCTCTCGATCGGATTCAGCGTCGTCGAAGGGCCGGAGATCGAGACGCCCTACTACAATTTCGAAGCGCTCAACATTCCCGAGCACCACCCCGCGCGCGACAACATGGACACGTTCTACATCGAGGCGACCAAGGGCGTGCACCTGCTGCGGACGCACACTTCGCCGATGCAGATTCGCACGATGGAGAAACAGCAGCCGCCGGTGCGCATCATCGTGCCGGGGAAGGTTTACAGACGCGACAATCCAGACGCGACGCACGGCTACATGTTCCATCAAATCGAAGGTCTCGCGGTGGACACGGACATCACGTTCTGCGATTTCAAGGGCACAGTTGAATACTTCGTGCGCGAATTCCTGGGGCCCAAGGCGAAGACGCGCCTGCGGCCAAGCTATTTTCCGTTCACCGAGCCTTCCGCTGAAGTGGACGCGACGTGCCATGTCTGCGGCGGCAGCGGCTGCCGCATCTGCAAGTTTTCGGGATGGATCGAGCTGTTCGGCGCGGGGATGGTGAACCCGGCGGTGTACGGCTTTGTCAAGAATGGCTACGACGCAGGGAAGCTTTCAGGGTTTGCGTTCGGCATCGGTGTGGATCGCTTCGCGATGATGAAGTATGGCGTGAGCGAATTGCCCGTGCTGTTTCAGAACGACGTGAGGTTCTTACGGCAGTTCCCGTGACGACGCGACGAGCATCGTCATCCTGAGGGAGGCCGCCGAAGGTGGGAAGCGAAGAGGGATTCTTCGTCCGCTGCGCGGACTCAGAATGACGAGCGTTACTTGATTAGCGTGGCACAGACTGATTCCAAACAGCGATTCTCGAACCGCGTGGCGGATTACATCCGCTACAGGCCGGGATATCCGAGCGCGATCCTGGACCCTCTGCGCGAGGAGTGCGGCTTGACACCGGAGTCTGTGATTGCGGACATCGGGTCGGGAACGGGGCTGGTCGCAGAACTCTTTCTCGAGAACGGCAACATGGTTTATGGCGTCGAGCCGAATGCGGCGATGCGTGACGCGGGCGAGCAGCTTCTCGAAAAGCACCGCCATTTCTGCAGCGTCGCGGGATCGGCGGAGGCGACGACGCTGCCGGATGCGTGCGCGGATTTCATCGTCGCCGGGCAGGCGTTCCACTGGTTCAATCGCGAGGCCGCGCGGCGCGAATTCGAGCGCATCCTGAAGCCGGGCGGCTGGGCGGCGCTTCTGTGGAACGAGCGCGCGGTCGAGGCGAGCCCGTTCATGGCCGAGTACGAACAGTTGCTCCAGCGCTACGGCACGGACTATTCGTCGGTGCAACACACGTATTCCGAGCAGGCCGGGATCCGCGAATTCTTTGCGCCGTCCGAAGTGCATGCGCGGGAGTTCGAAAATCAGCAGCACGCGGACTGGGACGGGCTGAAGGGCCGGCTGATGAGCTCGTCTTACGCGCCGCCGGAAGGCGACTCGAGACACGAGCCCATGATGAAAGAATTGATGTCGATTTTCGCGCATCATCAGGTGGGCGGGCGCGTGACGATTTTGTACCGGACGCGACTTTTTGCGGGGCGTCTTTCGCCGCGTGCAGGACGGACAAGCGAATGAAGGTCGCCTACAACTGGCTGAAGGAGTTTGTGGATTTGACCGCGCCGGCGGCCGATCTGCGCACGCGCCTCTCGCTCGCGGGGATTGCCATTGACTCGATCGAGGAATCCGATGCGGGGCCGGTGCTCGACGCGGAAATCACGGCGAACCGGCCCGATTGCCTCGGCCACTACGGTGTGGCGCGCGAAGCGGCAGCGATCTACCGGCTGCCCGTCAAACCGCTCCAGCCGAAGCTGAAGGAATCGGGCGGGAAGGCTGCGGATGCGACGCGCGTGGAGATCGAGGCGCCGGACCTTTGCGGGCGGTACACGGCGCGCGTGCTGCGCGGTGTGAAGATCCAGCCTTCTCCGGACTGGCTGCGGCAGCGCCTGGAAGCGATCGGGCAGAATTCCATCAACAACGTTGTGGACATCACGAACTACGTAATGTTCGAGCTGGGCCAGCCGCTGCACGCGTTCGATCTCGACAAGCTGGGCGAAAAGCGGATCGTGGTGCGGCGCGCGCGCGCGGGAGAAAAGCTTCGCACGCTCGACGGAGTCGAGCGCGCGCTTACCAAGGATATGTGCGTGATCGCGGACGCCACGCGCCCCGTCGCGCTTGCCGGCGTGATGGGCGGAGCCGATAGCGAGATTGGGTTTGCCAGCCGCAACATCCTGATCGAGTCTGCATGGTTTGACCCGATCTCGGTTCGGCAGACGTCGAAGGCGCTCGGGTTGCGCACGGAAGCGTCCTACCGGTTCGAGCGCGGCGCCGATCCGGAAATGGCGGAGACGGCGTCGCGCCGCGCGGCGGAACTGATTCAACAGGTCGCAGGCGGCGAGATTCTTGCAGGCGTGGTGGACGTCTATCCCGGACGCGAGACGGCAGGGACACTCGAGATTTCGCGCAAAGAGCTGCTGCGCGTGATGGGCGCGGATGTGCCCGACCGCGACATCGAAGAGATCCTGGCCGCCCTGGGATTTCAACCGGTGCGCAAAGACGCGAATCGCGCGACGGGGGGGTCGATTCTCGCATCGTGGGGATGCAAGCGGACATCGTGGCGGCGCGACGTGACGCGCGAGATCGACCTCATCGAAGAAGTCGCGCGGCACTATGGCTACGACAAATTTCCTCCTCGGCTGCCTCCAGCGAAGCAACCCGCGCGCCGTCTGCCGCACGCCGACGCACAGGATCGGCTGCGCGAGCGCGTCGTGGCGCTCGGTTACCAGGAGATCGTGGGAATCCCCCTCGTCGATGCCGAGCGCGATGCCCTGTTTCGCGCCGAAGGCGTCGCACCCGCGGTGATCGGCAACCCGCTCGCGGAAAACGCCTCCGTGATGCGCTCGAATGGGATCGTGAGCATGCTCGGCGCGCTTGAGTGGAACTTGAATCATGGTCAGCGCGACCTGCGGCTGTTCGAAATCGGCCGAATCTATGAGTTGCGCAATGGCGGGCCTGTCGAGACGCCCGTGCTCACGCTCGGAGCAACGGGGCTAGCACGCGAAAAAACGATTCATGAAGCCGCGCGCGAATTCACGTTTGCGGATTTGAAGGGCGATCTCGACCGCATTGGCGAACTTGCGGGTGGATTCAAGTGGTGGACGTGGCAAGCCGGACTGCAAGAGGGACTCACGCCATGGCTCAACAGAGCTCGGTCAGGAAACGTCGGCATTCTTAGTGCGGGCGACCGGTGCGGCACGGCGGGCCAGCTCGCGCGGCGCATCGCCGATCAGCTGAAGCTGCGCCAGGACATCTTCGTCGCCGAACTGCGCCTGGAACCGTTGCTTGCGGGAATCGAGGCGGCAGGCGTCACACGGCGCTACACGCCGCTGCCGCGGTTCCCGGCGGTCGAGCGCGACTTCTCGCTGGTGCTTTCGGACGGCGTCACGTTCGCGCAGGTCGCGGAAGCGATCCGCGCGCTGGGCATCGCTGAGTTGCAGCGTGTGGAGGCGGCGGACCTTTTCCGCGGCGGGCAAGTTCCGGCGGGGAAGTTTTCGCTGATGATCCGCGTGACATTCCAGAGCGCGGACGCGACGCTCACCGACACGCAGGTCTTCGGCTACTCGGCGCTCATTGTCGAGGCGTTGCAGCGAGGCCTCGGCGCAACCCTCCGGACAACCTAAACGATTTCGTTGCGCACGCGCACGCAATGGCTGACAATGGCCGCAGTCCGGCAATCGCGACGGGGAGCGAAACGTGAAAATCGAAATCTTCGACCAGATCTACAACGTCAACGCGGATGAAAACGAAGAGTACCTAACGGAGCTCGCGGCCTACGTGGACACGAAGATGCGAGAGGTCGCTCATGCCACACGGACGGTTGACTCGGTCAAAGTTGCCGTGCTCGCGGCCCTCAACATCGCGGACGAAAACTTCCGGTTGCGCGGACGCCAGCAGCAGATCGAGGGACCGCTTCGCAAGCGCGTCGAAAAGTGCGTCGCCATGGTCGAAAAAGCCCTCGAACACTCAAACTGACCTGCTGCGCGCAACCCCGAGCCTTCATATCCCATCTCTCTGCGTTTGTGGTACGTTCCGGAAGCAGCAGGTAGGTGAGCCCCACATCCACAGCGTCGTCAGCAAAGGCAGCCCTCCCGCAGCTGGGAGATAGCGAGGTATTGCAGGTCTGACGGCCTATGGGCATGTTGCTGAATCATGCAAAGACGGATTCAACTTTTCTGGCTCTCATGGCATCTGAGGTAGGATATCGAATGGTCGCAGGAGTTCTATCGAGTTAGGTATGTCGAAGCGACACATCGCGCGTTTCCTGGCCATCGTGCTCGTCCTAGCCGTGGTCGCGCTGGGCACACATGCCGTCAGCCACTGGGATTCCCACGCCCACGACGGACAGCAATGCAGAGTCTGCCATGTAGGCAGCGCTGCCGTTCCACCGCTTGTGGCGCATGCGGAGATACAAGCGCCCGCCCCAATTGCGAGATTTACGGCAATAGAGAGTGCGGCCCCCGACGCGGAAGCAGTTCGCACTCTGAGCATTCCGCGAGCTCCTCCCGCCTAACTTTATAGCTCCCAACTCGTCGCTCCCAATCCCGGCATGCGCTGCGTATTATGCGGCACATGCGGATTTCCACATTTCTTCTTAGCCATCGCGCAGGGATGCGCGGGGGCCGCACTTATACAGGGGGAGATTTCATGAGGTTTGCGAGAGCGTTTTTCAAGATTCTGTTTTCCATTTTGTGTCTGTTCACCTTTGCAATGGCCGCGCACGGTCAGAACGCCGGGAATTCGACAAATGTCGGGGGAACCGTCACGGATCCTTCCGGCGCAGTGGTCCCGGGCGCGACGGTCACAATTCATAATCCCGTCAGTCAGTATCAGCGCAGCACGACCACGGACGCATCCGGCAATTTCAGTTTTCAGAACGTCCCATTCAACCCCTATCACATGACGGTCATGACCGCTGGTTTTGCTCCCTACGCCCAGGATGTGGATGTTCGATCGTCAGTGCCGGTCAGCGTGATGATCAGCCTCCAGTTGGCGGGGACGAGCACGACAGTGACCGTGGAAGCCGGCGGGGACCTAGTGGAAAACGACTCGACGGCCCACACCGATGTGGACCGCCAGTTGTTTAACAGCCTTCCTCTTGAAAGCTCCTCATCCTCGCTAAGTTCTCTCGTCACGCTCGCCACGCCGGGAATCGCCGCGGACTCGAACGGGCTTTTCCATGGCCTGGGCGATCACGCAGAGAATTCCTTCTCTGTGGACGGCCAGCCCATCACCGATCAGGTTAGCAAAGTATTTTCAAACCAGATTCCCACGGACTCCGTTCAATCGATGGAGGTGATCGAAGGAGCGCCGCCCGCCGAGTATGGCGGAAAAACCAGCGTAGTCATCGATGTGACCACGCGCTCCGGTCAGGGTATGACGACACCGCACGGAGAAGTGACGGCGGATTATGGAACCTTCGGCACCTCGAGCGAAGACTTGAACCTCGGGTACGGTGGCCAGAACTGGGGCGACTTTATTGCGGTAAATGGATTGAATACCAGCCGCTTCCTCGATCCGCCCGAGTTCAGGGTTCTCCACGATAAGGGGAATGAGGAGAATTTTTTTGACCGGTTGGACTTCAAACTCTCCGATCAGGACTCGGCCCATCTCAACCTGGGGTTCATACGCTCCTGGTTCCAAACGCCCAACGCGTTTGACCAGCAGCTTCAGGAGTGCACGTTCCTGTCTGCGGTGTGCAGTGGAACCGCCGGCACCTACGCCCCGGGCTCCGTGGTGCTCAACCCGGTCACCGATACTCCCTTGACGCCGACTGATCAGCGTTCGCAGATTCGAAGCTTTAACACTGCTCCGACATGGACGCACTTGTTCGGCTCGAATGCGGTCCTGACTCTGGGCGCTTTCGTACGGCACGATCAATACGACTATTACCCCAGCAACGATCTTTTCTCGGACCTGGGGCCGCTCCAGGATGAAACCGTCTCCCAGCTGCGCTTCCTCACCAACGCTGGCGTCCGTGCCACGTGGTCGTACGTCAAGGGGATCCACAACATCAAGGTGGGCGCCACATCCGAACACACATTCCTTCTCGAGCACGACAATTTCGGGATCATCAATCCCGGCTTGCTGTCTTCGGTCGGCTGCCCGGCTGGCAACGCGGTCGTGACCCCCGCAGAATGCGCCATCCTGGAGGCGCATGACCTTACCCAAGGGGGGACGCTCTATACCGGTTTCCACAAACACACAGACGTGAAGGAAACCGGGCTTTTCGCCCAGGACACGATCTCGCTGGGAAACTGGAACTTCAATGTAGGCATGCGCGGCGACATCTATTACGGCCTCCGCGCCAGTTCCGGGCAGCCGCAGCCCCGGCTGGGCGTCGCGTATAACATCAAGCAGAGCGGCACGGTGTTCCGCGTGTCCTACGCCCGAACGATGGAGAGTCCGTTCAACGAGAACCTGATTCTTTCGGGCACTGGATGCACGGACCCGGTGGTCTTCGCCATAATGACCGTTGCCCAGGGCTTCGATTGCACAAGCGCCCCTCTAAAGCCCGGCTTCCGCAACGAATTTCATGCCGGCGGACAACAGGCCTTCGGCAAATACTTTGTACTCGACGGCGAATACATCTGGAAGTACACGCACGACGGCTACGACTTCAATGTGTTCGGTACAACCCCCATTACCCTCCCGATCGAATGGCACAATTCCAAAATTCCGGGTTTCACCATTCGAGGAACGGTCCCGAATTATCACGGCCTCAGCGCCTTCGTCGTAATGTCCCACGTTTCCGCGCGCTTTTTCCCGCCGACGATAGCGGGAATCTCCCCACCAGCGCCACCCGCCGTGTTCCGGATCGACCACGACGAGAAGTTCAACCAGACAACGCATATCCAGTACCAGCCGTGGAAGCGCGGACCCTGGCTCAGTTTCAATTGGCGATACGACAGCGGACTCGTGAGCGGAGCCGTGCCGTGCCTTGCGGCGACGGCGACCTGCTCCTTCACAACGTCGACACTGGACGGAGGATCGGCTGACATTCCAAAAGGCGACGTGGCATTGTTGAACAATGTGAACGGGTTGCCTCTTACAGCAGATCAGGAGTTTCAGGCAGGGCTCACTTGCAACGGCGTTGCGCCGACTCCCACGACGCCGACCGGTACGTTCTACGCGCCGGCAGGAATTTACATCTGTCCCGCATCCCAACTCACGTCCACTTTGGTGAAAATCCCGGCGCCCGGGACCGAACAGGACGACCGCAATCCGCAACGAATCCAACCACGTCACCTTTTTGACTTGGCTGTTGGCGACGACAACCTATTTGGCGGCGATCACTACAGATGGAGCGCCCGCGTCACGGTGATCAATCTGGCGAACAATTACGTGCTTTATAACTTCCTGTCCACGTTCAGCGGCACCCATTACGTCACGCCGCGCACGGTCACGGGCGAAATCGGCTTCCACTTTTAGACCAGCTCCTGGGGAGGAACGGCGGCTCACTCGGGCCGCCTTTCCTTTTCTCATGACGCACCGCATGCCGCCTTGGGCCGGAATACCCGAGCAGCGCCAGTGGCTGATCGCTGCGTATATCGAGAGTCTCGGCCCTCGAATCTCTCGCTGACTTGAGATCGTTTCACCTTCTCAGAGGCCAAACTGCTCATTCTAGGATTCCTGCTACAATGAGTCGCGGAGTTCGCCTGCGACGCAGGTGACGCTGCGAAAGCCTTTTGAACCAACACTGGATCCCAGGGAGTCCTCGTCGTCCTGCCCTTGTGCATGTCCCGGGCGGTTTCCGTCGCGGGAAAGCCTGAAAGCAGGCGCAGGGCACCCACCTGTTTGTGGGGTTCAGGGCCTAGCAGCGCACGGCGGAGTGGACAGCTCCGTTTCATCGGGTCGCGGAAGGCTGATCAGTGAGAATCCTCTTCATCGGCGACATCGTAGGCTCGCCCGGCCGCAAGATCGTGCATGAGCGGCTCGCGGATATTCTCGCGCAGCGCGAGATCGGCCTGTGCATCATCAATTGCGAAAACGCCGCGTCCGGTTTCGGAGTCACGCCGCGAATTGCAGAGGAATTCTTCGCGACCGGGGCAGACGTCCTCACTAGCGGGAACCACATCTGGAAGCGCAAGGAAATCATGGAGTACTTTCCTCAGCAGCCGCGGCTGCTCCGCCCGGCGAATTTTCCAAGTGGCTCGCCGGGCGCGGGACTCTACGTCGGCCGCACGAAGAACGACGCGGGCTACGCCGTCCTGAATCTGCAGGGACGCACCTACATGACGCCGATCGACGACCCCTTTCGCACGGCCACCTGCGAGCTCGCCAAGATCCCGCAGGACGTGAAAGTGATCGTCGTGGACATGCACGCCGAGGCCACGTCCGAGAAGGTCGCGATGGGATGGTATCTGGATGGCAAAGTCTCCGCTGTGCTCGGCACGCATACGCACGTGGCCACTGCCGATGCGCGCGTCCTGCCCGGCGGCACGGCCTACATCACCGACGTAGGCATGACCGGTCCGCACGACTCCGTGATCGGGATGGAGAAAGAAGGCATCCTGGAGCACTTCCTCGACCCCACGATGCCCACGCGCTTCGTCGTTGCCGAGGGGGACGTGCAGATGAACGCCGTTTTGCTCGATGTGGACGAATCCACCGGCCGTGCTCGCTCGATTGAGCACCTTACCTTCCGCCTCGATTAGGTTCCCCTCAAGCAACACGCAGGCGCGGCGGCGCATCTCTCGAACCTGCAGCGGATAAGATTTCCTTGTCCATGTCCCTCCGCGCCAAATTCGCCGCGCGCTCAGCCGCCCTGGTGGCGGCCGCCGTGGGATTGCAGTTTTCTCCTGCCATGGCGCAAGAACAGGGCTTTGTGCAGCCAATCCAGGCGCGGGCGCGCGTGTTTCGCGAGACTGGGCCGGGTGTGACCTCGATCAAGCGCGGCGCCGCAGGGCTCCACTACGTGCTCGCGACGCCTGCGAACGTGATCACCATCTACGGCGCCGATGACAAGCGCGTCGGCCAGATTCCAAACGCTAACTCGCACGGCGCGAAGATCATCTTCGCGCAGGATTTCGATATCGACGCCTCGGGACGGCTCTTTGTCGCCGACCGCGGCGCAGACGCCGTGAAGGTTTTCAAAGCTGACGGTTCGCTCGAGGCCACCATCGCCGTTCCGGCCCCGAGTTCAATCGTGGCTCTCTCGGGAGACGAATTTGCCGTCACTTCGCTGCGCTCAGACCGGCTCGTGAGCGTTTATGGCCTGAAAGGCAAGCTGATCCGCGGCTTCGGCAACCCGGAAGGCGCGCCAGAGCCCGAAAGCACGGCCGCCGCACTCAACCCCAGCCGGTTGTTCGGTGATCCCGCGGGCCACATTTTTCTGGCCTTCACGGGGACGCCTGATCCCGTAATCCGAAGATACGATCGCTTCGGTTTTGCGTCCTACGAGATTACGCTGCCATCCGAATGGTTCACGGGCCCGGCCGAGGGGCGCCGCTGGGACTCCGTCACGATTGAAAAGGGGGGCGAAGTATCCAAGGAGAAACCTGACATTGGGGCGCTCGCCGTTGATACGGAAAGAGAGCAGCTGTGGGCCGCCGTGGCCGACGAGCTGATCTGGTTCGATAAAGACGGCAATCGCCGCGCCTCGTATCGCACGGCGACTCCGGAGGGC
>Ga0187769_10000600_pt1 | contig 19952 bp, 20 predicted proteins | sample 0116_SJ02_MP02_1_FD_133140 | JGI IMG/M metagenome (GOLD analysis project Ga0187769, IMG submission 133140) | Tropical peat soil microbial communities from peatlands in Department of Meta, Colombia - 0116_SJ02_MP02_10_MG | ecosystem: Environmental > Terrestrial > Soil > Wetlands > Peat | place... | reverse complement strand
TGCCGACAGAGTCGGCCAATTGTTGAGCGGATAGCTCAGGATGTTGCAGTGCCACGTTGCCGAGCCCGCGGAGCCGGTCTGGGTGGGCGGCGCATAGGGATGCGATGTGCTCGTTTTGTACCGCTCCGATCTGTCTCGCGAGGTCGACGTCTGCCCAGTAGTAATACTGGTTCGGCGAGGGGCTGATCACTTGGACATCGACGCCCATTGCATCCATCCGCCGCAGGCGCTCGCCGATGTCCGTCAGCTGAGGAATCAGGTTGGCGAACAGTCTTCGGTTGTATTCGACCGATTCGGCTCCGTATATTCGCAGCTGCGCGGCCGGCTCAGCTTGCTTTTCGGGACAGCCCGAAACAAGCCGTTCAACCTCAAGTGTCAGCACGTGGCAGTGAATGTCGACCGTGACCGACTTGCGGCCGCCCTTGGCTTGAACCTTCTCCACCCGCCCCTCAGCTGGATGCATCGGTGCTCGCCTCCTCTGCAACACATTCGTTGCGCTGGATGCCAAGGCCGGTAATCGCACCTTCCATAATGTCGCCTGGCTTGAGAAAGCGGTTGTAGTGAGTTCCGTTGCCGGCGGGTGAGCCAGTGGCGATCAAGTCGCCAGGCCAGAGTTGAACGTAAGTAGACAGGAACTCGATGACCCGTGCCACGCCGAATATCATGTCGGCGGTGCTTTCGTTCTGCATCACTTGGCCATTGAGTTTGAGCGTGATTTGCAGGTTCTGTGGATCGGGGACGAAAGCGGCAGGCACGAGGTAAGGACCGGTAGGCAAGTAACTGGGCAGGCCTTTCGCCGCGACCCAATCCGCTCCCATCGCGCCCGTGTCCTTTCGAAAGACGAGGTCTCGGTTGGTGATGTCGTTGACAATCGTGTAACCCGCGACGTAGTCGAGCGCCTTGTCACGGCGTACATGACGCGCCGGCTTGCCGATGATTACGGCGAGCTCGAGTTCCCAATCCGGTTGAGCCGCGTTTCGAGGCAAGATCACAGGATCGTACGGGCCGGTAATCGCAGAGGGTGGTAGGGAGAATACAAACGGCGCACCGTGTGCAGCCCTTTCATCCATGAGCCTTGTCGCGCGAGCCTGCCTCTCTTCTCGGCTCAAGTTGCTGTCCATTCCCACTGCCTGGTCGACGATCAGATCGATCACATGTTTTCGATAGTTGGCTCCCGAGCAAAACACCTGCCGAGGCAAATCAACCGGCGGACGAAATCTAAGCTGCTCGCTGGGGATGAAGACATGGCGCGACTGCTCGCTCTTGCCACCGTCATTCTGAAGAAATCCCGCCGCCCGTTGTAGGGTGGTGAAACTTTTCTCCCAGTTCTCAAGAAGGCCGAGGGTTGAGGAAGAACCGAGCGGCGCACAATCGACTTTATCGAACACCGGTTTCAAGGCGTGAATCGGCGCAACTCTGTCGCGCAGGACCAGCGCAGCAAACGGCAGTCCGCCACCTGCCGAAAATGTGCCGAGCGCGAAACCTGGACTGGGCAAGGTCATTAGAGGTTGCCCTTGGCCGGCATCAGCTTATCCCCTCGGCGCGCCTCGATTTGCCGTACTCAGACCAACTGGCACGACATCGGGCTCTGGAACTGCGGGCTCGGGTGCGGGAGGCATCGCCTCCATAAAGGACTTCGGTCCATAGTCCAGATTTCGGAACATCACGTGCGATCCCTGGGAAGGCCTCCAGACGGATGGCTCCCAATCAGGAATGTAGTTCCGATATCCGCCAGTGTTAAGCTCCACCCGCAGACCCACAGGATCTCGAAAATACAAATAACCTTGCTCACCGATCCCGTGTTTGCCGGGGCCGAACTCGATTGGCGTGCCCGACTCCAGCAGCAAATCGGCTGCGCGCAACAGGTCCTCGTAGGATGGAACCCAGAAAGCCACATGGTGGAATCGCCCAGGCAGCTTCGAGAAATCTCCGCCAAAGCCTAGGTCGTGCGACTTTTCGTTCGTTGTCACAACGCCGAAGACCGGTGTTTTCGGATCGTGGTCGAGAACCGTGTAGCCCATGAAGCGAAAACCGAGAACGTCTCGGTACCACTCACACGTTTTCATCACATCTTGAGTGTTCAACGTGATGTGATCGATCTGTCGCGGGGCAATGCCGAGTCCAACGTATCTCTGAGGGCGATCCGGGTACGTCGATTTCATCCCCGCGGGCGCATCGAATTGATCCACCTCCCAGAAAACTTCATGGAAGTGTCCCCCGGGGCCGCGAAATCGGTACGTGCGGCCGTGCCCAACCGATTGCTCTCGCCATTCGCCGCGGATGCCACTTGCTTCAATCCTCGCGGCCGCCTCTTCCAGCTCGTCCGCGCCGTCCGTGCGCCACGCCGCGTGACCTAGCCCGGGCTGGTCTGCCGCCGTAAGCACGATGCTGTGATGGTAGTGCTCGCCCCAGCAGCGGAGATACACAGACTTGCCAGAACGGGCGGTTTCGACAAGTCCCAGAGTGTCCTTAAAAAAGGCTACAGAGTCTTCCAGCTTGGGGGTCAACAACTCAACGTGCGCAAGATGAGACAGGTAGTGTCTGGACATATGGGCCTCGCTTCAATGAAGTGAGACTTGCGTGCGAGGTCACGATAGACGCACCATTGAGTATCTGCCAAATCGTTTGTCGGCATACGCTATATCCATAGGATGGATACCTGGAGAACGCGATGAAGCTGTCTCAATTCGACCTCAATCTTCTCGTGGCTCTGGACGCCCTGCTGACCGAAAAGAACGTGACTCGCGCCGGCATACGCATTCATTTGAGTCAGTCTGCTACCAGCGCCGCGCTGGCGCGATTGCGGAGTTTCTTTCAGGATCAACTCTTGGTTCCCGCAGGGGGCAAGATGGTTTTGACACCGGTGGCCCAGGGCCTCGTCAAGCCGGTGCGAAACCTCCTGTTTCAGGCACAAGCGACCATTGCCACGCGGGCTCGCTTTGATCCAATAGCTTCACGCCGGCGGTTCTCGGTTGCTGCGTCCGATTACGCGATCACTGTATTCATGGCAGAGGCTCTGCGGAACGTTCAGTGCCTGGCCCCACATCTTACGTTTGAGCTTGTGCCGACGAGTGAGCGAGCTGTGGAAGCTCTGGAGGCCGGTAATCTTGATTTTCTAATCGCTCCCGAGGTTTTCGCATCAAAGACTCATCCCAAGATGCCTCTGTTCCAAGACACGCACACGGTCATTGCCTGGACTCGAAATCGACGGGTGGGAAACACTCTCTCGCTGGAGAAGTATCTGAATCTCGGTCACGTGGCCATTCACGTTGGCGAGGGAGCAGGACCGAATTTCGACGAGTTGTTTCTTAGACGCCTAAAATACAAGAGGAGAGCCGAAGTGGTAGCGCACAGTTTCGACGTCGTCCCGCACTTAATCGTGGGCACAAACAGGATTGCTACCGTCGCCACGCGCCTCGCCAACAAGTACGCAAAATTCCTGCCGCTAAAACAAATCCCCCTGCCCGTTGACGTTCCGCCCATGACCGAAGTGCTTCAATGGCACAAATATCACGATAAGGACCCGGCATACATTTGGCTTCGAGAAGTGCTGAGAGATCAGGCGGCGAAGTTTCCGGGACATCTCATCACTGCCCACTCGAATCACCATCGGCGCTCCAAAACCACCAGGAGTCACACGGCAAGTCGGAATTCTTGAAATTTTTAGTAGAAAGAGCCCATCTGCCTTTCAGTCGGGCCGTCCCCTTCGTCCGTTTTCAATCGCCCAACTCATTCCTCAATTTTCAGCGACTTACGTTCTCCCATGAATGTGCACAGTGGCTCGAGTTTCGTTCCTGCACAGTTCGCGCACAGTATCAACATTGTTGACACAGACGTGAATCCGCGAGAGAATGGCTCTACAATGTAGATACAGGGAGGAATAAGGAAATGAGGACGGTGGTCAAGAAATGGGGCAACAGCGCTTCGGTACGAATTCCTGCTGCTGTCATGCAGGCTGCTCATCTGCATCTAGACGAGGCCGTTGACGTGCGCGAAGAGTCCGGGCGCATTGTCATCGAGCCGGCGCTGCGCAAGGAATATGACCTCACCGAACTTGTGAAGGGGATTACTCGTGAGAATCTGCATGACGAGGCAGATTTCGGCAAACCTGTCGGCAAAGAGGCGCTGTAATGGCGCAGTCCTATGTGCCTGACGTTGGGGACATAGTGTGGATAAGCTTCGATTCACAGAGTGGACGCGAACAGGCCGGGCACCGGCCCGCAGTTGTGTTGAGCCCCGCCGCATATAACGCGAAGACGAGCCTGATGCTCTGCTGCCCGATGACGACGCAGATTAAAAACTATCCCTTCGAAGTAGTGATTGCCGGCGCGAGTCCAAGCGCGGTTCTGGCAGATCAGATCAAGAGTCTGGATTGGCGCAAAAGAAGGGCCAAGCGCAAAGGGGTCATATCGGCAGCCGAGCTTGCGGAAGTACGCGCCAAAATTCGGGCGCTAATAGGTTAAAGGGCATTCCAAAGCGCAGCCAGTGCGTGGGCCCGAATACGGAGGATGAGCGGCCTGAGACATAGGTAACACATCGTACCGGACACATAGGTAACACTGACGGATGAAAGAATGCAGTTTGTGGTTCGCCGGCTAGCCGGCGAACCGATGACGGAACCGAATTCTCCTTCCAAGGCATTGCTTTCTCCCTTTAAAGCAACACGAATCTGGTCTCCAAAAGTAGGCTTGCCTGTTTCGGGACATCTGTCCCGTTAAACAATTAGTTAGCTATGGCTAGCTGCTAGAATTCGACCAATGATGAAGTACGAGTTTGAGCACGCAATTGAGAATGGGAACTGCACCGGCGGCTGCGAGGCAGCAAACGAAAACGCTAGGATTGCGGAGGCAGCCCGAAAACGTCCCATTGAAAACTGGATCGTGGCTGGGGTGATCCTAGTCTTTGCGATCGTGGCGTGGGCACACATTCGATCAACAACGATCTGGTACGACGAAGCCATCACGATGTTGACTACATCAGGACATGCAAGGCCTGACTGGTCCCTGGGTATGGAGCAATTCAAACCGACAGCAAATCTAGTGAGGATCCTGTCTGATCTGTACCGATATGATGTTCACCCTCCGTTCTATTTCTGGATGCTGGCAATTTGGCGAGTGCTATTTGGCCGATCGCTTGAGGTTGCTCGGCTATTATCGGCACTGTTCACACTGGGAACCATGGGATTGCTGTACAGCTACGCGATAGAAGTCCGAATGAAGTGGCCACCGGTTCCCGTGATTATTTACGCGGTCTCTTCCGCAGGGTTGCGATACGCTTACAATGCTCGCCCATACGCGCTGGCTTCGTTTCTGGTCGTTTTGACACTCTTTCTGTCGCATCGCAAATCGAAATGGGCTGGAATTTGCGCTGGCGCTTGTGTAGCCACTCACTATTTTGCGGCACTGTGCGTAAGCCCAATCATCGCTATCGAATGTCTAAGGGCTTGGAAAACTCAACGACGTTGGGCAGTCTGGACGGGCATTGGGTTCGTAGCAATTTGCTCACCACTCACGATATTGGTGGCTAAGCATGCTGGTGCGCGTCCGCAACAGTTTCCAGTTTTTGGGATTTTCCGCAAGGAAGTTTATGCGCTTATGGCGGGTGCACTAGAAGGTGCTTTGCCGAGCACGTCATTGTGGCCACTGTGGCGCCTTGTGCTTCTCCTGGGGCTGCTAATAGCGTTGGTTGGAGGGGTTTGGGCTCTTCGACTCAAGCAGGTTGCGCTCCCGTTGGCTTACGGAGCATTTCTGTGCGGCTTCCTACTGCTATGCATAGTTACGCATAAATCCGTCGTCAAAATGCCTGCCGACTATTACCTGGGCGTCGGTGCACCGTTGCTAATACTGCTGATTGCCTCCGGCCTGGACGCAGTTCCACTGATGAGTCCGGTCCTTGCGGCAGCGTTAGTTGCGGGCACAGTCACGGCAACACCCATGATGTCCACTATAGACTACCGTGATATGTTGAGACACATTCGCAAGGAGTGTAACCATTGCGCGGTGTTGGTGGGATTTGGCGAGGGTGGTGCCGTCCCAGCTTGTGTCCTGTACGAAGCCAAAGGCCTCGACGTATTCCTTTTGCAAATGAACGACGTGCCTGACGAACTCGTTCAACGCATTGGGCAAGGACGAACCATTTTTCTAATTCCAGCACAAGAACCACGCACCATTGAGGTTGAGAGGGATTTTGAAGAGATTCTCCCTGCAGAGGCGCAGAAGGGCTATTTCAAAATTGACACGAGTCGGTTCGCCATGCCCTGAAGTCCCGTTAGATTTATTGCAAGTTGTGATATCGAAAAGCCTACGGCTGCCGGGCCCGACCTATCATCATGCCATCACAGAGGTAGCTGAATCTAAAGCCGGCGAACAAACCATCATGTCAATTGCTGGACATGTGTCATCCGAGATTCTTGCTCATTACTCACATGTCAGGTTGGAGGCGAAGCGTCAGGCGCTTCACACGACCTAAAGAGACTCCCTTCCCAATACCTTGGCTATCACATGCGAGGCGTTCTCGTCGTCCGTGCCTCGCCACGCAACGATTTGATCAGGCCGGATCAACGCTAGCGGCGCTTCGTAGAGACTGAGGAGCTCGTCCGACGGCAAATGAACAACGTCAAGTTGCATGCCCGCATCGGCCGCAGCCGCAATCAACCTCTCCGCTGGCGGCGCTGACTTACCTAACCGCAGAAGTGTCCACTCGAATCCGAACCGATCGAACAAGGATTGCGAATCATCCAGCCAAGCATGAGGAGCGCGACCGCCTGGCGCCGCCGTAGGGGTATAGGAATTCGCTGAGTCAGGAGGAATGCCAGAGCCGTCGAATGCGATCACTGGCGACGTGTCATAGCGGGCGCCAAACGTTATGCCTGGTATATTAAATTCGGCTTTCCCGTGCGCCTCAAGGTACGCGCCCGCTTCGCGTCGCAGTTTTTCACCCAGCGGGCCTTCGCTTTCCAGCCCGTCTTTCGGCTTGAACAAACCAAGCGAATCGGCGAATCGCCGCGCGTAATTCGTGTTGCGGACCGCAACCGGCCGACGCTCGAGTTCGTAACTTTCGAGAAGAAGGGGGCCGCCGATTCCCTCCATCATCGCCGCGAGTTTCCAGCCGAGACTGACTGCGTCATCTACTGCCGTGTTGTAACCAAGGCCACCGGTGGGCGTAAACAGGTGTACCGCGTCCCCGCCGAGAAGAATCCTGCCTTGTTGAAATCGTTCGGCCACAAGGGCGTGCCCTGCCGTCCACACATCCCGGGACAGGATTTCCGCCTCGATAGGCACTCCGACAGCTGCTTCGAGCATAGCTAGTGCATCAGCATCGGAGATTTCATTCTCGTTTTCCCCATCGCGAAGTTGAGTGTGAAAAGCGAATTCGCTCTTGCCATCAACCGCACACATGAAAGCTCTGCGATCGCGATTGAACGTGACATTCATCCACGCGGGCGGATGCGGAACTATGCGGTAGAAATTCGGCACACGCAGGTACAAAGCCATCATTCGGCCGCCAAAGAAGTCCCGGATAATACCTGTCTCGCCAGCGTAGGAAATGCCCAGCCGCCTTCGAACAAAACTCCGTGCACCATCGCCGGCTGCAAGATACGCTCCCTTAATGCTCCGATGCTCGCCGCTGGCTACCTCAACGACCTCCGCAACTATAAAGTCTTGTTGCTCCGTAAAATCCGTCAGGCGCCAGCCATAACGAACAGATATTCCAGGGAGCGATTCAGCGTGCCGCCGGAGTACACGCTCCACAAGCTTCTGCGACACGCGGTGGGGAAGTTCCGGCGTACTCCATGATCCCGAGAGGTTCACTACGTATTGCTTAGCCTCTTGAGCCGAAGGCAACCTGAAGCGCGCGAGTTCGTGTTTTGCGAAACGAGTGTAATAGGCGACGTCTGTCGGAAAGTCCGGTGGAAGCCCCGAAGCTCTGATCTCGTCGGCAAATCCGAGCCGTCGATAATGCTCCATTGTCCGTGCTTGAGTGGCGTTCGCTTGTGGATTGAATGCGGTAGAGGGCTTCTCGTCGAATAGCTCGGCGGTTATTCCACGCCGGCCTAGCTCATTAGCCAGCATGAGACCGAACGGACCGCCGCCCACAATAATTACGTCGACTGATTCTCTAATCATGTGGTGGAGGCCTTTGAATCTCGTGCGATCGTCGCGCCGCACGTACTCTAGCGCTTCCAGAGGATCTTGCTGGCAAGGTCCGCACCTTGGCGCAGAGCCTTGAACTTCTGCCAAACTACGGTCTCGTGGACTTCCGTCCGGTAGGTTGCTTGCGAAGAAAAACCGCAATCAGCCCCGGCAATTACGTTTTCGCGTCCGACTAGATTTGCGAAACGCAAAATGCGCTCAGCAATCCATTCGGGATGTTCCACGATGTTACTGGAATGGGTGATGACACCCGGGCAGATGACTTTGCCATCTGGAAGCTTCACCTTCTCAAAGAGGTGATATTCGTGTTCGTGACGAGGATTTGCGGCTTCAAAACTATACGAGCCGGCGTTGATCTTGAGCACGTATGGAATGAGGTCTCGAAGATTCGCCTCGAAGATTCGCGGACCTTCGTTGATGCCATAGCATGTGTGAAACCGCACCTTCTCTGCCGGAACGCCGCGGAGCGCTTCATTCGTCACCTCGATGTAAGTTTCCGCGCGCCGCGCCCTTTGTGCGTCATCGAGAGCCGGGTCTACGAAAACATCGGTAAGAAAGGGATCGTCGACCTGAACGAGCAAGCCGGCATCTACAATTCCCCGATATTCCTTATTCAGCTCTTGCGCAAGGGCGTGGAGATATTCTTCCTCGCTCTTGTAGTACTCGTTCGCTCCCACCCCGGACGGAGCCGTGGCAGGCAAGAACATGTGATCGAGCGAAATTCCGTTGGCGGCTGCGGCGCTTTTGGCATTTTCAATGTCCCGGTGTAGTGCCGCCTCACCTCGATATTGCACTGGTCCTGTGCAGACAACAGGTGCAAACGGGACGATCGTGCCACCCAACATCGCTTGCTTGAAGTATTCCGCATAGTATTCCGGAAAAGCCTCGGTCTCTTTTGGAAACAGCGACACTTTCCGGCCAGGGCGAGCCTCAAAGCCGGCCAGCCTCTCCTGAATGTATGTAAAGAAGCCCGGCTTCGAAAATTCACCGTCTGTGACGATATCGATCCCGCATTGCACCTGCTTGCGGACAACCTCTAATACTGCGCGCCGGAGATCCGCCTCGAACGTCTTCTGATCGAAAGAACCCCCAGAGAACTTTGCCTTCAGCAAGTCCAGAAGATAACCGGGGCGCGGCAGACTTCCGACGTGGGTGGTCTGAATACGAGTCGTATTTTGTTGAAGCGCCATGCGCCCTCCGTACAAACCGGTGCGCGGCCACCGGGTCGGTTCAGATCATTCCCGGTGCGTCATCACCGAACGCCAACGCACCGATCATCTCCAGAGTACGTTCCTGCGCCGTCCAGTGCTGACACATGGTGATCGCATCGCGCAGCAAGCCATCCAGCGGGGAGCTCCGGTAGATGGCGCTCGACCCGGCGGTGTCGAGCATCAGCTGGGCGGTTTCGCGGCCTGTCCTGAAGGCGCATTGGCGTGAGAGAGCTACGGCAACTCGCGTTTCGCGGCTCACGGCACCCTGCCTGGAGAGGTCATCCCAGAGTCGATCCGCCGTCTCGTAAGTGTACGCCCGCGCGGCACCCAGGCTCATCTCGGCGCGCGCAATAGCGGCGCGCACCCGCGGCACTTCCTTCATCAACAAGGACTCAGTGGGACGCGTCACGTTCGGCTGCCGCTTCTGGCCCGCCATCGTCTTGACAATATCGATTGCACGACGCGCCAAACCCAGCGGCACTCCATGCATATTGGAAAGGAAGACAGGCCACCATGCGTAAAGCGGCTCTGTTCGGCGCGGCTGAGCAGCCATGACATCCGGGATCGTGTGCGACTCGGGGATGAAAAGGTCTTTGGCTGCGTAGTCGTTGCTGCCAGTCCCGGCCAGCCCGGTCGTGTGCCAAGTATCGATGATTTCCCACGACGCGGCTGGCGCTGAGAACATCCGCATTTCGTGACGTCCGTCGACGAGCACCGGCGAGTCGCCCTCATACACCGGGCAAATTACCATGATCACTTCCGCGTTGTTAATGTTGCTTCCGAAGCTCCAGCGCCCGCTCACTCGGAATCCGCCTGGAACGCGTACAGCGCGGCCCAACGGACTCACTGAGCCTCCCATGGAATAGTCAATTTCCGGGTAGAGTTCACGCGCCGCTGATTCCTCGTGGAACGCCGCGAAGAAGCCGCTATCGGAGCCGATCATTACGCAGCACCCGACGGAAGGATCAGCGGCAGAATAGATCTCGATCACCTCGATCTGTTCGCGCGGCGTCATCTCTGGTCCACCCCAGGCGCGCGGCATCATAATGCTGTAGGCACCGGCCTTTTTGAGTTTAAGCACGAGATCGGAGGGCAAGCGGCGCAGATCAGCGATTTCTCTCGCCCGGGCTTCGATCCCGGGCACGAGCGCCAGAGCGGCCGCTTTGATTTGCGCAGCTGTCATGGTCTCGCTCGCGGCCTCTTTGACGGCCTTTTCTCTCATAGGGGACTCCCCGACTTCCTTGAACATGTTCATGAACATGTTTAGTATTGGCCACTGCATTTGTCAAGGCCCGGAAGGATTGCACTACTTGGGGCCAATGATCTAACATTCAAAAATGATGAACGGCGAAGTAACAGCGTTCTCGGAGAGACCCAACCTGGAAGGTGCAAACCGGCGGGCGCCTCTTGGGCCAGTCGATGCGCGTCACAAGCGCAGACAGCGCAGTATCGCTCGCATAAAGGCCGCGGCGCGTGAACTGTTTCTCAGGTATGGCTACGAGCGGACGACACTGCGCGCCATCGCCAGAAAGGCAAGGGTCAGCGCGGCCGCGATTGTGAACTATTTCGGCGACAAAGAGCAGCTCCTGGCTCTGCTGTTCAACGAAGAACATAGATCGGTGACAGAACGAGCCAAGCGAGAGCTGTCGGAGACCAAACGATTTCTGGAGCAGTCAATCGACGGGTTCCGTCACTACTATCGGTATTTTGCTGCTCATCCAGACTACGCCCGAGCTATCTTGCGCCTCGGCGCTTTTTACGATCCGACGGTCGCGGATCCCTCGCCCGGCGGGCAAGCTGTCGCGCGCTCAATCGCGCGTATCAAACAAACGATTGAGATCGCACGCAAAAAGGGCGAGATTACAAGCGACGAGAGCGACGATGCACTGGCACTACTTACTTTCGAGGTCTATCAGATCGAGTGTCGACACTGGCTGGCTAGCAATAGTCCGGATGCTGAGCGGGGCCTTGCGCGACTCCAGCATTCGCTAAAGATTCTCCAGCGTGGCTTCACGCCGTGCCAATGACCCGTCTACATGCAGCCTTTCCCGCAATTTCATAAGCGCTTTGATTGGTGCGTCGTGGACGGATTGTGTTTGTCGGAGAGACAGCGCGCCTGCCTTTTAAGCAGCGGTGTCCCCATTCTTGCATTACTGATTGTCGAAGCGCGTTCCTAGATTTCGGTGGCTTGCGAGGTCCCGTGATTGTGCACAGTGGCTCGTTTCGATCCTTATCTTGCATAGTTCATACACATGCGGGGACGAACCGCGAAAGAGATTTCCCTAAATCTCCCATTGTGAAGAGGTTTGGTGGACGTGGCCGGGATCGAACCGGCGACCCCCTGCTTGCAAAGCGTAAACAGGCCACTTGCGACAAGCTGCGATCGCTCTCTACGAATCGCGGTGGGTGCTGCAACTGGGTGCGTTTGGCGCCAGGCGACTTGCTACGAATGACTGCGTGAGGCGGCCTCTCTTGATCTAGGTGTGCACCAAAATGTGCACCAACTCTCCGTGACCGCTTGGGACCCAAAAGCAGCCCTTGAATAACCCTTTCTTGCGTACGCGCGCGATTCTGACGCACGCCCGCGGGTGCCAAGTCTGTTTGCTTGGCAGTTGAGCGATAATTGAGCCTATGGGAGCGAGACCAGGACAGAAACGATCCAAGGCACACCGCCTCCGTCTGGGTACGGTAAGCGTGAACGTAACCGCAGCGACTGGGATAGCTGGATACACGAACAATTCGTCGAGCGGCTCCACGGCGGTGGTCGGTAATCAAACTTCCACAACTGGAGTCACTTTCGGAGTACAAGGCTTTTCAGCAAGCCGAATGGCATAGGGGTCGGCGGCACCGGCGTGCAAACTGGCGTTGTAGGCACGGTGACCGGAGATGCGTTGGGCGCGTCAGGAGTCTTTGGGCTGGCCACCGCTACCACTGGAATAACGTTCGGGGTAAGCGGCGCATCCAACAGCAGTTCTGGAATTGGAGTGTTCGGAGACTCCCCCAACATCGGCGTCGAAGGAATAGCTCAAACGTGCAATGCGGGTACGTGCAGTGCGACAACCGGAACGGGCGGTGCCTTCATTACCTCAAGTGGGGGAACTATTCTGCAAGGTTTCGTTGACTCTGCCGGCGCTTGGACTTCAGTATTCCGCGTGGACAGCACAGGCACGGGTCACTTCGCTGGAGGAACAACGACGATGGGAGCAGATTTCGCGGAGGCGGGTGCCGCTCCGTATGCCCTACACTCGGCAGAATACCGAAAGGCGGCCACTTTGCGAATGGCCGCCCTTCGAGGACCTAAGGCATGTCGCTTACCCTAGCTGATCGTATATTCTGCAATGCGGGTCGCTGAATTTCGTAACGACGCGCAGCAGGCCAAGCCCTTTCAGGCAGGGCTTTACGTACTTTCTCATACACTTCTCCTCTCGGTTTTTGGTCGATGCGCCCCCAGACACCCCGCGACCTTTAATGCCGGGCTTAAGCGCAAGATGCTTGCCAAGCTTAGTTTGTTGAAAAGAAACAGGATGGGTCGAGCCTCTAGGGCCAGGGCAGGCGCAAAAGGAGAAATTCGATGACCGTCGGAGCCACGAAGAGAAAGCGTTCCCCGTCCACGGTGTAGTCCCCAGCTGCGGGACGGTCTCCGCGTGCGCCTTGAATACGCACTGTTGTATTTGGATTCGCCTGAACAGAATGCATTCGGAGATATTGCGAAATGGAAACAAACAGAGGAAACGTTACAGACCGGACAACTCCACTATGATCGGCTAACTACTTTCCCGCTCACAGACTCCGGACATAAAATGTCGTCTGACCCCGTTGTGAGCGGGTGAATCCCTGCATTGCCCGCTCGACCCGTTCGCAGCACCCTGGCCGGAGCCGATCATGCAATTCGATCATCAAAGCACCAAGGCCACTCAACCATCTGGTGTCTTCGAAGACCTCCCGTTCTGCACCTTCGATGTCGATCTTAGCCAGATCGAAAGCATGAACGTTCATTTCTCGCATGAGTGTACTCATCGTAACGGCCCGAACTTTCGGGCCACGGCTGTCTTCACGGGTGACAAACGCCCAGCCCCTTAGGGTCCCCTCTGGCTCTGCTACGCTAATTTCTCCGTCTCGATTCCAGAGAGCTGCATGAACCGGAACGATTGTCGGGTAGGGCCGAACATTTCTGCGCAGTATCGCAAAGTTCGAGTCCTCCGCCTCTACTGCGATGATCTTTGCATCTGGGTATCTGTGAATGAAGTATATCGATGCCGTACCGATATTGGCCCCGGCATCGAGAATGGTCTTCGGAGAGAAGGGTAGTTCAAAGGCATACTCTTGCTCTAGTAGAACATGCTTATATGTCGGCTCGTCAGCAGTCATCATGCGAATGTAGATTGGATTTCGAATACCCTGAGGATATGCGGCGAGCTCCCTGGGTCGTCCGAAGAGGCGATAGGCGGACATCGCCAAAACGCCACGAAGTCCATACAATTCGTAACAGTAGCTCAAACCCTCGCGAATACTCATATCCTGAACCTTCTGTATGCTGTCGGCGGGCCCAAATAAAATCACTATATCATAGGTACACGGCGACGAGTTTGTGGGCAATGAGGGACGCGAGTGTGTTGGTCGCGTCTCGCTTGTAAAACGTCTGCTTGCCTGTGAGCATCTCGAATCCAGCGGTTTACGAGCTGGCTCGGCAAGCGCAGCTACACCGTGCGAGTCAAGCGTCTCGGCATTGAACGCATCCGAGAGATCGCTCGCCAGAACGGTAAGAAGGGCGGCAGGCCGGTCGGCAGCGGCAGGAAGAAGGAGAAATGAGTCATGATCTACAAGCGCGGCAAGGTCTATTGGCACAAGTTCATGTGGGCTGGGAAATTGGTTCGGGAGTCAACCAAACAAGGTAACGACAAGGTCGCTCAGCAGATGGAATCCGCGCATCGGACCTCGCTAGCGAAAGGCGAAGTCGGTATCCGCGATAAGAAACCTGTGCTCATGTTAGCGAAGTTCATCGATGCAAGATTCGAGCCGTGGGCGGAGGCCACTTTGCGAAGTCGTCCCCCGAAGACGTGGCTCGACTGGTATCGAGTGGGGCTCGCAGTTGGACCATTCCTTGCACGGGCAAGCAAGTATGGACAGCGCCATCGTGCGGAGTGGCTAGCGAAGATCGCTGAACCGGGTGTGCATCGCCGCGTAGAGTGCTACTAGAGGAGATCGTGTTTTTGTTCGCTCAGGCAAACTTCGGGACCGAGGCCCCGACTGGCTTGCGATCCGAGCCCATTGTGCCGAGTGCTGAGGGATTTGGATACTTAGACTCGCGTTGCCAAATGGCAAAAGCCACATACAGAGCGGCAATGAGGAGCACGCAAAGCCAACTCCCTTCTGGTCCTACACTTCCTCCCGTCAGCCACGGTGGGCCCGAGAAACTCCCTTGAAGCAAATGTCTGGACGTTACTGCCCCGCTATTCGGCACACCGTAAAAGTAGGATTCACCCCAATTCCATGCGGCGTGGAATCCGATGGGCATCCAGAGATCGCCCGTTCGGCGTAAAAACAAGCAGAAAAGAAATCCCACTGCCCCAGCACTTAATGTTCCCAACACTGTTTCCCCCGCGTTGCTATGGTGTGCGTAGCCAAAAAGCGCGGAGGTAACCACCGTGGCAGGCCAAAACCCGATCCCAGTCGTCAACGCGAATTGGAGATAGCCGCGGAAAAACCACTCTTCGAAGAGTGCTCCGAAAAGAAAAACTAGGCCGGATGTGACAGCGTACTTCCATAGCTGCAGTCCGTGCAAGCCGATCATCCCAAAACTGAAAACCCCAACTGCGCGCATCGCGCCCAGCAAACCCGTGAGCGTCGCGAAACCAATCGCTGCTCCGAGCCAAAAATAACCGCGAAATGCTTTGCCAAGGGAGCCCGTAATCCGCAATCCGCCTGCGTTCGATCTTAGCCATAATCCAACTTGCGAGCAGGACAAGAATAAATACGACCGCTTTTGTATGACTTAGCCACCAACCCAATCCTTGCGCCGTGAGTTTGCTCTCCTGTGGGTGGTTCCAGCCAATTGCGTGCAATGTCAGCGCTTCGATTCTGAACAACATCGCGAGAGTTAGGAAAAAAATCAGCAGACGCCATCCAGCGCGCAGACCCTTGTGCCCCCAAAAAATAAACAGGAACGGCGATCTCTGCGGTGGCGCGAGTCGGTCGCCTGAAACGCGCGGAGCAGGCCTGAGGGGCTCCTTTGCTCTATCCATCGACACCATTTCCTTCAGGCGTTTCACAGTTCGCAGACTTCGGGCAGATTGCCATCCGACGCTCGAGTGTGTACGCACAGGGTTGATGTGTTAAACCGCACTCGTCTCATATTGAGATTGATGCCTTCATCAGTACAAAGCCTAACTACTGAGCAAACGCTGTTCCACACAACATGTTTGGGGTAGGAACGTGATGCGAGGGAAACGGTGATTTTCCCGTACTGCTTTCCGTGCAAGCGTCGCTATGCCTCGATTCTGACTGAGTACGACTGGCGAGCGCATCCGCGAGATAACCGTGCGCATTGCCGCGAACGCCACGATGTCGCAAAGGCGCTCACACCGGAGCAAGAACAGGCTCTGCTTCGGGCTACGGCGGAAAAGGACTCAGCTTGCCACACGGCAACTGCTCTGGCTCTCAATACCGCGATGCGGAAGAATGAAATTCGCTTGCTCAGATGGGAACAGGTTGATTTCGAGAAGCGCACTCTCATTGTCGGCCGCAGTAAGACCGAGGCGGGTACTGGACGTCTGATTACACTCAACCAGCCCGCATTCGAGGCGTTAGTCCGCTGGGCTAGCCATTTCCCGAGTGCGAGAGCCGACGACTACGCTTTTCCACGGTGCGAGAACAGGCATACGGACCCCACACGACCCACAAGGGGATGGCGCACAGCATGGCGTGACGCCCTGCGGCGCGCGGGCTTCCATTGCCGTTTTCACGATCTTCGGGTGACGTGCATTACCAAGCTAGCTGAATCTCAGGCGAGCGATATGACGATCATGGCTATCGCTGGGCATGTCAGCAAACGGATGCTCGAACACTACAGCCGGATTCGCACGGACGCCAAGCGTGCCGCTCTGGATGCCATCGCCCAAGGACCGAAACGGGCGATTCTTGAGGCAGGTGTGCACCAAAATGTGCACCAACTCGAAAACGCAATCTCCGATGCTTCCGCTAAGCCATTGAATTGATTGGTGGACGTGGCCGGGATCGAACCGGCGACCCCCTGCTTGCAAAGCAGGTGCTCTCCCAGCTGAGCTACACGCCCGATTTCGCAATCGATTTAGTCTAAATCACTTTTGTCGGCGGTGCATCTTCGTTCATGCTATCGGGTCAGTCGATTGCTTCTCGCTTGATTGTGAAGTTCGAAACAGAACTCAGGGTTGCGCGCCGTAGACAGTCTTGCCGCCTACTACCGTCCACAACACTTTAGTGTCGCGCGCCTCCTCGGCAGATACCGTCAAAACGTCGCGGTCCAGCAGGGCAAAATCAGCTTGCTTGCCGGGGGCGATCGACCCGATCCGGTCCTGCTCGGCCAGTGCCAGAGCCGCGTTTCGTGTGTAGGCATACAGCATGGCCTCCCGCGGCACACGCTGACCTGCGTCCAGTACACCTTCCGGACCTTTGCGAGTTTCGGCCTGATAGATGGCGCGGAACGGATTGGCTGTCGAAACGGGCCAGTCGCTGGCCCCTGCGATCACGCCGCCCGCGTCTAGAATGGATCGAGCCGGATACTGCCACTCATACAGCGCGGGATCGACGTAAGGTTTCACCAGTTCGATCGTGTCTGTTTCTGCGCTGGCCCAGTAAAGCTGGAACGACGCGACCACACCGAGTTCGTGGAAACGCGGAATGTCTTCCGGCCTGACCAGTTGCAGGTGCGTAATCGTATCCGGCAAACCGGAGTTCCCGTTGGCGTTTCGCACCGCCTCGATACCATTCAGTGCCTCGGTAACGGCCCGGTCGCCAATCGCGTGAACGTGAACCAGCAATCCGTTTTTGTCCGCCACAATCGCGATCTTCGCGAATTCTGCCGGATCGAACAGGAGTTCGCCATTCTTTCCGGTCGTCCGATATGGCTTGGAGAGAACCGCTGTTTGCGACGGATATTCGAGAACTCCGTCTGCAAATACTTTAATTCCGACAACCTTGACTCCGGGCACATTCCTGAACTGCTCCCGCCACTCGAGTGCCGTTGCCAACTGCTGTTCCGGATGCCCGCTCTTGAAGTCAATTACCGGCAGCGCCGCAACGTGAGAGTTCAGCTCACCACTTTCCGCTAATTGTCGGTAGGTGGTCAGGATCTCTTTGCTGGCCGCTGCGTCCAGCCACGCCGTGATTCCCTGCTCGTGCAGGTAGTGAACAGCGGCGCGTCCGGCCGCAAGCATTTGTTCCTCGCTCGGCTTCGGCACTACCGCCCTCGCTTTATCCGATCCCACGTCCACTAGGAAACCGTTCGGTTCGAAATCAGGACCGTAGCCGTAATATCCGCGTCCCATGGAATCGAGGCTGCGAATCCATTCCTTATCGATCCCGGCTCGCTTCAATAGCGCTCGGTTTGCCCAGGCCGTATGATGGTCCATTCCTTCAAGCAGGACCGGCTGATTTGCATAGGGTTTCGCATTAAAACGCTCGTTCAATTCCTTGTTGTTCGACCAAAATGCCAGAGGGACTCCACTCACAATCAGGACATCGCCGTGCATTCCTCGTCCGCTTTTCTTGGCCTCGACGGCAAACGCCACCAGCTGATCGATCGAGTGAACATCCTCCCCGACAACCGCCGAGATCAGCAGCAGCCCGCCGCCCACTGCATGACAGTGGCTATCGACCAATCCCGGCATTAAGAAATCTCCCTTGAGGTCAACGAACTTCGCATCGCTCGCCACCGCCTTGGAAACGTCTTCGCCGTTGCCAACGGCCACAATCTTGTCATCACGGATCGCCACGGCCTCTGCGTAAGGATGATCGGGCTCGCCGGTGAAAATCTTGCCGTGGAACATCACGACATCATCCGCAGCTCGCGCCGCAGCTTGCAGGCCAAAACAAAACAAGAACGCAAGCACCCACTTGGGCAGTGATATTCTCGTCCGCGAGAAATCGAAGCACTTGGCTGCGGCGCGCATTTCTGCTTACTCCCTTTCCGACGTTTCCCAACCAGTATCAGATCCGTAGGGGAGAGATATAGTGACGCCTTCGATCTGGCGAATTTTTCCGCTTTCGATCTTGAAAAATTCGCCAGCCTCAACACTCGATGGTCTTTGGGTAATCGGCGGCATCGGAACCCTTCCCACCCCTTGTACATCTGCCCAGCGTACGTTCCCAGGATGATTGAACATGAGCAGGCCCAACACGATTCCCATCTTCTCATCGATCACTACGAAGCGTCGCGGGTCAATCGACTTGATGTAGGTCCAAATTCCTGTGTTCATGTTTTCGCGGATTCCCATGGCGTCTGGCCTAAACGATCCCAAGTCGAACCACCCTTTTGCCGTGGGATTGTTCGTATCTTGGTATCCATCGAGTATCCGGTTGCACTTTGGATCGAAGGGCACCATATCGCCCGAGGAATGAAGAATCCCTTCAAAATAGAGATTCGCGGTTTTGACCATTTCTTGACGTGAAATCCTCTGGGAAGTTTCAAGGGGTTGAAGCCAGACCGGGTTTGGCTGTCCAAGCATTTCTAGAGTTTTGGCATCCTCCGCATTTCGATGGACGAGGGTCTCCACCTCGGTAATCTTGTGGTTGACCACACGCAATCGGAGCAGAACGATCGCAGGCGTACCGTTCTCTCGGATCGTCCCTTCAAACCCGACCTCTCCCTCCTGAGGATCAGCAAAGTAGAGCTTGTACGTCCCCAATCCGCTCGCGGTGGCCCAGAGTGCGTCGCCGAGTTTCAGCGGAATCGTGTTCTCCGTGAATCTTACGTGATCCGCGACTGGTAGTTGGCTGGGATCGTGCGCCACGACGGCCTTCAGATACTGATCCACAAGGTCGGTCAGACAAGCGTAGTCGCATGATTTCTCGACGGAAGCATGCTGCTCGCTTGCGGCATTCGCCGCCGCACCCCAGTGCATGGCCGAGGTGCACAACAGCAGTGCGGTCACGCTTGCGGCGACTCTAAGTTTGCGTTGCATATCCGCTCCTGTTTTGGGCATCTTTGACCGGTCTGGAAGTCGCATTGGCTCTCCCAGCTGTTTCCCGCGTCCGCGCCTACAGCTGCCGTATTCTAAGTGATCTGGAAGTTTCCGATAGTGCTACTGCTGCTCGAAGTGGATGATACCGCGTGCCGATCCTTGGAGTATCATGCGAGCCAAGGTTTGATGGGATGCCACAAGTTTACTCCATTGACGGAGTTGTCCCGGTCATCGATCCTACTGCGTTTGTGCACGCCACTGCAGTATTGATCGGCGACGTCATCATTGGTCCGCACTGTTACGTCGGGCCGTGCGCTTGTTTGCGTGGAGACTTCGGGCGCCTGATCCTCGAAAGGGGAAGCAATCTGCAGGATACTGCCGTAATGCACAGCTTCCCCGGTGTCGATACGGTCGTCGAGATGGACGGCCAT
>Ga0187769_10000599_pt1 | contig 19957 bp, 17 predicted proteins | sample 0116_SJ02_MP02_1_FD_133140 | JGI IMG/M metagenome (GOLD analysis project Ga0187769, IMG submission 133140) | Tropical peat soil microbial communities from peatlands in Department of Meta, Colombia - 0116_SJ02_MP02_10_MG | ecosystem: Environmental > Terrestrial > Soil > Wetlands > Peat | place... | reverse complement strand
TCCTTGTTTACAAGTCTAGAAAATGGAGTTTCCGCGAGCTCCCCGTGAGGTACGCGACCTTCGATCCGCTCTATAGGAACGAACTGAGCGGGGTTGCGAGCGGACTGTTCAGGGTGAAGTCACTCATGCAGGACGATGCCCACATCATAGCCACGGAGGAACAGGCGGAGAGCGAGCTGTCCAGGATGCTCGATCTCATGGAGAAGGTGTACAGGGTCTTTGGGCTCGGGTTCAAGACGAAGATATCCACCCGGCCCGACGACTACATGGGGAGCGACGAGGAGTGGAAGCGGGCCACGGATACACTGATTCAGGTCGTGAAGGCGAGAGGGTGGAAGTACGAAATCAAGGAGAAGGAGGGCAACTTCTACTCGCCGAAGATAGACGTCGACATCCGCGACTCCCTTGGAAGGGAGTGGCAGTGCGGGACGTTCCAACTCGACCTCCAGATGCCCAAGCGCTTCAAACTCGCATACACCGGCTCGGACGGCAAGGAACACACGCCCGTTGTCCTTCACCGGACCATACTCGGCTCCCTCGAGCGCTTCATGGGGGTTATGCTCGAACACTACAAGGGTGTGCTCCCCGTCTGGTTGTCCCCCGTCCAGGCGAGGGTGATTCCGCTCTCGGACGAGCACTTGGAGTATGCCAAGGCCGTGCTGGCCACAATAACAAGCGGTGGCGTGAGAGCAGAAGGAGACTACGCCAGCGGCACCATGGGCTCGAAGATACGCGACGCTCAGCTCCTGAAGATTCCATACATGCTCGTGGTGGGCAAGAAAGAACTGGATTCAGGAACTTTGGCGGTGAGGACGCGCGCCGGGGAACAGAAGTTCGGGGTGAAGCCCGAAGACTTCGTTGCTCAGGTTCGGGCCGACGTTGCAGGCTACAGGTAGCCCCGCTAGCTCATGAGTGGTATCTGCTGGGTCACGCAGTGGAGCGTGCCCAACCCGTAGACCAGGGCCCTGCAGTCGATGCCCGTCACTTCACGCCCGGGGAACGCTTCTTGGATGCGTTCGACAGCGAGCCTATCGCTCCCCCCTCCGAAGGTCGGAACGATTACGGCGTGGTTCCCCACGTAGAAGTTCAGGTGGCTCGCGGGTAGCCTTCCGTCTGGAGAAATAACCTTCGGGGGCATTGGGATCTCCAGCACCTCGATGCGCCTTCCGTCCTGGTCTCGCGATTCTTCTAGTCGTCTCAGGTTCTCTTTCAGGGCTCCGTGATTAAGGTCGTTGCGATCAGGCTCCGCAGCTGCCGCAACCGTCCGGGGGCCGACAAAGCGCGCGATGTCGTCAATGTGGCCATCCGTGTCGTCCCCTTCGATGCCTGAACCGAGCCAGATTACGTTCCTCGCGCCGAGGTTGGCTCCCAGGACCTTCTCGAGCTCTTCCTTCCCGAGGCCCGGATTCCTGTTGGGGTTTAGGAGGCATTGCTCACTCGTTAGCAGGCTCCCGATGCCGTTCACGTCTATCGAACCCCCTTCCAGGACTACCCCAGGTCTGACGACTGTGAGGCCCGAGCTGGCGGCAATCTCCTCCCCGGCCCCGTCGTCCGGCTTGAGGTCCTCGTACTTGTTCCCCCAGGCGTTGAAGATCCACTTGACGGCAGCGCCCTTCCCCCCTCTGACGTAAGTTGGCCCGTAGTCCCTCACCCAGACATCGACCGTCCTGATGTGGTGGATCGACACTCTGGAGTTCCTCACGCGAGCCTTCACCCTTGACTGTGCTTTCGAGTCGTTCACAAGTATGTGGACCACCTCCCCCTCTCCGAGCGCATCCACGATCCTCACGAACGTCCTCTCCACGGCAGGGAGTATCTGAGCGGGGAAAGTGTTCGGGTCCTTGGGCCACGAGATCCAGGTGCCTTCGTGGGGCTCCCACTCCGCCGGCATCCTGTAGCCGTGGGCTGATCTTTGAGCCACTCGGCCCTCTACCCAGTTATCCCGGCATAGGATGCCGGCTTCCTGTTCCTCATGAATCCCCACCCTTCCTCCACGGCCCTCCCCAGGTTGAGGTCGCAGTCTACAGTGAAAGCCCCGGGCCTGTCCCCCGCCCTGAAGAGGACTTTGCCAAACTGGTCGCAGACGAATGAGCCCCCCCAGAACGTCGTGTCCCCCTCGATCCCCACCCTGTTTACGGCGCATACGACGAGCGAGTTGGAAACGGCGTGCCCCACCTGGACGGCCTCCCATGCCTTCTTCCAGTCTCCCTCGACGGGTTCTATCCCCCTCACCCACCCGATGGCGGTAGGATAGAACAGCGCCTCTGCCCCCATGAGCCTCTCGATTCGGGCGGCTTCAGGGTACCATTGGTCGAAGCATATCAGGGTCCCCAGCTTCCCCCAGGGGGCTTTCGCTACGGCATATTTGTCCCCCGGATCGAAGTAGTCTTGTTCGAAGTAGTGCTCGTCCTGAGGAATGTGAATCTTCCTGTACTTGGAGATAATCCTCCCGCTCTTGCTGAAGACCAGGCAGGTGTTGAATCTCCGCCTGCCCGCCTTCTCGAATATTGACCCGCCAACAAGCGTAACTCCGTTCTTCTGCGCCGATTCTGAGAGCGCTCGGCTGGTGGGCCCCGGGATAGACTCCGGACGCTGTCGCGACCTCCTTGTTGCAGGGAAGTACCGCGAAGCGAAAAGCTCGGGGAGGCAAACGACCCGCGCCCCCTTCCCGGCGGCCTCGCCGACGAGGGACACTGCGTTTTCGACGTTCTCCTGGCGATCCTCGGACATTGACATCTGGACGATGCCCAGTCTCACAATTCGGGAACGCAACGTTCGGGCCCTGGTGGCCGGGCTTTTCAATCTCGTGGACCGCCTCCGGCTGCAAACGTTTTTCCCCACCCATTCAATCTGGCACGGCTATGCCCTGGCTCCAGGCACTGGTCCTTCAGATAGCGAGCACCAACTCGACCACGACGGGGGCCGTCGAGGGTGCATCCCTGGTTGCGACCGTGGCCGAGCTCGCAGTGTCCCTGGGTGCCATCGTCGTCGCAGGGACGTTCCTGACCAGATTCATCATCCGCATTGCGCGCCGCGGCGGCGCGTCCAAGCAGACCGAGTCCTCCCTCAGGGACCTTATGGGGGTAATCGTACTGTTGGCTGCACTCGGTGTCGTCACGACCGTGTCGGGATTGTCCTCCTATTTCACCGCCCTCACGATATCGGGGGTTGCGGGGCTGGCCGCTTCACTAGCTCTTCAGACCACGTTATCGAACATCATCTCGGGTATCCTGATGCTCCGCGACGGTACTGTCCACGTTGGAGACGACATACAGTACGGGGGGCCCGGGGGCCTAAGGGGCGAAGTGATTCGTCTCTCTCTGAGAACCACCTGGCTGAGGACTTCGGATGGCCACATAGCGGTGATAGGGAACAGCAACCTTTCCGCGGGGCCCATACTCAATTTCTCGGCCACGGCCAGGCTCGAAAAGAAACTGAAGTAATGACTCGAAGTCGGCTGGTTTATTAGACAAGAATGGTTTTGGATTCGGTACGTCAGCAAGCGGCGTCAAAGCGCCTGGCCTCCTGGCGCTGTCAGAAGGTGAAATTCCGGTGTGGTATGGAAGGCAGACGTTCAAATCGTTCTTGGGATCTATCATCTTCGGATTTCTCCTCCTTGCCCTTGGCCTGGCGACTCTGATCCTTGGTACGGCCTATGGCCTCGGGTTCTTCGCATTCATGGCTCTCGTTGACTGGGTGCTCGTCGCCCTCTACGTGATCAACTCCGAGTACTTCGTATCCAACCGGAGAGTATTCGTCAAGTATGGCATCATCGGTCGCACATCCAATGATCTTAAGATCGAATGGGTGTCAGGGACAATAGTTCACCAGGGGTTGTTTGGGAGAATGCTGAACTTTGGGGACCTCGAGTTCACCGGCGCAGGGGTGAGCAAGGTGAGACTTCATGGGGTGTCAGACGTATTGAAGGTCAAAGGGATTGTCGAAGATACGATCCAGAGCACCGTTGCTCGTGCTCAACCCCCTGCGCAGAGGGGCTACCCTGCTTCCCAACCGTACGCCGCCATGCCGGCTCCCGAGACAGAGCTGACCTCCGGCCAGCAGTACAAGTTCTGTCAATTCTGCGGGTCTAGGATGCCGTCTCCAGCGCTCTTTTGCCCAAGTTGTGGCAAGCAGCAATTGTGAGACTCCGCAATCCTCTATCCGAGGCTTGTGAACGTGATACGGTCACTCAGCTGCTCCAGAAAAGGTCAAGGGTAGTGGCGCCCATTATCTCGTCGAAGCTAAAGTCGAGGGCATCGAGCAATTGGTCGAACATCGAGTGGGCGTACTCGATGTACTTGTCCGCGTCTATCTCGTCTGGTCTCGCCAACTCTGCCGGCTTCACGTAGGGTGGGCTCTTCGTCTTGACATAGGCTATGATCTCTCCTGCTTTGATCTCCTTCCCCTTCTCCTCGAGCTGCATCGCCGCCCTCACGTGCTGGGGGGTAGTCCCGTTGTACTTGCCCGTTGGCTTGCCCATCATCACGGTGAAAGCTAGGTCCTGGACGGGGACTTTCTTTCCCTTGATGTCTGTGATCATCTTGGTCAGGAGATTCTTCGTGTCCGTCCTCGCTCTCTCGAAGTCCTGCGGGGTCTTGACTGAGCTCAATATCTCGAGGGTGTCGTAGAAGATTCTCTTGAGGTACTCCGGTGTCTGTGACTTCTTGCCCGTCAAACCCTTGATGTCGACAGTACCGTCGGGGAAAACCCCGAAGTAGTTCTTCTTCCTGCTGCTGAAGGCTACGTATCTGTACACCTTGTCGAGGTCAAGTTCGACCCCCAGGTCGGAATCGGCCCAGCGTGTCACGGTCGAAATCTGATCTTTCGAAGGATTCTGCAAGTACACACTGTCCGTGTCGGAATAAAGCACCTTGATTCCAAGGTCTCTGCACCGCGCAATCGTTCTGGTGATTGCATCGCGTCCTAGGGCAGCCGTCGCTTCTGCCACAGGAAGGCAGTAGAAAGCGAATGATTCGAAGCCGAAAGAACCGTAGGCCCCATTGAGGTAGACTTTGAGGCTCTGAGATACGACGCTGTAGAGCTCCCTCTCTTCTCTTGACAGAGTTGGGTCCCTTGCTAGGTGCTTGTAGTGGCCGACTCTCAGGTCGCGAAGGGAGCCGATAGCCAGGCTCGTGATGCCCTTCCGCTTCGTGCACTCCCAGGAGTCCGTGTCGGGTATCTTGTTCGAACGACACTCAGCGTGCGGACAATTGACCGTCTCATATGAGAGATTATGGACCTTCATGAGCGAAGGATATAGGCTGGCGAAGTCGAGCACTGAGACGTCGAAGTACACGCCGGGGGTGGGATCGATTACCAGTCCGCCCTTGTACTTCTTCCCCTTGATGATTGACTTTGATGAGGCGCCCCCTTTTTCAGCAAGCTCGTCCGGCCTTGGGATTAGTGCGCCCATCTTTCTGTGCTCATAGAAAAGCATGCTTCGTATCCAGTTAGAGATGCCCAGCCTCGAGACGTCATTCATCGGCATCTTGCCGATCCTCGAAATCATCAACAGGAGCTTCATTACGAGGGAATCATGCATGCTGGTTAGCTCATATGTCAGTTGGGAGTCGTTGAGGCAGTACTCGGCAAGCTTGGAGAGCGGGAGATCGCCTATTTCTCCTTCGAAGGCGATTTTCGACTTGTTGAGCAGGGACTCGGATATCCCTCCCAGCGTGTGCTCTGAGTACGCGTTGCCAAAGGCGTACACCTGTATCGACCTGTTCCTGAAGAACTGATAGAGGTCGATGTGGATTCCGTGTTTGAGCGCTGCCGCCACTCTTTCAAGTTGGATGGGGTCCTCTGCTTCGCCGATTCCAAGCTTCTCTGCTCTGTGCTGAAGATAGCGCAGATCAAAGTCATCCCCGTTGAAAGTTACGACTACTGGGTAGTCCATCATCTTTGAGAACACCTCTCTCAGAAGGTCGTCTTCCCTTTCGAACACCTTGTGAACGAAGGGTAGTTCCTCCAGTCCGGTTCCTTCCCTTCTTCCCTTCAGAAGGTACACTAGCTTCTCGTTGTCATTGAAGAAGGACACCGCGATTACTTCCTGGCTTGGATTCTCGGGATCTGGGAGCCTACCTGCCTCGTTGTCGACTTCGATGTCCATTGCGATCCTCCTGAAGTCGACGAGGGGCTCTCCCAACAGCTCCGCCCATTCCTTGAGGTAGGGGGTGAACTCGGGCGGGTTTCTCTTCAAAATCTCCTCCAGGGAGCGTGAGACCCTCTCGGGCATTGGATGCCTGACTTGAATGACCTCTCCCTTTGAGATTCGGTAGTACGTCCCCATCCGGAGACGCCTATCATAGGCGAAGTTCTCGTAATACTTGATGTCCGCCTCCCACGCCTTGATGATGTCTCTTATGCTATTGTTCCCACCTCCGATGGCCAGCGGGTCGGTGGTCACAATCTTCCTTAGTTTCGCTTTGGTATCGTTGAGAAGGTCAAGCCTCTCTTCCTCAACGATTTCTATGACGTCCTTCCTTGCCCTGATCAGTCCTAATTCGTCCATGGAAAGGCGGGTAAAACAGTAGGGACGGTGACCTGTGTTATCCTCCCAGACCCAGAACCTTCCAACCTTCTGGTCGTAAAACTTCAGCAGCGCCAGTCTCTTGTCCCCGTCGTAGGAGGCCGATGCCAGGATCGATTCACCGACATCGGACGCAGGTTTGGTGAGTTCAGCTAGCTTGCCCGCGAGTTTCGTCGTCTGGACGGAGGACTGAGCCGACAAGTTTGGGTCGAGCCATGGTAGCGACTTCGACAAATAAGCCTACTGGGAAGCAGCCGTGCCTGTGACAACACAAGGGCGATGGCTGGGCGCTGCATAGGAGAGCAGGTTCGTGGCCTGTGAAGACAATGACTTATATCGGCTTTCCCGGTCGGCCCCTGAGATGCCGAAGTTTCTGGACGCATTGGTGGCCAATGCCGCCTATGCATTCATCGTAGTCGGCGTGATTTGGCTCGCCGTTGCGATACTCTCTGACTCTTCACTGATTCTTTGGCCCGTTGTGGCGTGCATTGCTGGTGGAATCATGCTCAGGGAGTGGCCCTCCGGGAGGCTGACCTGGTCCTGGGCCGTTGCAACTGCGGTGATGGGGTTCCTCCTTTCAGGATACCAAGTATACGCTTGGCTCTCTTTTCTTGGAGGGGCGTTCTCCACCGTGGCTGCGGTCTCCGTCATCGGGTTCGCTTTCTTCGCCCTTGTGCACGTGTTCCTGTTCTACTCGGCCACATCCAAGCCGAGCGTTGCAAAGGCGGCCGCTGAATAGAGCCTTCGCCAAGATATCTACAGGGGAGGGTTGGCCGAGGTAGTGCTCAAATAAACCCCCTGGGAGGCCGCTAATTGGATTCGCATGTCTTTCATTCCCATCAATAAGCCCCTGCTGGGAGAGGAAGAGCAGGATGCAGTCAGGCAGGTCCTTTCGACGGGGAGGCTGGTTGATGCCTCGTTGGAAGGGGGGAAGCGCGTACAGGAGTTCGAAGGAAAGGTCAGGAACCTTGTCGGGACAAGACACGTTATAGCGGTAAACTCTGGAACCGCCGCCCTTCACGCTACCCTGCTGGCGCTGGGGGTCAAGCCCGGGGACGAGGTGATTGTTCCTTCCCTGACCTTTGTTGCCACCGCCAACGTTGTGCTCGCATGTGGTGCCAAACCCGTCTTCGCTGACATCAAGAGGGACTACAACATGGACCCCGCTTCCTTCAGAAAGGCGCTCACCCGGAAAACGAAGACTGTCATCCCTGTTCACGTTTATGGCTATCCGGCCGACATGGACGAAATCAGAGAGATCGCCTCGGCGAGAGGAATTTCCGTTGTCGAAGATGCAGCGGAGTCGCTTGGCGCGACCTACAAGGGCACACAGACAGGAAAGCTCTCGGCCGCTGGGTGTTTCAGCATGTACGCCACAAAAGTCGTCACCTCTGGTGAAGGGGGTGCAATCTCGACCGACGACGATGACCTCGCAGAGAAGCTCAGGCTAATTAGGAATCACGGAATGGTCCACGGTTACGACACGCGAATCCTTGGCTTCAACTACAGGCTTCCGGAGATCAGTGCCGCTATCGCTTCAGTGCAGATGGACAAGCTCCCGGGTTTTCTGAGCGCGAGAGTGAAGAACGCAAAGTATCTCACCGAAAGGGTGAGCACAGCGCCGGGAGTCGAGTTCCCCCAGAATGCGGACGACAGGACGCACGTCTACTACCTCTACACGCTTCGCGTCAGGAGGAACAGGGACCAGGTGGTGAAGGCCCTCAACACATCCGGCGTGGGGGCAGCTGTCTACTGGAAGATACCTGTCCACAAGACTCCGCTGTACGTTAAGCTCGGCTATGGCAGGAAGGTCCTGAGGCAGACGGAAGATGCCGCCCGGCACGTAGTTTCGCTCCCCGTGCACCCCGGAGTCACCGAGTCCGACATTGAGCGGGTGGCCGACAAGTTCCTGGAGGCCATCCGGACCCAGGCGTAGGTGGGCGCCCGTTGCCGCCTCCTGCAAGGGTCTGCGTCGTAGTGCCGACCTACAATGAGAAAGAGAACATCGCACCTCTTGTCGAGTCTCTCGAGCGATCCGATGTTTTGGGGCTCTCCCTCCTACTTGTGGACGACAGCAGTCCCGACGGGACCTCCGAAGAAGTGAAGCGCCTTTCGGAGGGGAGGCTCTGGATTCACCTCCTTGAGCGGCCGAAGAAAATGGGGATAGGCTCCGCGTACCAGGACGGCTTCAAGGCTGCCATCAACTCGATTGACCCTGACGTATTGGTGGAGATGGACGCGGACCTCCAGCACCCGGCGTCTGCGCTTCCCCGCCTCGTTGAAGCGGTCAATGGGGGGGCGGACGTCGTGATCGCTTCGAGATATATTCCAGGGGGCGGGATTTCAGGGTGGGGCCGCCTCCGGCGGGTTGTTAGCCGAGGCGCAAACGCGTACGCTCGCACGATGTTACGCCTGAAGGTCAAGGACGCAACCTCAGGCTACAGGGCGTTCTCAAGGGCAGCGGCCGAGGCAGTGGCTCGGTCAGAGCTCCCCGCCAAGGGGTTCGAGTTCCAGGTAGCCACTCTTCACCTCCTCAAGGACAAGTGGAGAATTGTCGAGGTGCCCTTCACGTTTACTGAGAGGACAGCTGGGAGGTCGAAGCTGGGGCTTGCGGACGTGGCGCGGTTTTTCGTTGCTGTCCTGAGGATTGCCTTCTGAGAGTTGTGACCATGGCCCAAAGGGGGCAAGATAGAAATACGAGGAATCTCGGCCGCCTTCTTAATTGAGTGTGGAAGCGCCAAAGGAACCGCAGCCATCGCAGCCTGCCAAGGTCTTTGCCGGGGCGGTGTACGAGTGCGTCAGGTGCGGGACTAGGACCACCCAAGAGGAGCTAGCGAAGCTCCCTGAGGTCAAGTGCATATGCGGCTACAGGGTCTTCAAGAAGGCGCGGCCTGCAGTCGTTAAGCAGATCAAGGCCGTCTGAAACGCAACTAAGCCGTCTTCGTCGATTGGCTATTTTCGGCCAATGATTTAATTATGCGACTGAGACGGCCAGCGTGATTTCTGATGCATCTCATGCAGAGCAAAGAACGTGCGGCCATCCTAGGTTATGGGGCGTATATCCCATTCTACCGGCTCCCTACGGCAGAGATCGCGAGGGTTTGGAAGGGGGGTGGTTCGGGGCCTAATCTGGAGAAGGCGGTTGCCGCCGCGGACGAGGATACAGTTACCATGGCCATAGAAGCCGCAAGGCAGGCCATGAAGATGGCGAGAGTGGAGAAGCTGGGTGCAGTTTTCGTCGGGACGGAATCCAAACCGTATGCTGTGAAGCCCACCAGCACAATTGTCGCCCAGGCGCTGGGCCAGCACAACACCCTTGCGGCCGACCTTGAGTTTGCCTGCAAGGCCGGGACAGAGGCGATGCAAGTAATCACCGGGCTCGTCGGGTCGGGTATGATCGGCGCAGGGCTGGCCATAGGGATGGACACGGCCCAGGGGAGACCAGGGGATGAACTCGAGTATACAGCGGCGAGCGGGGGAGCCGCCTATGTCATCGGGAGGAGATCGAAGGACTCCATAGCGGTGATCGACTGCAGCACATCATACGTGTCCGACACAGGCGACTTCTGGCGCAGAGCGCACGAAAGGTACCCGAGGCACCTCTCTAGGTTCACGGGCGAGCCTGCCTACTTTCACCACATCGAGAGTTCCGTAACGATTCTGTTCGAGGAGACAGGGCATAAGCCGTCGGACTTCAAATACGCCGTCTTCCACCAGCCGAACCCGCGCTTCCCTGTCGAAGTTGCGACCCGGCTCGGATTTACCATGGACCAGATCAAGACAGGGCTTCTCAACCCTATGATTGGGAACACCTATGCCGGGAGCTCCCCAATCGGCCTCGCTGCCGTGCTTGACGAAGCGAAGCCCGGGGACAAGATCCTCCTGGCGAGCTTCGGGTCCGGCGCAGGGTCAGACGCCTTCTGTATCGACGTGCTCGAGGGGATAACGAGGACCAGAGGGGTAAACCCTACGGTGAAGTCGATGCTGGAGAGGAGCACCAAGATCGACTATTCCACATACTCGAAGTTCAGGGACAAGCTGGACAAGTAGGCGATCCCGTGCCAAGGTCAAAGGTCTACGTCAACTCGGTGGGTATGACCACCGTCGCAGACCACTGGGAGTCGTCCATCTTGGATCTGGCCGTCGAGGCTTCGAGGGGGGCACTCAAGGGATTCGGGAAGAAGAAGCCCGACCAGATAATAGTCGGCAACATGTTCAGCGCGGTCGGCGCGCACCAGGAGCACCTCGGGGCGATGCTCGCTGACGGTCTCGGGCTAACAGGGACCTCCGCGTACAAGGTAGAGTCCGCCTGCTCTTCTGGAGGCTCGGCATTCAACGTGGGGTACAATCTCGTCAGGGCCGGCGCCGTCGACTCCGCCCTAGTGGTAGGGGTGGAGAAGATGAGGGACCTTGAGCCTGATGACGTTTCACAGGCGCTCGCCATGGCCGAGTCTGCGGAGTATACCCAGTTCGTGGGGGCCACTTTCGCCGCCCTCAACGGCCTTCTGGCCAGGTACTACATGGAACAGATGGACGTGTCCAGGGACGAGCTGAGCTCCATCCCCGTCATCGACCACTCGAATGCTGTCACGGCCGCCCACGCGCAGTTCAGGAAGGCGATCACTCCCGAGGTTGTGAGCAGGTCTGCGATGATTTCCGACCCCCTGAGGCTCTTCGACTGTGCTCCGGTGGGGGACGGGGCGGCAGCAGTCTTGTTGGTGAACGATAACGCCGCCTCGGGAACGAAGAAGAAGATGGCCGAAGTCCTGGGGGGGAAGATTGCGACCAACGACTTCAGTCTCTACGAGAGGGAGGACATGCTCGACTTTAAGTCCACCCGGCTTGCCTTCAAGGGGGCGATGGAGGAGGCTGGGCTCGCACGTGGGAAAATCAGCCTGGCAGAGTTACATGACGCTTTTTCTGTTGTCGGGTCCCTTTCGTTGGAGGCAATGGGGTACTCAAAGAGGGGACATGCTTCAAGGGATGCGAAGGCAGGAAAGTACAGCAGGGGATCTGAGCTCCCCATCAACACCTTCGGGGGCTTGAAAGCCAGGGGGCACCCAGTTGGTGCCACGGGCGTCTACCAGATTGCGGAGGTCTACCTACAGCTCACTGGCCAGGCGGGTAAGAACCAGGTCGAGGGGGCAGAGTACGGCGTCACCCAAAATGTGGGGGGCGTTGACACCACGGCAGCGGTGCACGTCTTCGGGAGGGCGTCCTAGGTGTCGATTCAGTATTGGCGCGTAAGGGACAGGTATTATCGCCTGATAGGGAGCAAGTGCTCGGACTGCGGGGACGAGTTCTTCCCCCCGGTCTACAGGTGCAAGGGGTGCGGCTCCGAGCACATCAAGGACAAGGAGATGCCCAAGACAGGGAAGATCATGACCTATACAGTGCTTCACGAGCCGCTGCCGGGGTTCGAAGCGCAGACCCCACTATACCTCGCAGTGGTGAAGCTCGACAACGGGACGAGAATCCTAACGCAGATCGTGGATTCACCCGACGACTCCGTCAAGACGGGCGCAAGGGTGCGGGCGACCATCAGAAGGGCGATGGTCGACGGCGATTCTGGACAGATCATCTACGGCTACAAATTCCTAATCGTCTAACTCAATCAATCTGCAAAGTCAGCAATCAGAGCCTCGTCTCCCAAATCCCAACCTCCAGCATGTTCATCATGGAATAGGCAACCCAAAGAAGGGTCTACGCCTTCACGAGGTCGACGGTAGGAGTAACCCGCCTCAATATGCCGACGAGTTCGGACTAGCTGGAATCTCAGTTAACCCGTTCGCCATGCCTGTTTCCATTCGTCTCCGCTAACGTGCAGATTATTCAGAAGATTTTCGAGTTGACGGGTTTTGTCAAGCGGGAATGCGGGATGAACGCCAATCATGATCATGTAGTCAGTAAAGGGAAAGAGGAGTTCGACGAGTTTCTCTCGCCTTGCGATGATCGTTCGCATATTTCCGAGGAACAGGTCTGAACCTGCCAAGTAGTTCTTGGCTGCTGCCCAGCGCTCCATACGCTTACGGGTCTCCTCCGGTGGTTCCAACGGGTTCAGACCGGCACGTTTGGCGGAGTCTAGAATCATGCCGTCTTCGCTCACTATGGTGACGAAGTGTATGCTGGGATGGAAGGAGAAGATAGACGAAATCTGATTCTGGGAGAGGGGTCCCTTCACGCGAACGTGAGAATCGCGGAGTCTAATAATCATTCATCGCTTTTGCAATCACCGTCATCGTGCCGCTGATTCTGAGGATGATGAAGAGGGACTTCATCTTCTGCTTTCTAGTCTCAACCTGGACCTCGAAATCGAGGCAGGTTGGTTCGATTGGGAGATGGACGATGGTACTAGTTTCGGAGTCCATAATCCGTTAATTCAAAATCTCTTCGAACCTAATTATGGCCTCTCTCTCCGCCATGTGGGGTACAGAGAAGCAGCTTTCGGACTTGCGCCTCTATGCGCCTGACCTCAAAGTTGTGCCCCCGCTGGGGTGCTGAGGTGCGGAACTGGTGCCAAGAACGTTGACTACCTGTCCCAACTGTGGGAATGAAATCAAGGAGGACTTCAGCTTCTGTCCCTTCTGCGAGACGCCTTTGAAGCCCTTCTGCCCCTCCTGCAAGAGGGAGCTTGAACCGGGCTATGCGAGATGTCCTTACTGCGGTTTTAGATTGGGGTCAGAGACGCCTGCAAAGAGGCTTTACGTGAAGGGAGGCAGGTCCAGGTTCCTTAGCCTCATCATCGTTCTCTCAGTTGTGGGAGGAGTAGTCGATATCATACAGGGGGCGAGCGAAAGCACGTACCAGTATTCGAACTTCACGTACCCCCCAATTCCTGAGCTGGCACGTTATCTTGCCCTGGCGCAAGTCCCAATAGGAGTATTGGTGATTCTTCTCGGGATAGTGCAATTTTTCATATTCTACGGGCTCGTCTATGGCAAGGCATTCTCGAGGAAGTACATACTCAAGCTGGTCAGCCTCACTTTCGTACTCTCCCTTGCCATGTTCTCCCTGGACGGGATGATGTCGCTCGTGTACTCCTTGCCGTCCGCCGTATTGTCCTTAGACATCTTCTTCGTCTTTTGGTCTTTCTTCTTCCTGATCGTTGTGTGGCGATACGTGATCATCCAGGAAACAAGGGCGATTTTACGCTCAACGGGCGTTTCCTAGGTCGGCACGCTTCCGTACTCTCGTCGCCGTGAAGGCTCAAGCATAGCATATATCCTGACCCTGGCAGCCTTGCCGTCGATGTCCTCCGAGGAAGTCGTACGCATCGCGCAGCAGCGCGGTTTCTTCTTCAAGACAGCGCCCAGCTACCCAAATGCACCTGCTGGTTTCCTCGACTACGGGCCTCTCGGCGTAGCCCTGAAGGCTCGAATCATCGAGCTCTGGAGGAGGATGATCGTAAAGCGGGACGGGATGATAGAAATCGACGGGGCCCAGATCCTCCCCAAGGCAGTATTCGAGGCATCCGGCCACCTTTCCAGCTTCACCGACCCCTTCGTGAGGTGCTCGAAGTGCGGCTCTGTCTACAGGCCAGACAAGCTCCTCGAAGAGAAGACAGGGAAGACTGTCCCAGAGAAATTGAGCGATGCGGACTACGACTCGTTGATGGCAAAGGCGGGGGTGAAGTGCTCGAAGTGCGGTGCGAGCCTCTCCGGCACAACCCGGTTCAACATGATGTTCAGGGTCGGGATAGGGCCGGCCGGGGAGGAAGCATACCTCCGTCCCGAGACATGCCAGAGCATCTTCGTCGACTTCCCCCTCCTCTTCAAGACCCAGAGGGCGAAGCTCCCCATTGGAATGGCCCAGGTAGGGAGGAGCTTCAGGAACGAGATAGCCCCTCGGCAAGGGCTGCTCAGGCTCAGGGAGCTCAACCAGGCGGAGGTGGAGGTCTTCTTCAACCAGAAGAAGACGGACGCTCCGATCTACGATTGGGCGAAGGGGGATGTCCTTTCGTTCAGGATGCCGGACGGGAAAGACATCCAGATGAGCGTTGGCGAGGCCCTGCGCGACGCCGTCGTCCCGAACATGTTGATCGGACACTACCTCGCACTGATCACAAGATTCTACGAGGCGGCGGGTGTTCCGAGGAGCTCCCAGAGGCTGAGGGTTCTTTCTGACGAGGACAGGGCTTTCTACTCAAAGGCAGCCTACGACCTGGAGGTCAAGATAGGCACAGGGTGGCTAGAGCTCGTCGCCTGCAACTACAGAGGGGACTACGATCTCGGAGGGCACGAGAAGGCGAGCGGGACGGACTTCACGGTCGAGGACGGGGGGGAGAAGGTCCTCCCCCACGTGTTCGAGCTGTCGCTCGGAGTTGACAGAAGCACATACGTGGTGATCGAGCTCTCCATGAAAGGCGAAGGGGACAGGAGGAGGATGGCACTGAAGCCTTACCTGGCGCCCATCCAGGCTTGTGTCTTCCCACTTGTTAACAAGGACGGGCTGCAGGAGGCCGCAGGGTCCATTGCGGCGGAGCTGCGCGTGAGCTTCGACGTTTTCTACGACGAGTCCGGCTCCATCGGGAGGAGGTACGCCCGAGCTGATGAGTCAGGGGTGCCCGTCTGCCTAACGGTGGACTACGACACCCTGAAGGACAACACTGTGACCCTCCGGGACAGGGACAGCAGGGATCAGGAGCGCGTGGCCGTGTCCGACCTGGTTGCTAGGCTCGGCGCCATCACGAAGTTCCCTAGATTAGAGGTGCCAGCGCCAGAATCGTAGCGTAGGCGACCGCTGCGCCTGCGACGGTCGACACCACGTTGACAATGTTGTTCTCTATGTACCACTTCCCCTGGGTGGCCTTCGTTTTCTCTCCGCAGTGCTTCAGGGCCTCTGTGGGCTTCAGGCAGATGACGCAGTGCCCTTTCCTCTGCACCGTCGCGCCCACGAGGCTGTCAAACGCTGCCCCGAAAACGCCCCCGACGACGCAGACAGGGAGGATAAGGTAGGGGTCAGGTAATATTCCCAGCGCCAACGCCATTATCCCGATGACGAGGGAAGCGAAGGCAGCCCCTACGAAGCCGAGCGCGGTGACGCCCCCCGACGTCCCAGGTGTCACCGCCTGAGTAGGATGAGTGATCAGCATTGGCTGGCTGTGGCTCAGAAGGCCGAGTTCGGTGGCGACCGTGTCGGCGGCGGAGGTGGACACGGCTCCAAGGAAGACCGCAGCAGGAACGACACCCGGGCTCGCCAGGTTCCAGACAGCAGCGACTGACGCGAGACCCCCATTAGCGAGAATGTGGGGCCAGTTTCTCGCGCCCCCCTTCCCCTGGGCACTTCCCAGGCGCCGCTTGTAGCCGTACTTGTAGAGTGTGAACACCACGCCGAGGCTGAAGAAGATGGCGACTATGACGAACCAGGAGAATCCTCCGCCGTACATGACGGCGAATCCCACGGTCGCGCTCGCTAGAAACCCTCGGGCGTCGATGGTGTTCAGCAGTACCGCTGCGAGTGCAAACGCCACCACCACGAAGAACTCTACCACCACGGCTACGAGGGTCATTTTGGGCCCACCCTCTCCATCGTTCCTGTCAACGGCGGGGGCGCCGCCGACTTCATGGAATTAAATCGAGCGGAACCTCCTCGTCTGATGACTCTTAGCGTGATTCAGTTCCAGAGAGGTCTCCCCTTTCAAATACTCAGAACTCAGCCTACCTTTTATTCCCCAACCCATCCTGCCATTTCGACTCTTCGTGAAGGCTATCAAGTCTGTCGCGTTCCATTACAGGTCGACGCCACAGACAGTCGAGCTTCTTCAGACCTTCCGGACGATGGTGAACGATGCCATCCGTATCTGCCTAAAGGAAGATGTTAAGGGACGCCTGACCCTAAGGAACAGAATCTACAAGGAGTTCAAGGAGAGATACGATGCTGTCTCTTGCTTTCCTTACTCAGTCGCGGAAGTGGCGTGGTCAATCGTGAAGAAGCACAGGAGGTGGCAGAGGAGACCGGTCGCGAGAAAACTTATGCTCAAGATGGACTCTGCCAGCTACTCGCTCAACTATGGCATCATATCATTGCCGTTCAAGAAGGGGGGACGGCTACTCGTCCCACTCCAGTACGGAGACTACCAGAGTTCGATTCTCATGGACGAGACTCTCAAGCGCGGCTCGGTGACGATGACCAATACCACGATTTTTATCGCATTCTCGAAAGAGATTGAGGTGGCTTCGCCTCTGAAAAGGGTCGGCATCGATTTGAACGAGAAGTCTCTCGTCGAAAGTGACGGTACGAAGTTAGACCTCTCCAAGGCTGCCCGGTTGCACACGGAGTACGGGATAAGGCGTAGGGACTTCTTTGCAAGACACCACGAAGACTGGAAGGTGAACCAGAAGTTCGCAAGCTCTAGAAGAGAGAAAGAACGTGTGAGGCAGTTCCTGCACAAGGTCGCTAAGCAGATTGTTCAGAAGGCAAAGAAGAACCGCGAAGGAATCATCCTTGAGGAGCTGAGGGGCATCCGCTACAAGAGCAGAAGGGGGAACGGGGACGGCCCTGACAGGAGGCGCAGGATCGCCCTCTGGCCTTTCCGGCAACTGCAGAATTACATAGAATACAGGGCAAGATGGGAAGGTATCCCGGTAGAATACGTCTCCGCTTCTTGGACCTCCCGGACATGTCACGTCTGCGGGTTCGTCAACGAGAAGCTGAAGATTACAGACAGGGAGTGGCTATGCCCTTGTGGTGCCATTCTCGACCGCGACCTCAATGCGGCAATCAATGTGGAGCGCCGCGGGACGATACCATGTCTGGGTGAGGTTCGCCCAGGAGCGCAGGGCACAGATGAAGCTGTGAAGGGGAACCCGACGACTCCGGTAATCCTCCGAGCAGAAGCCCTGAAGGGGAGTCCCTAAGTTGTCAATCAACCCGGGAGTTCCCAGAGCCAATTAAATACACACCTGGGGGCCTCCAGAATCGTGACGAGGATCCTCTACGGCGTCAGCCCCATAGGCCTGGGGCACGCGACGCGTTCCCTCGTCCTTTCGCATGAACTCGGGCGCAATGGAGCGGAAGTCAGGTTCTTCTCGGGTGGCAAGGCTGCCGAGTTCATCCGGGAGAGGGGCTTCAGGGTGGACGACATCGTCGAGGACCCCGTGCCGCACGTCTCCGACGGGGAGATGAGCAGGGTGGCCCTCTGGTACGTCAGGTCGTGGATTGCAAACAGGAGAACAATTCCGCGGACTCGTCGGCTCCTGGACTCCTACTCGCCTGACCTGGTGGTCTGCGACGAGGAGTTCTCTGGCATGGTCGTAGCCGGGGAACGCGGGGTTAAACGCGTGTTCGTCGCCGACGAGCTGGCACTCGGGTTCGCGCGTACCTGGTTATCCCGCAAGATAGAGGAGAGAGTAGACAGATGGTACAAGAGCCTGCAGGAGTCAGTTGACCTTCTCCTAGTCCCCGAGCCAGGGGAGAGCGGGGGTAACAGGAGATTCGTGGGCCCTATCGTGAGGGCGCCAACGCTATCCCCTGCCGAGGCAAGAGCTTCCTACGGCCTCCCTAACGGAGGGATGGTCCTCTTCGCCACCAGTGGGAGCGGGCTGGGGAGAGAGCTTGCGCTCCGGGTGCGAGACGCCATTGCAAAAGCAGGGTTGGCCGGGACGAGTCTCGTCATCACGGGCAACCGAGGCCCGAGGGTAGATGGGAGTGAGGTCTATGACCTTGGGGTCGTACCAGACAACCAGAACCTTGTCGCTGCTGCTGACCTGGTGGTCTCAACCGCCGGCAAGAGCACCATAGACGAAGCCGCCGCATCCGGGACGCCGATCATAGTCATACCCATCAGGCACCACGCCGAGCAGGAGAGGAACGCGGCTGCCCTGGGATACACGAGCGGGGACGTCTCAAGGCTCCCGGATCTCATAAGGGAGATGTACGGAAGGAGGCAGCCACCAAGGAGGTTCAACGGCGAAGTGGAAGCGTCCAGGGCAATCCTGTCTTTGGATGGAGCAGACAGCGCAAAAGCGCCTTAGGGGCGCACTCCGGCGAGGGACTCGATTATCGCCTCCTCCGTGGGAGCGGCGGACAACGCGAGAACGAGGCCCTCCCTTCGTGCGAGATCGACGGCTAGAGGGTCGACCTCCCTCGGACCATGGATGACCACCACTCTCGGCTTCAGCTGGGAAACCCTTATGGCGACGAGGGGACTCCTCCCCATTCCCACCTTTGTGAAGACTAGCGCTCGCTCGGTCGTCGCGCCGAAGATTCTGTAGAAATCGTACCCCGATAACGCGTAGATGGTCTTGATGCTGTCGACGACTGTGTACCCGTAGAGCTTCACTGCATCGGGATCGCCGACGAGCACAGTGGCGGCGAGGGCGTCTAGTATCTTCGGGGCGCCCACGGGGGAGGTGAACTCCCCTATCGAAAGGATTGCTTCGTCCTTGTCGGTCGATAGGAGACGGGAGACGAGCCTCCCTTTTCCCTCGTCTATCTTGACCAGGGCCTCGATGTATCTTCTAACGAACTGCACTCCAGGGGAGGGCCTCCTACCGCTCTCGTAGTCGCTGAGCACCGATGCGGATATGCCAAGAGCGTCTGCGAGAGTCACCTGTTTTATCGAAAGCTTCTCTCTCCACGCCCTCATCGCCCTCCCGGCGTCAGGAGCTGCCACTACGTTACCGGCTATCTTGGCAAGAGCGTCGTTTGTGCTCTTTTCCATCACAGTTAGGCGATTGTAGATGAGGTATAAGCCTTTAAGCGAAGTTCTGGAGCTAGACCCTTTCAACTCTTTCTTGCTAGAAGGGACACCTGCTGCCTTAGTGCGTCAAGCCCGGACTCCACCGCCTTCTTGCCTCTGGCAAGACCTAGCTGACGGACGAGCCTCTCCCCCAGCAGCCTGTCCTTCCCTTCCGTAAGGTACATCAGCGTCCGCTTCGGGTGGAGCTTTAGTAGGGCGATCATACCGTCCACCAGCTCCTGACCGAGGAACGAGTAGCACTCTGCAAGCTCAACCCTGGTGACGAGCTCTCCTGCCTTGTTTGCCACAATCTCGGTCCTCGCCTTCGGCCATTCCGACTCGGCCATGGCCCCCTTCGACCCTTCGCGCAACACGTCATGGAGGACGGTCACCCCCTCGAGTCTTGCGCCGCACCCCGCGCGCCCTGCCGACTCCAGGCCCGCCCCCGTCGACATTCCTTCGAACCCTCTCGGGTTTCCTCTCGACCCTTCGCGCAACTGAGCCAGCAGGTGGCTGGGGGAGGGGATAGACTCCTTTGATAGTAGGAGGGCATACCCATATTCGTAGGATGCGGCCAGAAGCCAAAAGTCAGCATCAACAAGGGCGCCCTTCGCCAAGGCAGACTCGGCCCGCCCCAGTATCTTTAGAGCAGATGCCAAACGGATGCCGCTGGCCTTCCTTGCAGACTCGGCGATGACAGCAGAGTTGGCGGCAGAACTCGTGGAGAGTATCAGGGAGGTGTCCCTGAC
>Ga0187769_10000598_pt1 | contig 19960 bp, 17 predicted proteins | sample 0116_SJ02_MP02_1_FD_133140 | JGI IMG/M metagenome (GOLD analysis project Ga0187769, IMG submission 133140) | Tropical peat soil microbial communities from peatlands in Department of Meta, Colombia - 0116_SJ02_MP02_10_MG | ecosystem: Environmental > Terrestrial > Soil > Wetlands > Peat | place... | reverse complement strand
ACGCCCGGGATCCGTGGAAAACGTTGGCTAAAAATAAAGCCAATCCTCGAACCCTTAGACCTTGTTATAGTTGGGGCCGAGTACGGCTATGGACGCAGACACGGATGGCTTTCAGACTATTGCCTGGCGGCGCTTGATGCTGACACTGGCAAATTCTTCACGGTGGGCAAGACCTTCAAGGGGTTGACAGACTCCGAAATCATCGGAATGACAAAGCGTCTAAAAGAACTGACGATAACGCGCTCGCCCAGAAGCGTGAGCGTGGTTCCGAGAATAGTAGTTGAAGTCGCGTACAACGAGATTCAGAGAAGCCCCAAATATGAATGTCAGATGGCTCTGCGGTTCGCTAGGATAACGCGTATCAGAGAAGATAAAGCACCGGAGGAAGCGGACACGATTCAACGGGTCAGGCAAATCTATGAGAGTCAGTTCCAGAAAAAAGGCAGATATACAAGCAATTGACAGCAGAATAAGAGTGACGTGTTTGCATGCCTAGAACGAGCAAGGTTCCCTCATTCGACGAGTACTATAGTCGCCAAACTGTGTTGAAAGAGCTTGGGAAAAAAGGGCAAAGAAAACTTGCTCAGTCAAAGGTAGCCGTCGTTGGACTAGGCGGCTTGGGAACAGCTTCATCACTTTATCTAGACCTCGCTGGGGTTGGCCACTTGCGCTTGATAGACCAGGATACGATTGAGTTGGCTAACTTGCATAGACAGATCCTTTACGGACCAGAAGATCTGCACTATCCAAAGGCTGAGGTCTCGGCCAAAAGACTGCGCAGGATAAATCCGCTCGTGAAAGTCGAGCCTGTTTCAGAGAATCTGAACCGCAACAACGTTGAAAAGCTCTTAACTGGGATGGAATGCGTCGTTGACGGCTTAGACAATATGCGCGCACGCTACCTGGTTAACCGAGCATGCGCAAAGCTCGGCATTCCGTATGTCTTTGGGGCGGCCATAGGATTTGAAGGCAACCTTTCAGTCTTCGCTGTACCTAAAACACCATGCTTGGAGTGCATCTTGCCATATGTCAACGATGACAATTTGCAGACGTGCGACCTCAGAGGCGTACTCGGCGCCACAGCCGGCATAATTGGCACGATGCAGGCCATGGAAGCGATAAAAGTGTTGACAGGCATAGGCTCGCCGCTTAAGGGCAAGCTGATGATCTGTGACTTCGCAGACATGTACTTTACCACGATAGACATTTTCAGAAGAGACGGTTGTCCAGCATGCCAGGGCAAAGTCGGCATCCCAAAAAGGAAGGAAAAACTTGCTTGGCTATGTGGAAGAGACACGGCGAACATCAACCCTGAAGAAACGTTGAACATGGGACTCAGCGAAGCATATGAGCTTATCAAGCAGCATTTTAAAGTGCGAATAAAGTCCCAACTTGCAATAATATTTAGCTACAAGACCTTTGAAATCACCTTGTTCACCGGCGGGCGGATGTTAATAAAGAATGTTAAGAGTGAAAAGTCAGCGCTGGACGTCTACTATGATGTAAGAAAGAAGCTCGATGAGGGCCCATAAACCTATTTATCCGAGTCCAAGCGATCTGTAGACTGCCGGGGTGGCCGAACGGTTCAGGCGGTTGCCTGCAGAGCAGCTATATATGGGTTCAACTCCCATCCCCGGCTTTTCAGCATAAACGTACGCGTGAGTGAAGTCGGCGTTTTGGTTGAATACTCTCCAGAGCATGCTATAGTGCGCACGCAGAAGATCATATTTCGAGCAATATCTTCATTTTCGTTAGATTATGGCAGCCGTTCCCAGTTACTTCGAGAATGTCTTCTATTCTAACCCCGCCCACTTCAGGGTCGTACAGCCCAGGTTCTATTGTGACCACGTTGTGTTCTTGAAGTGGAAGTCTGTTGAACTCGCCGAGTCCGGGTCCTTCATGAACCTGTAATCCCACTCCGTGTCCGAGACTATGCGTGTATCCTTTGTCTATTCTTTTTCCGCCTTTGATCGTGTCGTAGCCTGCTTTCTCAAACAGGCGATAACAGAGTTCTTGCATCTTCATGCCTGGTACTCCTGCCTTCAAAGCATCAATCGAAGCGTCTCTCACATCAGCCACAGTCTCAAACATCCTCTTGATGATTTTCGACGCTCGTCCTTTCACGACGGTTCGAGTCATATCCGAGACATAACGTTTGCCTATGCTTTTCGGGAAAATATCCATCACGATCGGCTGATTAGCTTTCAAAACGTCAGTCTTCTTCCCCGCATAGTGACCCATCGCGCTCTTCGGTCCGCAAGGTATCATCGTTTCCTCCTCGGCGATGCAGCCGTTGTCGATGAACGTGTGATCGAAGATTCCTCTGATCTTGCCTACAGTCAGTTTTTCTTTCTTGCCTTTTGTCCGCATGTACAGCGTCCCATCAGGTCCGACGTCGGCTTTGGAAATCTCGTCAATGGCTTTTGAAGCTGCTTTCTCAACGACTCGCTGAACAGAAGTAATAGCCTTGACTTCGTCAGGCTCTTTGGTCTCTCGTGCTTTGTCCAACACGTCGAACATCGGCTTGATCTTCAAGCCTTCCTTCCGAAACGTATCAGCAAACATAACCGGAAAATCCGGCGGAACATAGATTGGCTTCTGGGTTCCCAACTCTTTTTCAGCGACGGACGCAACGAACTTCATCATTCCAACCCGAGGCTCAGGCACCGATTTGAGGAACTTCATAAAGTCATAGTCATGAGTGGCTCGGACATCCTTGGCTGCTGACTCTTTCTTCGCCCGGTCAAACTCCAACTGATTGATAACCAGAATCGGCTCTTCGTCAACCTTTTTGAGGTAAAGAAAAGGATCAATCGCCAAGAAACCGCTCATGTAGAACATGTTGACGTTCGTGTAGCTCCCAGAGTAAAGTAACATCGAACCAAAACCGTTCTCGGTCAGAATCCGGTCAACATCCGCCTTCAAATAGATTCACTTCTTGAACGACTCATTCGAAATATCGGCATAAAAGAGTTTCTCGCGCACGCCGAACAGTACTGAAGTCAAATTTGACTTTTGACATCCGAGAATCAGACCTCTCACAAAAAGAAAAAAAGGGATCTGCGGGTGATGTCACCCACTTGTCGGAGGTCCAAATCCCATCCCCGGCTTTTCGGTATAGATCCATAGACTCTAGACAAACCGCGCGTTTTGGAGCACGTTGAGATCGTAAGGTTCAAAGGTCTGCAGGTCTCTGGAGTGTTCTTGCTCATGGACTGGAACCAGGATTCTCGAGTGCTCGCTAAACGTGAACAAAGAATGTGTCCGTTACGGCGACCAGAGTAAAATTATTTTACAAAAGGCGGAAGGTTGAGAGATGATTTGTGAGGCTCACGTTTTGTTTACGTGACGGACTTCAATAGGTTCGTCGTATGCGTAGATGAGTCTCTGAACATAATGAATTCCTGAAGCAGTTTCTTGGCTTCTTCGTTTTTGACCAGTTTCTTTTCCAGCGTTTCTTGGTCAGTTAAACTCTCAAACTCCAACAGTTCAACGTATGCGCCTGAGATTCCGCCAAACATTTGAGTGTACAGCTTGAGTGATTTCACTTCCTTGAACATCTCTGGGTTCTTTTTCATGTAATTAAGGTAACTCTTCCAGAAACGCATGAAATCTCCCTGTTTTTCTGGCTTCACTATGTACGTAGATATTGCAAGGTAGGTCATTTTTCCAAACTCCTGTTTCCTCAAGTTAGTTGAGTTGTTTAAATCGTTTATGACGAAATAGAACATTATTCCGAGTCAAACTCCGTTGGAAGAACAAGAAAGGAGGTGATTTTCCGGTGATGCGACCAATGGTGGGAGGCACAACTCGCATCCCAAGCTCCAAGATTTTGGAGTGTTGGGAAGTCTCATCTGGTGGGCTTAGGAACCGCCCCTCCTCGGTTTCAATGTACCATGAATATTTGGATCCAAATATGTGCGGAGGTTTTCTCCGCGTTGAGGTTAGGGTCTTATCATAGCCCGCGCCGCACAACAATAGAAGACGAACTAGAGATTCAAAGAAGAAAGAAATGGGATAACGGTATCTACTACTTAGGTTTAAGGTTCTATTTGTCCTATGCTTCAGTTAGAGGTGGATGAATTGAAGAGAGTACTCTTCGTGTGTGTCGAAAACGCTGGCAGGAGTCAGATGGCAGAAGCCTTTACCAACCATTATGGAAAGGGAAAGTTCGCGGCCTCAAGCGCAGGTATCAAGTTAGCAGGCAAGGTGAATCCTGTGGTTGTTGACGCGATGAAAGAGAAGGGCATAGACATCTCAATGAACCTGCCTAAACTGCTGACTTCTAAGATGATGGAGGAAGCAGATCTAATCGTAACGATGGGCTGCGGCGCGGCAGACCTGTGTCCAGGTCCTTTTTTCAAAACAACCGTGGATTGGGGACTCAAAGATCCAAAGGACAAACCGATAGAGAAAGTTCGAGAAATCAGAGACGAAATAGAAAGAAAAGTAAGAACACTTATTGACCAAGGCATATAATCGCGCACGCATACTGACCTATCACTTTTTTATCAAGAAGAGATGTCTATTTTTGAGTAACTTGATCCTCAAGTGAGCGTCCGACGGAAGGTTCAGAATTGACCGACAAGACCCTGGACTACGATCAGATGACGACAGAGAATACAATCGAATCTCTCCAGTCGAATTCAAGCCTTGGACTTGCGTCGGGCGAAGTTGCGACCCGACTAAGGCAATATGGATACAATGAAATCCCAGAGGAAAAAGCTAGGCCGCTAAGGATGTTTGCAAGCAAGTTCTGGGGTCTCACCGCATGGATGCTTGAGATCATAATAGTCGTTTCATGGTTCCTTCATAATTACCCAGACCTGTACATCGTGACAGGGCTTCTTGTCTTCAATTCGATACTGGGGTTTGAGGAAGAACAGAGAGGATCAAGCGCAGTGGAATCACTAAAACTAAAGCTGCAAGTCAACGCGAGAGTCCTCAGAGACGGCTCTTGGACAAACGTGCCCGCGAGAGAATTGGTTCCTGGAGACATAATCAGAACGCGGTCTGGAGACTTCGTGCCAGCCGACGTGAAGATAATAGATGGCGAGCTATCCGTTGACCAATCAGCCTTGACAGGAGAGTCAATGACAATAGACAAGAAGTCAAGTGATGTTTTGTATTCTGGCTCCGTTGTCAAGAGAGGTGAATCGAATGGCATTGTCGTATCCACGGGGTTGAAAACGTATTTTGGAAGAACTGCTCAGCTAGTCCAGCTTGCAAGGCCAAAACTTCACATGGAAGAGGTGGTTTCGAACGTCGTTAAGTGGCTTTTGATCATAGTTGCTTCGTTGATCATTGTGGCAGTAGCTGTTTCAGCGGTTGATGGAATCAGTCTTTTGGATGTGTTGCCAATAGTCCTAGTCTTGTTATTGTCTGCGATACCTGTTGCCTTGCCGGCGATGTTCACTGTCAGTATGGCGCTGGGCTCTATGGAGTTGGCCAAAAAAGGCGTGCTCGTGACTAGACTCAGCGCTTCTGAAGATGCGGCAACGATGAGTGTACTCTGCGCCGACAAGACTGGGACGATAACGATGAACAGGCTCTCAGTGGCAAACGTGATCCCTCTGAATGGATTTACTGAGAAAGATGTAATACTATACGGTGCCTTGGCTTCTCAAGAGGCCAACCAAGATCCTATAGACAACGCTTTCATCGTCAAGGCCAAATCGGACAATTTGCCAGTTTCTTCATTTGTACAGAGGGATTTTGTTCCTTTTGACCCGAAAACGCGAAGAACCGAAGCGTTGGTGCGAGGAGGTAACAGCGAATTTAAGGTTCTAAAGGGATCCGTCTATGTCATAGCCAAAGAATGTGGGCTTCAAGAGGACTCTGTAAAAGACTTGGAATCGCGGATGAACATGTTTGCCGAGAAGGGTTACAGGACTCTGGCGGTCGCGAGAGCACATGACCACGAGTTGCCCAAGTTCGTCGGCCTAGTGGCGCTCTACGACATGCCCAGGTCTGATTCAAAGCAGCTGATACAAGAGCTCAAGGACTTGGGGATATCAGTGAAAATGTTGACAGGAGACGCTGTAGCAATAGCCAAGGAAGTTGCAGCTGAGACAGGACTCGGTGAGCAGATCATTAGCGCTTCTGAACTGAAAGAAGCCGTAAGAGAAAACGCGATAGAGGCGGCGCAGGCAGCCGAAAAAAGTGATGGGTTCGCGGAGATATATCCTGAGGATAAATATGCGATTGTCAAAAGCCTTCAGGCCACTGGGCAGGTTGTTGGCATGACTGGCGACGGTGTGAATGATGCACCAGCGCTGAGACAGGCGGAAGTAGGCATAGCTGTGAACACTGCAACAGACGTAGCGAAAGGGGCAGCAAGTGTCGTGTTGACGAATGAAGGTTTGACCAGTATTGTCAATTTGGTCAAAAATGGCAGAGTGATCTATGAAAGGATATCTGCATGGGTACTGAGCAAGATAGTGAGAACTCTGCAGATTGCCATTTTCGTAGTCTTGTCCTTTATCTTAACGGGTAATTATGTCGTGTCGGCGTTCGCTATAGTTCTCCTCTTCTTCATGACCGACTTCGTCAAGATCGCGTTGTCCACTGACGATTTGAAATGGTCACAGAAACCTAACACTTGGGACATAAGAGGGATAGTGAAAGTGTCGCTACTGTTGAGTACATTGATTGTCATAGAATCATTTGGGCTACTATACGTAGGGCTCAACGTGTTTCATTTGAATGCGGCCGAGCAGACTTTGTACACGTTCAGTTTTGAAATATTGTTCTATTTCGCCATGTTCCTGATATTCAACGTTAGAGAAAGAGGACATTTTTGGGAGTCAAGACCAAGCAAGACCCTGCTGACAACAATGATGCTGAGCATGATTGCTGCAACGATAGTGACGACAACGGGAATTCCAGGCCTCAAACCTATACCATTGACTGAGACTCTTTTTGTGGCGTTCTGTGCTGGTGCCTTCTCGCTGACACTCAATGATCTGGCTAAGTCTCTCTTTGTGAAGAGGACAGGAACAGGATGGTAATACTATACTATACTGGAAATCTAAGGTGCGTTGATTTCGGTCATAGCACGCGCAATGCGTTGGTCAACGGCAAAGCAATATGAATATAAGGGGAAAATAGCTGTGGGACGTAAATAGAAATTTCAAATGCCTTGATTGCGGCCACAAGCAAGAGGAAGCCCGTGGAAGAAGAAGATCTAGCGCCCGTCCTGAGTGCGGAAGCAAATGCATCAATGGGGCTTCCGAGGAAAAAAAGTACGTTCGACTTAGAAGAGGCAACAGAGGCCATCTTGAAATATAAGGGCGTCTTCGAATTGACCAGTATGCGAAAAGTTGCAGAAAGAGAAAAACAATTTTCAGAGCAGGAGCAAAAGCTCAGGGCCAGAATGATCAAGGTCAGGCACAAGATAGCCGTGATAAGCGGCAAAGGTGGCGTGGGCAAAAGCACGGTGGCCGTGAATTTGGCCGTGGCATTCGCGATGCATGGACACGCAGAACATATAGGGATCCTTGACGCGGACATACATGGTCCCAGTATACCAAGAATGCTAGGACTGACGGGTCAAAGACTGCAAGTGGGGCCGCCTGGAGCCTTTCCAGCCTCGGGCACATTAGGGATAAAGGTCGTCTCGATGGACTTCTTGTTGCCTGATGAAAATGCGCCCGTGATTTGGCGTGGACCGCTGAAGATGACTGCGATTCGCCAGTTTCTGTCAGACATAGTCTGGGGAGAACTAGACATTCTGCTAATTGATCTCCCTCCAGGAACAGGGGATGAACCGCTAAGCATTGCTCAGCTGCTACCGGAAATGGATGGCGTCGTAATAGTGACAATCCCATCCAAAGTCTCACAAGTTGTCGTTAAGAAATCTGTCACTTTTGCTCGGCAGCTCGGAATGCCCATAATAGGCGTCATCGAAAACATGAGCGGCTTTATCTGTCCTCACTGTGGAAAAAAATCTGATATATTCGAGTCTGGCGGCGGACACAAGATAGCTGAAGAATTGAATATTGCGTTTCTTGGAAGCATTCCGATTGATCAAGAAATCTGTGAAGATGCTGACAGAGGAGAACCGTTTATCGTGGAGCATCCTAACTCTGCGGCTTCAAAGTCCTTCATGGAAATTGTCAAGAAGATTGAAGATTTCCTGAGGCAGAAGGCTAAAAAGTAATAGAAAGGGACGTGACGCAATGGCAACTACAGCTATTCTTCCTGTGTTGGATAACAACGGTTTGAATGTTAGGATATCAGAACATTTCGGAAGAGCGCCCTTCTATGCTGCTGCACCTTTGGGCAAGGATTGAAAAGTTGAAAACGTCGAAACGTTGGAAAAGAGGTGGCACGCCTTTGTTCAGAACCATAAGCGTTTTTAATGCGCGTATTTGCTCAACAAGACGCATTTCGATTGCGCCATAGGAGTGATAATCTTGGCTCGCGATCCTGTTTGTGGAATGTATGTTGATGAGGAAACTGCAGCTTTCAAGACTGTGGTTGATGGAAAGACATACTATTTCTGCAGTGAACAATGTTTACGCACATTCACACAGCCTGAGGTTGAGAGACACAACTTAAGGCGTTTAATCATTCTGAGTTTCGCTTTGGGCTTGTTGACTTTCCTGTTTGGCTTCTTCGCCGTTCCATTACCAGTCTTGCCCCGGGACTTTTGGCTTTTTCTGCTTGCGACACCCGTACAGTTCATTGCGGGCTACAGGTACTACAGAGGTGCTTATGGTGCTGCCCGAGCCAAAACGGTAAATATGGACACGCTGATCGTGGTTGGAACAACCACTGCTTGGGGCTATAGCACGCTGGTGACTTTCTTGCCCAAGCTGATGCCGAGCCAAGACGTTTACTTTGACACTGCAGCGTTGATCATAGCGCTAATTCTAATTGGAAAATACCTAGAGGAGGTTGCCAAAGGCCGGGCTTCTGAGGCAGTGCGTAAACTAGTTGACCTTCAGCCCGCACTTGCGAATTTACTAAAAGAAGACGGAACAGAGGAGAAGGTGCCAGTCGAGAAAGTAATGCCAGGGGAAGTGCTCCTGATTAGACCAGGAGAAAAGATACCATTAGATGGCGTGGTGATAGATGGTTCATCCTCTGTGGATGAAAGCATGATCACTGGTGAAAGTGTACCTGTCGCAAAAGAAAAAGGAGCCCAGGTCATCGACGGCACTGTGAACAAGGAAGGCGCCCTGAAAATTGAGGTCACCCGCATAGGCATGAACACGACCCTTAACCAGATCGTGCAAATGGTAAATGATGCACAATTGAGCAGGGCGCCTATTCAGAGGCTGGCCGACACCGTATCCGCATATTTCGTGCCTATCATTCTTTCCATCGGAGTCATCACCTTCTTACTTTGGAAGTTTGTGGTTGGTGCGAGCTTCGGCTTTGGCCTAACGGCTTTCATAGCTGTGGTCATAGTTGCCTGTCCATGCGCTATGGGTATTGCAACCCCTACTGCGATTCTGGTCGGGGCCGCAAAAGGCGCCCAGAACGGGATACTAATAAAGGGCGGCGATTACCTTGAAAAAACGAGAGAACTGCAGGCAATCGTCTTCGATAAAACTGGCACATTGACCAAGGGCAAACTCGCTGTTACCGACATCATCGGAGACAATCAAGAATCATTACTGGCTTCGGCGGCTTCGCTTGAGAACCTGTCAGAGCATTCGGTTGGTCAAGCAATCGTCAGCGAAGCAAAAAGGCGAAACATCGTCTTGGAGCAGCCAAAAAATTTTGAAGTTCTTCCAGGAAAAGGATTAAAAGGCACAGTGAAAGGCAAAAACGTGGTCATAGGCACCCAGAGACTAATCGAAGAATCAAACATAACGATAAGCGAAATAAACCAAACAAACGCTGAAAATCTGTTCAGCGAAGGAAAAAGCGTCATCTACGTAGCGGTGGACGCCAAAGTGACCGGTTTAATCGCCGTTGCGGATGAACTCAAAGACAACGCCGCAGAAGTCGTTAAGAAACTCCAGACAATGAATCTCCAAGTGATAATGATCACAGGAGACAACAAACGGACAGCCGAAGCCATAGCTAAGAAAGCAGGTATCAACCAGTACCTAGCCGAGATTTTACCCGACAAGAAAGCTGAAGAAGTCAAGAAACTCCAGAACGAAGGCTTAGTTGTGGCCATGGTTGGTGACGGCATAAACGATGCGCCTGCCTTAGCACAGGCCGATGTGGGAATTGCCTTGGGAAGCGGAACGGACATTGCAGTGGAAACTGGCGGCATAGTCCTGATCAGAAACAATCTCATGGATGTGGTAACTGCAATTCAACTCAGCAAGAAAACGTACTCAAAAATCAAACAGAATTTCACTTGGGCATTCTGCTACAATGCGGCTCTCATTCCAGTAGCAGCGGGAGTGCTTCAGCCATTCGGCATAGTTATGAATCCTGTTTTTGCAGCGGGAGCAATGGCCTTTAGCTCCATATCCGTGGTCTCAAACTCCCTTCTTCTGAGACGATTCAAGCCGGAGAAATGAACAATGAGCACTAACAACGAAAAACCGCTTACAACGAAGCTTATTCCCATCGCTCAAATGGACTGCTCAACATGCATTCCAATTTTGGAGAAAGAAATCCTGAAGCTGAACGGAGTGAAAGAAGCTCGAGCAAATTACCTGACTAAAATGATAAAAGTTGTGTATGATTCAGATTTGGTCAGGTTGCCGGAGATAGAGTCGGCTGTTGAAAAAGTCGGTTATCAGATTGCTTACAAGAAGTATCCCAGTGCCGCTTCAAAATTGAAGGGGCTATTTCGAAAAGAAAAACCAGGCCTCGTGAAAGTTATTTCTGACGCTGATTTTGCCTCAAAGGTACTGCGTGGATCCAAAACAGTTGCCGTTCTTTTCTCATCAGCAGGTTGCCCCGCATGTCACGCAGCGAAGTCGGTGTATGCTGAAACTGCCGAGGATTTAGCTGGGCGCGCTGAACTTTACGAAATGGACATTTCCTCATCAGAGATTTGGCACAACTATGAAATTCTCAACATTCCCACCATTCTAATCTTTAGAGATGGTAAATTGCAAGGAAGATTAATTGCCCTACCACAAAAAACCGAGATAATCGAGGCTTTGACTAAGTAAAAGCAAAACAAAACAATAACAATTAACTGATGCGGCGCACGTACGCGCTATTTCGTGTTCTTTGTTATTCGTGCTTTTTCTCTTTTCCCTTCCCTCGTACATAAGCAGATACCTTCATGGCCGCCATCGCCCCTTCTCCAGTCGCTGTGACAACTTGCATTCCACCGCAAGTGCAGTCTCCAGCGGCGTAGACACCTTCAACATTGGTTCTTAGCATGCGATCCACGGTAAGGCATCCGTTCTTGTCAGCTTTCAACCCAGCTCTCTTCACGACTTCGGTCATAGGAACTCCGCCGAGAGAAATGAATACCCCGTTGACATCCTTTTCGATCTCACGCTGCGAGTCCTTCTCGATGATTCTGATGGACTTCACGATTTTATCTCCCAATATGGCTGCAACTTGCCCATTTATGATTTCTACATTCGCTTTATCTCGAAGCTGCCGATCAAGAGCTCCTTCGACCTTCAATTCTTTACTATGCGTCACTATAGTGACCCTCTTTGCGATATCAGCCAAGAACAACGCATCAATCGCTGCCTCCTGACCGTTACCGATCACTGCGGCTCCCGCATTTCTGAAAAAAGGGCCGTCGCACACGACACAATAGCTTACGCCTCTGCCTAGAAATTCGGTCTCTCCAGGAACTCTCAGCTTCCTCTTCTGCGTTCCAGTTGCTATGATCACCGCTCGGCTCAGATAGGTTCGTTTTCTAGTCGTGGCCCTCTTGATTGCGCCATTCAGATCCAGCCCTACGACCTCTTCAGTCTCTATAATCTTGGCGCCAAACCGCACTGCCTGTTTCCTCATTTTCTCAGTCAATTCACGCCCTTTGATTCCTTCCTCAAACCCTGGAAAATTCTCAATATTGTGCGCTTCAGAAGCCTTTCCGCCCGCAACACCCGCATCGAGCACAACTGTGTCAAGTCCAAGCCAAGAGGAGTATATCGCAGCAGTCAGTCCTGCCGGTCCGGCGCCGATAATTATCGTGTCGAAGTTGTGGCCCTGATCATTCATTTCAGCATTCATCAAATCGCCAACCCAATAGTCTTTGGGTCGCGCGTTATTAAAATCTCGTGCAGGCGCTCTGAAAAGGCAACAGACTATATTATTAGTCCGACTGCGAAACTCAGCAATGGCGCAATTATCCAGCCTGCTACTATTATTGCGAACGGTTTTAGAGAGATAAATTTAGTCCTGTATGAAATAGCGGTTCCAAAAAGTGCTGCTGACATCGTCTGAGTAGTCGGAAGCGGGATCTTGAAAATCGTCGCCATTTCTACAAGGAACGTTGAAGAGAAAAGCGCAACTGTTGCGTTAGGATATCGCATCAGGAAGAGTTCTTGTGAGACTCTCTTAATCTCACCTCGGCTCAGGTAGAATGACCCAACAAGTATTGCTGCAACTGCAGTCAAAATAGTGAATAGGTTAAAGCCTCCAGTTGCAACGATCATGCCTATTGTGTTTGCCCCAAGAACATACGAAGTACTAAAGGTTAACACGATAAGCACAAACTTGTAAATTTGTACCCTGCTCCAAACGTCATGCGCGGGTCTCTTATTAATTGCTCTTATCAGGTGGAACGATAGGGCTATTGCAACTAAAGGAGCGACGAACCACAAAATTACAACTTCAGCTACAAACGGGCCGGCAATCAGTGTCTTTCTCGCGAATGATAGTCCTGCCAATAGCCCGACAAGGCTCATGCTGAACGAGATCGGCGCCCTAATGATATCTGCTACGACAAAAACCAGTATTGCCGCAAGCAAGACTTCTAGCTGAAGCTGAGCAGTTAAGTTAGGAAGAAGCATGTGCACAGAAGTTATCATGCTCGAACCCTGAATCAGAAGACCGAGCAAGAAGCCTGCAGCTCCCAAGAGAATGCCCGTTCGTTGACTCAGCGTCTTTGACCCTATTGCTGATCCGACACAAGCTGAAAGATTGTTACCTGAAACAAGCGCAACAGCAACAAACGTTGCAATAATCAGAAGTGCTTGAAGAAGCATGCACATGTCACTTCAGAATCGAATTAACTATCGAAACAATTGTGTCAGACAGGTCCTCACAAGCATCAAGAATGTCATCTAGTTTATGAAGCAATTCTGAATAATGAAAAAACTGTAAATATTGCATTCTAGGCGCATTTGCGTACAATTTGTCAAAGCCTGCATCCTTCACGTCATCGCCCTCTTCTTCCAAGGCTTCTATCTGTTTCCTGACCTCAATCATTTCCGTCAAACTGGATGTTGCGAACAGTCTTTTTACTTCTATTATGGCTTTTCCTGCAAGGCTAAGCATCTTTTCGAATATTGGTGTCCAATCGGTTCTTTGGCTTACTTCTTCGCCTGGGAATTTTGCTTTTGCCATCCTGTTCAATTCTCTGCTGAGGTTGTAATATGTGTCAAGTATTGTATCCGCAAGTTGTACCGACTCAAGAAGATCATCCAGCACATTTGGACTGACTGCTCCGCTCGTTATGTCCTCGCTAACTTTGAAGGCAGTGTCATCTGACTTCTTTTCTAATAATCTAATAGCCTGCATCGCTTCGGTCAAGGATTTTCCCGTGTATCCTTCGAGAAGCATCTGGGTCATTATCAAATTTGCTTCGCCAGCCAAATCGAGGATTTCCGAAAGTTCATGAAAAACATTCTTCTCGCCTACGACTAAGCCTCGTTTGATGTTTCGCAGAAACAAAACTTTCCCTCACTTCATCTGATTAAATATCTGCGACTTCTATTAAAACTTAAAATGAGTGCGCAGAGCCACAAAACTCTTGACAGATCACAGGCTTACGGGGCGCAGTGGCGAGAAGTGAAATTGCGGTGCTTGCAGTTCTTCTGGGAATGCTCTAACTAGAGACTTGATAGGACACCATGAACAAGTGTGTCAACGCCAAGGATTTCATATGTTGCTAAAATAGCTTGAAAGTCAGAAGTGCTTTAATATCGCAAGACGTCAAGTCACAAGTAAAGAGACGTGAATGAACGTTATGGCTGCGCCTCATGAACTGCCTCCCGAACTGCCTCCTGAACTGCCTCCAGAAGAGGTTCCTACGGAGAGAGGAAGGACCGCTTACCGGCTTCTGCTGATTGTCCTGCTGGCTTCTTTGCTGCTGCTCACTCTGGTCGTTGTCTTTCCGCTTATTATAAATTCGGGGAATCAGCACTTAATGAGCTCTGACTGGTCGGGTTATACTGTTGCCTCTGACTTGAATTATCCGCAACCGAGCGTGACGGGCGTTAATGGGTCTTGGACGGTTCCTGCAGTCAACGGTTCAGTGGGAAACTCTTTCTCAGCGGTGTGGATTGGTATTGGTGGACAATTTGACGGTACGTTGATCCAAGCAGGAACTGAGCAAGATTCGACAAGAGGACAAGGGACCTATTCGGCCTGGTATGAGCTGCTGAGTGGGTCATTGGTGACCATTGATTCATTGAGCGTATTTCCAAGGGACAGCATTATGGCTTCAATATCGCTTTTGGACCCAACCGCTAACATATGGTCGATAGAAATTCATGATGTCACAAATGGAGAATCGTTCCAGAAAAATGTCGTTTATGTTTCCTCGTTGCTCTCTGCAGAATGGATTGTGGAGCGACCAACAATAGGTAACTTTGTTACGACTCTAGCTGACTTCGGTCAAGTAACCTTCACGGGTTGCGCGGCGAACATCAGCAGCATAGTTGGAACGGTAAGCAGTTTTCCTCATAGCCAAATCATAATGTACAATCGTCAAAACACGCAATTGGTGAGTGTTTCAACCTTAACTTCCAAGGGCTCCTCCTTCTCGGTCAACTACCTAGGCTAGGAGATCATTCCTGCTGAGTATGAACCAATATCCTCCTCATTCTTTGATGTTCAAGCATTTTCACTAAGCGTAAAATTCATTATTTGTCATTCTCCAAGGAGGTCGTCCAGTGAACGAGTTATTCCCCAAGAACGGCTTATTGTCACAGCACTTTCTTAGAGAGGGCTCTGATCGTTTCGTAGACTGATGCCGCTGTTGCAATGCTGATGACTCCTAGAGCGAATACATATTCTCTTGTAAGGATAGGTGGTCTAAGGAAAACTACCATGAATATCAATGAAGTTCCCAAGAATACCGTGTAGAAGAAATCCCGAGGGACCAAAAACCTTCTGAACCGAATGAGGTTTTCAAGGATTATTCGATCCGCAACATAACCGTTCAACTCCTTTTTTATTAACCCTGCCTCTTCTAGTTTGTTTATGTGATAAAGCGCCAGGGTCGGACTGCTCAGATTCAGCGCCCGCTGAACTTCGCGGATTCCAATTGGCCTATCGCTTTTCAATATAAACTTGTAAACCTTTAGTGTGAGCCCTCTCAGAACGTCCTTCGATTCGCTCACAGCTTTTCCGTCTCCATATGAGAAAGCAACCATATCAAACTATTTGAAATATTGCTGTTCAAACTATTTGTACACATGTACAAAAACGTAGAATTAAATTTTTCACTGACTATTCATTCTGTTGATGCCTTATGAACTCCAAGATACAAGTGATCGCAGCGTCAATATTGGCAATCGGCCTTGCACTTGGGCTTGGAACGGTAAGCTATGGGTTGTTCTCTGAAACTCCAACTCCAACGAAGCTTCAAACAGTCTTGGATGTTTTCACGCAGAAAGGCGGCACAGGAATCAACGTTTCCGGTGGAAACTTTGAACCTTTTGATAACGTTTCTATACTTGCTTATCTCACTCAGGGGGGCATCAAAGTAGAAAATCGTCCAGTGACATTTTCGATTCAGGAGCCAAATGGCACATATATGGTCAGGACAGCCTCAACAAACGACTCAGGTCTTGCTGAAACAGATGTATCCCTTCTTCCTTCTGAGGGCCACGACGTGATAGGAACATGGCAAGTCCTTGCAAACGCAACGGTAAGCAATGAAGCCGTGAATGATACGCTTGAATTCACATGCGAGTCGCAAAGCGCTAGGATTGAACTCTTTTCTGAAAGTAACGGGGTTCCCAGCATCTCCTTTCTCCCAAACGAAACGGTTCTCCTTGAGGCTCAATTGTCGTACAAGAACGCCTCAATCGCTGGAACCCCGGTTACCTTTGATGTAACGACTCCAAATGACACCGAATTCCTTCTGCAAACAGCGTCCACGAACAGCCTTGGAACAGCAAACTTGACCTTCAGTATTCCGTGGCCCTCAGAAAACTCCCTTGGAATTTGGCAAGTATCAGCTGCGAGCGAAGTGTACGGACAGGCCTTAAACGCCACAACATTCGTTGAATTTTACTTGCCCCCCGTAATAGACGTTTTCACCCAAGAGGGCGGCGTTGGACCGAACGCGTCAGGGGGAAATTTCACACTTAATGAAACTGTGGTTCTCTACGCCGAAGTTCGAGATGAGCTCAACCAGCCAGTGCCCAATCAAATGGTAGGGTTTGAAATAATAGAACCCAACGGAACAAACCCTGTCATTCTAGCGCGCACGACGAACTCTTCAGGAATAGCAAACGTGACATTTCCATTACCGCCAGATCCCGCCTACCTTGGAACCTTTGAAGTCTACGTAACCACACAATACTACGGCATTTTGCTTCAGGACACCCTCAGCTTCATAGTCACGCAAGACTAGTCTAACCGAAAACTCGGATGAAACGATCCTTGGCCCGCGAAACATTTTTACTTCCATTTCTCCCTGTTCAAAGATTGCTCAAACGAAGCCTCAGCCGATGGTCAATGTCCATTTCAAACGATAAACAGTAGGAACACTGATGCAATTAAGCAGAACAATCCTACAAGGAACATCATAGCAGCGCTTGTCCAAAGTTTCTTCCGAGTTGGATAAATGCTGTAAAAGAATATTGAAAATGCTGACAAGAGAAATGTCACTGCGCCCAGCAGCAGCGTAAACTTCAGCGGAAAGGGAGTTTGCTCCCCGTGGAGACCTGTGACCTGCAGAACCGCCAAACTCAGTGCGGCCAACGTTCCAGGATAGGAAGCATTAACGATCGGTTTAATGAACTTCTCCTCAAATTCTTGCATTATCTAGCCTTCTGCTCTCTTGTCGACTCAGTTTAAGCCCGTTAGGCCTTAAACTTTTTGTGAAAGCCCGTTTAAAGGATCAATAGCGTGCTTTACAAAACTTGGGAAAATGGTTGTTGGAAGCATTGTCTTAGCACATGGAACAGTTAGATTCCTCTTGATTAGCTGGCTTAAGTCGAGCAATAGCACACGCGTATCAAAGCCTCATCATATCGCTGAGGCGCTGGAAGTCATATAGAGGATAATCCCATAATAGTTAAATAAGTGGTTTGTGTCAGGAAATTACAGTGTAATGGGAAAAAGAAAGGAGAATATAGATCGAAAGGAGAGGGATATGTTGAAATATTGGACAGTAGCGCTTGTTAGTGTGATTTTGTTTCTGCTTTTGGTTCAGGCTGGTTCGTTCCTGCTTGTCGTCAAAGGTCAGGCGCCTGCAGAACAGTTTTCCGTCATAAACCCTGGGCCCAGCAGTTACCCGTCAAGATGGAATGCATCATCAACCGTGCGCAACTATAACACGACCGAATTCATCTTTTACAGCAATGAAACAGCATTCGACTCAACATTCTTCGTAAACGTCACGGTGACAAACGTGACAAACCTATACGGATGGGGCATGGGCCTAGTCTACGACAACACTACACTAGAGTTTGTCAGAGCCTGGCTTCCGCCCGACGACGTGTTTGCTGGTGCTGTGAACGCGGGTGCGACTTTGATAACTCCAAGCGTGGTAATTGCTCCAGTCGACGCCACGCATCAAGAGATACAGTGGGGTGCCACCTACATTATGCCCACGCCTCAATGGGACTTCAATGGTACTGGCACACTGGCTCAAGTAGAGTTTCAAATAATAGCACAAGTGAACAGCACGAACACACAAGTGAGTTCATCGTTCACGTTCGATCCAGCTTGGACGAGTGTTTACTACTGGCCAAGCGGAACGGAAGTTCCAACGTTAAACACCGCGAGTTTTGTTTACGAGTTTCCGGTGGTTGCTCCTCCTCCGACGACAGCTGCCTTGGCGATTAGCCCATCCAGCATAATCAATTCGTCACTGGTTCCTACGAGCACCTTCAGCGTTAACGTTACCATAAGTGACGCAACCGATTTGAACAGCTGGAGCATGAACATCTACTACAACAACACGGTGTTGGGCGTTGCAAATGCGGTGGAAGGAAGTTTTATGAGCACCGTTGCAACAACGACGTTCGCGTCAAACACCACTCAAGACTATAATGCCACAAATGGACAGCTGACGTTATCCGACAATTTTACGAGCACAAGCGTAGGCGCTTCTGGAAGTGGCACGCTTGCTACGATAACTTTTCAAGTGTTGGCTAATGGTAGCACGCCAATCGTGATGGCGGACATACAAATGACTGACTCCTTCAGCAGATCCATAAGCTACACTCAAACCAATGGCTTCTTCAGTAATATTCCAACAACCACCATCCATGAGGTTGTGGTGACAGACATTACGGCTAGTAGCTATTTCAATAGCACGTGGGTTTACCAAGGACGAGACGTCGACATCAATGTGACAGTCTTGGACAGTGGAGGCTTCTCCGAAAACGCGACAGTTACCGTTTACTACAACGAAACGGCTGGCGACGTGGCTGGCGTACAAAATGTTGAGCTCATCAGCGGAGAAAACGCGACGCTCCTGTTTGTGTGGAACACGACAGGCGTACCAATCAGCTACACTAACTACACGCTCACCGCAGTTGCAACAATACCCACTGGCTCAAACACACTGTCCGACGGAACTATGCAGGTCAGAATTTTGGGCGACTTGAACGGTGACGGCAAAGTGGACATGGCCGATGTTGAGATCTTTATACTCGCGTTCGGTTCGTACCCGGGTCATGCGAGATGGAACCCTGCGGCTGATGTCAACCAAAACGGAGTAGTTGATCTTAACGACTTGGTCACCTTGTTTGAGCACTGGGCCCAAACCAGCTAGATCTTTCCATTTAACCCCTTTTTTCTTGCCTTCTGCAATGCGCTTTCTAACTCTCGCAAAAACATACGAGTTACGTCGCAGCAAATGTTAAGGCGCCGCCAAGGGTGCCTATAGCTCAAATGGGCTTTTCCATACTCAAGTTGTTCAGGCTAACCATTTCAGCATCTCGCCCGCGCCCTTTTCTGACAGAGGCTGTATTTGTTGTAAAAGCAGCATAGCAGCCTTCTTCTCAGCTTTTTCCTTTCGTCTTTCGAAAGACTCCGCTAGGTCCTTTCCCATTGCGACAAGCGCTAATTCGCAGACTAAATATTCAAACCGAAGGGCTGAAAATTAAGGCGCGCTAGGTTCAAGCTTATCATTGTTTCAGTTATATCTGTTCTTGACTTTCGTTTGATTAATTGGGGAAGCGAGGAAATTTGTATAAGTGTCGTGGCCTAGTGTGCAGCTAGGTGTGAATGAATGTCAAGGATTCTTGTCCTTTATTACAGCAGAACTGGAAACACTGAGAAAATGGCTTTGGCCGTTGCAGACGGAGCCAAAAGCGTGCCTGGAACTCAAGTAGAGCTGAACTATTACGTGCCTCAAGAGGAGCTCATGGGTTTCGATGCTATACTTGTGGGAGCAGCAACCTATCATCATGACATGCCCGTTACCTTAAAGAACTATTTCGAGGAGGCCGCTGTGAAAAACGTAATGCTGAAAGGCAAAATTGGAGCAGCGTTTGGCTCATATGGGTGGATCGGCGAAGCATCTCGACTGGTTCTTGAGATATTGAGGAACAGGTTTGGCATGGAAGTAACTGAGCCGCCATTATCAGTGGCATATACGCCGGACCAGCCTAGTCTAGAGAAGTGCTTTGCTTTAGGTAAAAGGGTTGCCGAAAGCCTT
>Ga0187769_10000596_pt1 | contig 19976 bp, 18 predicted proteins | sample 0116_SJ02_MP02_1_FD_133140 | JGI IMG/M metagenome (GOLD analysis project Ga0187769, IMG submission 133140) | Tropical peat soil microbial communities from peatlands in Department of Meta, Colombia - 0116_SJ02_MP02_10_MG | ecosystem: Environmental > Terrestrial > Soil > Wetlands > Peat | place... | reverse complement strand
GTTCGAGGTGACGGCGGAGTTGCCGATGTTGGCGTTGATCTTGCACAGCGAAGCCACGCCGATGCACATCGGCTCCAGCTCGGGATGGTTGATGTTGGCGGGGATGATCATCCGCCCGCGCGCCACCTCGTCGCGCACCAGCTCGGGCGCCAGCTTCTCGCGCTCGGCGACATACAGCATCTCTTCCGTCACCAGGCCCTTGCGGGCGTAGTGCATCTGCGAAAAGTTGCCGTCGCTGTTCTCCGCCTTGCGGCGCGCGATCCAATCGGCTCGCAGCTTGGGCGCGCCGTTGCCATTGCCATGCTGAAAACCGTTTCCGCTCATAAGTGGCAATCACCTCTTCCGCAATGCTTAATTATACGCTGCGGGTCTCACCGAAAACGCTCCCCAATGCAGAGATGCAGCCTGCGTCGACGCCTGGTTCAAGGAAACGCTGCGGCGATTCTCGTCGGCCGGATGGGTTCCTTTTAGGGAATTGATGGTGATGCACGAGCGAAGAAAAGCATAGATTCCTCACTCAGCTCGGAATGACACTGCTCACTGATGAAGCTTTTCCATTTGCGTGACCCGAACCATCCGGCCAAGCGCTGACGGCCCAGATATGAGCACACGGTCAACACTGTTGCGGAATGTGCTGCGGGCGTGGGACCAGAGTGTCGAGGGCTCCCTTTATCTCGATTGGCTGGTGGAAGCCGATCCTGGGCTCGATGGCGGGCTGGTTTTGCGGGAGGCAGTGCTGGAATGGGCTGAGGCGGAAGAGCCCGCGAACCAGCCGAGCGAGAAGGCGCTGGCGGAATTCTGTGCCCGACTGTCGCCCGGAAGAGCCAGTGCGGTAAGAGAGAAGACGGCAGAGATCCTGGCCGCGCGCTCACAAATCGCCCAGGCCATCCGGGAGAGCATTCGGGCCTTGCGTAAGCTCCGCCACGAGCTGGGCTGCGGGAGGCTGGAAGCGCTCAACAAGCTGGCCGACGAGTTGCAGCGCGGCGGCGTGGACGAGTCGCAAGCGCTGTGGCGGCGCATGGCCGCGGTACCAGAGCTATCGGCGAAGCTCGCCGCCCTGCGCCGCACCACTGCGGAGTCCGTGGACATGGAAAGCGAATGGCGGAGAGTAGCTCCGGATAGCCTGAAACCGCCGCCTGCGAACCGGGACATGGCGGAAGAGCTCGACCGCTACTACTCTTATCAACTCATCGCTAGGCTGGAACAGGTGGTCGAGCGCGCTTCCGCGTTGGATCCGGTCCAACTGAAGGTAACCAACAATTCAGTGAAGGCCCTGTTTCAGGCCGCCCACGAGGTGTATCTCTACGGCTTTGACATCGCCTGCATCGCACTCTGCCGCGGCCTGATCGACCACGCGCTCAAGGACAAGCTCTGCGTGCCGCCCAGCGAGCGTCCGGCGCTGCGCGCGCTGATCGATCGTGCGCAACGCGCTAACTTGCTCGAAGGACCCGAGCGTGATGGCGCCGAACGCGTCGAGGAAGCGGGCAACAAGGCCATGCACAACTTGTCTGACTTACGACGCACAGCCCAGGAGGTGCTTAATTGCACGCGCACGGTGCTCAACAAACTTTACGCGGGTTAGGCCAAGCCCAGGGTCTTCACCGCCGCAGGCTGGGGCTGCCCGGTAGGAACGGGCGGAGATGCGAGCGCCGCCGGCGCAAGCCATTGCCGAATTTGCGGCAATGCGTGCCGCACCGCCACTTCCCCGGCGTGGATCAAAGCGGGAGCACGATCGAAGGCATCGTAGGCGAACTCCTGCACTTCCGGCTCCATGATGACGTCGGCATCTGCCTGCCACAGGCCGCGCATCTTGGCCTGCGCGATGGAGAAGCATTGCCCGATCACTTCGAAGACGGTGCGCGGGCCTGCGCTCGCCCAATGCGCCTTCAGATAGACAGCAAGCACGCGCTCGGCGCCCATCTGCCGCAGCGGTGTGGTGGGAACCGAATAGGCCAGCATGCCGTCCACCAGCGTGCGCCCGTTCACGCTCACCGGCAGGAACATCCCGGGATAGGCGCAACTGGCGCGTACAGGTCCGATCAGCTCGCCAGAACGGAAAATCACAGGCTCGCCGCTAATGAAGTCCGTCGCGATTACCGCCAGCGGCACGCGCAGCTCTTCGAACGTCTTCACTTTCAGGCAGCGTCGCAACATGCCGGTCATGCGATCATTGCTGGCGAAACCCAGCCGCGACAGCGTCCAGCGGGCAAAATCGCGGAAGCGTATCAGCCCCGCGATTTCCTCCATCTCTTTCGGGCAAACTCCGCTGGCATAGACCGCACCGATCAGCGCGCCCACGCTGGTGCCGGCGATGAAGTTGACGGGAATCTTTTCTTCTTCGAGGACTTTAAGCACGCCAATGTGCGCCAGGCCGCGCGCAAAACCGCCGCCCAGCGCCACTCCGACGCCGGGAACGCGGTCAGCCGGAGGAGCCGCGCCAGCTACTCGATTCAGCTCACGACGAAAGGCGCCTAGTGAGCGTGCCAGTTTCGATAGTTTCCCCACTTCCACTCATCCCCCGTCCGGTGGGGGGCCCGGACTTAATGAAATAGGATGCAAGCTGCGGCGCTTATGATGCAGCATACTCCAGTCCGCGCGTTACACAAAGGTTCCTCAGGTGCGGCAAACGAGTTACAAAGGTAATCGATGACGCGCGAATTCTCCGCCGGAGGAGTGGTAGTGCGGCGGATGCGCGACCGTTGGTGGCTGGCGGCCATCGAGCCTGCAGGGCGCGAGTCATCCGGCAGGAAAACCGTGTGGGCGTTGCCGAAAGGCCTGGTCGATGCGGGCGAAAACCCGCTCCAGACCGCGCTCCGAGAGGTGCGCGAAGAAACCGGAATCGAAGCAGCCCTGGTCCGAAAGCTGGGTGATGTTAAATACGTCTACACGCGAAGCTGGGAGGGCGGCGAGCGCGTGTTCAAAGTGGTTAGCTTCTACTTGCTGCGGTATGCGTCCGGTAAGCTGGGCGAGATCGAGCCTGCGATGCGCGTCGAAGTGCGCCGCGTCGAATGGATTCCCTTGGAAGACGCACCCCGCCAGCTCGCCTACAAGGGCGAGCGCGAGATGGCGGCAAAGGCACTCGAGTACGTTGCCCACAACCCTGAGCTCAAAACCACGGAAACGTAAAATCCACCACAGAGGAATGGAGATACAGAAAATTAGTTTTGTGCCGTCGTGCCTGCGTGCGCGTATTCAGGATCAGGCGGCGCGATTCACCCGGGAAGTCTGTGACGTATGTCACACAGCAGTGTGATGTTATGTTATTCAAAATAAGTGACTTAGGACTTCGATTTCTCTTGACGAGCAGAATTGCGGGGCCTACACTCAGTCCAACTTAATAGGGCGCGCGTCGTTGCCATCCTCACCCCCACATCCACTTCGACGCGCGTTCGTTTTTTTTGGCGTATTTCTTGTGTCCCGCTCACTCCAGATTTCTCCTTTGAAATTACTTCAGGCGTACCGAGTTGCTGCTCCTGCATTATTATGTTGTGGCCATGATAAGCCGCATTCAAAAAGTCGCTGTTCTGGGTGCCGGGACCATGGGGTCGCGCATAGCTGCCCACATGGCCAACGCCGGTGTGCCGTCATTCCTGCTCGACATCGTTCCTCCAGATGCCGATGGCAAAGTCCGCAACAAGTTTGCGCAAGCCGGCCTGGATGCCGCCATCAAATCGAAGCCGGCGGCTTTCTTGGAGCCATCGCTGGCGCGCCTGGTTACTATTGGGAACTTCGAAGACAACCTCAACTGGGTGGCGGAGGCGGACTGGGTCATCGAGGCCGTCGCCGAGAGCTTGGAAATCAAGCGCTCGCTGCTGGCGAAGGTGGAAGCGGTGCGGCGTCCCGGCACCATCACCACCACGAACACCAGCGGCCTGCCCGTGGCCAAGATCGCCGACGGCTTCTCGGAAGATTTCCGCCGCTGCTGGTTCGGCACACACTTTTTCAATCCGCCGCGCTACATGCGCCTGCTGGAGATCATTCCCACCCCCGACGCCGATCGCGCCGCGATCAACGCCGTCGCCCATTTCGCCGACCTGCGCCTGGGCAAGGGCGTGGTTTATGCCAAGGACACACCCAACTTCATCGCTAATCGCATCGGCACATTCTCGGTGCTGAACGCTATGCGCCTGATGCAGGAGTTCGATTTGTCGATTGAGGAGGTCGACGCGCTCACCGGTACTGCCGTCGGCTGGCCGCGATCGGCCACCTTCCGCACCATCGACCTCGTTGGGCTCGACATCCTGTCCAGCGTGGTTTCGAATTTCCTGCGTAATGTTGAAGACGAACGCTCCGACCTGCAGGCGCCGTCGTTCGTCCAGCAGATGCTGGAGCGCAAGTGGCTGGGCGACAAGACCCATGGCGGCTTCTACAAAAAAGTCAAACGCGACGGTAAAGACGAGCGTCTCGGCCTCGACTGGAAAACCCTCGAATACCGCCCGCAGCAGAAGCCAAAATTCGCGGCGCTGGAGACGGCCAAGCAGGTGGAGGACACGCGCGAGCGCCTGCGCATGCTGCTCGCCGGCGATCCCAGGAAAGATAAAGCCGCAGCCTTCCTGTGGAGCGCGCTAGCCGACCTCTGGACGTACTCCGCCAACCGCATGCCCGAAATCTCCGATTCCGTCGTCGAGATCGACCGCGCCATGCGCCTCGGTTTCAATTGGGAGTTGGGCCCGTTCGAGCTGTGGGACGCGGCTGGCGTTGAGTCCACCGTCGCACGTATGAAGAAGGATGGCCGTCCGGTCGCGGCCAACGTCGAGAAGCTGCTCGCCTCCGGCGAGAAGTCCTGGTACGAGGACGCGCCATCCGCGCACTCGGGACGCGCCTACTTCGATCTCTGTACAGATAGCTATCGTCCAGTGGAGGTACCGGCGGGCGTGTGGTCAGTCGCGGTCGCGAAAAAAGCAAGCGGTGTGGTGAAGAACAATGCCGGCTGCTCGCTGGTGGACTTGGGCGATGGCGTCGCGTGCCTGGAGTTCCACTCCAAAGCCAATTCTCTCGGCGGCGACATCGTACAACTGATCTCGCAAACGCTGAAGCCAGGAGGCCCTGGGGACGCTTTCGATGCCTTCGTCATCACCAATGACGCGCATAACTTTTCCGTAGGCGCCAACATCATGCTGCTGCTGATGTGGGCCCAGGAGGAAGAATGGGACGAGGTGGACCTTGCCATCCGCCAATTCCAGGGGATGACCCAGGCCATCAAGTTTTCGTCCAAACCGGTGGTGGCCGCTCCTTTCGGCATGACCCTCGGTGGCGGCTGCGAGGTCGCCCTGCACGCGGCGGCGCGCACTCCGCACGCCGAGCTCTATATGGGACTGGTGGAAGTCGGAGTCGGACTGCTGCCCGGCGCCGGCGGGTGTAAAGAAATGCTTTTCCGCGCGGTGGACGCCGCCACTTCCATCCGACCGGATGGGCGCGGTGAGTCGGTCGAGATGATGGAAGCCATGAAACGCACCTTCGAGATCATCGGCATGGCCAAAGTCTCGACCTCAGCCAGCGAAGCCCGCCATTACGGCTTCCTTTCCGAGAGTGATGAGATCGTGATGAACCGCGAGCGCGTGCTCGCCGATGCTAAGGCGCGCGTGCTGGATATGGTCCGCGCCGGCTACAAGCCGCCCGTTCCGCGCACCATCCCCGCGCCTGGCGAAAACATTCTGGCGACGCTCAAGCTCGGGATTCATCTAATGCGCCAGGGCGAATACATCACAGATCACGAAGTTAAGATCGGCACTAAGGTCGCCGAAGTGCTGTGCGGTGGCCGCGTTTCCCCAGGGACGCCGGTGAGCGAGCAATACCTCCTGGACTTGGAACGTGAGGCGTTTAAGTCATTGGCCGGCGAGCGTAAGACGCAAGAGCGAATCCAGCACACGCTCAAGACGGGAAAACCCCTTAGGAATTGATCTGGAAACGGGCGGGAACCCGGGGTCCGAAGGACCCCTGAAGGGGCCTCCTTAATGAAAATGAATAAGGTCCAAGTCGAGGGAATTTATGCGTGATGTCGTTATTGCTTCCTCTGTACGCACAGCAGTCGGCAAAGCCTACAAAGGCACACTGCGAACCACCCGGCCTGATGATCTGGCCGCCGTGGCCATCAAGGGCGCGCTCGAACGCGTGCCGCAACTCGACCCCAAAGAGATCGAAGACGTAGTCCTCGGCTGTGCCATGCCCGAGGCCGAGCAAGGGATGAACGTGGCCCGCATCGCGTCGTTGCGTGCTGGCTTGCCGGTCGAGATCTCGGCCATGACCATCAACCGCTTCTGCTCGTCGGGGCTGCAGGCCATCGCCATCGTGGCTGACCGAATTGCGGCCGGGGCCTACGATGTGGCCGTCGCCGGCGGCACCGAGTCCATGACCATGATTCCCATGGGTGGACACAAGGTCTCGGCCAATCCTTGGCTCGTGGACCACTATCCCGACGCCTATCTCTCCATGGGGCTAACCGCCGAGCGGCTCGCCAAGCGCTACGGCATCACCCGCGAGCAAGCCGACGAGTTCTCGCTGCACTCGCACCAGAAGGCCTTCGCCGCCATTCAAGCGGGCAAGTTCGAGGACGAGATCGTGCCGGTTCCGGTCAGCCTCACCACACCGAACGGCGCCAGTCCCAAGCGCACCGACGTCGTCTTCAAAGTGGACGAAGGCCCACGCGCCGATACCACGCTCGAAGCCCTTAGCGCGCTCAAGCCCGCATTCCACGTGCGCGGCACGGTGACCGCCGGCAACTCATCGCAGATGTCCGACGGCGCCTCCGCTGCCGTGCTGATGTCGGCCGAGCGTGCCCAGGCGCTAGGCATCAAGCCGCTGGCACGCTTTGTTGCTTTCGCAACCGCCGGCTATAAGCCGGAAGAAATGGGTGTCGGCCCGGTGTACGCCATACCTAAGGCGTTGAAAATGGCCGGCTTGAAGCTGGATGACATCGATGTGATCGAGCTGAACGAAGCTTTTGCCGCGCAATCGCTTTCGGTCATTAAAGAAGGCGGACTCGACCCGTCCAAGATCAACCCCAACGGCGGCGCCATCGCCCTCGGGCATCCCCTGGGTTGCACCGGCGCCAAGCTGACCGCAACCGTGATTCGCGAGCTCAAACGTCGCAAGGCGCGCTATGGGTTGGTGACCATGTGCGTTGGTGGCGGCATGGGCGCGGCCGGCATTCTCGAAAACATTGGATGAGAACATACGTCACAGACAAAAGCGATTGCGTTTGATAGTCTGCGTTTCGCCGTCTCTGATGGACTTGTAACCGAGGAGTGGACTTTATGGCTACTGTAGCGATTCCCAAGGTCAAAATTACCGGCGGCAGTTTTTTGCTGGAAGAACGTAATCCCAATGACGTCTTCACGCCGGAAGATTTCACCGATGAACACTTGCAGACCGCCAAGACGGCGGAAGAGTTCGCTACCAACGAAATCGTGCCCGCCGCTGAGAAGCTCGAGCACAAGGATTGGGCGCTGGCGCGCGAGCTGCTCAAAAAAGCCAGCGACCTGGGCCTGAGTTCCGTGGACATCCCGGAAGCCTACGGCGGGATGGACATGGACAAGGTCACGTCCTGCGTTATTGCCGACAGAATTGCCAAATATGCCGGCTTCGCTACCACCTGGGGCGCACACACCGGCATTGGAACACTACCCATCGTTTACTTCGGCACCGAAGAGCAGAAGAAGAAATATCTGCCAAGGCTGGCGACGGGAGAGATTGTCGGCGCCTACGCACTTTCAGAATCGTCTTCAGGATCGGATGCGCTCAACTGCCGCGCCCGCGCCCAACTTTCGCCCGATGGCAAGTACTACATCCTGAACGGCGAAAAGATGTGGATCACCAACGCCGGCTTCGCCGACCTGTTCACCGTCTTCGCCAAAGTTGATGGCGAAAAGTTCACCGCGTTTCTGGTGGAGAAAGATTTCCCCGGGTTCGCGGTAGGCGCGGAAGAGCACAAGATGGGCATCCGCGGCTCTTCCACGTGCCCGCTGATCCTCACTGACTGCAAGGTGCCGGTTGCGAATGTGCTTGGCGATATCGGCAAAGGCCATGTCATCGCCTTCAACATCCTCAACGTTGGCCGGTTCAAGCTTGGCGCCATGTGTGTGGGCGGCGCGCGCAACTCGCTACAGTCGGCCATTGAATACGCCAAACAGCGCAAAGCCTTCGGCAAGGTAATCGCCGATTTCGGGCTGGTCCGCGAGAAGCTCGCCGACATGGCGATTGGCGTGTTCACCGGCGAGTCCATGGTCTACCGCACTATCGGCATGATCGATGTGGCACTTTCTGACATCGATAAATCCAGCGCCAGCGCAGCGGCGGAGATCCGCAAGGGCATCGAGGAGTATGCGGTCGAGTGCTCGATCCTGAAGGTGTGGGGCTCGGAGATGATCGATATGGTGGTGGACGAGACGGTGCAGGTCTACGGCGGCTACGGCTTCGTCGAGGAGTATCCCGCCGAGCGCTCGTACCGCGACGCCCGCGTCAACCGCATCTTCGAAGGCACCAACGAGATCAACCGGATGATCATCACCGGCTGGCTGCTGAAGCGGGCCATGAGCGGACAGATCCCGCTCTTGCCGGCCATCAAGAAGCTGATGGACGAAGTGCTCTCCGGCCCATCAGTGAGCGAAGGCCGCGAGGGTCCGCTGGCTGCCGAGTACGCGATGGTCGGCAGTGCCAAGAAGATCGCCCTGTTCGCCTCCGGCGCGGCCTCCCAGAAGTACATGCAGCAGCTTGCAGACCAGCAGGAGATCATGGGTGCGCTGGCCGATATCGTCATCGAAACTTATGCGGCCGAATCGGGCCTGCTACGCGCGCAGAAGATGATCGAGCACCAGGGCGAGTCCGGTGCAAGCCTGGCGGTCACCATGGCACGTGCATACCTGCAAAAGGCGCTGGAGAAAATCGAGACTTCCGCGCGCAAGGTGATCACCGCCGTGGCCGATGGCGACATGCTGCGCACCCAACTGGCGATCCTGAAGCGGCTTGCGAAATATGAACCCTTCAACACGATTGCTCTGCGCCAGCAGATCGCGCAGCGCGTAATCGAGACGGGAAAGTACACGACGGTTTGAAAACGCCAAGGATTGCACAGACAAATCGATCAGTGACGTTCCGTCTTTGAAGCGGCGCGGCCTTCAGCCGCGCCGAACTTTTTTGCCCGCCCAAAACAGCGCACTACCGAGTACCAGGATCTTCGCGACCGGCCAGCGCCGCGAGTTACAATAGCCCGCCTTTGAAGGGAGGATTCATGACTCGACTGCTTCGTTTCGCCGTGGTTCTCGCCGCCATCGCTCTCTGCTCCGTGTCCGCTTACGCCCAACATGACAAGAGCATGCGTCCCAGCCCGCCGGGATCGGCCGAGTGCAGGTTCGCTGACGGCAAGACGGTGCACATCGACTACAGCCGTCCTTCCAAGAAGGGTCGCAAGATCTATGGCGGCTTGGTGCCCTACGACAAGGAGTGGCGAACCGGCGCCAACGAGGCCACGACGTTGGTTCCCACCACGCATGTGGATGTGGGCGGAGCAAAGGTGCCAGCCGGCAATTACACGCTGTTTACGGTCCCCTCGCGAAAGCAGTGGACGCTGATCATCAACAAGAAAACCGGGGAGTGGGGCATTCCTTATCCTGGCAAGGGCGAGGATCTGGCGCGTGTCCCCATGCGCTCAGAAGAACTGTCGACTCCGGTGGAGCAGTTCACGATCTCCTTCGAGCGCACTGCGCCCGAGGCCTGCACTCTACGGATGGATTGGGAGACTACTCGCGCTGAAGTGAGCGTGCGCGAGGCGAAGTAAGAACGGGACAAGCTGCGGACTATGAGTCCTGTTACGCACTTCCTTTCGGGATGGGTAGTGGCGAACGCCACTGCCCTGGATCGCCGGGAGCGCATCGCGGTCACTGTGGCCAGCGTCGCTCCGGACATCGACGGACTCGGGTTGGTTCCCGAGCTCATCACGCGGAACTCGGCTCATCCGCTGCTCTGGTTTTCGGAGTACCACCACGCGCTACATACGCTGTGGTTTGCGGTTGTGGTTTCCGCCCTGACAGCGTCCGTGGCAACACGCAGATGGAAAGCTGCAGGGCTGGCGTTCCTGGCCTTCCATCTTCACCTGTTGTGCGATCTGGTTGGCTCGCGGGGCCCGGATGGCTATACCTGGCCGATTCCGTACCTTCGGCCATTTTCGGATCGGTGGCAGTGGAACTGGCAGGGGCAGTGGGCACTGAATAGCTGGGAGAACCTGACGATCACGCTCGTCTTGCTAGCCATCACCTTAGCTATCATCCAAAGATACGGTCGCTCGCCGGTTGAGTTATTCTCGTCGCGCGCGGACCGCATAGTTGTGGCGGCAATTAGGTACCGGTTGTCGCGAGCCAAGCAAACCCGTTCGGAGTATTGAAAGCGAACGCCGACCGGACTAAACTTTCCTCGTCCTGATAGCTCTCGTGCCCGGAGGTTTCCCATGCCGGTTTATGACTATGTCTGCAACGACTGCCACAAGAGCTTCGAACTGGTCCTAACTTTAAACGAGCACGACAAAGACAAGATCGTCTGTCCCAAGTGCGGCAGCAAGAATGTGGAGCAGGAGATGGCCGCGTTCTTCGCGGTCACATCGAAGAAAAGCTAACCATAGAGGACAGAGAGAAAGTTTCTGATGAGTCTTGGGGATTAAGTGTCTCTATCGCGTGTTTATGCCGCCTGCGGTTTTACCAAAACTCCACCCACTCGCTACCAGTGTCCTTTAAGCAGCAGATAGCAGGGCAGCGATGAGCGTCCCTGGGCCCGAGCCTGCACGGTACAGGCGAACGTTCGGCAGTCATGAAATATTGGTACGAAGGGACCGACGAACTTACGGTGGAGTTCTCTCTGAATCACACCGTCCGCCTGCGCGATGCTCAATTGGACGGGTTTTCCCACTGCGCGCCCTGCGCCTGGTGCTTTGGCATAGTGATAGTTAACCGGGGGCAGCCCGAGCACGGGGAATGGGTGCATGCCTGAAATCACTTCGGTGTTGCCGTAGGCGTCGCGCAGCGAAATTTGGCCGGCGTCGATAAACGGCACGGTGGCGGGTCCGAACCCCATCGTTACCCTGCCATGAGAACTTTCCAGTTCCAGCCAGTGATGACAGAACGGCCCCCGGTGCAGGCTGCGTATCTGCATCGTCACCACGCGCCTGGGATCTGCTACGACCGGCAGTGGCTCAAACTCGGAGATCGCCGGACGGACCGCTTCGAAGGACATGAAGCAATCGCGAAAACCGACGCTGCACGGGCCGGTGCTAATCTGCAAAACAGGATTCGAGCGGAATGGGGCAAGCAGGCGACGAAGCAGCTTGGCAGGCACCGCCGCTGCGAGCGCGGTTCCCGGAAGCAGCAAGAAAAACAGCAGAATGATCCACAGCCAGCGGAAGCCGTAACTCCAGACCCTGACCGACCTGCTCGCTCGCACACTAGAAAGTGGCGCGCCAAGCGACGGCTTCCAACTCTTCATCATGGATCCTTTCAGAAACACCGAAACTTAAGACCAGCAGTTCGGCGTCTGCCCCACCCCTTGAAGCAACTGGAACATTCTCCGCTCTAAGGGTCGTGGGACAAGCCCAGAATGAAGGACAGGTGTCGCGGAGGTAACGTAGTGAGCTTAATCGGCCGCGGCAGGCTGCTGTCGCGGTTTCCAGCGCAGGACGGGCTTGCGCGCGGCCGTGACCTCGTCCAGGCGGGAGACTCTAGTGGTGTGCGGCGCCTCCAATACCACCTTAGGATCCCTCTCGCACTCTTCTGCGATCGAGCGCATGGCGTCAATGAACAGGTCCAGTTCTTCCTTGGATTCGCTCTCCGTCGGCTCGATCATCAGCGCCCCATGCACGATCAGCGGGAATGAGACGGTGTAGGGGTGAAAGCCATAGTCGATGAGCCGCTTGGCGATGTCGCCGGTCTTGATGCCGTTCTTCGATTGCAGGCGGTCGCTAAAGACCACTTCGTGCATGCTGGGCGTCGCGTAGGGCAGGTCGTAGTAGCCTTCCAGCTTCTTGCGAATGTAGTTGGCGTTGAGCACCGCGTCTTCGGTGGTCTGGCGCAGACCGTCCGGGCCGTTGGCCATGATGTAGGCCAACGCGCGCACGTGCATCCCAAAATTCCCGTAGAAAGCACGCACCCGGCCGATGGACTGCGGGCGTTCATAGTCCAAGCCCAGTGCGCCGTCCGGCTTGATGGCAATCACCGGCACAGGCAGAAACGGTTCGAGGATCTGCTTGCACGCTACCGGCCCCCAGCCAGGACCGCCGCCACCGTGGGGCGTGGAAAACGTCTTGTGCAGGTTCATGTGCATCACGTCCACGCCGCGGTCGCCGGGACGCGTCTTACCCACCAGCGCATTCATGTTGGCGCCGTCCATGTAGAGCAACGCGCCCTTGGCATGCAGAATCTCGGCGACCTTGGCGATCTCCCGCTCAAACACACCCAGAGTATTGGGATTGGTAATCATCAGGGCGGCGACGTCTTCATTCGTCTGTGCGACCAGCGATGGAATGTCCACCATGCCGCCGGCATTGGACTTCAGGTTCTCGACCGCGTAGCCGGCAATCGCCGCAGTTGCCGGATTGGTGCCGTGCGCCGAATCCGGGATCAGGATCTTCTTACGCGGGTTCCCCTTCGATTCCAGATACGCGCGGATGAGCAGGATTCCGGTCAGCTCGCCGTGCGCGCCCGCGGCCGGCTGCAGCGTGACCGCGTCCATACCGGTGATCTCAGTCAGGCACTTGGAGAGCACCTTCATGATCAGCAGCGCGCCCTGCGCGATCCTCTCCGGCTGGTAGGGATGCGCGCCCGCCAACCCTTCCATGCGTGCCGCCACCTCGTTTACTCGCGGGTTGTACTTCATGGTGCACGAGCCCAGAGGATAGAGTCCCGTGTCTACGCCGTAGTTCCACGTGGAGAGCCGAGTGAAGTGTCGAATGATCTCGATTTCGCTCACCTCGGGCATGTTGCCGAGATCATGGCGCGCCGCCGAGCCCAGCGCTTTGGCGGGATCAACTTCCGGCACATCCAGCTCCGGCAGCTTCCAAGCATATTTTCCAGGCGACGACTTCTCAAAGATCAAACCCTCGTTCTGGTTTACGTGGGTGGTGGCTTTCCGGATGGGGCTCACAGCGCCACCTCCTTCACCACCGCGTCGATCTGTGCCCGCGTTGTCATCTCCGTGCAGCACCACAGCGCCGCGTTCCCCAGCTCAGGGTAGAACTTCTTGAGCGGCAGTCCGCCCACAAGCTTCTTCTCCAACAGGCGTTCATTAATGGCCTTAGGATCTTCCTTGGTTTCGACCACGAACTCGTTAAACCGCGGCGCACCGCCGAAAAGCACCTTCGCCTTCTTCCCAAATTCGCCGGCAGCGTAGGAAGCCTTCGAGAGGTTGTGCTTCGCGAGCTCCTTCATCCCCTCGCGCCCGTAGATGGTCATAAAGATGGTCCCCATCAGCGCCACCAGCGCCTGGTTGGTGCAGATGTTGGAAGTCGCCTTCTCGCGGCGGATGTGCTGCTCGCGCGTGGTGAGGGTAAGGCAGAATGCACGCTTGCCGTTCTTGTCGTGGGTCTCGCCCACCAGCCGGCCCGGCATCTGGCGCACAAATTTTTCTTTGGTCGCGATTACGCCCGCGTAAGGCCCGCCGAAGCCCGGCGGCACACCAAACGATTGCGCCTCCATGCCCACGATGTCGGCTTCGACCGGAGGCCTTACGATCCCAAGCGAAACTGCTTCGGAGATGGCGACCACCAGCAGCGCGCCCTTGCGGTGAGCGATGTCGGCTGCGGCCGCCACATCTTCGATAGTGCCGAAGAAATTCGGCGATTGGATGAGCACACACGCCGTGTTGTCGGTGACTGCCTGCTCTAGCGCCTTCAGCTCCACGCGCCCGTTTTCGAGGAAGCCGACGGCGGTGATGGGCACGCCCTGGTAACGAGCGTAGGTGGCCAGCACTTCGCGGTACTCGGGATGCACGCTGCGCGCCACCACCGCCCCGCGCCGTCCCGTGATTCGCGCGGCCATCATCACGGTTTCGGGGGTGGCGGTCGAGCCGTCGTACATGGAGGCATTTGCCACCTCCATGCCGGTGAGCTCGCAGATCATGGTCTGAAATTCGAAGATGGCCTGCAGCGTTCCCTGCGCCAGCTCCGGCTGGTATGGCGTGTAGGCGGTGAAGAATTCGCCGCGTGAGATCAGCGAATCGACTACCACGGGGCGATAGTGGTGGTACGCGCCCGCCCCCAGAAATGAAGTGTAGCCGGCGCCGTTCTCCGCCGAACGCTGGCGGAAGTAATCCAAAATCTCCGATTCTGCGAAGGCACGCGGCAAGTTGAGGTCACCGTGGAGGCGAAAATCAGACGGAATGGGCGCAAACAGGTCATCAATCGTACGAACGCCGATCTCGTGCAGCATGAGCCCGCGCTCGGCTTCGGATTTGGGAAGATAGCGCATAGATACACCAATTGATAATTTGGTAATTGGGTAATTTGGTAATTGAAAACCGCCAGGTGCAGTCTTCAATTACCCAATTACCAAATTACTCAATTACCCAATTCCTAGCCTCGCTCCGAAGCGTACTTTTCGTAGTCGGCGGATGACATCAGCTTGCCCGCCTCGCCTTCGTCTTTCAGCTTGATCTTGATCATCCAGGCGCCATAAGGATCCTGGTTGACCTTTTCGGGCGCACTGGCCAGCTCGTCGTTGATGGCGGTGACGGTTCCGTTGGCCGGCGCGAACAGCTCCGACACAGCCTTCACTGATTCAACCGTACCGAAGGGCTTGCCGGCCGTGACCTCAGCGCCGACCTTGGGCAGCTCGACAAAGACGATGTCGCCGAGCGCATTCTGGGCGTAGTCGGTGATGCCGACCACGCCGGTGTCGCCGTCAATCTTCAACCACTCGTCGTCTTTGGTGTACTTCAACTCGCTGGGATAGTTCATTTTTCTCTCTTGTCGGCGTCCCGCCGCCTATTTCTTCGGACGCTTGTAAAATGGCGTGGGCACAACCTTAGCTTTGATTTTCTGCCCACGGATCTCCACGTTCAGCACTGTCCCGACCTCCGCCCTGTCGAGGGGCACGTAGGCCAGTGCAATATTCTTCTTGAGGAAGGGCGCCACCGAGCCGCTGGTTACGAAGCCGATGGCAGCGCCGTCCTCCTCCACGATAGGATAGCCATCGCGGGCGATGCCGCGCTCGACCATCTCCAGCCCGACCAGCGTGCGCTTGACGCCGCGCTCTTTGATTTTTTCCAGCGCCGGCTTGCCGATGAACTCGGGCTTCTCCAGCTTGCACCAGCGCTCCAGGCCGGCTTCGAAGACATTGATCTTCTCCGAGATCTCGTGGCCGTAGAGCGCCATCTTGGCCTCGAGGCGCAGGGTGTTGCGCGCGCCCAGCCCGCAGGGAATCGCGCCGAATTCCTTGCCTGATTCCAGTACCTCGTGCCAGACGCGCGCGCTGATCTGCGGGTCGGCAGGGATGTAGATCTCGAAACCATCTTCGCCGGTGTAGCCGGTGCGCGCGATCATGATGTTCTCCAGGCCGCAAACCGTCCCGAAGGTAAACCAGTAATTCTTGATTTGCGCCAGGTCAACATCGGTCAGCTTTTGGAGCAGCGCCTGCGCCTGCGGCCCCTGGATGGCGATCTGGGTGTAATCGTCGCTGACGTTCTCTGCCTTGCAACGGAAATCGCCGACATTGTTCGCAACCCAACCAGCATCCTTCTCCCGCGTGCCGGCATTGATGACAAATAGGTAATGCTCGTCGGCGATCTTGTGGACGATGATGTCGTCCACGAAGGTCGCTTCTGGGTACAGCATGGCCGAGTAGTGCGCCTGGCCAGGCACCAGCCGCGAAGCGTCGTTCATGGAGAGGTGCTGCACCGCGTCCAGCGCCTGCGGCCCAGTGAAACGGATATCGCCCATGTGGCTGACGTCGAAGATGCCCACCCCGGTGCGCACCGCCATGTGCTCAGCTAACACGCCGCCGGTCGCGGGATATTCCACCGGCATGTCCCAGCCGCCGAAGTCCACCATCTTGGCGCCCATCTGGCGATGGACGGGATTGAGTGCCGTTTTTCGCTGGGTCGGGCTGGCCTCGGCCATAGATGACAAAAGGGACCTTCCTGTACGGGCGCGCGAACTCGGCAGAACGTGACAACTTATCACCCGCCGTGGACAGGGTCAACGCTCCGGACAGTAGCGGCGCAGGAGGCAGGAAACGTTTGTTCCTGCCGCCTGCCCACTGCCTCCTGCTTCCTTAGGTCGATGACCGCCGTCACTTGAGCCCTGCACGCGAGCGCGCTACTCTCGGCGCATGGCCTTCATCTGCGCGCAATGTGACCGGGAAGAGAAACGCTGCGAGTGCGAGCGTTTCTGCACTCTCTGCCAGGGCTGGGACAACGTCCGCCTGTGCAATGACGGCCTGTACTACTGCCTGAGCTGCCGCGAAGCCTGCGACCTGCAGGCGGAGAGCTGAAGACCGTTTCAGGTTTCAGGTTTCACGTTTCAAGTTTCTCGACGGAAGCCTTGGCCTGCCAGTAGACTTGCGCGCATGCCGCGAGTCTCCTTTCATCCCCTGACCCCGGAGCGGTGGTCCGACCTTGAGCGCCTGTTCGGGCCGCGCGGCGCATGTGGCGGATGCTGGTGCATGTGGTGGCGACTGAAACGCCCGGAATGGAAGCAGGGCAAGGGCGAAGGCAATCGTAAGGAGTTCCGCAAGCTGGTCCGCGCCGCCCCTGAACCCGGGGTGCTAGCCTATGCCGGCGGCGAACCCGTGGGCTGGTGCGCCATCGCGCCGCGCGAGCAGTATCCCAGGCTCAACCGCAGCCGTATCCTCAAGCCAGTGGACGATCAGCCTGTGTGGTCGGTGACCTGCTTCTTCGTTGCGCGCGGCTTCCGGCATCAGGGGTTATCAACCAAACTGCTGAAGGCGGCGGTTGACTTTGCGCGCGCACACGGTGCAAGGTTCGTGGAGGGCTATCCGCACGACACGAAGAAAGCGACCGCCGACGTGTTCGTGTATACAGGCTTGGTCTCCGCATTTCGGAAGGCGGGATTTAACGAGGTGGCAAGGCGGTCGAAGACGCGGCCGATCATGCGGGCGAGTTTCTAGTTTCTTGTTTCTCGTTTCTCGGTAGAAGCCTTCGCCCGAAGTGATCGCATGAGGCCATTAACAAGTCGGGAAACGGCATCGCTTCTCGCCAGAAGTTCGTTGGCGCGGTCATCCTGCAGATAACCTAATGCCTTGGCAAGGAGCAGTTGGGTTTCCAATTCCGCAAGAGAACCTTTGGCATGTCCAAGGAACTGCTCAAATTCGCCGCGCGATTTGCGGCCTTGTCCCTCGGCAATATTAGAAACCACAGAAACCGCCGCACGCCGGATCTGCCCCGTCAGCCCATATATTTCATTCTTTGGAAACAAGTCCGTGTCGCGATATACCTCGATGACCAGTGCAAATGCCTTCTGCCAGGCAATAAGGTCTCTGTAGCAGCTTGACAAGGTGAATTCCTCTTCCGCGCGTTCTCGACGCTTCTTTCGAGAAACGAGAAACCACAAACGAGAAACGCCTAGATCACCACCGCTTCTTTATATTCCCCAAACACTCTCCTGAGGCTGTCCGAGATCTCGCCCACGGTGCAGTAGCTCTCGACCGCATGGATGATGCGGGGCATTAAGTTCTCGCCCGAGCGGGCGGCGTCCTCGACCGCCTGAATCGCGGCTTGCCATTTCTGCTGGTCGCGGCGGGCGCGCAGGGCGCGCAGGCGTTCCACCTGCTTGCGTTCCAGCGTTTCGTCCACGCGGTACAGCGGGACAGACGCTGCCTCGTCGGTGGCAAAGCGGTTCACGCCCACGACTACCGTTTCCAGGCGGTCCACCGCCTGCTGGAAATCGTAGGCGGCGTTCTGGATCTCGGCCTGCACGTAGCCTCGCTCGATGGCCTTGAGCATGCCGCCCATGGCTTCGATCTTGTCCAGATACTCGCGGGCGCGCTGCTCGATCTGATTGGTAAGCGACTCCACGTAATAAGAACCGCCCAGCGGGTCGACGGTGTTGGGCACCCCGGATTCGTAGGCGATGATCTGCTGCGTCCGGAGGGCGATACGCACGGCCTCTTCGGTGGGCAGTGCCAGCGCCTCGTCAAACGAGTTGGTATGCAGCGACTGCGTTCCGCCCAGCACCGCTGCCAGCGCCTGCAGCGCGGTGCGCACGATGTTGATCTCCGGCTGCTGCGCCGTCAGCGTTACCCCGCCGGTCTGGGTGTGGAAGCGCAGCATGAGCGAGCGCGGATTCTTGGCGGCGAAATCTTCTCCCATGATGCGCGCCCACATCCGCCGCGCGGCGCGGAACTTGGCTACCTCTTCCAGGAAATTGCTGTGGCAAGCGAAGAAGAAAGAGAGCCGTGGCGCAAAGTTGTCCACATCGAGCCCGGCATCGATTGCCGCCTGCACATAAGCCATGCCGTTGGCCAGGGTGAACGCCACCTCTTGCACCGCGGTCGAGCCCGCCTCGCGCATGTGGTAGCCACTGATCGAGATCGTGTTCCATTCCGGGACGTGCTGGTTCGAGTAGGCGAACAGGTCGGTGACGATGCGCATCGCGTGCCGGATTGGATAGATGTATGTGCCCCGCGCGATGTATTCCTTCAGAATGTCATTCTGCACCGTGCCCTGGAGCTTGCGCACCTCAGATCCTTGCCGCTTACCCACCGCGATATAGAGCGCAAGCAGAATGGACGCGGTGGCATTGATGGTCATCGAGGTGGAAATCTTCTCCAGGTTGATGCCGTCGAACAGGCGCTCCATGTCTTCAATGGAATCGATAGCCACGCCGACCTTGCCCACCTCGCCAAGCGCCATAGGATGGTCCGAATCGAGGCCGATCTGCGTCGGCAGATCGAATGCGACAGAAAGCCCCATGGTGCCGTTCGCCAGCAGGTACTTGTAGCGCCGGTTGGATTCCTCGGCATCGCCCATGCCCGCATACTGGCGCATGGTCCAGAGGCGCCCGCGATACATGGTGGGCTGCACCCCGCGGGTGTAGGGGAAGTCACCGGGATAGCCGACGTCGCGGTCGTAGTCCCAATCTTGCAGATCAGCAGGGGTATACAGCGGCCGGATGTCGATTTTTGAAGTGGTTTGCGTCTCCGCAGTGTCAACGCGAGCAGAGGTCTTCGTTTCTTGGGACATGGAAACTGCCTTCCAAGAGCATCAGATCATGCCTTCCGCCGAGCCCGACGGAATGAGGTCAAGCCGAACCAGGCGAACAGGACCATAAAGCATATCGCGGCAGCAAGCCGGCCGGAAACCACCTTGTGCTTCGCATATTCGTGCCACGCCGCCAACCCGCCAATGGCTGCGAAGCTGACGAAAAACAGGCCAGTCACCTCCAGCCAGAGCAGATGGCCCACCTTCGAGACCGAGAGTAACGTGACCTGTGCCGCGGAGGCCAGCGCGTTAGCCGTCCGGCTTTTCCGGACCATGTTGCTGCCGACGTGGGCCGCAGCCGCGCTCCACCATCCCCAACGGAAGCCACGCCGTCGCGCGCTGGAAAGCCCGTCCACAGGCCGATTATACAGTCCAGGTAAAGCCTCTTTTCGCTATATGACTCAGGCTAAAGCCGCTTCGCAAGAAGGATCGTGAGCATGGCCGTGCGCATCTTGGCATTCACAAGGACGGATTCGGGCACTGGACCGCTCGTTCCGCAGAACGCCCCCTGCGGTCCTTATCGCTACGTCTTGGGTCAGTTTAGTGCGTGCAAGCACGCGGAAGCCCGTTTCCGGCGCCCTCCGAGAAGAACATTATTGTCCCGTTTTTCCCCCTTGGCCTTCTTTGGGCCTCTCGCCCAAAGTTTCCCCACCACCTACTGAAGATGTTAGTTGCGCCTGCCGATAACACCCTACGAGCCGAAAGAGCGCCACACTGCCGCAGCGTGGTGCGACGCGGAATCTCCACTTATTTCAATACGGGAGCTGGATAGAACATGAACTTAC
>Ga0187769_10000595_pt1 | contig 19980 bp, 34 predicted proteins | sample 0116_SJ02_MP02_1_FD_133140 | JGI IMG/M metagenome (GOLD analysis project Ga0187769, IMG submission 133140) | Tropical peat soil microbial communities from peatlands in Department of Meta, Colombia - 0116_SJ02_MP02_10_MG | ecosystem: Environmental > Terrestrial > Soil > Wetlands > Peat | place... | reverse complement strand
GAACAAGATTGCCTTACGGCTCAATCAACGCCCGCGGAAGACCTTGGGATTCGAAACCCCGGCCGATAGACTACGAGCGGTGTTGCAGTGACCGGTTGAACTCACCACCCAAAGCGGACATCGCGGCATGTCCGAGCAATGTCTGCTTTGCCTCCAATAGCGGACATCAGAATTGGCTCGGATTGCGTTCGACGGAGTAGTTCCGGCGGCTTCGCAAAGTTCGGCCGCAATCCGCCGCGCTTCGTCCTTGCTGAGTAACTTGGCGGCCTGCCGCACCCGGTCATTTGAGCGAGATCAATGCGCGCCCTTACCGCTAATTACTCAATGGCGATCTAGCTCCCATAGCAGGAGCGGCTAGGATGAAGTTATTATTGTCCGTGGTTGCAATTTTGGCCGCAACCTCGATGCTGGGCGCTTCAGCCCAAGCCCAAAACTATCCGTGGTGCGCGTATTACAGCGGACCCGGCGGCGGCACGAATTGTGGGTTTACGACATTCCAACAATGCCTGGACACTGTGAGCGGGATCGGCGGCTTTTGCGAACCGAATACACAATACCAACCTCCGCCCGGGCCACATCCATCGACTGGGATGATCCGCCGCTCCTCGTCGCGGTAAGCAGCTTGGCCGCCGATCTGCGGTGTGGTTCCTCCTCGAAATAGAAATAGCCGAGCCTGCCCGTTATCCGTCGCGCACGACGAAGCACGCGTGCTGTTCTTCGATGCGCCAGGGCGGCGGGGCTTATTCTGAGCACGGTTCTGGCCCTCGCGTTGTTAGTCTCGTATGCGTTCGCGCAAGCAGGACGAGACTGTGGCCCCAACTCCACCAAATGCCAGCTACACCACGAGAACTGCAAATGCTGATGTGGCCGATGAGGCCTCGGCCCTAAGCACAGACATATCGAGACCACGGCGGCGGAAAGCGGCGCTCAGGCATTTCTGGCCAAGCGCCAGTACTCCCGAAGGCAAGTGTCATTGCCCCAGCAGCCAACCCGCTACGTTAGCGCGCCGCGCCTCGTCTTTGCTGGCAGCTTCGCCGCTGAGCGCCGACACCCCGCGCGGAAACCTCATATTAACCATGTGGATGCCTAGATTACGGCACTATAGCCGGGGTACGTTCATAGCGATGGAAACGCAAAAACTGTTACAAAAACTGTTAATAGAGGACGACCAGCGTAGGCGGCCCATGCCGAGTGAAGTCAACAACGCTGTGCATTCCGCCTGGAATGCACTCCCGCAGAGTGTTCTGGTTGAAAACGTGCGGACGCTCCAGGACTTGGCGCGTGAAATGCTGCGGCCGATGCTGAAATCTTGGCTTGACGACAATCTGCCAACGTTGGTCGAACGCTTAGTCCGGGTTGAGATCGAACGCCTGGCCGGTAGCAAACCGCATCAGCCTGAGCAGGACGACTTTTTATTTTAGGTGAATTTTCCCCACCGGATTTTTGAGAGCTTCGGCTGTAAGTCCGCTCGCTTGACCCGCGCCCGCAGCTGTCGTGCTTAATCTCATGCAGCCAGCCCTCCCCGGACGTGGGCGCATTGCAAGCGAGGGCAGGCAAGGTTCGACGAAGCCGCGCGAGCGGCGGGGACGCAACCACATAATGCGGTTTTAATAGAAATGGCTACCCGAAGAGTCGAGTCGGTTTGGTCCGACAGTGGGTCTCGGCACCGCGGTTTGCCCTTGCGGGCCTCGCCTGTGCGTCGTCATGCTAATGAGACGTCCATTCGCGCCAGTGCGTGGGACGCACCTCAATTGAACGACCTGTCCTAATATCGATCCAGCGACTTTGACCGAGCCGACAGGGAAATTCGAGCGCGTGCAGACCATCATGATCTAAGACCGCCAAGACCAGATCGCAGTCTTGTGGAACTGCCTCAATAGAATCGATCAAATGCCACATGCGCGCTTTCTTACGGCGCCGTGCCGCATTTCCATTGATCTAGCGCAAATTAGTTAATGCTTTCCGTCAGTCATCCACAGACCAGGGCGGCGGGAAGCGGCGTGCGGGCATTCGTGGTCATGCCAGTAATGGCTCAACCGTGGCGTTTCGTCGACATTTTTGGTTGTGCAATAGCGGTATAGCGCTGCGCTTTCGTATCAAAGACGGTTACTTGTGGAGTTGGATGTCTTTTCTTTATCTCTTGCGCTGCCTTTTCCGCCGCTTCGTATGTTCCATATCCGGACTTCAGCTGCCGATCCACGGCCACATAAAACTGCTCAACGAGAGGCGCTGCGGCGCGTTTTGGAGCAGAAATGGTTTGCCTGTTGTCCGGAACCAGATTGGTCATTCTTACTCGATCTGGAGGCTTCCGCCTCCCTCGGTCCAAAGCTTTCCGCCGTTTGCGTGACATTATCGCCAATCCTCTTCGGCTTCGCGCTTCACCGCTGGCGCGGCAGGGTTTTTGATCTTCAGCCAATGCGGCGAACGGCCTGAGCGGTAAGACGACCCTAGGCGCTTTGAGACGATACCTTCACAGCCGAGCTTGCAAGCGTGCTCAAACACGATGTCGCCATCGCCTTCGTAAGGCTCATTGAGGACAATGCCAGGATGCGGACTGCGCACTAGTTTTGCCAACTTGTGCTTGCGGTACTCAATGGGCAAGCGGCGCAGATCCACACCGTCCAACTCGATTAGGTCGAAAGCAATGAGGACGGCATCGCCGCCGTGGCGCTTGTGGCGGATCAGGTCGAATACCGCGGGCCCATTGGCATTGGTGACGATGGCTTCGCCATCGAGTATGAATGAGTTTGCAGGCAGTGCGCCCGCCGCCGCAGCCGCCAGGGGAAACCGGGCCGCGAAATCGTTGCCGTGGCGGGTAATCAGCCGGACACCAGCACTGTCACGCCGCGCCATGATGCGGAAGCCGTCATGTTTGATTTCGTGAATCCAATCCGGCCCTGCCGGTGGCTCCTTGGCCGGAGAAGGCAGACACGGTTCAACGAAATGGGAAACACCCCAGGTACGCAAACGCAACATGGGGATTTAATAGGAACTAGAGAGCAAAGAGTCGAGCCCCGGTCGGAGGTTCACTCGACCGGGGCCGCAGGCAGACCGGATTGAGAGAGGAGATGAATCCCGGTTGCCCGCTATTCAAATCAAGCGTTTAGACGCTGAAGGATTAGCTCGGATCAAGTCTTAAGCGTCGTAGAGGCTGTGTTCATACCAGCGATAAGGAGGCCGGTTCTTTTCCCGCAACGCACTGAACCATCGAACAACGCGCGTGCCAGTATTTTTCACGGCTTTGGTCATGGCGGATCCCCAAGCAGTGTGATGAAACTGAAATTGAACCTACTGGCGGCCTTGGTCCCGCGAAGTGATGACCGTCACACAAAGGCGGTTTGCTTTCCCAGCCGTTTCCGCTTCCCTGGACCGTAGAAGATTCAGCCCCTTGCTTTGTCGTCAGAGACAGCAGCAGCAGGCAAAACCTAGGCTATTTCTATTCCGAGGAGGAGCCCAGCCGGCGATCAGCGGTCAAGAGTTTTCACGAAGAACGTTGCGCGGCGGATTGCTGCAAACTTTGCCAAGCTACCGGAGCTATTGAGAAGCCCCTAAACTGAGGCGAGGCTTAAAAGGAGACCGCAATGCCTAAGAAGAGATTTAAGCGGATATCAGTAGCGCAGCTTTTGGTGGGCGTAGGCGTGGTCGTGTTTGCTGCCTGCGTCGTGACTAAACATGCACGAGCGCAGTTTGCCGTGCCGCCTCCGCCACCGCCCGTCTTCAATCCATCGCCTCCAAATACCACCGTGCCTCAACCGAGCTACAAATCCAGCGCACCCGCAACACCAAGCGGCGTTCCGGGAACTGAGGTTACGTCGCCGGTGAATGAAGGCCTAGCGCGGACAACCGCTCGCGCGCAGCGCTCGATGCACCACTACCGAGGCCGCTTAACACCGGTGACTTATCGTTGCGGCGTTTACGGTTGGGGCTATTACGGTTGTTGGCGTACCTATCCGTGGGCATTTCCGTGTCAATATTACAGCACGTATTGTCCCTCTGGCTTTCACCGGCCGTATGGCTGGTCTTTCAATTACCGGATATATGGCGAGTATCGCTATTGACCGCCCCTGCAGTTGAGACGCGGCGGATTGCGGCAAACTTTGCGAATTGCGGCAAACTTTGCGAAGTTGCGAACTACCGACACGCGAATAGAAAGGCCGCGTCTCAGCGGCCTAGCTCTTCACGAGCAAGGAGCGTGGCGCCATCGCGAAGCTGACGAGCGACCTCGTGTACCCGATTTAACAATCGGTGCGATTCTACAATAACTTTCAAACGCTGCACCTCAAGTTCTTCTAACTCACATTCTGTGCGAAGGTGAGCTTGCTTGTTGTCACTCGGCTTTAGCATTAGATGCGGTGCCCATACCTGCCGGAAACACCCATTCCAGGCTCCGTACCCCACCAGCCCGTCCCATCAAGCGCTTTGATTTAGATCAACGCTATTAGTCATGTACCGCCAAGCTACCTGGACTGTTGCGGAAGCCGTGAAGACATGTGGATACAGTGCATATCTGAAAGTGGAATCTCCCTACCGACACGCCGAATCAGGTAACAACGTGTCGGCCTTGACGTGAAATGATGAGCCTCCGGCTCTGGGCTCCGGCAGCGGGAACGCCGGGGCCCTATTTGTATCGCGCCTTCATTGCCAGCGATGGCCGGCCGCTAAGGATGGTAGAAATCTGGGCCCTGGGCCTTTCCGGGCATGAACTGTCAGCCTGCTTTGTCGTCAGAGACGGCGACGCGCAAAAGCTTGGCTATTTCTAGTACGAGGAAAAACCTGGCCGGGATCAGCGGCCATGATGCTCAGCAAGGACGCAGGCATAAGGCCCACGGCCGATCCAAAAATTAGCCCCAACCGTGAGGCTGGGGCCAATACGGAGGTTCCACAGACTGACGCTGCAGTTGCCGACTTTTCCGCTGACTATTCAATCATTTTGGATAACTCCGCAACGGTCGGGAGCCTGCCGCTCGGAGTCAACGTGTTAACGATCACGGGGATTCCCTGCGACAGCTGTTTGTTGAGTTCATCCTCGGAGAGGCCGGTCAGCTGAGACAGTGTCTTGACGATATTGGGACCAAGCGCCTGACCAATTTGACCAGGTGAAACCGGCTGATTTTGCCCGGAACCGACCCAGGAGTTGGTCTGGTTGCCGAGCCCTCCCTGCTGCAGTTTGTTCAACAGCCCGCCCAATCCGTTAAGCAGTCCACCGGCATCATTCGTGTCTGTTGCCGGTGTTGCCGGTTGCGAGCCCGCGCTGGCAGTCTGTCCTGCGCCGGTTTGTCCTGCGCTGCCTCGGGTTAGAACGCCTGAAGCCAGCAAGGCACCGAGAGCGATCATCAGCGGTTTGCCAACACCACTCGGAAAGGCCGAGCGGATCGTATCATTGAGTCCAGCCATTGCTTTTTCTCCCATTGGGGTTGCGGTTCCCAGCCCTCATCGAAAAAGGCCATCAGGTGAGGAGTGCTGATGGCCTAGTTAGGATTCGTTAGATGTGATGCCCATTCCTCTCGGAACATGCCTAGTAATTTAAACAAGCAACAGCTTGCCTGACTTTGATTCAGATCAAAAAGGAAAGGCCACCGAGGCCTCTGGGAGAGTTCCTGGTGGCCCGGGTCGAGGGAATAATTAAGAGATGCGGGCCTTGACTAAGTACGAGTTAGGTCGTGGTTCCCTGCCCGAACGTCGCTTTCCGCCACCCTGGACCGCAAAAGATTTAGGCTCATGAACGACAGCAATCGGCAAAAGCTTGGATATTTCTATTGCGAGGAAGAACCCGGCCGACGTTCGGCGGCCAAGATGCTCAGCAAAGATGAGGCGCCGCGGATTGCGGCCAACTTCGCCAAGTTGTCGGAGCTGCTGGGTCAGTGAGCCGTTCAGTCATTTATCTGAATGGGCGTGGGCGTTTTCCTCTTCGACGCGACGGATGGCGGTACGAATTCCGACCATTCCCTGTTCGACGCGACGGGCTTGGGCACGGGTTCGGCCGCGGGCCGCGGCCGCGGCAATGGTGGCGAATGACGGTCAGCTTGATGGTTGTTAGCGCGGGTACCGGTAACGTGGTTCAGCCAAGTGCTAAGATCATGCACAAGCGTCGACAGACGTGACGGTGGTTCAGTCGGCGGGCCGCTGGTGGCCGCCTGCGCTGGTGCAAAGACAGACAACAAGAAAAATAGAGCGAAACTAGCGGTCCTTGCTACTCTTGCCTTCATCGTATTCCCCCGCAGCGCGCGTCGAATGGCGCACTACAAAGCTACTCGGAACTAGGGCGATGCTTAGGCATCAGCAAGGAGGAGGCGCGGCGGATCGCGGCCAATGTGGCGAAGCTACCGGAGACCGCTTAAGAGAATAGATGCAATATGAAGTTGGTGCTTGCTTCGAAAAATACGCGTGCGACGCTTGTAGTGGCTTGGAAAAATGCGCGTAGGTCATCGTAATTTTTCCACGAGTAAAACGCCGACCAAAAAATGGCTAACAGTGAAATGAGCAAAACACTTCGTCGATTAGCTCTTGCTATGGCCGCCGTCGCTCCCGCGTTATCTTTGATAACTCTGAAAAAATAATCAGTTCGCGCTAGCAGGGATGTATTTTCCTGAATGTGTGCGAGCCGATCATCTATGCTCCAAAGTTGATCTTTCATGCCTGACAGCGTCGTCGCCTGAGGGCTGGTATCCGAGCTCCGCGTCAGATCGTCAAACGACGGTTGCAGGTCGGCGTCGGACAAGCTACGCTCTTTGACAACACCGGCAATTTCTCGTTCCAGTTTATTTACAATCGCAAGCTTTTCGTTCCGATCCATTGCGCCCCTCTCCGCACTCGCCACTTTAGACACAGCATGCACTCCGATGTTCCGATTGATTTGTGGCCGAAGTGCGTTTTCCCGTTCCAAAGGAAAGGTCAGATAATGGCTTGTCTTGGAGAAAATTGATTGTGGGGCCGCACAGGCGACGCCCAACTACTTCTTCTCGTCGCTCGGCGACGGCGTTACTCCGCCTTCCGAAACTGGACAATTTCCGTGATCTCGTGCTCACAGCGCGGACATTCATATGTGCGCTGGTCATAACCGGGCTCGTCGGGAAAGATGCGCACCAATGACATGCGCGTGCCGCACCTAGAACAATTCGGGCGCATAATAACAACCGTTGGCGGACTAGCGATAATCGTCGCCATCATTGCCTCCCGACGCAAAACAAACGGAAGTAGGTCATCTCTGTAAGCTGATAGGACCCCAACGTGCAGCTATATGAACGTATAGGTCGGACGGACTTGACAGGCCTGGGTCAATACCTGGGTGTTTTTTTCAGGTCACTGTTATTGCGTCTGTGGCCCGAAATTGACTGCCAGACGCTGCGCTGCCGAGCGAGAAAAATTCTACAAAAAACATTTCCAGATTTGCGTCGTTCTCATTTTCCTCTCCGGGCTCGCAAGCCGAGAGGCGTTAGAAAGCCGCCGCCAGGGCACCGCGGGCCTATTTTTCGCAGAAGGCCGCCGCGTTCATTTCGAGGTCGCCTAGACCGGAGTCGATGGCCCAATAGAGAAGCTGAAACTTCTTCGCCGGGCCAAATTTAGTCCAGGGGAACGCCATCATTGCCGCGTGCAGCTTGCGGGCCAGTTCTGGGTCGCTATGGGCCGCCAGATCGTGAAGCAGCCCCTCCAGTTCTTGCGTCGCGTCGTCCAGTTCCTTCGTCGTATGAGTCGCCATGTTCGCCTTCCTCGCTCGGGAAAGGCCCTAGGCCGCTGAATGATAGTTCCCGCACCAAACGCGAATCCTGGGCTTCTAGGACTCAAAAAAGGGGTTGGCCCCAACCGGGTGTAGCTGGGGCCAGAGGCAGGAGTTACGCTTGCGGAATGCACCGCAGAAACCACGGTGACAGAACCGCATGAATACATTGCGACCCGCCAGCGGTCATTTCTGGGACATTGCGCGGCTCTCTATTGGACAACTCAATAGCGAAAGCCTTGGAAGGGTCAAAAAGCTGCCATCGGTTCTTAGCGTTCAATTAAGTTGCGGGTGATGAGCTTGGCGATCGCCGCGGCACCGCTGCACTACGCGGCCTTGGCGGCTCGGTCATCCTCACGCCATCCTCGCTTTAGTGATCGAGCCGCTGCCTTAGCCAACGTGACCGGGGGCTGCACGATGACTGCGACGGAAATCCTCCTCGTTTGGGTGCTCGTCAACGTAATCGCGGCCATACTCATTTTGCGTTTGCACCGGCAATGATTTGCGAAGCGGCCGGCAAACCACGGTTTTAAGCCTTCGACGGAACGTTTAGGACATTGGCCAGTTCAAATTATTTCAACAAGACGAGACTAGCGCCAACCATTAATCCGTAAAATATTGCGACCACCGCCGCAACGCTTAGCGTCTTCTTGACTTCAATCACTTCAATCTCGGCCTCAAGCCTTTCGACCTCATGTTTGGCTTCCTCAAATATTTGTTTCCAGTAATCGGCATCCTGCATTGGTTGGAAAACCTCCTCCTGGAGTCCAAAAGGAGTTGGCCCTAACAACCCTGCGCAAGGCCATTGGGGCCAGTCGGGGGAAGTTACGTGTCAGTCGCGACGCTAACGATGGCTGATCGCCGTGAAGAAGTCGGGGCAGCATTTCGATGGTTTTCGAGTCATTTGAGGGCGCTATGGAACACATAAGCGCCTTATCGGGTCCTTAAGCGGAGCAACTCCGGCAGCCCCGCAAAGTTAGCAGCACTGCGCCGCCCCTCGCCTTCGCTGAGGAGCGTAGCCGCTGGCGATCTGCGCCTGCTGCCAGTTCGAAGTATACGAATTACTGCGAATAACGAATGCGTGGATCCCTGATGAAGCGAAAGATCAGGGTGAACACGATCGAAAGGATGATCGATGTCACGATAGGGAAATAGATGCGGACATTTCCGTTTGGACTCTCGTATTTGATGTCACCTGGAAGAAAGGACTCGCCCGGCGGGACAGTTCCGTCCTGACTCTCATTTGCTATCGCCGAGCTGACTATTTTGAAGTCACCTGAAAGAAGCGCCCATCCGGGCGTGGCGTTGGGTATATTGGTATGTGCGCGTCGGTCAGCGAACCAATCCATAGCAGCAAGAGCAAGCACCACGATAATGAGAATTTTAAGAAACGAATACATGACACAGTTGGGGCGGCTCTAGAGCTTAGTCCAATCAAAGCAAACGATGGTCTGCTGGACCTTGACTTAGATCAAACGACGCGCCAGCGGGTTCCCAGCGCGCCCTCAAGTAGACCAAAGCGCTTTGTTATTGCAGACCAATACCGGATCGGACGCGTTCAGCGTCAGCTACTGAGGGCCACGATTGCGGCGGACGGGAAGCCGTTGGGGATTAGCGATTTGTCGGAGTGGTGTTATCCGACCACCCAGCAGCATCCGCGCTGACATCGCACGAAAGTTCACCGGGCCCTGAGGCGCTTTGGGCGACTGCTTGGCCGCCATCCGCATAGGCATGGCAGGCCGGGGATCTGGGCTATCAGCTAGTTAGACTGATGGTAATAGCGCGTTTTAAGGCTAATCTCCTGAGTGTTTTGCAGGTCGAGGATTTTCTCACAAAATTTGCGAAGGACATTTGTGCTGTCGAGCCTAAGCAACTTTTTGTTTTGAGAAATGCGCATCTTTTCCACAACGTCGGCGGCTAAGGTGCTTGCAATTCCATTAAAGTGGTCGGAACAATATGCACTGTAAGCGCGTTCAGGATCGGTTGATGGAAACTGTCCACCGATGGCTGACTATTATTCCGTCATAACCCGCGCGGTTAGCAATTTACCTAGCCAAACTGTTGAAGCTCGTTGGGCCGTTTACGACGATGCATGCACGGCGCTCCAACAAAGATTACTCACACTTGACCCACCGATATCAGAGCACGAGTTGGCGAACCAGCAGTTAGCGCTCGAAGCAGCGATCCGCAAAGTCGAAGAGGATTTGTTACTTGGCACCATGCGCCGGTTTGTAAGAGAGGAGGATGCGCCGCGTGCTGGCCTCTCAGGAGGGGACAAACTAAATGACGTTATGACGGTTGTACGCGATCGCTTGACAGCGAGTAGGGCAACTGAGTTAGTTCCCACCAAAGCAGAAATCACTGCACGCCTGGCGGAAAGCGTGGCCTTTGTCCGAAGAATGCAATCGCAAACGAAGGCCGTTGCACGACGCATCTACTTGAGCATTCTCGGTGAGAAACGTTGCTAGCGTTGTTTAGTAACGATTTGGCTATCTATCGAGGAGTTGCGAAAAAATTTGCGAACCACTACAGCGGCGCGACGCCTCATTGATTATCCGAAGCGAAATAAAAAGGACCGCCCCAAGCTCGGTCCTTGTTATTTACTTTCGCCCGCGTGTTTTAGATCGCCGTCTGCATCCGCTTCCTGCGCCAACCGAGTAGTCGCCAAAAGGCGACCGTTAATTTGGTCCCAAATTCCTTGGGCTATCGGCGGATTAGAAATCAATTATGCAGAGTTACGTTTGTCTTTCGGTCGGACGAGCTAACAAGCAATCCGATCGCAAGGCCAAGCGCGGCGTGAGCCTGGTCCGCAGCGGCACTGGCTTCCTCGAAATGGCGATGTGTGCGCCACATGCGGAAAAAACTACGCTCGGTGTTCAGTTCGGCAAGGGCCACAAAAAATACGGCGTCCCGGGCCTTCGCGTTGGCAAGTACTGCAGCCACGATGGGATCATCAGCGAGCTTGTGGCTACTCGCAATGCTGTAATTCAATTCCCTCTGGGCCTGTATCGCGGCCAGATCGCCTTCGTCGGAGCTAGTCATCATTTTCCTCGCTGATCCAACCATGCAGACCGACGGTTAAGGAACGTTGCTCCCCATGTGGAGCTTTTGCGCACCTATGCTTAGCCTTCCTTAAAACTTCTAGGCAGGCTTGCGCACTGCCGGAGCGGAGAAATTTGACACCAAGCTTGGCTCGGAGAAATTTTTGCAAAATTTGCCAACCACTAAGGCAGCGAGCGGCGAGCAATTGTTGGCCTCCCGCCTCCAGTATGCCCGGGCCAAAGCGTGCTTTCGCGGTGTGATCAAACAACAAATAAAGGTTGCGACGGCAATTGACTTTGCGCGCGAATATCAGATCATTTTAGTATTTGGATGGCGGACCAATGATCAACGATGCATTCGCAATCAATGTGCTCGCACGGCGTGAGGCGATTCTCGCGATCAAAGAACAGCTTCGCGCCCGAGCGATACGCTTGCATAGCGTACCGTTCCGAGAGCTTCAGCGATGACGCGGGCGCACCAAACGCCAATCCTGGGGCTTCTAGGAGTCAAAAGGGGTTGGCCCCAACCGGGAGTGGGCTGGGGCCAGAGCTAGAGGTACGTCTGCGGAATGCACCGCAGAAACCACGGTGACAGAACCCCGTGGATACATTTCGACTCGCGGGCGATCATTTCTGGGACATTGTGAGGCCATGCCTAGCAATCGCCGCTTTCTCTCCGTCGCAGTCGAAAAGGAAACGTTTGCGCTCGGGAATAATCGCGTCTGCAAGAGTGTTGTTATGCCACTGAAAACAGCAAAGCCGTCGGCCGATGCGTAGCCAACGGCTTTGCCTCGTCCCCCATACGTGCCGTTTTCTTGGACGTCAGCGTAAGGGTTGTCGAAACTGGTAGCGAAGTACTGCGGCCATCTTCACCTTGGTCCCAACGCGGGCAGTCCTTCGCCCGCGCGTCCAGAGGGACGTCCCAGCCCCGACCACGGCAGAAAGCGCTAAAAGTTTGGGCAGCTTTTTGACCATCGCGCGTTCGTTTCTGGACGAACCACCTTTGTACCCAAGTTATGCTGCTCACGCGCGACGAGACACGGTGTCTTGCAAGACAGGCGTGCCGCTTTATCGCAGGATTGTGCGAACATCGCCAAGCTGCCGAAGCTCTAGCGGCGGCACAATTCCCTAACGAGCGACCACGTGCGACATGGGGGCATTGGCAACCATCGTGTCGCTTGCCTGGTAAGCAATTATCGCAGCGGCGGCCGTGATGGCGACAGCAAAGGCCAAAAATAGCCAACCCACAGTGTCGATTTGTGGCTCGCTTTGCGGGTTATTTGTTTCGTGTCGGTCTACCATCGAGACGTTCCACGCCGCCACCACCCCAAGGCGGCCTAATTACAAACTAGCATGATTCTCCATGAAGAAGTCGCGGCAGCAATTCGATGGTTTTCGAGTCATTTGACGGCGTTATGGAACGCATGAGTTACCGCCGCTTTCCGCCGCCCTGGTCCGTCGAGAAAAGGTCCGCTTACTTCATTATTCGCGAAAATGGCTGGCAAAAGCTTGCCGGCCTACGTCTAGGTGCGGCCGATAGCAGATTAGTTGGAAGCTAGTTGAAACGCCCGAACAGCGAACCGAGTCCCGTATAGTCTAGCTGCACGAACACGCCAAAGCGGTCGGTCTTCGCGGGCTGCGTCTGACACGGACACGGAGCACCATTAGGATCAACAATTGCATTATTCGTTGTCCACATCGCCCAGTAACGGCCACCGACTCCCACAGAGAGCTGGTCAGTGACGAAATAGGAAAGAATGCTTTCGAGTTGCACTCCCATTCCGGTGCCGGACTCTTGTATTGTCAGGTTTCTAAGTAGGTGATCATCGGTTCCCTTGAACGCGACATACGGCAGATACGCGACATCGGCCTCCACCTTGAGCCGATCCGTGACCATGACGGCGCCGTTAAGACCGACGCGAAGCGAATTCCAGGTGTCGTTTTCCGTTATACCCAAAACGGAGTATTCGATTGCGGGAACGCAATCGGAAAAGCCGTTGGCAATCTGCGTACAGCCATAGGCGCTTTTGTTTTCAGCATAGTAATTGTATCCCACAAACGCGCCCAGTCTGTAGCCAATCCCACGGAAAAAATCATATCCAACGTCTCCTGTCGCGTAGCCAATGTCGCCCGAAACTGAAGAGGTCGTGTTTGAGTACGGCACCACCGTAATGCCGAATGGTAGTCCCCAATCCTCATCATTCAGTTGGCCGCTCGAAATCCAACCAGCCCCAATGTTACCTTTCAGAAATATATTTTGCGGAGCCTCTATCCTGCCGAACAGTTCGGCACTGTTGGCTGTCGTATCGTAGGTTAGTCTCGAATTCAGGGTGGTTGACGTTCCAGGATCGGTCGTGCTTCCTGCATCCTTTTGGAATCTGCCACTGCTAACCCAATCGCGCGCACCGAGTTCAAATTCCCAGCCGGCCGCGATGACCGGAACGGGAGCACCAGGCAGCACGGCCATCGATGCTGATCCCCACTGGGTCGATGGTGCCACGCCAAACTTATAGTTCAAGCCCAAGCTTACTTCCTGGAAGTTTTGCGTGACGTGTGCAGTACTTGGAGAAGTTAGAAAATAAAGAAGTGCCGGCGGAGCTGGTTGAACAATGCCCGGTGGCGTAGCGACAGCCTCACCACCGAAACCCGCGTAGTTGTACTCCAGTTTTACCGACCACGTGGGGGTTATCGCATGTTCCACACCCGCACCAACTGTCCAACCGACTTCTGTGAAGACTGAGCTTGTAGTGAGCGGAGCAAGACCAAAGAGCGGAGTATTGTTTGTCGCAATATCAATCTGATTGTGGATGACCGCAGCTCCGCCCTTAACATAAATGAGACTGTGGTTGTAAAGGCCGTACGCCCATCCCACTCGCGCTGTCAGATCACCCATAAAGTTGGGTTGCGCATGACAATTACCGGAAACGAAAAAGCCGGAAAATGCCAGGCAAGTATTGGTCCCGTCGGAGATTAACCAGCTCGCGTCCCCTTCAATCCCTAAAACCAAATTTGAGTTTGGGGTCTGCCAGTTGTAGCCGATCTGGCCGCCAGCCAGGAAACCAGGTGTGAATACGTTGTCTCCGAAAATCGATGAACCGAATGGATCGGCAAAATTCGCTGTGCCCGCGCCAGCAGAGAGATGGACGCCACCATAGAAGCCTGTCCACGACCACGCCGGCGGGACCGCTACGGCGGCTTTGACCATATTAATATCCGCGGCCACCGCCTCGCGCTGGAGTCCGGTCGCAATAATACAGATAATGTATAGGAGCAGCCGACGTGGCACGGTTCTGCCTGAAATTGGCGGCGACAACGTTTTTGATCATTGGTTATTAACCTTAACGTTCGGTTTACACCGTGGGCCGCAGCAAGGCGGATGCAAGGCAGTCCGCTGATAACTCAACGCTCAAGAGGCGCCGCGGATTTGCGGCGGCTGAACACCGCCGGCTTCGCCGCTTTGCGTCACCCTGATCAATAAAACAAATTGGCCCCAACCAGAGAAGCTAGGGCCAAGTTGGAGGGGGGAACTAAAGGCACCAATAGGTGGTCGCTACGCGATACTAAGGCGACGGCAACGACGCTGACAGGACTTCATGAAGATAGCGCGACATTATTTCAACGCGGCGGCGACTATTGTTCCAGCTGAAAATAACTTCGGCCGGAACCTGGGGATCGCGCGGCGGGGCACGAAGGGTTCCAAGCCGTCATATAAGTCCGACAGTGTTCGCCGGGCGCGATTTTTCGCTGATGACATCGTGCCGCGCCCCTGCTGGATTTTGTTGGGAGCAAGTCCACCGGAGGCAGATACTCAATACAAGAGTAGCATAATCAAATTCGGCATCAGCATAATGGCGATCAGCCCTGCTACGGCCAGTATTAGGGCTTTCGTCGCTTCGTCGTGACCTTCAAGCCTCTCGGTCTTCACGGCCTAATCTCTTGCGCGCATCGAATTTGCGCCGCGCGGTTGCTTGATAGCTATGGTCCGGGGCCACACTTTCGCGTGCATTAGGCCACGCTAGACGGCTTCTCCCCCAACTGGCCGCCCTGCGCGCAAACCCTCAGTGAGGCAACACCTCCCCAGCCCCGGTATGGGTTGCGTACTGGCGTCCGGGTTTGTTTTTGTGGCGGCGGCTGCCTTAAACTTTATGGCAGCGAGATATTTATAGGGCGTGGCTTCTGGGTCACAGTCTCGACGCGCGGCGGCGGTGAAACCTGCCGCATTGTGGTGCTTAAAGCGGAGTTTTCGAGTTTCCGTTCGTGTCTGCCGCGCAACGTTCGCGAAATTTGTGCCTTTGCTGCCGGCATGGGTTGACCCTGTTCGGCTTTGCGCGGACGATGCTCGGGCTTCGACGTGCTACTGACGGAGGCAACCATCGCGTCGAAGCAACCTCCTCTGGGACTGGAGGGCTCGCCGCGAGGCAAAAGCTTCCCGGCGATCTATTTTGGATCTCTGCCGAGCTCGGCAAAACCGTTGCTGCGAAAGTCAATTTATCGATCGCTCGCATCTTTGTTGAGCAGTTCGGCGAAGAGTTCTGCAAACCTCGCATTTGAATTCTAACCAAGACGGTCCACCATCGGCGCGCAAAGCACCATAGGGCGGCCTCGGGCACGGCGAATCGCTGCGAACATTGCTAAGCTGCCGGAACTGTTGCGGCGCCAAGCACGCCTGCCGGAGATTGAGCCATGGGCCCTGACGATGTGGCCTTGCCCGACCCTAATGAAATCGCACCCCACGCCATCGCATTCGCACGAATGATGTTTGCTCATGCGGCATTAGAGCGTGAGGTTCGCTTATTGGTAGACACCATCAATCCTAAGAAGCCAGGTTTTGGCCAGCGACCCGAGAATCAGTGGACGGCATCAGAGACTGGTACGGGGAAGATAACGATGTTGATTAAACAGCATCGTGGCAGCGGGCTGCCGCAGACTGAGCAAATTAAAAATCTTCTGAACGAAGCTATTCATCCGTGTAGAGAGCGCAATTTCCTCGCCCACGGTACATGGTCGTGTTTCAATCGTCGGACCTTAACCGTTGAGGTTCGCGGCGGAGTGCGATGGGGGCAGCCAGAGTTACCACCCGAGAACCGCGCCTATACAGTGTCTGATATTCTAAAGGTCGCTCGTAGGTTCAAGGATATTGAGGCTGAGCTACACAAGGTTCGTCGGTCGCTTGAGCCGAAAATGAGCGAGGCTGAGATGCGCGCAGCATCTAGCTTTTTGCGTGCGCCCTTGCATACAACCGACAGCAATAAACTTTGTTGATCGCACCAGCGGCCCGCTCGCGTGGGCCTCACCCAACGGGACAGGGCGGAAGCTGGTCGGCAGCCAAGACGCTCGGCAAAGACAGGCGCGGCGGATCGCCCTGAATTTTGTAAAGCTACCGAAACTGCAAGACTAACAAGTCCTGACTCAAGGATAGCGACGGCGAAGCTCGGCGGCGTAGCCCCGATATTCGCGTTGAAGTTGGTTCATCATCTTCAAATGGGAGCGCATGAGATCTGTTCGCTTATCGGGCTGATTGACGCCGATAGCCGCGTCCAATGCAAGAAGTCTCAACAGCTCATCTGTGTTTTGAGCAATCGCGTGCCACAATTCATCATCGGTCAGATTTACCCACTGCACAGGAACTCTCCAACAACTACACTACCCGCTCACATAAGCGATTTTGGCTCGTTGTGGCTAATAATGGCTTAAGACGAAGGAACGCGGCGGATTGCGATGTACGTTGCGCAGCTGCCGCAGCCAATCCGCAAGCTCCTGTGATTAATCCGATAAGGCGCCGGATCGCGACGAGCAGGCCACGAGCGAATCAGCTAAGAAGGTGGCGGCTTTGCTTAGACTGATCAGTTCAACGCGACGTGCAGCCCTGCTGCCGGTCGATCTCCCATCAGTTCGCCTCGCACCCTCAACGGCTGCGGGAGTTGCGGCAGATCGCTGAGCGCCAGAGCTGGGAGGTTGTCGAGCAATACAGCGACGGAAGCATTCCGGGCAGCAAGGCCGCGATGAACACAACAAACGCAGCTTCGACATTGTCATGGCCTCGGCGATTGACCCGCTGCCGCTCGCTTGACCTCCACCCGGCCAGCGTAGGTTCGCAAAAGCTCCAAAACGTGATGGCTGTCACGGAGCCCCCTCGCCGCTTCTGGCAATAATCCCTCCAACAGAGGGGGCACGATCATGAAAAAGATAGCCGTAATTTTCGCCCTGGCCTTTGCATACACGAGTGGCATGGCGACCATGACGGTCATCGCACACACCGATCAGGTGATTGCGGACTGTACCGGCGGCAACTGCTGACCCGACGAGAAAATCGTGACTAAGCTAAAAGACCTTAAAAAGAAATATGCGGCAGCGGCTGAGCTTCGCATGCAGAAAGTTGACGAGATCAGGGAACTGCTGGCAATTCCACCCGATCCTCGCGACGAACAAGCCGTCGAATTTATTGCGCACTGGCTAGAAACCGGCCAGGTTTCTGTTCCGCTCGAACTAAAGACCGAGGCGCAGCGCCTGCTGCGTGAGTGGCAGAGCATTCACATGGCGTGCGTAGAAATCCAACACGAGCTCGAGCAGTTAGGTGAGGCCGAGCCGCCGCTGTCAATAGTGGGAAGACGACGCTAGGCAAGCGCCCCCGCTGGGGATTTCCTCGCCCCCCGTGTGGGTAATCGTTAATTGGTCATCGGCTCTTCGCAATTTGGCCGTGAACTCTAAGTTTTGATGGCCTTGGGACAGGGGGATGGGTGACCGTCGTCGGCCTTGCCGGGGTCGTTGACGACGGACGCTCTCGGCAGATCTATGACCAGCTATGAGCGACGTCCCGATTACGTCGGATCAAGGCCGACGTGGAGAGGGAATGGCTTTCGTCAAGTTAACCGCAAAGCTTTTGCTCGCCTTTGGGTCCCGCCTGTGAACACAAACAAACACGACGGGACGAGGAATGAAGTACAAGTCATTCCTCATTGAGGTATTCGAGCCGGAACCCGGGAAATGGCGCGCCCGGATCACTCGGGCGCACGGCGTCCCCTTGAGATCCACCGGCCGAAGACGAGAATTTGTAACCCGCGCTGAACATTCATCGGCGGCGGAAGCCGTGATGTTGGCCATGGAGGCGATAGACGCCGGGTTCTTCTCTCGCAACACCGAACGGAGTACAGAAAAATATTGGCGACGATTGAGTAAGGCCGACCGCAAGCTCGGAGTGGTGAAGAAAATTGACAGCATCAATGAGCGGTGAGCGCTAATACGCTAGCGTTTAAGGCAACATACGAACCCGAAGCATCCTTGCTCACAGCCGAGACTTTTGCGAAAGCGCTCGATGTTGAGACAAGCAACGATTCTGCAACGTGGCATCTGAGGCGATATTGGTCATCAGGGAGCCTGCTCTACATTCCGGGTCGTCCGGACAACCCTCGTAATGGCTAGTCCGACCACTGCGATTCAGGAACCAGGTGAAGGCCCCGGCGAAGCAGCTGCCTGGTTGCGCGCCCCGTAACGTTAATTCAGCGATTTACTGGAATTGGCTCGCGATGCTCGCTCGCATCCAGGGCGGGGGCAGCGCATTATTTGTGTTGCGTAACGCTGCCTCAAGAGCCCCGGGCGGGTGCCTTCTCAAACGCTCAGGGCTCGCCATTTGTGGCACGCGGCAAGCGATGCCAGGCCCCGCGTTGACGAACGACGCGTCTCTAATATCCACCTGTCTTTAGGGGAGCTTTTTTGTGCATGTGCGCGCTACTGCTGTGCGGTGGCACGTACATGTACATGCTTCTGTGCTGTGTCGGCGCAACATTTCCCGGTGGCCATCGTGGGTCTGACCCGGTCTGAACCCGACACATTGGCGCGTCGGGGTTACAACCAACCCACCAGCCCTGAGCGATGGCCGTCGTTGCGATTGCCATGCCAACTCCCAGCGTCAGCAGTGCTGCCGCCAACCTGATCATTGTTAATATCCTCCTTAAGTGGCAAATAGCGTTGCAAAGCCCATCTGGCTGAGCATTGATCTACCTCAATGACCTCCCGTCGCCACTTCCCTCCTCCTTGGTCCGTCGAAGACATCGGCGGCTGTTCTGTCGTAAAGCCCATGATCGCGTTTCAGCTTCTTTTGCGACTCGAACGGGTGCCGCGCTTGGCGCAGGAGCTCCAGACCAACTACCAACTGTCCGGCGTACATCTGACTGGCGACGAGGGGCCGCCACATTGCACGTAAGCGCCGCCAGGTGCGTTGGCAGAAGCACCGGTAGTTGCGATAGTTGTTGCCATTGCAAGCAACACCAAACCCATGATGATTTTCTTGGCCAACATCGTTTTGATCTCCACGTAACGAACTCTACTGTTCCAATTACCATATAGATTTATCTGCCAGTGTAGCGATGTGACCCGCGTCACGAATTCAACGCTCCGCTGTAACGCCTTGGTGATCTAGCTGGAACTTTGTTCCGTTTTGGACTTTCTCTACCCCCTCGTCACTAGCGTGACGTCGGAAAAAAGAACCCGCCACACGGGGGTGTGCAGCGGGGAGGCGGAAGTTCCAAGATGAAGATGCAGCCGGATAGATGTTAACTCCGGCCGGATGCGTCTGTTTTCATTTTATGGGCGAGCTGCCGCCGAATGACGGTGATCTGATGCGGAGAAGCTGGCATTCCATCGCGCGTGAGTTCCGGGGTAGGTGGCTGCTCTTGGATACCGCCCGGTCTGACGACCGACATTTGCAACGGAGTGATGGGGAAACCCGCAACTTCATACTGTGGTAGCTGTTGTCCGGCAGACGCACCTGGTGCTCCAAGCGCGAGGACCGTTAGCGCCGTGATCGAGGTTCGCCGAAGTATGGACATGGCTATCTCCCTTTGAGTTGGCATGCCCGACCTCTTGGCGAATCCGTACTCCCTATAATTCTTGCCGCCTGACGAATTAACACATTAGGTTGGTGTCGGGTTGCGAAATTTTTCTGGTTATCCTGTTGTGTGCCTTCGATGCAGACTAGCGATTTTGTAACTTTGTAAATTGGCCGAACGCCGGTTTCGCTCCTCCGAGGACGGTTGAAGATTTAGGGCCGCCTGCCTTGTCGCAACAACCGACAGGCGGCAAAAAAAATTTTGTCGACCGAAACTTTCGGCGGTTGCGGCGCGAAGCGATACAGAGATCCGAATACCCATCGATGTCGCGGCCCTGCCGATTTTGGCAATTGAGGCCAGTCAACCAAGCTGCTTAGCCGGGATGAGGCGCGGCGGATGG
>Ga0187769_10000594_pt1 | contig 19991 bp, 18 predicted proteins | sample 0116_SJ02_MP02_1_FD_133140 | JGI IMG/M metagenome (GOLD analysis project Ga0187769, IMG submission 133140) | Tropical peat soil microbial communities from peatlands in Department of Meta, Colombia - 0116_SJ02_MP02_10_MG | ecosystem: Environmental > Terrestrial > Soil > Wetlands > Peat | place... | reverse complement strand
ACGCCGACGGCTTGAGCGAAGAGCTAGAGCCGCGGCATCAGCCGGACGCGGGCTTTCTTCCCTCGACATGGTCAAGGACGCATACAGATTCGCCGTGCCGCCGATTGTGGCTGGGTTGGCATGCCTGGCGCTGGGGTGGAGATGGGTCCCGGGGCTGCTGGTTTTTCTCGGGCTGTTCATCTTCTATTTCTTTCGCGATCCGGAGAGAGCAATACCGTCCGATCCGGGCGTGATCGTTGCGCCGGCGGACGGGCGCGTGGTCCAGATTGTGGACGAAGAGCTCGATGCGAAGATGGGCCATCGCGTCAGCATTTTTCTTTCGATCTGGAATGTGCACGTGCAGCGCGCGCCGGTGGCGGGCCGCGTGACGAGCGTGGTGTACAAGCCGGGAAAGTTTTACGGCGCGTTTCGGGCCGCAGCGTCGCAGGAAAACGAGCAGAATGTCATCTATATCGATTCGCCACAGGGAAAGGTGGTTTTCAAACAAATCGCCGGAGCCATCGCGCGTCGCGTGATATGCTGGAAACGCGAAGGCGAGTCGGTGGCCCTGGGCGAGCGCGTGGGGCTGATCCGGTTCGGGTCGCGCGTGGATATCTGGCTGCCGATGGAAACGCAAGTGGCCGTCCGGCGGGGACAGAATGTGAAGGGCGGCGAAAGCATCCTGGCGAAATGGACTTCAACCACATAGATCCGATCGGGAGCGAGGAGGGGCCGCGGCGGCCGTTCCGCAATCATCGCCTGCGGCGGGGCGTTTATCTCCTGCCGAGCGCTTTCACCGTCGCGAATCTTCTCTGCGGTTACTACGCCATCCTGGCGGTCCTGGAAGGACAAGTTTCCGACCTCGACCATGCCGCGAAGGCTATCGGTATCGCCATTATTCTTGATTCTCTCGATGGGCGCATCGCGCGCGCCATGGGGACGAACAGCGAGTTCGGAAAGCAGTTCGATTCGCTGGCGGATGTGGTGAGCTTCGGCATGGCACCGGCGTTTCTGGCCTACGCGTGGGGCATCCACGCATTTGCGGCCGCGAGCGCGCCGGAAGGGCTGCACCTGGTGCAGCTCGGATGGCTGGTTGGATTCTTCTATGTAGGGTGCTGCGCGTGGCGGCTCGCGCGCTTCAACATTCAAGGCATGGCGCAGGGCGGCAATCGCTTCTTCGTCGGAATGCCCTGCCCGGCGGCTGCGGGCATGGTTGCAGCGAGCGTACACTTCTTCGAGACCCCGATCTCCGATCCGCGGTTCTCTATCTTGTGGCTGCTTCTGCTGGTGGCGCTGGGCGCGCTGATGTCGAGCACGATACGGCACTACAGCTTCAAAGACATCCAGTGGACGCGGCGCTTTCCTTCGCTTGCCGTCGTGATGCTGGTGCTGCTCGTCGGGGCCATTGGACTTTTCTCGCGGCCCACGCTGCTGGCGATAGCCAGCGCGTATTTCGTGCACGGCGTCGTTCTGCAGGTGGTTCGATTCACGCGCCATCGCATGGCGTCCCGCCACGCGTAAGCTATGCCCTCCGGGCGCGGCAATTCCCTTCGCGTCGCTATTGTCGGCGCATCTTCCTTACTTGGCAAAGAGCTGAAGCAAATCCTCGAAGACCGCCATTTCCCTGCGAGCGACACCGTGCTTCTGGACGAGAGCGTGATGGCGGGGACGCTCACGGAAGCAGCGGGCGAGGCGACGTTTATCCGCGCGCTGGATGAGGACAGCTTCGAGGGCGCGCAGTTCGCATTCTTTTGCGGGGCTCTCCAGGACGCTGAACGAAACCGGCGCACGGCGGAAGCTGCCGGGGCGACGGTGATCGATCTGACGGGCTCCCTTGAAGCGGGCCGCGCGCAAGCGCGGATTCCCTCGCTTGATTTCGTGTTGCCGACCGGGCCCGGGGAAGCGGGAGCCTATTCGTCTCCTGCTGCGGCGACGATCATCGCATGCACGGTTGCCGCGGGGCTCGCCAAGTTCCAGCCCAAACGCGTGGCCCTGCTGCTTTTTGCTCCGGTTTCCGAACGCGATCAGGCCGGCATCGAAGAACTCGAAGGCCAGACAGCGAACCTTCTCTCATTTCGCGGAATCGAACAGACCGTATTCGACGCGCAGGTGGCTTTCAATCTCCTGGCGGGCTACGGCCCGGAAAGCAAGGCAAGCCTGGCCGATCTGCGCGCCAGGATCGCCCGCGAAGTCGTGGGTTATCTCGGCGGCCGCGCCGCCGTTCCGGCAATTCAGTTGGTGCAAGCGCCGGTATTTTACGGGTATGCTTTCGCGGCGTACGCGGAGTTCTCGCCGGAGATCTCGCACGGCGATCTGGAAGCGGCGTTTGCGAGTCTAGGCGTGAAGGTCGCGAAGACGGAAGACGCGGCGCCCAGCAACGTCAGCGTGGCGGGAGAGAATGAGATTCACCTTGGCCGAATCGAGTCCGATCCGAACGTTGCGGGCGGCGTATGGATCTGGGGAGCTGTTGACAACCTGCGGCTCGCGGCCACGAACGCGGTGCGCATCGCGGAGGAGCTTGTTGCAAAGCCAGCTTAGTGGGAAAGAATGCCGTCGCGACCGGCTTGCATTGTCATTCGCGGTGATTGCGGCGGTGTTCGCAGCGGGAGGGTGCGGCTACCATGTGGCGGGGCACGCCTCGAACCTTCCCTCCGGATGGACGGCCATCGCCGTGCCGGCCTTCAAGAACGATACGACGCGCTATCGCATCGAGCAGAGGTTCACAGAGGCCGTGATCCGCGAGTTCATTACCCGGACGAAATACCGCGTGGTGCAGGATGAGCAATCGGCCGACGCCGTGCTGCACGGCGAAGTGATTTCGATCGAGACCGACCCCGTGCTGTTCAATGCCACCACGGGCGAGGTAACCACCATGCTCGTGACTGTGCACACGAAGGTTTCGCTCGTGGACAACAAGAGCGAGAAGGCGGTCTATCAGAACGACGACATGGTGTTTCGTCAGGAGTATCAGATTTCGACGGATGTGAATTCATTCTTCGAGGAGCAGGGCCCGGCTCTTGGACGGATGGCGCACGACCTTGCGTCGCATCTTGTTGCTGACGTGATAGAAGGATTTTGATGGCGACTGTCACAGCTGAAAAGCTGATCGAGCGGCTCGCGCAGGGGAAGGGCGCCGTCGTGGTTCTGCAAGGCACGGACCCGTACCTGCGCGATATGTGCCGCGGCAAAATCGTCGAGGTCTACGTTCCGGAGGCTGCGCGGGAATGGGCGGTTGCGCGTGTTTCGGCCCGCGAGATGGGCTGGAATGAAATCCTGCAGCGAGCCGAGACGATGCCGATGCTCGCTCCCCGGCAGGTCATCATTGTCGAAGACGCCGAGTCCGTGGAAAGGCTCGGAGAAAAATCGCGCGAAGAGGTGGTCGCAGCGCTGGAAAAGTATCTCGAGTCGCCCGCGCCGTTCACCGTTCTGCTGCTCGAGATCGCCGAGGCTGACCGGCGGCTGCGCTTCTACAAGATGCTGAGCGAGAAAGCGCTCATTGTCGAACTGACGACAGGGAATGAATCCGCCGCCACGCTCGCCGCGCAGATGGCGAAAGAGCTCGGCGCGGAAATCGACCGCGAAGCCGCCGCGATGCTCGCGGAAATTCTGAACGGCGAGCCGGCGCGAATCCACATCGAGTTGGAGAAGCTAGCGACCTACACCACCGGAAGAATCACTGCGGCGGATGTCGAGACATTGGTGGTAGCGGCAAGAAAGAATACTGTCTGGCAGCTTGCCGAAATGCTCGCGAACCGGAAGCGCGCTGCTGCGTTCGCTTTCCTCGACAATTTGCTACGGGAGGGAGAGCAGCCGGCCGGAATCATCGGCGCGCTTGGGTGGATGTACCGCAAGCTGATCGAAGCGCGAGAGCTGCCGGCGCACACAAACGGTTTTCAGGCGGCCCGGCAGCTTGGCATGAGGCCCGAGGCAGCCGAAACGGCCGTGCGCCAGGCGCACCGGATTCCGAAGAAGGATCTGCTCGCAGGTCTGGTGGCGCTTTCGGAGGCCGACAGCCGGTTGAAATCCGCAAATCCCGATCCGCGCGCGACAATGGAGTTTCTGGTCGCGCAGTTGACGTCGTCTGCGGCTTGATTCGTGCGCTGATTTCTTCCGCCGTTCCGGCGCCGAGATTCCTCGACTGTTCTCCCGGGCTCGACTAACCGTCGACCCGGGAGCCCTCACTTGCCAAAGCGCTCGATTTCCGCGCGGCCCGAGGGGAACGGCGCGGAAATCAAGCTGTTCGGTCTTCGGAATGACAGCTTAACTCTCTGAGGGTTACTTCTTTGCCTTGGCGGCGTTCAAGGCGAGCGCCAAGCGCGACTTGTAGCGATTGGCGGTGTTCTCGGAAAGCGTGCGCTTGCGGATGGCCTTGTCGAGCTCGGAATAGGTTACCGATGCGAGCTTTTCGGCTCCAGTCGCGTCTCCGGCGGCGAGCGCGGTGCGCATCCGGCGGATGGCCGTGCGAACCCGCGTGCGGTTCATGCGGTTGATCGCGGTGCGGCGCTCGGTCTGGCGGATGTTCTTCAGGACCGATTTGGTCTTCTTCTTGTGCTTTACGGGCGTACCCTGAGCCATTCAGTGCTCCTTCGCGGTTGCTTTCGAATCAACTAGACTAGCACACGTGCGTTCGAATCTTGCCAAAAGAGATTCGCGGGCATAGGCTCGGGAAGCTGCGCTGCGCAGCAGATTAGACGATGGCAAAGAGAAAAACACAGAAAGCGATCGAGCCCGAGGGCGGGTGCCTCTATGTGGTGGCCACGCCGATCGGCAACCTTGAAGACATTTCCATGCGCGCGCTGCGTGTTCTGAAAGAAGCTGACCTGATCGCCTGCGAGGATACGCGCCAAACGATGAAGCTCCTTTCGCACTTCGACATTTCGAAACGGCTGGTGAGCTATCACGAGCACAACGAGATCACGCGCGCGCCGGAAATTGTGATCGAGCTCGAACAGGGCGCCAAGGTGGCGCTGGTGAGCGACGCGGGAACGCCGACGATTTCCGATCCCGGCCACCGGCTGGTGAGCCTATGCCTCCGCCACGGGATCCGCGTAGTGCCTGTCCCGGGCGCCTCCGCGTTTCTCGCGGCGCTCGCGGTTTCAGGCATGCCGATCGAGGAGTTCCTGTTCGCGGGGTTTCTCCCGGCGCGGCCCACGGAGCGGCGAAAAGCCCTCAAAGCGCTTGCCGGTGAGCCCCGTACGGTCGTGTTGTACGAGGCGCCGCATCGCCTGCTCGACACGCTCGAGGACGCGCTGGAAATCCTCGGGAATCGCCCGGCGGTGATCGCGCGCGAGGTGACGAAGGTCTTCGAGGAGTTCACGCGCGGGCACCTCTCAGGACTCGTCGATGTGGTGCGAAAGAAGCCGCCGCGCGGCGAGATTACGCTGCTGATCGGGCGCCCCGATGGGCAAGTCGCGCATCCGGAGAATCATGCCGCCGGAGCGAGGCAAGTTCCGCTCGCGCGGCGCGTTGAAGAGATCATGCGAGAGCGCGGGGTGGATCAAAAGGCGGCGTTGAAGCACGCGGCGCGCGAGCGCGGCATCACACGGCGCGAGGCCTACAAGCAGCTCCTCATTACCCGCGACGAATAGCTTTCCTGTCCATTTTCCGGCTGACGCGAAATTCTTCTTGACAGCCGTCGGCCGAAATGTTACATGCGGTAACGCTACAATGAATAACACATACAAGAAGCGACTAAAGGGGCTGGGGGAAGTCGAACAGATGGTGATGGACCACGTGTGGGCGCACGGGCCCTGCTCGGCGGAGTCGTGCCGGGAGGCGCTGGCGGCGACGCGTCCAATGAAGGACTCGACGGTACGGACGATCCTGCGGCGGCTCGAGCAGAAGGGGTTTGTCGCGCACGAAGTCGAGGGGAGGACGTTCATCTATCGCGCGGCCGAGGCGCGGCAGAACGTGGCTGTGCGCGCCGTGAAGAGCATCATTGACCGGTTCTGCGGCGGGTCCGCGGAAGAGCTTGTGGTGGGTTTGGTCAACAACGCTGTGATCGACCGCGACCAGCTGGAACGGCTCGCGCGGAAGATCGCGCAGGGGAAAAGCGAAGAGAAACCCGGCGCGAGGGCCAAGGAACGCTCGGCAAAGAAGGGGGAGCCGTCATGACATCTGCGATCGATCATGCTAGCGCCAATTTTCTCGCGACGCTGGCAAGCGCTGGGGCGCGCTCGCTCGCGCTGGGGATTTTCACGGCCACCGGACTTGCGGCGTTCCGGGTGAAAAGTGTCCGGGTGAAACTCTTCGTCTGGAAGGGAGTGCTGCTTGCTGCGCTGGTGATGCCCGCGCTCGTGTTATTCAGCCCGCGCGTCCAACTGGCGGTTCCTGTTCCGGCTCTGCCGGAGCACAACACCGCCGCTGCTGCGCCGACGCGGCCGGTTGAGATAGAGGGTGCTTCGGCCGTCCTCGTTCCCGAAATCACTCCAAGAGAATCCGCGAGACCTCTGCGGCGGGTTCGCAAATCGGAGCAAGTCAGACCGGTGGCACCCTTTGTTCAAAGCAGCCAGCCTCTTCCTCAGGCCTCTGTTCCGGCGCGCCGCGGGATTCCTTGGAGGATGATCGGAGCAGGCGCGTATTTAGCGGTCGCGCTGGCGCTTCTCTCGCGCGTCCTCGTCGGCGTCTATTTCTCGAATCGGCTGGTGCGCTCCGCCATGCCGATCGAAGACGACGCCGCGTTGCTCGCTTTGTGGGAGGCATCGAGCGCCGCCGGCCTGCTCGAACTTCCGCAGCTTGCTGAATCCGACTCGATATCGGTGCCTGTGATGGTGGGCGTGCGGAAGCCCGCGATTCTGCTGCCATCAGGCTGGCAAAAATGGGAAGCAGACGAACTTGAAGCTGTGCTTGCGCATGAGGTGTCACACATCGCGCGCCACGATGCCCTCGCACAGCGGATGGCGCTGATCCATCGCGCGATTTTCTGGTTCAGCCCGCTCGGGTGGTGGCTCGAGCGGCATCTCGCCGATCTTGCCGAGCAGGCCAGCGACGAATGCGCGCTTGCCGGCGGGATGGACCGCACGCGCTACGCCGAGGCCTTACTCGGATTCTTTGCCGAGCTTGAAGCGGGGCCCGAGCGCGTGTGGTGGCAGGGCGTCTCCATGGCCAAAACGGGCCAGGCGGAGAAAAGGGTTGATCGAATCCTTGCATGGAGGGGTGTGATGTCGAACAAACTGACGAAGTCTCTGGCGGTTCTTCTGGTTGTCATTGCTGCGCCGGCCGTTGCTTTGATGGCGGCGGTGCATCCGGCTTTCTGTAACGTTCAGGCTGCGCAGGCACCCGCGGCTCCTTCGGCGCCCGCGGCGCCAAACCTGAATTCCGATTCGGCGCAGGCGTCTGCGCCTTCCGCAGCTCCTGCGCCACCTGCCGAGGCCGAGGATAGCGGCCCCCAAATGCCTGGCGTCCACCTGCTCCCGCCGCTGCATGTGGACGTGCCGCCAGTGAACATCAATGTTCCACCCGTGCATGTGGATATTCCGGCTGTGCACGTGGATGTTTCTCCGGTGCACGTGCAGGTCCCGCAGATTCACATCGACACGCAGATGCTGCCGGCTCTTGCGCTCTCCATGCAGGACGGAGCCGTCGCACCTCCGATGACGTTCTCCACGTCCGGGGATTGGAACTTCTACAGAGACTACCCGGGTGGATATTTTGTGGGCCGCTACGAGGATTGGGGGCCGCGGTTTGCGATCGTTTCCAAGGATTCTGACGAGTTGACCATGGCCGGCGACAGGTATGACGCGGAACACGCCCGCGCGCTCAAGGCAAAGATTCCCGGCGATTTCATCTGGTTCGCGCGCGACGAAAAGTCGTACGTCATCCGCGACCAAGCCATCGTTGGCCGCGCGAGGCAGCTCTGGCAGCCGGCGGAGGACCTTTCAAAGCAGCAAAAGGACCTCGGGAAGCAGATGGAGGACCTTTCCAAGCAGGCGGAAGACGCACGACAGAAAATGGAGGACATGAAAATCAAGCTGCCGGATTTGACCACGGAGATGCAGAAGCTCGAAGAATCCATGAAACAGCTGAGCGCCAACGGCGGCACGATGAACGACATCGGCGATCTGCAGAGGCAGATTGGCGATCTGCAAAGGCGGATCGGCGAGGCCGAAGCAAACGCAGGGCGCGAGCAGGGAGCCTGGGGCCGCGAGCAAGGAGAATGGGGACGGAAGATGGGGGAGATAGGCCGCAAGCAGGGCGAGCTGGCTCGCAAGCAGATGGAACTCTCCCGCGACGCGGCGCACCAGATGCGCGAAATGCTCGACGACGCAGTCTCGAAGGGCCTGGCGAAGCCAGAATAACTAGGAGCTGACGGAGCGGGAGAAGAAGGCGTCCACGCGGTTGAGGATTTCAGAGGGCGTGTGCGCGTGGTGCACCTGCTGGCGAAGCTCGCCGCCGTTGCGGACGCCGTGAGTAAAGAGCGTCGCAAATTGCTTCATTTTGCCGATGGCATCGGGCATTTCCGCTTCGACAAGATTCTTGAAGTAGCCGGAAAGCAAATTGTAACGGTCGAGCTCGGTCGGTTCCTCATAGCTGCCGGTCGCGATGTAATCGGCGATCTGGCGGAAGATCCAGGGATTTGACGCAGCCGTGCGGCCGACCATCACGGCATCGCAGCCGGTTTCCTCGATCATGCGCACGGCGTCCTGCGGCGCGCGGATGTCGCCATTGCCAATCACCGGAATTCGCACGGCCTCCTTCACGGCCCGAATGATCTTCCAGTCCGCAAAGCCCGCATAGCCCTGCATCCGCGTGCGCGGATGGACTGCGATAGCCTCGATACCGATGTCCTCAGCCATGCGCGCAACGTCCACCGCGACGATATTGTTTTCGTCCCAGCCGGAACGAATCTTGATCGTCAGGGGAATGCGGACGGCGGCACGAACGGCGCGGAGCAGCTTCTCAAGGTGCGGCAGATCGCGCAGCAGGCCTGAGCCGCCGCACTTCACAACTTTCTTCACCGGGCAGCCGAGATTGACGTCGAGATGATCGAAGCCGAGATCTTCGGTCAGGGCCGCGGCAGATGCCATGGCGGCTGGGTCGGCGCCAAAAATCTGCGCGGCGATAGGATGCTCGTCCTCGTCGAAGTAAAGATAGTGAAGCGTGCGTGCGGCCTTGCGCGTAAGGCCCTCCGCACTGGTGAACTCGGTCATGATGAGGCCGCAGCCTCCCAACGAACGAATGACGCGGCGAAAAACCGTATCGGTCACGCCAGCCATGGGCGCGAGCACCGTGGCCGGACGGATGGCAAGTTCGCGGATTCTGAGTTCTGCGGGAAACATGGGTGGGAGGACTATCTCATCGCGACGTCGAAATCGGGCAGAGGTTCTCCTGCGACTGCAGAGCGAGACGGCTGTGCGACGCCGAGCTGCGTTAGCAACGCCTCTTTCGAGCCCCCAAAAAAGTTATCTACAACCTGCGTCAAAGCCTGCGTGCGAGCCGCCTCCGCACTGAGGAGCGGGCGGTAGACATAGGCGCGCCCAGCCTTTTTGCGCTCAACAACCCCCTTCCGCGCGAGGCGGTCCATGATCGTCATGACGGTCGTATAGGCGCGCGAGCGGCGCTCCGCGAGGCGGTCGCGAATTTCACGAACCGTGGCCTCTCCGATTGGCCAGAGTGTGTTCATGCAATCGAGCTCGAGCGGGGCGAGGTCGAGGAGCGAGTGTTTCGGCGACGGCTTTGCCGAGGCCACCTGCACGCGCGTTACTTCGAAGGAGGTTCCGGGGAGGGGGTTCGTCGAAGTCATATCAGCCCTTCCTCGCGGAATTCGCGGCGCCGGCCTTCGGCGGCTCGGCCGGCGCGCTGGATCCCGCGCTTTCAAGGTACGTTTTCGCTCGCAGCAGGGCGCGATGGAGCGAGGGATTGCGTTCGGTCCACGCATCCTCGCCGGGCCCGATAGGCGCCGCTTCGAGAGTCGAGCGCATGCCTGCCATTTTCGAATCAATGTCGTCTATGAAGTGCAGCACGACGGCTTCGGGAAACTGCGGCATGGTCGGCGAGCCGAACTCGTGCGAGCCGTGGTGGCTCAAGACGAGGTGCTCGACCAACACGACAAGCGGCGCAGGGAAGCCGGGGATCGCCTTGCATTTTTCGCGCACGATCCCGGCGCCAATCACGATGTGGCCGAGCAGGCGCCCTTCGGTCGAGTAGTCAATGGCGCGCGTGTACCGAAGCTCATCGATTTTGCCAATATCGTGCAGGACGACGCCCGCAAGCAGCAGATCTCGGTCAAGCTCCGGGTAGTGCGCCACCACGCGATCCGCCAGTCCGATGAGGCTTACAACATGCTCAAGAAGGCCGCCGAGGTAGGCGTGGTGCATGGTCATGGCGGCGGGCGCGCGCTTGAGTTTTGGCGCGATTGCGGGATCGTCCACGACGCTTAGGAGCAACTGCTTGAGCCACGTGTTCTTCATTCCCGCGATGGCGGCGCGAAGGTCGGCATAGAGCTTTTCAACGTCATGCCTGGTGTGCGGCAGAAAATCAGCGAGATCGTAGTCGCGATCGGCGGCGGGGATAATCTGTTCGAGCGTCAGTTCTTTGCGGCCATTGAAGAGCTTCACGCGACCGCGGACTTGCACGACGTCGTCGCGGTCAAACGTGGCCGCGAGTGGAGTGAAGTTATCCCACATCTTCGCGGGGATCGTGCCGGTGCGGTCGGAGAGCTCGAGTTGCAGCCAGGTAGTGTGCGTGCGGGCCGAAGTGCGAATCTCTTTTTCGCGAACCAGGAAGAGAGACGTTACGGCCTGGCCTTCCGCCAGGTCCGCAACGTAGTGCGATTTCATGAGTGACCAGCCTTCGCTGCCTTCCTCTGGTCTTTTTTCTTCTGATTTGAGTCGGGCGTGGGCGCGACTTCCTGAATCACCGTTCCGCCGGGGATCGCTGCAGTATCCGTGTATCCCGCTTTCACCTGGACATAGCTTTCTTCGCGCAGCTCGGCGAGATAGTCGCGCATGGCCGGCTTCATCTTGGTCATGTAGATCTGGTTGGAGATTTCGCCCTCGACCTTATCAAGGGGCTGCAGTCCGGCCTGGAAGTGATTGAGCACTTTGATGATTTCGAATCCTGTCTTCGTCTGGATGACGTCCGTGACCTGTCCCTTGTCGAGCGCGAAGACAGCGTCCTCGAGTTCCTTGGAGAGCTGGCTGCGCTGATAGACCCCGAGATAACCGCCATCCTGTGCTGTGGTGCCTTCCGAGTAACGTTTTGCAAGCTGCGAGAAATCGTCGCCTTTCACCAGACGATTGTGCAGATCATCAGCCTTAGTGCGGACGGCGGCAATCTCCTCAGGGCTCTTCCCTTCCGTGCTCTGAAAGATATCGGCGAGCTCGACTTCCTCGGGCCGGTTGAATTCGCTCTTGTGCTCGTCGTAGTACTTTTTCACCTCTTCGTTCGAGATGTCCATGCGTCCGCCGACCTCCCGCCTGATCACTTCCTGGGTCAGCAGTTCATTTCGCATCTGGGCCTTGTAGTCCTCCCAGACAAGCCCCTGGCCCTCGACGGCTTTCTGGAGATCCTCCATGGTGGGCAAGTTGTTCTGTTTGCGGACGTCGTCAAGGCGCTTAATGACATCGGTCTCGACACTGATGTCCATATCCTTGGCACGCTCGATCAGCAACTGCCGATCGATCATGTCCCGGAGCAGATTCTTCTGGCGATCCTTGAGCATCGTATCGATCTGGGCAGGCGGACAGTTCTGGCAATCCTGCTGGACCTCTTGGACGAGGTCCTGGCCGGCCTTCTGGTACTCGGAGAGAGTGATAATTTCGTTGTTCACGCGGGCGACGATCTCTTCGATCACCGTACCCTTTGCCTGCGCTTGGAGGCCGGCAGGGGCCAGAAGAAAGGCCGCGCAAAACGCTGCGGAAAGCCACTGAAAGCTTCGAGTTTTCATCTTCGTCTCTTTGCAAATCTTATCGCTACGATTGTAGTTGTCGCAATACGTTTCTCACCGTATCCATCGCTTCCGCGGCCCCGCCCTTCCGTGCGATCCAGAGGACGCCGGTGGGGTCGAGGCGGAGGTCGGGGCGCTTGCGGATGAGCTTGACGAGCTTTTCCGGGCCAAGCGGCGTGTCGTCATGAAATTTGACGGCAATCTGATCCCCCTTGCGGTCCACAGACGCCACGAGCAGCCGCTCAGCCTGTGCCTTCAGGACTGCATAGTCGAGCAGGTTCGCGACGGCGGGCGGCGGAGGACCGAAACGATCCTCCAGCTCGCGGCGAACCTCGTCGCGCTCGGCCTCGGACGTGACGCTCGCGATACGTTTGTAGATGCGGAGACGCAGGTTTTCGCTGTCAATGTACTCCGACGGAATGCGGATCTCCTGCCCGAGGTTGAGAGTGGCGCGCCGCTCGGGCGTGATCGCCTCTCCCTTCCGCTCGGCGACAGCGCGCTCCATCATCTGGCAGTACATGTCAAAGCCGACTGCTTCAATGTGTCCATGCTGCTCGCTGCCGAGAAGGTTGCCCGCGCCGCGCAGCTCCAGATCGAGCGCGGCAATGCGGAAGCCAGCGCCGAGGTCGCTAAACTCCTTGAGCGCCGCGAGGCGCTGCCGCGCGATAGGGGTAAGCGGGACTTCGGGAGGAACGAGAAGATAGGCGTAGGCGCGTTGGTTCGACCGGCCGACGCGCCCGCGCAGTTGATAAAGCTCCGAAAGGCCCATGCGATCGGCACGGTTAATGACGATCGTGTTTGCTCTGGGAATATCCAGGCCGTTTTCGATGATCGTCGTCGAGACGAGGATATCCGCTTCGTTTCGGATGAACTTCAGCATGACCTTTTCGAGCTCCGCCTCGCGCATCTGGCCGTGTCCGACCACAACGCGCGCGCGCGGAACGAGACGCTTTACGAGGGCCGCAAGCGAATCGATGGATTCGACGCGATTGTGAACGAAGAAGACCTGGCCGTCACGCGCGACTTCTTCCTCGATCACCCGCTTGACGAGCGTGTCGCTGAAAGGAGCAACGGTCGTTTGGATGGCGAGGCGATCCTTCGGCGGAGTTTCGATCACGCTCATGTCACGGAGCCCGACGAGAGACATGTGCAACGTGCGTGGGATGGGCGTGGCCGACATGGTGAGAACGTGCACGTTCCTGCGCATCTCTTTTAGACGCTCTTTGTGCGCCACGCCGAAGCGCTGCTCTTCGTCAACTATGAGAAGGCCGAGGTCCTGGAATTTCACGTCGCGCGAAAGCAGCCGGTGCGTCCCGATGACGATGTCGAGCTTTCCAGCTTCCAGTTCTTCGAGTGTTTTCTTTTGTTCTTTGGCGGAACGAAAGCGGCTGAGCATTTCGATGCGCACGGGGAATGCCGCAAAGCGGCGACGGAACGTCTCGAAATGCTGAAATGCCAGGACCGTCGTAGGAGCGAGCACGGCGACTTGCTTTGAATCCGCGGCAGCCTTGAAAGCGGCGCGCATAGCGACTTCGGTTTTGCCGTAGCCGACGTCGCCACAGAGCAGGCGATCCATTGGAAGCGGCGTTTGCATGTCGCGCTTGACATCCTCGATGGCGCGCTGCTGGTCCGGCGTTTCCTCGAATTCGAAGGCGTCCTCGAATTCGCGCTGCCAGTTCGTATCCGGCGGGAAGGCGTGGCCCGGAGTCGTCTTCCGCTCGGCGTAGAGCGCGAGGAGTTTCTCCGCCATGTCGCTTACAGACTTGCGCACGCGCGCCTTGCGCGTTTCCCAGATGGTAGTTCCAAGGCGGTCGAGCGTCGGCTCGACTCCGCCGAGCGACTGGTATTTCTGAATGAGGTCGAGGCGCGCGAGAGGAACGTAGAGCTTGGCGTCGCCGGCGTAGCGCAGGAGCATGAACTCGCCGGCGGCGCCCTCCACGGCGACCTGTTTCAGGCCCTCAAACTGGCCGATGCCGTGATCCACATGCACGACGTAATCGCCCGGCTTGAGATCGGAGAGATCGCTGAAGAAACTCGCGGTCTTCGGGCGCGAACGCTGGCGTTCGGGCGGTGGAAGCGTCTCGAAAAGATCGGCGGTACCGTAGAGAACAAGTTGTGCTTCCGGGAACGCGATGCCTTCGGAGAGCGGCGCCTTCACGAGCACCATCGCAGGAGTGCTGCCGCTGGTGCCCTCTTCGGCAAGGCGGGTGACGGTCGCGTTCTCTTCGAGTTCGCCCAGGCGGTAGGGCAGTTCGTATTCGTGGCAGATGTCGGCGAAGCGCTCCAGCTCTCCTGTGCTCATCGCTGAGACCACGACTTGGTCGCCCGCTGCGATGCGACTTCGCACTTCGGCCATGAATGCAGCGACGTTGCCGTGGTAGCGCGTGGTGGGCTGGGTCTGGACCGTTAGGGGCGAGGTGCCTTCGTGCGCCACGGCCAGATGCTCAAGCGCAATGCGAGGGAAAAGCTCGAGGGCGAGCGACCACTCTTCTTCGCTCAGGATGTAGCGGTTCGCAGGCTCGGCGATTGGATCTTCGGATTCGTCGAACGCCCCATCGAGGCGCGCGCGGTACTTTCCGGCCGCTGCTTCGATCGACGACGGCTCGTCCAGTATCAAGACAGGTTCGGCGGCGAGGTCAAAGACCACAGACTTGCGCTCCTGCTGGAGAGCTTCCCGGAACTCCCAGCCGGGATAGAAACCAGGAAGTGATTCGGCGTCCTCGCGAGCGGAAGGTGCGCCGACGGTCTGGCGTTCGAGAACGGCCGCGTGGCGAAGGGACTCGGTGAGAGGCAGGAGCGTGGCGCGCTCGACGGGATTGGTCGAGCGCTGCGTATTCGGGTCGAACGCGCGGATGGACTCGACCGTGTCGCCCAGAAGCTCAATGCGAACGGGCTGGGGCGCTTCGGGGGAAAAGACGTCGATGATGCCGCCGCGCACGGCGAACTGGCCGGGCATTTCGCACGTCGTCTGCTTGTCGTAGCCTGCGCCCGCAAGAAAACCGATGAGATCCTCGTGGGCGATCGATTCATCGCGCGCGATTGTTCGGGCAAGCGTACGGTAGAACTGCGGCTCGCGCATTCGCCACAGAGCAGCCTGCACGGGTGCAACGACGATGTCCGCTTCGCCAGTGGCAAGGCGCCAGAGCGCGACCGCGCGAGTTTCCGAAATCTCGGCGTGCGGAGAACGGCCCTCGAACGGCAGCACGTCGTGCGCGGGGAAATAGGCGACGCGGCGGCCTGGCTTCCCGGTGACCGCGCGATAAAACCAGCGGAGCGGTTCGAGCAACGCTTCCGCGCGTTCGTTCGAGTCGACGACAAGAATGGCAGGGCGGCCAAGCTCCGCGAAGATCAGGGGAACAACGAGCGCCTTGGCGGATTCCGTCAGGCCCGCGAGATGAGGCGCGCCGGTCTTGCTGCGAAGGCTCTCGCAGGCTTGTTCGATGGCCGGACGGCGAGCGATCCGGGCGAGAAGCTCGGGAACAAGCGGGAGGATCATGAGCGGAGTTCGGAGATGCGTTCGATTAGGCGCGTTGTCGAGTAGCCGGGCTCAAGCGGGATGCGAACGATCTTTGGAGTAGAGGTCTTGTTGCGATCTTGGCCGGCGGCGACAGGGCGTTTTTCCGCGCCCCCTTCCACGACCACGTCGGGAGCGAGACGCGAAACGAGGCTCGCTGGCGTGGGCTCGTCATATTCGACGACATAATCGACTGCTGCGAGCGCCGCGAGTATTTCCATGCGTTCGGCAGCAGGCACGATGGGGCGCTGCGGCGCTTGTTTGGCAGGGCCGGTCGAAGCGCGGAGGGCGCGCATGCCAGCATCGCTCTGCACGCCGACAACAAGGATGTCGCCGTGTGCGCGGGCCTGCTCAAGAAGGCGGATGTGGCCGGGATGGAGCAGGTCAAACGCGCCAAAAATGCACACTACTCCCTTGCCGTTGCGTTTCCACTCGCCCCGGTAGAGAATCAGCTCACTTTGCGAAACGACCTGTCCCAAACGTCTGTCCCTCGATGCGTCCCCGCAGGAACGACCGAGAAGATAATTCTACCATGCGCGGCTAAAAGGCCACGGAGCCCCCGATGAAGCGCTGGGAAATCCCGCTGGCGGCAATTGGCGCGATCCTGCTGGCCGGGAGCGCGTGGGTTATCCGGCGCACGGAATTGCCGCACAGCGACTTCGTCCTGACCGAGTCGGGCTGCCACATTCCCGTGACGGTGATCGAGCCTTTTTCCGGCAAAGCGCAGAACTCAGCGGTCGTGTTTCATGGGCTGACTGCGAATCGGCGGATCATGCAGACGCTCGCCTCTTATCTTGCGACCCACGCGGGCTTGCGTGCCTATCTGATTGACTTTCCAGGGCACGGCGACAACACCGATTCGTTTTCGTTTCCGCGTGTGGAGCAGTGCGCGGCCGCGGCCGTCGAGTCCCTAACGCGCACCGGGAAGATCGATCCCTCAAGAACCGTCTTTGTCGGCCACTCGATGGGGGGCGCCGTGGCTCTGCGCCTCGCGGACCGCGAGCCGGTAGCCGCGACAATCGCGATTTCGCCGGCGCCGACGGAACTCCCCAGGCGGATGCCTTCAAATCTGCTCGTTTTCAGCGCGCAGTTCGACGTCGGAATACTCAGGCGCGGGGCGGCGGCGCTGTCGCAAGCTGCGAGCGGAGAGCGGAACGCGCCGGACGATTTCATCCAGCAGCGCGCGTTTCATGTGGAACACATGCCGCTATCTGCGCATACGACCCTGATCTTCGATCCGCGCGTGCTCAAGCAATCGTCGCAATGGATTCGAAGCGCGATTCGGGAAAGCCCGGCGCCGCAGGGCGGATCAAATGTCCTCGGCCGGTTAGCGGCTGCCGATGCCGGACTTGCCGGCCTGCTGCTCCTGATGCCGATGGCGACGTCAACCGCCGCGAGAATTGCGGGACCTGACGATTCTGAATCCGCTGGTGCAAAGCCAACGACCGTACTGGCACTTGCCGAGGGCGCGGCGTGCGCAGTCGTGACGGCGCTGATTCTCAAGCTCGGCGTGCCGCTGAAGCTTCTTCATTTGTATGCGGGCGACTATCTCTCTTCGCTCCTGCTGATTGTGGGCGTTTTCTTGCTCGCTCTGAATTGGAAGGCCGCGAAGGAGGCTTGTTCGCTTCGCGCACGAACGGTCTTTGCTGCTGCGCTCCTGGGCTTCGCGACGATGCTGGCTTTCGGCGGATGGCTCAACTGGCAGCTCACCGACATGTGGCTCAACGCTCCCCGATGGCTCCGGTTCTTCGGCGTTCTGCCGATTGCGGCGATCTACTGCTTTGCCGAAGAAGTTGTTCTAGGCCCAGTCGGGAGAGGGAGGGAGCGCGCGCTACGCTTTGCAGCCTTCATCGGCTTGCGCATGGAGCTATGGCTTGCGTGCCTGCTCGCCTACTACACCCTAGCGAGCGGGCAGGTGCTCATCTTGATCCTCGTTGCATTTTTCGCGGCATTTTCCATCCTGCAGAGGCTTGCTACCGATGCGTTACGTCTTCGCACGGGCTCTGCAACGGCTGCGGCGCTCTTTGGTGCTATACTCGCGGCCTGGTTTATTGCAGGGATTTTTCCGCTGACCTGACCGGCATCACCTCAGGACCAGAAAAGAGGCCATGAAAGAGATTGCGATCGTAGGTGGCGGGCCCGCCGGGGCTCTCTGCGGCGAACGCCTCGCGAGCTGTGGTTTCCAGGTCACGATTTTCGACGAGCACCTTGCATGGGAAAAGCCGTGCGGGGGCGGCCTGACGCACAAGGCCATCGAAGCCTACCCTTTCCTGCTGGATTCGCCGTATCCCAAGAAAATCGTGCACACGGCCGAACTGATTTCGGGCGGCGGGCACCGCGCGCGGTTCGAGATGAGCCGCCCGATCGTGATCTATGCGCGCAAAGCGCTCAATGCTTTGCTCCTCGATCGTGCTGTCGCGGCGGGATGCGCAGCCATCCGCTCCCATGTGACCAGCGTCGATACCAGCGGCCTGCAAGTTCGCCTGATGGCCGGCGGTGAAGAGCGGACGTCGGATTTCGTCGTGCTCGCGGCAGGCGCACGCAACCAGCTGCTCCCGGGAACGACCGCGCTCACATCGAAAGATCTGGAAGTCACGCTTGGCTATTTCGTCCCCACCGAAGAAGACATGATCAAGGTGAAGTTCCTGAAGGAATTCGAGGGCTATCTGTGGTCTTTCCCGCGCGCCGATCATCTTTCGGTCGGCATCTGCGCGAAGATGGGGCAAAGCTCGAGTCAGCAGCTTCGCAGCCATCTCGACGAATTCGTCCGCGGGGAAAATATCCCCATGGAAGGGGCGCGCTTCTACAGCCATGTGCTCCCGTCGCCCCAGGCGCAGACGATTCGCGGTCGGCGCATCGCGGGCCAGAACTGGGCGATGGCCGGAGACGCTGCGGCATGCGTAGACCCGATCACAGGAGAGGGGCTTTACTACGCGCTGCGCTCCGGCGATCTGCTCGCACAGGCGCTGATTGACGGCCAGCCGCTCGCCTACCCCGAGCGGTTGCGCGCCGCCTTTTCGGCCGATCTTGAGTTCGCGGCCAACATTGCTCGGAAAATCTTTCGCGGCAATTTCCTCGGCGGGGCGATCACCACACGGATGGTGCAACTGCTGAACTATTCGCCCGCGTTCCGCGACTTGATCCGTGACGTCTTCAGCGGCTCGCAGGATTATCGCAGCTTGAAGCGCCGGCTCTGGAATCAGCTGGGGATTACTTTTGTCGAACTCACGCGCGCCTTCCTCACACCTCGCACCGTCGGGGGGGAGGAACCTCAGCTGTGAAGCGGCGGAGCAGGCCTGCGAAGCGAGCAGGCAAGCGCAGCCGGAAACGTCCGGAGTTTTCGACTGCCGGCCCCGCGCCCTTCGGCCAGGAACACATCGGTCTGGCCGCAACGGTTGAGAGGATTGTGCCGCACGAGTGGACGATTCAATCGTTCAACCAGCACCTGCCGCCTGTTTTCTCAACCCCCGCAATGATCGGCCTGATGGAGCACGCCTCCGTGATGGCCATCCTCCCGCAGATGCCGACCGGCGCTATCTCCGTGGGCACGCGGATTGAGGTGGATCATTTGAAAGCGGTGCCGGATGGCGCGCTCGTACACGCCTCGGCCACGCTTGTGGGATATCGAAATCGGTTTCTGGTTTTCGACGTGGAAGCTCGCTCAGGAGAACACTTGATCGGCCGCGGCCGTGTGTTTCGCGCGATCGTCCGTCCGGTCGAGCACGGCGCAAAAGCTAGGACTCGAATCTAGCGCGCTTACTTCTTTTCCGTGATCTGCACTGAGGCCCGCGTACTTTCCCATTCCAGGCGCATCATGCAGCTTGCGCCGTCCTGATCGAACGCGATCGTGAAATTTTCCGCGGGCGAAGCGAGCTTCGATACCTTCATCGGCACGCGCGCGAAATCGTCCTGCTCGCCCGGATAGGGAATGCCCCACTCGCCCGTCTGCTTGCTGATAATCAAGGTCCACTGGTCGGCCTTTGGGATGGCGAAGAGAGTGTAGCTTCCGGCTGGGACTTCCTTGCCTCCGACAGTCACCGCGGTTCCGAGAACGAATGTAGTCGCGTCGTTGGCCCCTGCGCGCCAGATCTCTCCATAAGGCACGAGATCGCCGAAGATCTTGCGTCCCCGCATCCTCGGGCTGGAATAGTCCACATGAACGGTTTTGCCGTCGGAGAATTTGCAATCAGCCTTTGCCGGCGGACTTGCTACCTGCCCGCCGCCGAACTGCGCCCGGCTCGGCGCGGCGAGAACAACCAGAGCCAGAAAAATCGCAGTAAAACGCGCAACGAGGATTGTCATTCTTGCTCCTTGCATGGCGATAGGGACGCCGAGCAGTTAGACGTGCTCGGACGGGGATTGGATACCCGTGCGGGCCCGCGGGATGTTATGGCGGCTGCGGGTGTGTGTCACTTGAGAGCGCGTCGAGGGCCGTGCTAACCTGACTTCAATCGAACTCGCTGGAGTGGCGGAACTGGCAGACGCGCGAGACTCAAAATCTCGTGGTGCTTAGCACCGTGTGGGTTCAAGTCCCTCCTCCAGCACCAATCCAGCGGTTTCTTTCCATCGGAGCTCGCCACCATAGCCGTCATTGGGTGTAGACTTGCGCTT
>Ga0187769_10000592_pt1 | contig 20007 bp, 15 predicted proteins | sample 0116_SJ02_MP02_1_FD_133140 | JGI IMG/M metagenome (GOLD analysis project Ga0187769, IMG submission 133140) | Tropical peat soil microbial communities from peatlands in Department of Meta, Colombia - 0116_SJ02_MP02_10_MG | ecosystem: Environmental > Terrestrial > Soil > Wetlands > Peat | place... | reverse complement strand
CCGCAGAGTTTTTGTATCAATCGTTCCGGGAGGAAACTCCCCCCTCACCACCATAGCGTGCGTGGCCCCAATAACTACTGCCGTGGCGCTGCCATCATTGTGTATCACAACGTGGTAGCCGCGAGTGTTGGTGGAGCCCGATTGAATTATGGTTGCCAGATCTCCTCCAACGCCGGGTTGCGTTTCCTGTCCCGCCGTCGTCGTGGCTTGACTCGCCGGCGTGATTGCTTGCTGAGCGGCTGCAGAGTTGCTTTGGAGCAACCCTGCGAACACGAGGGCCAACGGGAAAGTCCTGACCAAGCCAGCAAGCACAGGGAAACCACAAAACTTCCGGTACAGGGACGTTGCGGACAAGCAGAGGACAACGGCGACTGAACGATTCATAGTCTCCATAGCTCAACCTCCAAACTGGAATTTCCGTTTTGCCCTCCTTCACACCAAAGCCTAGTCCTCCAGCCCCGTCGCATCAACTGCAAGTCGCGCTGGCCCCTTCCCAATTCGGAGTTTAGGGACTACAGTGCGCGAATAGCCCAAGTGTTGTGCACGTTCTTTTCAACTGGAGGTTGCCCACATGACAATTCGCCGACGAGACTTCCTGGGTGGCGCACTGGCAGGCGCGTTCGCGCCAACTGTGCTTCGCGAGTTCGCACTTGCTGCTCAACAGATGGATCAAAGCTCCCCGGCCGGAGAAGGTACCCCGCCACCAGACTACTTCGATCAGAAGACAATTGATTTCTGGACGAAGGCCGTCCCCGCGGGGAAAGAAAGAAGCGAATCCAACGTTCCGGACTCAAAGAAGATTCCTGAGTTTCTTATTTACACGGACGATGCTCATGGCTTCCGCGCCATCAGTGAGATTCAGGATTCAGAGCTTATTCCGAGCGGGGATGCAACCGTGAGTCTCTTCGTCAATCAACTTAGGTGTTCGCAGGACGACGTAAAGAAAAGTACGAACCTCAAAGCAGCCACCCTGCGGGTGAATCTGCAGCAGCAGAAGCCTCTGGTCCCGGTGCTCGGTGTGCTTGCCTATCCCCTGATGGCGGCGATATTTTCAAAGAACGCCAAGAGTCTACCGGCCCTCACGTCTCCGGCTGTAAACACAGGCGCCAAGATGCAATACGTTCCCTTGCCAGGCGGATCTGCCAAATGGGAGTGGAACGTATTTGCTCAACATGAGCAATCGATGCTCGGCAAGTTCATCCAATACACTCTCAAGGAGGCCGATCAAATCGTTCCCGTCGTTGCGCCGCTCATGTCGTTTCCCGCCGTCACGAAACCGGCCGTACAAGCTCTCAATGTGCTTTGGAGTTACTGGCAGGCCAAGGCGCCCTCTCAATGGTTATTCAACGACGTGGAAACAGATGTCTATGCAACGCAAGATACGAAAGTTTTCTTCGACCCAAAGTCGTCGATTCCTCTGGTGAAAGGGCAATCGACCTATGTCCTAATTCCCCAGGTTTACCTGCCGGAATTCAAGAAATCGCAAAACGACGTTGTCGTCATGCAGGGGTTCATTGTTCCCAAGGGAACGGATCCGAAGGATGTCCATACTGCCGCGCAGCACGCCCTGTCAGACGTCACGTATGTGACAGTCACCGTCAGCGTAGTGCCGGGAATTGTCTCGGGGCCAGGCGCCACCGCTCCCAAGAGCACAGGCCAGAGTCCCCTGTAGAAGTCACCTGTGGAATCGGAAAGGGCTGGCTGGGCGTGCCTCATGCTCCGCTGGCCGACTGGATGAAAAATCCAATGGGCATGCGCTCTTATCGCTGCTGGATTTTCCTGCCGCTTTGCGTCTCGCTTAGCGCGTTGGCCTTGGTGCCGGCATCTCGTGCTCAGGAGGACCGCTGGAAAGAGTTGCAGGTGCGAGCGGCGACACTTCAAGCCGCGGGCAACTATACTGAGGCCATCAGCACGGCCAAGGAAGCTCTCAATGTGGCTGAGGCGACTTTCGGAGCGGATGATGTTCATACCGCGGTCAGTCTGAACGCTCTGGGGCTTCTGTACGAGAAGCAGGGCAAATACGCCGATGCCGAGCCGCTTTACAAGCGCGCCCTCGCGATCGTCGAGAAGGCGGTGGGGCCGGACCACCCGGGGGTGGCCACAATCCTGAACAACCTCGCAGAGCTTTATGACGACCAAGGCAAATACGCCGATGCCGAGCCGCTTTACAAGCGCGCCCTCGCCATTGATGAGAGGGCGCTGGGGCCGGACAACCCGAACGTGGCCAGGGCTCTGAACAACCTCGCGGCGCTTTATGACGACCAAGGCAAATACGCCGATGCCGAGCCACTTTACAAGCGCGCCCTCGCCATTGATGAGAAGGCGCTCGGCCCGGACGACCCGCTCGTGGCCACGGATCTGAACAACTTCGCGAACCTCTATGACCACCAAGGCAAATACGCCGATGCCGAGCCACTCTACAAGCGCGCCCTGGCCATTCGCGAGAAGGCGCTGGGGCCGGACCACCCCGATGTGGCCACGGATCTGAACAACCTCGCGACGCTTTATTACGACCAAGGCAAATACGCCGATGCCGAGCCACTCTACCAGCGCGCCCTCGCCATTGATGAGAAAGCGCTGGGGCCGGACAACCCGGACGTGGCCAGGGATCTGAACAACCTCGCGAACCTTTATGAACATCAAGGCAAATACGCCGATGCCGAGCCGCTCTTCAAGCGCGCCCTCGCCATTGATGAGAAGGCGCTCGGGCCGGACAACCCGCACGTGGCCACGGATCTGAACAACCTCGCGACGCTTTATTACGACCAAGGCAAATACGCCGATGCCGAGCCGCTCTTCAATCGTGCCCTCGCCATTGATGAGAAGGCGCTGGGGCCGGACCACCCGCTCGTGGCTGGGGATGTGAACAACCTCGCGGAGCTTTATCGCGAGCAGGGCAAATACGCCGATGCCGAGCCACTTTACAAGCGTGCCCTCGCCATTGATGAGAAGGCGCTCGGGCCGGACCACCCGCTCGTGGCCACGACTCTGAACAACCTCGCGGCGATTTATGGTTATCAAGGCAAGTACGCCGATGCCGAACCACTTTACAAGCGCGCCCTGGCCATTCGCGAGAACGCGCTGGGGCCGGACAACCCCGATGTGGCCACAAGCCTGAACAACCTCGCGCTCCTTTATGACCACCAAGGCAAATACGCCGATGCCGAGCCACTCTACCAGCGTGCCCTCGCCATTGATGAGAAGCTGGCGGACAACCTGGAGATGGCCACGACTCTGAACAACCTCGCGCTCCTTTATGACCACCAAGGCAAATACGTCGATGCCGAGCCGCTTTACAAGCGCGCCCTCGCCATTGATGAGAAGCTGGGGCCGGACTACCTGGGCGTGGCCATGACTCTGAACAACCTGGCGGAGCTCTATCGCGAGCAGGGCAAATACGCCGATGCCGAGCCACTCTTCAAGCAAGCCCTCGCCATTTATGAGAAGACGCTGGGGCCGGACCACCCACTCGCGGCCACGGCTCTGAGCAACCTCGCGACGTTTTATTACAGTCAGGGCAAATATGCTGAGGCAGGACCCTTCTTCGACCAAGCGCTGCAGAACCTTTCCAAGCAATTCGAGCATAGCTTCACCTACATGAGCGAGAAAGACCGGCTCCAATTCCTCGGTACCGTGGAGAACACTTTTTCGGGGTATTTCAGTTTCTGCCTCTCCTATGCGAAGCAAGATCCCTCTCTTGCGGGCAAGATGTATGACCTATTGCTGTGGGAGAAAGGAATGGTGGGCGTGAGCGCGGCCGCCATGCGGGCACGGATCGCCGCCAGCGGGGACGCGGACGCAATCAAGATGTTTGACGATCTCGCCGCGAAAAGGAATCAGTCTTCTCGCCTTGCCACCCTGCGTCCGGCCGGCTGGGAGCAGACCAAAAAGACTCTGGATGACGAGGCCAATGATTTGGAAGGAGAATTGGCCCGCCGCGTCAGTGCCGTTTCGGAGCAGGAAAGCCTGGCCAACGTCACCTGGCGCGACGTGCAGAACAACCTGCGGCCGGGCGAAGCGGCCGTGGAACTGGTCCGTTTCGGTTTTTATGATGGAGTCCACTGGACGGGCAAAAGCGACTATGTCGCCGTGGTGGTGACTCCGAGTACGGCAAACGGGCCCATCCTTGTGCCGCTCGGAGAAGCCGCCAACCTGGAGGGTGCGCCTCTTCAAGACTACCAAAGCTTCATCGAGGCCCGGAGTGCGGGATACGAACAAGACGTTACGGCAATTCCGGGACAGGCGCTCTATCGAGCTTTGTGGAAGCCGCTGGAGCCCGCGCTGGAAGGGGCAAAGACCGTCTACATCTCTCCGGACGGCGTTCTCGATCAGGTTTCGCTGGGAATCTTACCCGGGGATGACGGCGAGCCGCTGCTTTCGAAGTACGACTTGCGCGTTGTGTCCAGCACGCGGGATTTGCTGCGGCCGGTGCAGGTCTACACGACGAATACAGCGGTGCTGGCCGGCAACCCGAGCTACGATCTAACCAACGAGCAGTATCAGACAGCGCTGGCGAGCCTGAATGCGCCCGCCCAGGCAAGGCCAGCAGCCACGACACTTGTGGCAAGCCTCTCCCCCGCGGAAAATGTGCACGCATTACGGTCGGAGAATTCGCCCCGAGGGCCGTTGCCTCCACTTCCCGGTACAGCCGTCGAGATTGGCGACATTGCCGGCCTTTTGGAAAAGCAGAAGTGGCAAGTGATGGTGTACGAGGATAACCGCGCCCTGGTGGAAGCAGTTCGAGGTGTCCTCCATCCTCGGGTGCTGTACCTCGCTACGCACGGATTCTTCGAGCCGGACCAAGCCATTCCGCACAAAGATAGATCAGCCGACAGCGAGCCGTCTCCTGGGCTTGAGGATCCGATGCTGCGTTCGGGTTTGTATTTTGCGGGGGCGGACCGCGCGCGGGAAGGGGAGCCGATTCCAGAAGGACAGGGCGATGGCATACTGACGGCCTACGAAGCGTCGATGCTTGATTTGCACGGGACGGAGATGGTGGCGCTGAGCGCGTGCGAGACGGGACTGGGGAAAGTGGAGGCGGGGGAGGGCGTTTTCGGGCTGTTGAGGGGATTTGAGGAAGCGGGCGCGGATTCGGTGGTGATCTCGATGTGGAAAGTACCGGATGCGCAGACGCAGCAACTGATGACAGCCTTCTACGAGAATTGGCAGAGCAAGGGAATGAACAAGCATGAGGCGCTGCGTGAGGCCCAACTCGAACTGCGCAGCAAGATCAAAGACCACTTCGGTCAAGATCTGCCTTACTACTGGGGCGCCTTCGTCTTGGTGGGAAGGTAGGAAGTTTGGAGGCGAGGGGGAGTCGAAGTTCGCGCCGAACCATTGCCATGACCGTCCTCCACTTGCACTTGATCCCAAAACACGCACTCGCGCCTGTGGAGCGATTGGACATCCCCCACAAAGCAACGAACCGACACCACTACCGACACCCGAGCCTTTCAATCTGTCGAGACTGAAACACCGGTATTGCAGCCAGTCATTCGGTAGGATAGGTTTGTCTTTGCCAAGCCCGGGTGGCGGAATGGCAGACGCTGGGGACTTAAAATCCTCTGGGGATTTTACCCCTTGTGGGTTCGACTCCCACCCCGGGCACCAGATTTTCATTTACACGGCTCGCCAGAATCCGTTCGCCGACGGAAATGCGAAGGTTGCCCGTCGAGTTGCGGCAATCGGCATCACGCGGTGCCGGCAGCCGCATCGTCCGGCCCAGGCGCCAACGTGTTCTGAATATCACTACGTTCTATTAACCATAATCATAATTGTGCCAATGAACCGCCCGGCGTTTTCGGTGTAGAACCATCGTCCCAAATCGTACAAACTGTCTTTGCGGCGAGGTCACATCCTTCATGCGCTACCCTCGCGTCTCATTGTGCTCTCACCGCAAAGGATCAACATAGATCTGGGGTTGGCGCCCCGATGGCTGAAAATCCACAGGATTCCTTTCCGCGCACGGCTATTTCTCAGGCTGAGCGGCGCACGCATCCACGGCGAGAACTGAACGCCTCAGTGGAAGTGATCGATTCTGAATCGGGCGCGCAGCTGCAGGGGCAGCTCTCCGACTTGGCGATGGGGGGCTGCTATGTGAAAACGTCCGACCCCTTGCCAATTGGCACGACAACGAAAGTCGCAATTACGAAAGATGCACGCACGATCAAGCCCCAGGCCAGAGTTGTCTCCACGCACGTTGGCAAAGGGATGGGACTTGAATTCGTCAGCTTGCCCGCCGAAGATCTTGAAACGCTCGCGGCCTGGCTCGATGAGGCGCTCGGCAATTTATGGCTTGCGTCCAATCGCCGGACCAGCCAGAGAATTCAGATTGGAATTCCCGTGCGGGTCACCGGAAAGACGGCCACAGGAGAGAAGTTCGAAGAAGAGACCAAGACTCTATCAGTGGGGGTAAATGGGGGCTTGCTCCAGCTCATGACTTCGGTGACCAAGGGACAGCGGCTTGTGATATCGCGTCCTGAAAGCCAGGACTCCCTGGAATGCGCCGTCGTCTATGCGGCACGCACCCACGGGAAACATCTCGAAGTGGGCGTCTCTTTTATCTGGCCCAATCCGAAATTCTGGGGCGTGACTTTCCCGCCTGCCGATTGGTCACCTCAGCACCCTGACGCAAAACGGACAAGGAGCCGGGGCAAACGGGGCACGGCCGAATAGCGCGACTCGCAGCCCCTTCTCCGCCTGCCCGGGGCGGTGAGCTTGTTGGACCACTTCGAAGTTCAGGGCGCCTCCTTCGCGACGATCACGCAATCCGGGTTTTCGCGGCTAATGGTGTGACCGAGTTCGTTGAGCGCCTTCAGCAGCCCCCTTCCCCGATAACAATGCCATGCGTGGCGTTGTTTGTAGACGAATTCGGCGGTAGCCATTACAGCACGGAAATCCCGGTCTGTGGCGAACAGGAGCATAGTGCCTACAGCGGGCACTGAGACCGGGAGTGTGAACCTGCGGCTACGGCCAATCAAAGGAATATACTGCATACATCCTGACGGGTGGAGCGAACAATGAGCATCACGACGCAGTGGCGCAACCCGAGGGGCTGGCTCGGCAGATTGATGCTGCGCGGAATGAACACCACGCATTCCGGACTGACCGACTGGGGTCTGACGCATGTCGCGATCCGCAAGTGCGATGCGATTCTGGACGTGGGCTGCGGTGGGGGGAGGACCGTTCACAAGCTCGCGGGAAGCGCTACCAGCGGTAGGGTTTACGGCATCGATTCCTCCGAGGCGAGTGTCCAGGTATCCCGTGGGGCCAACAAGCAGTTCATAGAGGCGGGCCACGTCGAGATTCGGCACGGTTCCGTGTCTTCTTTGCCATTCTCGGATTCCGAGTTCGATTTCGTCACTGCTGTCAACTCTCACTGCTACTGGCCGGACCTCGTAGCCGACATGAAGGAGGTCCTGCGCGTACTGAAACCCGGCGGCACGCTGATGATCCTCGGAGGAGCCTACAAAGGCGGGAGACACAGCGCCCGAAACGAAAGATTCGCGCAGATCATAGACGTCGCCTGCCAAAGCCCCGATGACCTCAGGGGATTCTTCGCTGCGGCAGGCTATTCAGGTGTTCAGGTGTTCGTGGAGGAGCACAGGGGTTGGATCTGTGGCCTAGGCAGAAAACCCCGTTTGTGAGATCCCCTGTTGAAAGCAGAGGAGTGCGAGCAAAGGGTGCTTAAACGCGACCCGAGATTGTGATTGGTGTCACAATTGCGTTCGCGTTATGCCATTATGATCGAGACGATGCTTCTGGCCCTCAAGCGTGCACGATTCGCCATCCTCTCCGTCGGACTTACATATTTGCTCGCGGTCATCGCGGGGATAGCGATGGTGCGCTCGGGGAACCAATACTCGCTGCGCTTCCGCGACCGCCTCGTGGGCCAGGCCACTCATGGCAATATCATCCAGGCTCTCAACCGGGGCAGCAGAACGAAAGCCGCGATGCTCGACTTTGGCGGCAACCTGCTTTTAGGCGCCGTGCCCCAGACGGTCTCTGGCCTCGCGATCATTCCTCCGTACGGGTTTGCGATGTTTCGCGGCTGGGTGGGAGGGATCGTTAGCGTCGACGGAAATCACCACAGCCGTCTCGCGGACCCGCACGAGCGAACTTACTACCTGGTCGTGCTCGTTCTGCAATTGATCCCCTATTCGCTCACGGGAGGCGCAGGAGTTCACCTGGGACTCGCCTGGTTCCGCGAGTGGCAGCGCTCCGGCTGGGCTCGGCAGTGGCGGTTGCCGGTGCCTCGCAGTGCCCTGGCTGACGCGTTTTGGCTTTATGCTCTCGCCATGCCCTTGTTTCTGGGCGCGTCCTTGTTTGAATTCCTGGCACGCTGACCGGCTGTCGCCGGCGAAATATCACCGCGTATCCAGCGGAGCGTTTTGTCGTGTGTAGATGGCGTGGCTGGTCTCCCAAGTCCCGCGCTCACCCCTAACCGCACTACTGGACGACCTGCTACTGGCCCGTTCCTGCACAGCCCTAATGCCGAGTTCCTCTGACGCTGAGCTCCTTCAAAAGCTTGAAACACGCCTCGCGGTTCCTGCGTCAAATAATGGACATGCCATCCGGTGGTGCGGGGAGTCTCCTCAGTCTGCGGCCCCGGCAGCGCAAGATTGGCACCTTGAGAGGCGTTATGAGAGTGGCGCTGGACCCGAAAACTGGCAGGTGGAAGGTGCGCGCGAGACCGCTGCTCGTGTGTCTCGCTTTGCTGTCACTGGTTTGTTTGGCCGCCGCTGCCCCATTGCCCGCAGCCCAGCAAAACACCCCGGCCCCGCCAGGAAGCGCAGCGCGCGCCGTTGGCACGGTCAAGTCGGTGAGCGGCAGCAGAATCACTCTGACGACCGACGCAGGCGCTGATGTGCAGATAGTGATTCAGGACGCCACTCGCATCGTCAAAATCCCTCCCGGCCAGAAGGACCTGAAGAACGCCACGCCTCTTCAATTGCAGGATATCGAGGCGGGTGACCGTCTGCTGGTCGGCGGAAGACTGGCGGAGGACGGCCAATCGGTATCGGCGATTACCGTCATCGTCAACAAGCGCGCCGAGATCGAACAGTTAAAGCAGCAAGAAGCTGCGGATTGGCAGAAACGCGGCATTGGAGGCTTGGTGAGCTCAGTGGACGCCACCGGGGGCACGATCACGATCACCACCACGGTCGCGGGCACCAAGAAATCCATTACGATTCAAGTGGCGAGAGACACGATCCTCCGGCGCTATGCGCCGGATTCGGTGAAGTTCGAAGACGCCAAGCCCAGCACGCTCGGTCAAATCCAACCCGGCGACCAGGTTCGTGCGCGTGGCGCGATCAGCCAGGACGGCTCGGCTTTCGCCGCCGAGGAAATCGTCTCCGGAGCGTTCCACAATATCTCCGGCACGATCTCTTCGATTGATCCCGCGAAGGGAACTTTGAGTGTCAAAGACTTGGCGACCAAGAAACTTTTTGTGGTCAATGTGACGCCCGATTCACAAGTTCGCCGCCTCCCACCGTTCATCGCGATGAGAATCGCCGCGCGTCTTAAAGGAGCGCCCGCGGGCGCTCCCGCAGGGGGTGGCGCAAGTGGCGGCCCGCCGGCTGGCGCTGCATATTCCGCCTCACCGGGAGGCGGTCCTTCGGCGGGGCCTCGCGCTGGCGGAGGGGGAATGGACCTCCAGCAATTAATTTCCCGAATGCCAGCATCCACGTTGAATGATTTTCAGAAGGGCGACGCCGTGATGATCGTCTCCACAGAAGGCACGGCGGCAGGCGTAACGGCCATTACTCTGCTGGGCGGCGTCGAGCCTATTCTCGAAGCTTCGCCTAACGGAACCGGCGGTCTGCTACTGGCCCCATGGAATTTGAGCGCCCCCAGTGGGGACGCCAGCGGCGGGCAATAATAGCAGGACACATTCGCAGGGATTCTCATTCGTTCTGATTGAAGGAGACAGGATGCAAGCCGGGCCAGTTCGCACCACCCTAGTCGCATGTGCGGCGTTCTTCGCCGCTCTGATGCTCGCGCCGCTGGCGAGCGCGCAGACCGCTACAGGCACGCTCCGCGGTCAGGTGACGGATCCATCGGGCGCAGCCGTGCCGCAAGCGACGGTGGCGATGACTCCGTCCACAGGGGAGACCATCACCATAAAGACAACGGCGACAGGAACTTACGAGATCAAAGGCCTCGCGCCAGGCGTCTATGTTCTTACGGTGAATGCCAGCGGGTTCACTGTTTTCGAGAACGATTCGGTGCAAATTTCCGCAGGCCAGATCCAGAGGGTCGATGCCCGCCTGGTTCTCGCCGCGCAGCAGCAGAAGATCGATGTCTCGGGGGAGGCCGTCCATGTGGATGTCAGTCCGGAGAACAATGCCGGGGCCGTCGTAATTCAGGGCAAGGACCTCGAAGCCCTGTCGGACGATCCGGATGAACTGCAGAACGAACTACAGGCGTTAGCGGGCCCTTCCGCGGGCCCCAACGGCGGCCAGATGTACATTGACGGATTCACGGCCGGGCAATTGCCCCCCAAATCGTCCATCCGCGAGATTCGCATCAATCAGAATCCGTTTTCCTCCGAATGGGACCAGCCGGGTTTCGGCCGAATCGAGATTTTCACCAAGCCGGGCACCGGCACGCCGCACGGCCAATTCTTCGTCATCGGCAACGACTCCGGACTCAACACGCTCGATCCATTCATCATTCCGGGAGTCACACCGACGCCGCCTTATCACACCGTTCAGTTCAGCGGAAACGTCAGCGGTCCGCTCACTAAGAAGATTTCCTATTTCTTCGAGGTTGAGCAGCGGAACATTGACAACACGAGCGTCGTGAATGCGGAAACGCTGGATTCCGAGTTCAACCCGATGCAATACACGGCCTCGGTCGTGAATCCTCTCACCCGGACGACCATCAGCCCTCGCTTCGACTTCCAGCTCGGCGCGAACGACACGCTGACCGCTCGTTACCAATTCACGCGCAGCGTTAATAATGACTCAGGCGCAGGCGGACTTTCTCTGCAGTCGTTGGAATCCAACTCATCGGACATCGAGAACACGATCCAACTTGACGAGACGCATGTCATCAGTTCCCGCGCGCTGACCGAAACACGGATCCAATATCTCCATCTAAGCGACAACCAAACTGCGCAGTCCTTGCTTCCGTCTCTCCAAGTCATCGGTGAATTCAACGGCGGCGGAAACTCGGCCGGCGTGACCACCGACGACGAGGATCGCTACGAGTTGCAAAGCTACACGCAGATTGCTTTCAGCAAACACTCCCTTCGCTTTGGCGGCCGCCTGCGTGATTTCCAGGTCACCAGTGTTTCGACGAGCGGCTTCAATGGCAGCTACACATTCCCTTCCTTGGCCCAACTTCAGGCGATTGAGACGGGCTGCACGAACCCAATTAGCTCTACTGGACTCTGCAATGAAGCATCGTTTGCGTCCGGTGCGGGACCGAACCAGTTCACGATCATCACGGGAAATCCGACCGCCAAGGTGAATCTTGTGGACATTGGCCTCTTTGCAGAGGACGACTGGAAGATTCGCCCCACGGTGACGCTGAGCTACGGCTTACGATTTGAATCGCAGAACCACATTCACGATCACGCCGATTGGGCGCCGCGCGTAATGCTTTCCTGGGGACTCGGCCATTCCAAGGCGGGCCCGACGACCGTTGTGCGAGGCGGATTCGGCATATTCTACGACCGATTTACGGACGACCTCGTGCTGCGTGCGGAACGTCAGAACGGCACGACCGAGCAGGAATATGAGGTCGCCAATCCGTCGTTCTTCTTCCCGAACAGCGCGGCGCCTTCCAGCGATTACACCGGCAGTTTGTCCGCGTCTATTCCGACGATCTACCAAATTGCGCCGAATCTTCGCGCACCATATAGATTGCAGACCGCCATTAGCGTCGAACGCCAGCTCGGCAAGAGCTCCACAGTCACCGCAAGCTATCTCAACACTCGCGGTGTGCACCAGTTACTCAGCGACAACATTTGCGCCCCTTATCCCGGAACCTATGTGCCTGGCGTGCCAGATAGCGGCACGCGCCCCAATGGGTGCGTTCTGGAGGGCAATCCGGAAAACATCTATCAGTACGAGTCGGAGGGAGAATTCGAGCAAAACCAGTTGATCGTAAACACGAATTACCGCCTCGGCGCCAAGCTGACTTTGTTCGGCTTCTACAGCCTGAGCTACGCCAAGAGCGACACAGGCGGTGCCGGGAGTTTCCCTTCGAATCCTTACGACATTCTCGCGGACTACGGCCGCGCGTCCTTCGACACGCGCAATCGCATTTTTCTGGGTGGCACGGTGACTCTGCCGATGGGTTTTCGCTTGAATCCCTTCCTTGTGGCAGCTTCGGGCTCGCCGTTTAACATCACGATCCCTCAGGACCTGATTGGCAGTTCCGTTTTCAACCAGCGGCCAGGACTCGTTTCAAGCACCGCCTGCGCCACTGTGACGCAGACGGGAAACGACTACTGCACCCCACTCGGTACGTTCAACTCCGTGCCTACGGCGGGCCAAGCCCTCGTTCCGGTCAACTTTGGCACGGGCTCCGCACTTTTCACCTTTAACCTCCGTGTTAGCAAGACGTTCGGCTTCGGCGGCGCGCTCGAATCTGCCGTAAACAATGGCCAACAAGGCGGCCCTGGCGGTGGCCCGGGCAGAGGCCCAGGCGGCGGTCCCGGCGGCCCCGGTGGCCCAGGAGGAGGTCCGGGCGGTCCAGGGGGCGGTGGACGCGGTCCGGGTGGCGGCCTAGGCGGCGGTGGTGGCCCGTTCGGCGGCGCGCCGTCGTCGGGTCGGAAATACACGCTCACGCTCAGCGCAAACATTCGCAATCTCTTCAATGTGGCGAACTTCGGGCCGCCCGTCGGAAACATTGGCTCCACGAGAGTGGTGAACGGGTCGCCGATGCCGGATTTCGACCAATCGATCGGAATGGCGGGCGGTGGAGGCTTTGGAGGCGGGGGCGGAGGCGGCCTCTACTCCTTCGGCACAGCGGACCGGAGAATCGATCTGCAACTGACGTTCAGTTTCTGAGTTGCGGATTTGCGGAAAACGTCGCGAAGGATTACGAACCTGCGGGCTCTGCTTTGGGTGGTTCGCTATCTGCTCCCGGGGTGAGGACTGGTGACTCGCCGGTGTCCGGAGAAGGTTCTTCCGCAGGCATCGTCACGGCGGCAGCCGGCTCAGCTTCAGCGGCACTCGTTTCTTCAGGAACGGGCACGTCCTCCACAGGCGCTTCAGCCGCTGGCTCGGGGGCGGCCACTGGTTCGGACGCGACTGCGGCAGGCGGCTCAATCGGCGCGGCCAATCGCGGCGCAAGCGCCTCCACGATCAGTTCAATCACGAGCTTTGCGGCGGAGCCATCCGCATCGAGAGCGGGATTGTACGCGCACACGGTCATCACGGCGAGGTGCGGTTGCCGCGCGAACACCGCGAGCGCCTCGCGCGCATCGGCTAATCGAAGCGCGCTGACCGAAGGATAATTCGTCGCGCGAAACTCCTCGCTCGAGATCACGTCCACGTCGAAATGCAGCACGAATTCGTGCCCCGCGCCGTGCATACGGTCGAGCGCTTGTTGTGCCGCGGCCGCGGCGCCCAGCTTCGCGATATCTTCCGCGCGGTACGCCCGCATAGGCGTGCGTCCCAAAAACTTATCCTCGGCGGGATCCGTCCGGTTCACGCCAAACAGCGCAATCTCCGGCTCGCGCACCAGCGGCGGTTCATTCCAGAAGCGGATCATCTCCGCTGCGCCTCGTCCGATGGCGTGAGAGATCACCATTCCATCCACGCAGCCCGACGGCGTCGAGGCCGGCTCATTCAGATTGGCGTCCGAATCCATGTAGACCAGGCCGACATTGCGGTAGTAGCGCCGCGCGCCGGCAATTGTGGCGAGCACGATCATGCAATCGCCGCCGATCACCAGTGGTAGCGCGCCCGACTTCACCGCAACCTCCACGCGCGGCCGCAAATCGCGCAGTCCGGCCAGCGCGGCAGGAAGATTTCGAGCGCGAGGGTGTTCGTCGTCAGGCTGAAAGAGTTGAGGGGCGGCGTCGCCGAGATCGGTGACCTCGAAACCTGCGGCTTCCAGAGCAGGGATGAGCCCCGCATCGCGCAAGGCCGCAGGCGCGCGCTCATGTCCGGCCGAGAGCGCAGCCGCGCTCGATGGCGCGCCCAGCAAGGCAATCTTCTTCGGCTGACGGACGATCTTGACCGCCAAAGGAGTGCTCCTTCACTTTTGGGAAGCCTGGCTGCCGCGGGCAGGGCTGAGACTGCCCGCCGCGTAGGGGCGCTATGCCTGCTTCGAGGCCGGCGCGATCACGGCCAATTCCGGCGGCAGCGTAAACCGAACGTCCTCGCGAATCAAGTCCCGGTCCCGTTGATCCGTGAAACCGAACGAAGCCAGCCGCTGACTCACCTGCTCGACCAAAACCTCGGGCGCCGAGGCCCCGGCCGTCAATCCCACTCGCGTCACGCCTTCGAGCCATTCCGGGCGAATGCCCGTCGCGTCGTCAATTAGCCGCGCGGACACTCCGGCGCGCTCCGCGACCTCCACCAGCCGGTTTGAGTTCGAGCTGTTTGGCGACCCCACGACCAGAATCAGCTCCACTTCGCGGGCCATCTCTTCCACCGCTTCCTGCCGGTTCTGCGTTGCGTAGCAAATGTCGTCCGACGCCGGCCCTTCTATCTCTGGGAAACGCTGCCTCAGCCGCGCTACGATCTCTTGCGTGTCGTACAAGCTAAGCGTCGTCTGCGTCAGAAACGACAGCCGGGTCGCATCGGCTACTTGCAGCCGGTCCACCGCCTCCACGCTGTCCACCACAACGGTCCGATCCGGCGCCTCGCCGGAAGTACCGACGATTTCCTGGTGGTCTTTGTGCCCGATCAGGATGATGGTCCGCCCCTCGCGCGCGAATTTCAGCGCTTCCAGGTGGACCTTTGTGACCAAGGGGCACGTCGCGTCAATCACCCGCAGCCGGCGATCTTTGGCCTCTTCGCGAACCGTCGGAGGCACCCCGTGCGCGCTGAACACCAGCACCGCTTCTTCCGGCACTTCTTCCACTGCCTCCACAAATATGGCTCCACGTTGCCGGAGCTGCTCAACAACGTAGCGGTTGTGCACGATCTCGTGGTGGACGTAGACCGGCGACCCGTATACCTGCAGGGCCAGTTCAACGATATCCACCGCCCGAACTACCCCGGCGCAAAAGCCTCGGGGGCGCATCCTGAGCAAGATCTTCCCTTTCTCGGGACCAGCCTTTGCCTCAAGCATTTTCACCTGCCGATTCGTAGATGATACACGATTCCCGGTCCCAGCCGCCATGCCAGTTTTGAGCTTTGGCGTTGCGTTCGCGCCCCCTTTGAGTAAAATTGTTGGGTGCCCAGCTCCTTGGCTGTAGGTAAGCCTTAACTGCCATCACCGGAGCGTCTGAATGCAGAAACGAATCCTGATAATACAGCCCTCGCGCTATCTCTCGAAAACGAAGCGCACCGTCGTAAAGCATCGGTCGAGGTCCCTAGTTCCGCTGGTATTGCCCTACCTTGCAGCTCTGACTCCTCAGGAATGGAATGTGACCTCGGTGGACGAGGGCGTGGAGGACATCGACTTTGACTCGCGGCCGGACCTGGTGGCCATTTCACTTTGGACCATCCATTCGTATCGCGGCTACGACGTGGCCAGAGAGTTCCAGCGGCGCGGCATTCCCGTCATCATGGGGGGACCGCACGTGTGGTTCTATCCGGAGGAGGCGGCTGAGCACTGCGATGCCATCGGCATCGGGGAAGCAGAGCCCATTTGGGCCGAAATGCTCGAGGACGCGGCGAACGGAAAACTGAAGAAAATCTACCGGGCTCCGCAAATGCCCAGCCTGGCCGGACTGCCGTTGCCGCGTTACGAGGTGGTGAATCTGAAGAAATACGGCCCATTCAAGACTTTTTCGATGATGTCGTCCCGCGGGTGCCCGATGCAGTGCGAATTCTGCTCCGAGCGGCTTTACCTGGGCGGCGGGTTTCGCGTCCGGCCGATCCCGGAGGTGATCGAGGAGATCAGGCATTGCGGCTCGAAGAACATTTTCTTCGGCGACAGCGATTTCGGAGGCAAGAGAGCCCATACGATGGCACTGATGGAGGCCATGATTCCGCTCAAAGTGCGCTGGTCGGCTTTGTGGACTGCATTCCTGTGCGACGACGAGGAGTTTATGGCCCTGGCCGCAAGGAGCGGGCTGCTGCACCTGAACATGGGCATCGAGAGCATTAACCCGGAAACCCTGAAGGAGATGAACAAACGGTTCAACAAGGTGAACCGCTATAGCCAAATTCTAAGCAACCTCCGCCGCCAGGGGATCAGTTACTCGCTGAACTTCATCTTCGGATGGGACAACGAGACCCCCGAAATCTTCCAATCCACTCTTGAGTTCCTGGAACGCGAAAAGGTCCCTGTGGCGTTCTTCAATATCTTGACTCCTCATAAGGGGACAATGTTTTACGAACGCATGATGCAAGAAGGCCGCATGATCCGCCTTGAGGATATCGGACGGTGGCCTGGGGACGTGTGCCACTTGAAATTGAAGTACTGCTCGCCGGAAGAAATGGAGCGGCGAATTCAAGAGATGTACCAAAAATTCTACAGTTGGAAGTCCATTTTGCGGCGGCTTCCCTTACCGATCACGCCCGCGAACATCGCCTCCTGGGTAATGAACGTCTCTCAAAGGAGGCTCACAAACGCTGCTACGGCTGCCGATTCTACGAGCTTCGACGGAATCTGACCGGTGGCCCTAACGGCCGTCGGGAGACAACAGGGCCGGCTGGGGAGCCCCGCGCAAGAGCACAAACTCCTGAGGCGAACAGCACGCGGAACCAAGCCGCGAAAGGTCCCTCTGCATCCGGGGCTTCGCTCGCAAGTGTCTCAACGTCTCGCGCAAGATACTTGCGGCGACCTCGTCCTTTGGGATGGCCAACCGGTAGTGCATCCATTTCCCGTCGCGCCTCGCGGTCACAATTCCCGCTTTGCGGAGATATGCCAGATGGCGGGAGATCTTTGGCTGGCCCATTCGGAGGATTTCGACGAAATAGCACACGCAAATTTCCCGGTCCGCAACGAGGTTGAGCAGACGCAACCGGGTGGGATCCGCCAGCGCGCGAAACAGTCGGTCCAGCGAAAAACTGTCTCTTCCTTTTGCCATACCCGAAGTATACATCACATCTGCCTTGACATATATGTGGCGCCGCGCTAGCTTTATATATGTGCACATGCGCATATGTCCTCCAGGAGGCGCAATGCAAGACGAAACCATCAAAGACGTCGTCCGGAACAAATACGGCAAAACGGCCCGGCGCGTTTCTGCGAACGATTCAGCCGCTTGCGGCTGCGGCGCTGACGCGGCCCCGTGTTGCGATCCAATTTCGGCCAATCTCTACGCCGCGAGCGAAACCGCCGGCCTCCCGGAGAAGGCAGTCGCGGCGTCCCTGGGCTGCGGCAATCCGGCCGCTCTCGCCCAACTGACGGCGGGAGAGTACGTGCTCGATCTGGGCTCGGGCGGCGGCATTGACGTTCTCCTTTCCGCGAAGAGGGTCGGGCCATCGGGCAAAGCCTACGGCCTGGACATGACGGACGAAATGCTCGCGCTGGCGCGCGAGAATCAACGCAAGGCCGGCGCGCAAAATGTGGAATTCCTCAGAGGAGAGATCGAGAACATCCCTCTGCCGGAAGCTTCGGTTGACGTCGTGATCTCGAATTGCGTGATCAATCTTTCGGCGGACAAAGACCGCGTCTTGCGCGAGGCGTTCCGCGTTCTGCGTCCCGGCGGACGCTTTGCCGTCTCGGACGTGGTCGTGCGCGGCCCCGTGCCCGCCGAAATCCGCAGGAGCGTTGAGCTGTGGGTTGGGTGCGTCGCGGGGGCGATGGAAGAATCCGAGTATCGCGCGAAGCTCGCAGCCGCGGGGTTCGTGGAAATCGAAATCGAGCCGACGCGCATTTACGGTGTCGAAGACGCGCGGCAATTTCTGACGGCCCAAGGCATTGATGTCGATGCCGTCGCACCGGCGGTGGAGGGCAAATTTGCAAGCGCCTTCGTTCGCGCCCGGAAGCCTGTCGCCAGCATTGATGCTGCCGAGAAGTCCTGTTGCACAAAGGACCGCTGTTCTCCCGCGGCAGGGGCGAATCGGTGACGCGGATGGAAGGCCATTACAACGTTCTTTTCCTTTGCACCGGAAATTCGGCGCGATCGATTTTGGCTGAAGCCATCCTCAATTTTAGGGGCCGGCCCAACTTCACGGCCTACAGCGCCGGAAGCCACCCCTCGGGCCTTGTGCGGCCCGAGGCTCTCAAGCAGCTCGACCTCGCGCACTTGCCCACCAGTGGTCTGCGAAGCAAAAGCTGGGATGAGTTCGCAATGCCTGGCGCGCCGAAAATGAAATTTGTCTTTACCGTCTGCGACAACGCTGCCAAGGAAGTCTGCCCGCTCTGGCCCGGCCAGCCGATGACGGCGCATTGGGGCGTTCCCGATCCGGCCGCGGTAACAGGGACTCCTGAACAAATTGAGCGCGCATTCCGCGAGGCCTTCATGATTCTCGACCGCAGAATCGGTTTGTTCCTGTGTCTGCCTCTTTCCAGCCTCGACCAACTCGCAATCAAGACGGAAATCGACCGCATCGGCCTGCAATGACGGGGCCGGAGAGCCTTAGCGGCGCGAACAGGACGGCGGCGCCCTGCCTTCAAAGCCGAGCCAGTGACCCGCCGCACCGTGCCCGTCTATCGTTCCTGGATCGCTACCTGACCCTGTGGATCTTTCTCGCAATGGCGGCCGGTGTTGGGCTGGGCCATTTCCTTCCTCAGACAGCAGATTTCGTGAAGCGCTTCCAGATCAGCACTACCAACATCCCGATCGCGATTGGGCTTATCGTCATGATGTATCCTCCTTTGGCCAAGGTGCGTTACGAAAAGCTCTCGGAAGTTTTCCGCAATCGTCGCGTGCTCCTGCTGTCGCTCCTGCAGAATTGGGTCATTGGACCGGCGCTCATGTTCCTGCTGGCGATCGCATTCCTTCGCGGACAGCCTGCCTATATGCGGGGGCTGATTCTTATCGGACTGGCGCGCTGCATCGCGATGGTCATCGTTTGGAATGAGCTGGCTGCGGGGGATCCCGACTACGCCGCAGGGCTGGTCGCATTGAACAGCATTTTCCAAGTGCTTTTCTACAGCGTATATGCCTGGGCGTTTATCACCGTACTGCCCACGTGGTTCGGCTTCAAAGGGAGCACCGTTCCGGTGGGGATGAAGCAGATCGCACAAAGCGTGTTCGTGTACTTGGGTCTGCCGTTTCTCGCGGGCATTCTGACGCGTCTTACTCTCCTGAATAGGAAGGGAGAAGCGTGGTACCGGACGCATTTCATTCCACGAATCAGCCCGCTAACGCTGGCGGCCCTGCTGTTCACCATCCTCGTCATGTTCAGCCTCAAAGGGAATCTTATCGTGCGTCTGCCTCTTGATGTGCTTCGCATCGCTGTGCCGCTACTGATCTATTTCATTCTCATGTTCCTTGTGAGCTTCTGGATGGGACGAAATTTGGGGGCTGATTATTCAAAGACGGCCGCACTTTCGTTCACGGCGGCAAGCAACAACTTTGAATTGGCCATCGCCGTCGCTGTGGCTGTCTTCGGCCTCAATTCAGGTGAAGCATTTGTCGGCGTCATCGGGCCGCTCGTGGAAGTGCCTGCGCTGATCGGGCTTGTGAACGTTGCTCTGTGGTTCCAGCGGCGATATTTCACTGGTTCTGAGGCGTCTGCCGGAGCGACCATGATTCGCACTTAAGCACCCAGCGATCTGCATGCTTCCGCGCCGCCCCTGAGTGGCACCCCTACCGCTTTCAACCGCGGGGAATCCTTTCTTCCTTCCGCGCCCTCGCCGCCTCTGCCCTGACACGCGATGGAATGCTATGCTGGAGCCGCTCCTGAGATGCTGCTGAAAGACAAAGTCGCAATCGTGACGGGAGGCGGACGCGGGATCGGCCGCGCCATTGCT
>Ga0187769_10000591_pt1 | contig 20022 bp, 19 predicted proteins | sample 0116_SJ02_MP02_1_FD_133140 | JGI IMG/M metagenome (GOLD analysis project Ga0187769, IMG submission 133140) | Tropical peat soil microbial communities from peatlands in Department of Meta, Colombia - 0116_SJ02_MP02_10_MG | ecosystem: Environmental > Terrestrial > Soil > Wetlands > Peat | place... | reverse complement strand
TCGTTGCCGCTGCGGCGCCTATTCTACGGTCCCGCCTGGAGGAGATAGCATCGGCCAGCATGAACATGATAGATTCGGGGTTGTCTATGCCCTTCCGCGCCTTCAGCCCCCTGTAGGTAAGGTAAGCTCCAACGACAACAACGCATATGGCGAGACCCTCGGCCGCGTAGTACTTCTGAACGAGCGAAAGAATCGACTGCTGGTCGTAGATGGCGTAAAGGTTCTGACCGTAGTACCACGCCGCTGAGTCGAGGGCCACCCAGCCGCACCCTAGGGCGAACAGAAGGCCCCCTATGGCCAGATGGGGGGTCGTGACAAACCTACTCTGCACTGGACCAGGACAATCCCGGGGCGCCTTAAATTGATTCTGCGCTTCAGGAGCCCCTCCCGCATGAGGCGCTCCCTTCGGTCGCGCATGACTAAAATACACGTAAGCGTTGGCAAACGTAAAGCGGAGCACGGCCGTTGTCGTTTTCAGACTACTTTGCGCTGACGAAGCCGAAAATTGTGCCCCTGCTGCTCATGGCAGCCCTCGGATCGTCTGTCGTAGCAGCGAAGGCGATCCCTCCTCTCTTTGTGCTCATCGGTGTTATGATTGGTGGTGCCATGGCTTCGGCCGGTGCCCTCGCACTCAACAGCTATCTAGAGATGGGCATGGACGCGAAAATGAAGAGGACAATGGGCAGGCCGCTCCCTTCGGGGAGGATTGTCCCCGCGCGGCACGCTTTGATGCTGGGCCTTTGCCTGGTGGCATTCGGAGTCATCGTTGCGGCGCTGACGCTGAACGTCCTCGGCACCTTCTTCATCGCTCTCGGGGCGTTCATCTATGTCCCCGTATACACGCTCTTCTTGAAGCCCAGGACGAGCTGGAATATCGTCCTCGGCGGATTCGCGGGGAGCTGTGCCGCACTCGCGGGATGGTACGCAGTCACTTGGAGTGGGGCGGCAGTCGGATGGATTCTTGGGGCTCTTGTGTTTGTGTGGACTCCAAGCCACTTCTGGTCCCTGGCTGTAATAACCGAGGAGGACTACTCCGCGGTGGGAATCCCTATGCTCCCGTCGGTGGTGGGGCCAGAAGCTGCCTCGAAGTACATCGTGGTCAACACCCTCCTCCTCATACCGGTGAGTCTCCTTCTTGCCTTCTTCCTGTCCGGCGTGGGTCTCTTCGTTTACTTGGCGGTTGCAGCAATCTTCGGCTTCCTACTCCTCTGGACCAACATCAACCTCCTGAGGCACCCCACGAAGTCGAACGCTTGGACGGCGTTCAAGTTCTCGAGTCCGTACCTCGCGATAGTCTTCCTGGCCGCCATGGTAGCCGCCGTGCTTCACGCCTGACAGAGCCACAAGCAATCCTTTTCTCAGATCTATTACGAAGGCGTGTGGAACTCGACCGTGCTCTTCGTGGTCCACTACTCAGAAGTTGCGCTGAAGGGGAACAACAGACCTGAGTTCGTCAGGGCCCTCAGGAGGGGTTTGAACAGGGCCCTCGGGGGACTGGAGCATACCATAACCTATTCGGAGGGGAGGTTCATCATAGAGGCCGCCGCCGAAGAGCAGCAAGTGGCGGGAAGGCTTTCGAGGGTCTTCGGCGTCACATGGTTCGCTCCGGTGAAGGTCGTGCCTGCGGAGTATCCCAAAATCCTTGATTGCGTGCTGGAATCTTCGATTTCCCAGGACGCTAGAACCTTCAGGATTGCCGCGCGGCGCGTCGACAAAGCGTTCCCTATCCGCTCTCAGGAACTCGGAGCGAAGCTGGGGGCGGAGGTGGTAAGGGCGACCGGAAAGAGAGTTGACCTTTCCCATCCCGACCTCTCGGTTCACGTGGATATCATCAGAGAAAAGGCTCTCGTCTACTCTGCCAAGTCGAAGGGACCCGGGGGCCTCCCACTAGGGACGGCAGGCCGAGTAATGCACCTTTTCTCCGGAGGCATCGACTCCCCTGTGGCAGCCTGGCTGCTAATGAAGAGAGGCACTCGACCCGTTTACCTGCACTTCTACTTGGCCCCAACCCCTCAGGCCGCGGTCGAAAGCAAGATTACCAAGCTTGTGAAGGTCCTTTCGGCCTATGAAGGAAAGAGCACACTGGTGCTTGTCCCTTTCGCCGATTATCAGTTAGCGACGGCGGGCGTCCCAGGGGAGCTCGAACCCTCCCTCTTCAGGAGGTTCATGAGGATGACCGCCGAGTCGCTGTCCCAAAGATTCAACGCGGATGCCATCTCGACGGGGGATTCGCTGTCGCAGGCTGCGTCGCAAACCCTGTGGAACATCGCTTCTTTCGACGAGGGGTCCGCACTTCCAATCCTGCGTCCGCTCCTCACCTACGACAAGGACGAGATAATCGGCATGGCTCGGCGCATAGGCACCTTCGACCTCTCCCTCGAAGAGTACAAAGATTGCTGTGCGATCATCACTCGCCACCCCAGGACAAGGGTGAAGGCGGAGGAGGTCTCGGAGTGGGTGGCGAGATTCGGGCTCCGTGACCTGGTCTGGATGTCTGTCGCAAGAGCCTCACTGGTCACCTACAACCCCGCCGGGGACATTCTGAAGGTCTGCCCCTTCACAGAGGCCCTCCCGGGGCCCGAGGTTCATGCTCGGGGAGCCGCCTGACATGGACATCAAGACCTGGTGTAGCAAGCAAAATTATAAGCAGGCAAAAATCGAGTTCGGAAAGAAACCGAGATGGCTGACACAGTCATGCCGATACAGGGGAGCATGTTCCAGGACGAGGTTGTGAAGTCGAGCCAGCCTGTGGTTGTTGATTTCTACGCAGACTGGTGCGGCCCCTGCAAGATCATCGAGCCGGTCATCCACAAGCTCTCTGAGGAATATCAGGGGAAGGTAAAGTTCGTGAAGGTCGATACTGACGCGAACCAGGAGCTCGCGATGCAATTCGGTATAATGAGCATCCCAACGGTGATGTTTTTCTCCAAGGGGAAGGTGGAAGACATAGTCGTTGGTGCAGTCCCGTCTTCGGTCCTGAAGTCAAAGGTCGACGCCCTGGTCAAGAACGCATAGAATCATAATAGTCCCTTTGGGAGGGGCCCGCGCTGATGCAGGCGAAATATCTCCTGTTGCTGCTGGCAGCAGCCTCGCTGTTCACAACGATCGTGGTTGGCGCCTATGTCACAGTGGCCAATTACGGGGATGCCTGCGGTTCGAGTGTCCCCCAGGACTGGCCCACTTGTCTAGGAGGTCTTTTTCCGCCTCTGCAAATTGCCCCCGTGATGGAGTACGCTCACAGGCTGTTTGCCGCGCTCTCGACCCTGTTTCTCTTGCTTGCAACGTTAGCATTTTGGCGTTCGAAAGACGCGGAAAGGGTGGTGAAGAGAACGGTCTATGTCGCCATGCTGCTTCTCGTTGCTCAGGTGCTCCTCGGAGGAGTCGTCATTGCCCAGGAGGAGGAGTCGCTCCTGGTGGCGGCCCATCAGGGCCTGGCTATACTCACATTCGGGGTAGCGGTGGCCGCATTCGCTAGGGCAAAGAGACCTCCCTGAAGGATTTAACAACACTGGGCAAGGCTACAGACAGCGTTGGACATCGAGACGCGGCTTGCGTACGTGCGTCAGGTGGGCGAAGAGATAATCACCGAGAAAGAGCTTCGCACTCTACTCGAGACCAATGACCACCCCACTGCCTACGACGGCTTCGAGCCGAGCGGGCTGGCGCACCTCCCTTTCGGCGTCCTCCGCCCCATCCTAGTCGATGACATGCTAAAGGCTGGGGTGAGGATGAAGCTCTGGATAGCGGACTGGTTTGCCTGGGTCAATAACAAGATGGGAGGAGACCTGCAGAAGATCAAGGAGGTGGGGCGGTACTTCGTCGAGGTGTGGAAGGCAGCTGGCGTAGACATGAGCAAGGTCGACGTACTCTGGACGAGCGACGCAGCGAAGCAGGAAGAGTATTGGAAGAAGGTCATCACCGTAGCCCAGAACTCCACCCTCGCGAGGGCCCAGCGTGCTCTCACAATCGCAGGGAGGACCACCAAGGAGTCGATCCAGACCGCTCAGCTGTTCTATCCGATGATGCAGGTCGCTGACATATTCTGGCTCGACGTTGACATTTGTCAACTGGGGGTCGACCAGCGCAGGGCCAACATACTGGCCAGAGAGATCGCTGACAAGTTGAAGTGGAAGAAGCCCGTGGCTGTCCACCACCACATGCTCATTGGCCTCCAGGGCAGGAAGGAGCTCGAAGGCTTCGACGAAAACGGGGCAATGGATGCCGAGATTTCCAGCAAGATGAGCAAGAGCAAGCCGGAGACATCCATCTTCGTTCACGACAGCGCCGAGGATATAATGAGAAAGGTGAACTCTGCCTACTGCCCCCCCAAGGTTCTGGAAGGAAATGCGCTGATCGAGTACTCCAGATACATAGTCTTCCGCAAGCAAAAACTCCTCAGAATCGAGCGCCCCGAGAAGTACGGGGGGAATGTCGAGTTCTTCACGCCCGACGAGTTAGAGAAGGCGTACGTAGGTGGGGCTCTTCATCCGGCTGATCTGAAGAGGGGGGTCGGCGAGGCCCTGGACGGGATAGTCTCGCCAATTCGAGAGCACTTTGTGAAGGACCCGCATGCCAGGAAGCTCTACGAAGCGGTCAAGGCGGCCGAGACCACAAGATAGAGGACCCCGGGATCCCCGCTCCCCCGCCGGGACGAACGGGAGAACCCGGTTCATAGTAGACGCGATGCTCGGTTCTCTCGCGAGGAAACTGAGGGCTTTCGGTTTCGACGCCATCTACTACAAGGCTGGCAATGATGCGGGATTGCTAAACGCGGCTCTTCGTGAGGGCCGAATCATCCTGACGGCGGACAGGTCGCTTGCGGCCTGGGCAAAGGCAAAGGGAGTCAGGACGATGGTTCTCATCGGTGATTCCGACGGGGAGCGGCTCGACTCTCTTGCCCAGGGGGCTACCGCCGCCGGGGTTATGCTGGTGAGGGGAGACCCTCTATGCTCTCTCTGCGGAGCGGAGTTGCGTGCTGTCGAGAAAAACGAAATATTGGGAGAAATCCCGAAGTCCGTGAGTCGCAGGCACCGCCTTTTCTTCCGATGCGAGTCCTGCGGGCAAATCTACTGGCGGGGGAGCCACTGGAAGAGATTAATGTCGCTCGCCAGGCGGCTCAATCAGAAGGGGCATGTCATTGTCCTTGGACGAAGGAAGAGCCGCAGTAAAGCTCGCGAGGCAGACGCTCGAGTCGCATGTTAGGGGGACGGTGCGCGGGCCGAGTCCGCCCCCCTCGGGCGTGCTCGCAGAGAAGAGAGGCGTGTTTGTCACCCTCAACCTCCTCGTAGGAGAGGCTAAGCAGCTGAGGGGGTGCATAGGTTATCCCGAGCCGATCAAGCCCCTTTGGCAGGCAGTTCAGGATGTCACGATTTATGCGTCCGAGGATCCCCGCTTCCCTTCCCCAGTCGCGCAGAAGGAACTTGATAGAATAGTTGTCGAGGTCAGTATCCTGACCCTCCCTCAAGAGATCCGCGCGCCCCGAAGGCAGGACCTCACGTCGAAAATAAGGCTAGGCGTTGACGGCCTGATTGTCTCCAACGCGTTCACCTCAGGGCTCTTCCTTCCGCAGGTCGCGACCGAACAAGGGTGGGACCAAGAGACGTTCCTGTCGGAGGCGTGCGGCAAGGCGGGGCTACCGTTCGACTCCTGGCTTAAGGAAGACACAAAGGTCCAGACATTTCAGGCAGAGGTCTTCGCAGAAGTCTCGCCAGGTGGAGAAGTGGTGCAAATCGATACCACGATCGTGTGATCTATACGTCGGTCCTGCCCGGCTGTCCTGTGATTGGGAGTCCGCTGCTATCTCATTCCGTCTAGGACGCCGCTGACGTCAGCACGCCTACCTGCGAACCTCCTTGCGAGCCGTTTGCTCCCCACTTCCCTGCCCCAGTCTTCGGGTCCGTCGAAGCTCTTGACTCCCAGAGCTTCGAACTCTGATGCGAAACTCTCCTCCGACATCAGGTAGAGTGGGGAGAGGACCTTAGGCAGCTGTCTTCCTTTGGCCCCTGGAGTGTACCCTGCAAACACCTTCCCCCTGAACGAGTTTGCATACTTTGACAGCGCAACAGTGACCGATTCCCCCTCAATCACCTCGAGACTTAACCCCCTTGGATCTGCACGATAGGAGAGCTCCGAGTAAAGCTTCGCAACTGCCCGTAGACTTTCTTCCGAGTATTTTGCGTGAAGCAGATGGACTCTGAATCCATGCAGGACAGCTTCCCATGCAACGACCGAGCTATGGATCCCTCCTGACACGAAACATGTGACCCGTTCCTTCTCGGTGGGGGCTCCGCCCGGTCCCTTTCTCACCTCGACCCCCGCAACGCCCTTCTCTCCGTCGAAGGCGGCCCTGAACCTTACTCTGGGAGATTCGTTTGACACCCTCGTTCCCTTGGCCGCGTCGAGCACCGCTGACGTCACAGCACCCGCGATGTCAGAAGCCAGGACTCCGGCCGTCCCTTCGGCTTCTACGAAGAATCGGTCCCCCTTACGCAGGTACCTCCGTGCGAGTTCCCCTGCCACCACGGACAGCCCCCGAAGCGAACGCGTTGTGTACCCAACTGCCACCCATGACACTCCGGGCATGTTCCCGAAGAGGGCAGCAAGACGGAGGGGTTCCGTTCCGACAATTGCCACGGAGTCTCCCACCTTCGAAACATGCGCCTTCACCCCCTCCTCACCTAAAACATAGACGACGGAAGACCGCAGGACGTCCAGGCTCCCGTTGCCTGTCCATCGCAAAATCGTCGTCCTCGAGGAGGACATCTTTGACTCTCGAAGCGACCCCGCCCTGGCTCCTTTAACCATTGAGGCGCATCACACTTTTAGCACGACCGGGTTGAGCCTCTCACCGTGAAAGAAAGTTACGTGGTCTCGACGGCGGCGGAAGTGCTCGCGGGCAAGTCGCCGTCTCAGGTCGAGCTAAGGGGGTGGGTGGCCCGTAAGCACACCGTCGGAGGGCTGCTCTTCGCCCTCCTCAGGGACGGCACCGGCTACGTTCAGGTTTCTGCCCGCAGGGGGGCTTCGGACAAGGCCTACGACGCGGCTAGGGGAGCAACGAAGGAATCCGCCGTCGTGGTCAAAGGGAACGTCCGGGACGACAGGCGGGCCCCTGGAGGCAAGGAGATTGCGGCCGTCGAATTCGAAATCATTTCCCTCGCGGAAAGCTGGCCGATAACTCGCACGGCCGCTCGTTCTCCGGGTTTTCTCTTCGACAAGAGGCACCTTAGCATAAGGGGCCCCAAGGCGATAGCGGCCATGAGGATCAGGGCGGAAGTAATAGGCGCCGCATTCGACTACTTCAGAGAAAACGGCTTCCAGTTGATCAGTGCCCCTACCTTCGTTCAGGCGGCGGTCGAGGGGGGCTCAACCCTCTTTTCCGTAGACTACTTCGGCAAGAAGGCGAGCCTCAGTCAGAGCGCCCAGTTCTACGAGGAGGCGGCGCTGCCTGCACTTCAGAAGGTGTGGATCTTCCAACCCGCTTTCAGGGCTGAAAAGTCAAAGACGGCCAAGCATCTGACGGAATTCTGGATGATAGAGGCGGAGCAGGCATTTACCAAGCAGCCGGAGAACATGCAGGTCCAGGAGGGGCTCCTGTCCAAGATGGTGGAGCGTGTCCTGGAGAGGAGACAGGCAGAGATGAAGATCCTCGGAAGAACGCTGAAACAGCCCGAGCTCCCGTTCATGAGGATGAGCTACGACGAGGCGAGGTCGATAGCCGAGAGGAAGGGATTCGGGTTCGAATGGGGGGAGGACCTCCCAACGGAGGCTGAAAGGGCCATCAGCCTTACCCAGGACTCACCATTCTTCATCACAGACTATCCTCTCAGCGCCCGGTCGTTCTACCACATGACTTACCCTGACAGGCCCAAGGTCACCATGTCGGCCGACCTCATCGCCCCTGAGGGGGTCGGGGAACTGGCGACCGGAGGGCAGAGGATCCACGACTACAACGAGCTGATGTCGAGAATCGCGAGCCAAGACCTCCCTACGGAGTCGTTCTCGTGGTATCTCGACCTAAGGAAGTACGGGATGCCCCCTCACACGGGCTTCGGAATAGGGGTGGAGAGGTGTACCCGCTGGATAGCAGGGCTCAAACACATCCGCTCAGCCAGCCTCTTCCCCAGGACAGTTTCGCGTATCTCCCCCTAGAGCACACTTATCTAGTAGAAAAGGGTCGCGCGAATTATTGACCGAGACCAATGCAGCTGAGCTCGAGCTCGACACGCTCCCGGGCGTTGGCCCGGCTACGAAGACGAAGTTGAAAGATGCGGGCATAGAGACAATCCTTGATCTCGCGACTGCAGCTCCCATGGACATAGCCGAAGCAGTGGACATTGATGTTTCGAAGGCTGTTGATCTGAACAATAAGGCGCGGAAGAAGCTTGTCGAACTGAATCGTCTCGAGCCTGATTTCATGAACGCCGCAGACTTACTTGCAAAGCGCAAGGCCATAGACAGGATTTCGACGGGCTCGAAGAACCTGGATGACCTCCTGGGCGGGGGGATCGAAACTTGGGCAATGACGGAATTCTTCGGTGAATTCGGTTCGGGTAAGAGCCAAATCTGCCATACGCTCTGCGTCATGGTTCAACAGCCGAAGGGAGAGGGGGGGTTAGGCGCAGGGGCAATCTATATCGATACCGAGGGAACCTTCCGGCCCGAAAGGATTGCAGAAATCGCCGAGGCGAGAGAATTGGACTCGGATAAAATCCTCTCACGCATAACCGTGGCAAGGGCCTACAACAGCGCCCACCAGGAGCTCATCGTGAAGGACTTGGGGAGGGTAATTGAGCCAAACAAAGTTAAGCTCGTGATTCTCGACAGCGCCGTCGCCCACTACAGGGCCGAGTTCCTGGGAAGAGGGACTCTCGCCGAGCGACAGCAGAGACTCAACAAGTTCATGCACCAGCTGCTCCGGACAGCAGAAATCTACAACATCGCTGTGGTCGTGACCAACCAGGTGCAGGCCGCCCCCGACTCGTTCTTTGGCGACCCCACAAGGCCAACGGGGGGCCACGTCGTCGCCCACACGAGTACCTATAGGGTGTACCTCCGGAAGGCCGCGAAGAATCGCATCGCGAGGATGGTAGACAGCCCCTACCATCCGGAGAGGGACACTGTCTTCGTCCTCAATGAAAGAGGTATAGACGACCCGCCGGAAGAATCGACCAGAAAGAAGTGAGTGAACCCACCATCTGTTCCGGACCTGTCTCATCACGCGTGTTTGTCGGCCGGCTCTCACCCTTCTGCTCTAAGGTCCTCAACATTGGATGGAGCATAGTCACGGTTTTATAGTGAGAACCGAGCGCCCTCCCGCGTCTCGCTTGGAACGTTCTCGGGTGCTAGCTGTCGCCGTGGTTGCCCTAATGGTGCTCTCTGCGGTCCCGGCGCAGGCGCAGCTGGCATCGACGAACTCGGCCTATTCGGAGAGGCTGACAGTCTTCACGTCCGGCTCGATTGCTTTATGGGAAATGACGTTCACGGGGATCAACGGATCAGGCCACCTATCGGCGCTCGAGTCAACTCCCGGACTCAGCTGGTACAACATCAGCGCCATCAGCACCACCAGCTGGACTTCGGATATGCAGATATTCGGGCCGAGGGGCTACAACCTGCTTCCCGTTCCCTTCGTGCCATCTCAGGGGCTGTTCCTTACTGTTGGCTCGGACTCGTTCAGCGATGCTTCCGCCGCGGCTAGCGCTCTGGACTCCTACCTTCTGACTTCGTTCGCATCCTTCTCCAACGGGACTGGTACTTACTCCTTCTACAGTCCAATATCATTTAGCGACCTAATTCCGACGACTCTGTTCAGGTTCCTCCCCACGTCGGAAGGGGGGTTCGCCAAAGCCGTGAGCAGCAGCTTCTTCATGAGTTCCGACTCTCCTTTCATAGTCCTCGAGGGGCAGAAGGGGTCGTCCGGCTTCAACCACGAGCTAGTGTTAGGCTCCATTACGACTTCCGCCCTTAACACTCAAGCCCAACCGAGCCTTCTTGGCTACTTCTCCAGCACAATCACCTCCATTGTGGCTTCGAACCGAAGCTCCTCTTCGGTTATTCAGCTGAGGTTCCTCGACGGGATAGTGCAATCCAAGGACAAGGGGGCCGTCGTGGCGAGCAACACTTCCCCCTTCTCGGGATCTTACACGCTTGCCTTGGGTGCAGGAGAGGCGGTCTCAACTATAAACGCCACCGTCGTCGAGCAACCGGTCGAGCTCCTCGCCTCCAGAGCAGTCGACGTGGGAGTCCTGCGGACCAGTGACAACCTGACAGTCACGCTTAGCCTTAGGAATCTTTCCCCGTCAGGGACAATTAGCAGTGTCGCCTTTTCCGACAATTGGTGGAACAAAACAGGGGACTTCAAGTTCCTTGGCGGGAACTACACCGCCCCCACTTCTGCCATCTCGCCGGGGGGAATCGTCACTCCCGTCTATCGCCTACAGTACACGGGCACGGGCACGGGGAGCCAGCTGATCCCCGCCTCCGTGGTCCATTACGTGTATCTTGTGGGCGGGGAATCGTTCAATGGGACCGCGATCCTCAACCCCATCATGCTCTCCCTGGGGACAGACGCCCCCGTGGTCTACACAACCGTTACGCCAGTCGGCACCTTCGGCCCCTCGGTGGGTAGCATCCAGAAGTTCAACGTCACGGCCACCAACGTCGGCACACTTCCTGCTTTGTCTGTCGTAGTGGCAGGCCGGTCTGTGGCCGGGCTGGCACCCAGGTCCGGGGGGTCCCCAGGCGGATCGGCGACTGTATCGGTCACCCAGTCGGCGAAAGGCCTGCTCGGTGTGAACTCCACTCTCTCCTACTCGACGACCTACCAGAACCCCGGCGGCGTCACTCTGAACTCTACAAGCAATGTCGTCTCGGACACATTCTCTCATTCTTCGATGGTCATTGGGTTCCCCCAGGTGAGCATCGGTGTCCAGCTTTCGTCGCTCTCTGATTCTGAGACCAACGTGACCCTCATCTTCACCGCGACCAACGTCGGCTCCGCGAACGTCACCTCCTTCCACGCCGGCGGAGCGCTGCCTGCCGGACTCGGGTGCGGGATGACGAACGGGACCGGAATCTATTGCTCCGGAGGGGAGCTGTCGCTCAGCTACCCTGTCCTGAACAAATCAGCAACCGAGACGACCACCATGAAGTACAACCTGACATCGCTTGCAAACTTCATACTTGCCCCATTGACGTTCCAGGGGCAAAGTTCGGGCTTCAACGAAACGGGTGAGTCGAACTTGGCGGCGATCCCCGCCGGGATAGAGATAACGAAACAGTTCTCCCCAGCGCAGCTCTTCGGCGGTATGTCATCAACCGTCAACGTGTTCGCGGGCAACGCAGGCCCGGGGCAGCTGTACAACGTGACAATCGGTTCAACCGTCGACCCGTTCGATACTCTTTCCAGCACGGAGACGCTGACGAAGGGCCTATCGACATTGGCAACTGGTGGAAACAACACCCTCTCCTACGGGGTGAACGCAACCCAGACATTCGGGAACCTGACCGGAACGCCAGCGACGACTAAGTTTTACTTCGGAGGGACCCTGTTCACAATAAGCGGAGCGAACCCGAAGGTCGAGATATATCAGCCGCTGGCGGTCACCATAACCACCACTCCCGCAACGCCCGAAGAGGGGAAGAACTTCACGATTGCCATCGAAATCACGAACCCCTCTGGCGTGGAAGTCTCCAACGTCCAGTTCTTCCTCCCCGTCCCATCAGGGGTTGGGCTCTCCAACCTCAGGGGTGCAACCTTTTCGTCCGGCTCCCTCACAATAAGCATGGGCACCCTGGCCGCTCACGGCACGGCAACGGCGACCGTCTCGGCTGTGGCGAGCTCAGGAATAACCATCCCGTTTGACAAGGCGAAGCTGACCTTCAGCTACTCCGGGACTTCAATCTCCGGAATTGTTCCCACGGGATCCGGCATTGCCATTGGGGAGGACGTTACGACCCGGTATCTCATCCCCATGGCCTTCGTCTTCTTGGTCATGCTCTTCACCGTCTTCTATGTGAGGCGGAAGGCAACCCCTACCGTTCCCGCTTCCCCGAAGTAAATTCCTCGAACGCCACCTTGGCCATCGGGTATGGCATCTGCACAGGCGGGTGCTTGAAGCAGAACGCGGAAAGACTCTCGAGTTGGCCTGAAGTCCCCCGGTCCAGCGCCAGCTTCGCCCCTCTTATGGCATCTACCATGACTCCCCCGCTGTCATAGGCGTCCACTACGTGAAGCTTCACATCCATCTTCACCGTCGTGCCCCCGAAGTAACGTCCCTTCAGCCAAATGTAGCACACCTTGTCGTTATCGAGGAAGGGGACATAATCGCTTGGTCCTATCCTCGTTGGGACCTCGTACGGAGACATGGCTCTTACTGCACTTGTCTTGCTTTCCCTCTTGTCCTTCAACCTGCTCTCCTCAAGCATGTTGAGGAAGTCCGTGTCCCCGCCGATGTTGAGCTGGTATGTCTCGTCGACCTTTACTCCTCTGTCAATCGCCATCTTCACCAAGGTCTTGTGGAGCACAGTGGCCCCCACCTGGCTCATCACGTCGTCCCCCGCGACCGGGAGACCCGCCCTGGAGAAACGGTCTGCCCATTCCTTGTCCGACGCTATGAAGACAGGGATTGCGTTCACAAATGCGATCTCCGCATCGAGTGCTGCCTCGGCATAGGAGTGTGATGCAGCGGTGCTCCCCACAGGGAGGTAGTTGATCAGAACTTCAGCGCCGCTGTCCTTCAGCTCAGCTGCCACGTCCACCTCTGGCTGGTTCGAGACCTGGACGACCCCCTTCAGATACTTGCCTATTCCGTCTAGGAGAGGTCCCCTCTTCACCTTGACCCCAGCCGTTGGGACCTCAACAATCTTCAGCGTGTTGTTTGGCGCCTGATAAATGGCCTGAGAGAGGTCCTTCCCGACCTTTCGCGAGTTCACGTCGAAGGCGGCGACGAACTCGATGTCCTTTGGGGTGTACCCTCCTACGTCCCAATAGGTGAGGCCTTCGTTCGGGCCCTTTCTTGAGTAGTATTGGATCCCCTGGATAAGGGCTGAGGCGCAGTTCCCTACTCCGGCGATGGCTACCTTGATTTTTGCCAACCTTGAATCCCTCGGCCGATGGGTATATCAGCCCCTATTTTACCGTTGTAAAATACAACCGTTTTCTCAACCTATAGAGCTAGAATTCTCTGACGACGAGTCCAACAGGGTCTTCAGGTAGGACCTTGCTTCATCTAGCTCCGTCCTGCCCAGCTCGGTTATCCTATAGTACTTCCGTCTGCTCCTTACTTCCGCTTTCACCAGTCTGGACTTCTCAAGGTCGTACAGGACGCGATATGCGGTGACGTTCCCGCTCCAGAATCCGAACTTCTCGTTCACCAGGCGTCTGAGCTCGAAACCGTATCTCTCCTGTGTGGACAACAGTATGAGTATGAAGAACCACAGATTCTCCTTCTGGACCTTGGTTTTCAGCCTGCTGACAAAGTGCACCTAGACCTGCACCATTCTCTCTTCGTCCAAGAAACAAGTCGAAGGGAACCAACGGGAGTTTTAACGGTTTGGAGGTACGCGCGCGAACGCTAATAATCACTACCTACGACATACTGGTTATGGAAGAGCGGTCCGCTGGGTCCGTCGTGTACAGGAACAGTGATGGCGGGCGAATCTACCTGCTTCTCCAGAACGCAGGGAGATGGGATTTCCCGAAGGGAGGGGTGGAGAAAGGTGAGACTGAGGTGCAGACGGTGATGAGGGAGGTCGAGGAGGAGACGGGGCTGACCGACCTAAAGATCGTACCCGGGTTCAGGAAGGTGATAGAGTACTTCTACAGGAGGAGCGGGAAGAACATCCACAAGCAGGTGACCTACCTCCTCGGAGAAACAAAGGAGGAGAGGGTGAAGATCTCCTTCGAGCATCAAGGGTTCGGCTGGTTCCCCTACGGGGAAGCTCTTGACCGCGCGTCCTACGACAACTCGAAGGTCACGCTGAAGGAAGCCGAACAGTTCCTGCAAGGATCCGGCTAGAAGTCCACCAGCGGGTGAGGCTCCGTCAGCTTGACGACCTTGATGTAGTGGAACCCAGGCTCGTCGGTCCTCTTGACGTACGTCGTCTCGGTTATCTTGTCGTACGAATACCTCAGGAACCCTGAAGGTTCCTCCTTGACCCGGGTGTAGAAGAATATCGACGCTTCCTCGTAATCGTCGATTCTCGCGAAGGTGCCAACCACCCATCCGCCGCCATCCTTGAACGCGAAGAGGGGGAGGGGCGGTTCCTCGAAGAGAGTCTTGTATGCGCCAACCTTCACCAAGCTCGGGATGTTCTCCACTTCTATCGCCATGAACTTGTCATGGAACGCGGTCTTCTCGTCCAGAACCGAAGGCATCTTCTGAATCCTGATCACCGGAGCGTAGAGGTAGGAGGGGTTGCTGGCAGAGCTCACGAGCTGGACTTCCTCGCCGTCTCCCGTTGTCCGGTAGGCTAGGAACTCGTCTACCTGACCGTTGTCGAAATAGTAAAAGATGGGTATCCCCATGAAGAGATCGGCTTGGGCGGCGATTCTGGTCGCCTTGCCATGTTTGAAGGCGAACAGGGGGAACGGAGCCCGCTCAAGCGCGCAAGAGAGCCTTCCAAGTTCGAGAATCGAGTCAACGGCAACGTAGCAAGCGCCTCCAATCTTCTGTTCGTCTCTCTTTGGCAACCGTCGGCGGCGGAAGCTATGCTGGTTATAAGTTTGCGAAGCGGGACAGAACGTCTTTGGCTAAATCATATGACCGGGGTAAGCCCGGGGTGAGCGCCTGGAGGGAGGAGACTTCTTCTGATCTTGCCGACGCTGCGAAGAGGATAGAATCAGTCCTCCGATCACTCAGTGGAGAGCCGTCAGACAACCAGGTCCTCTCTGTCTGGTCCGCCTACGCTGAGGTCGAGAAGAGCGTCGCTTTCATCAAGTTCGACTTGGACGAGGAGAACCCCGGGAGATTCATCAGGCTGGGGAACTACGTCGTGCCGGATGAAAGGCAAGCTCTGCAATTCGCGCTCAAGAACCTGACGAAGGGCACCGACGCCTTCCACCTGGGGGATTTTCGCGAGTCGCTCAGGGACCTGCGCGAGGCAAGAAACTACCTGAGGGCATTGCTTAGAGAGAAGCGACTCAAGCGGGCAAGAAGGGCCCGTTCGGGCTAGCTCTCTTCCTCAGCTTTCTTCTTCTTTGGCCGTGGCTTCTTCGTAGCCGCCTTCTTCGGCTTTTCTTTCGTCGTCTCTTCCTTGGCTGGCTCTTGTTCAGGAGCTTCAGGCTCTTCCGGCTTCGCCTCTTCCGCCGGGGCTTCCTCATGCTTTTCCGGCGCCTTCTTCTCTTCCTCCTCTTCCTTTTCGCCCAGTTCTATCTCCTGAATCGTGAGCTCCTTCCCCGTGACGAATACCCTGTACTTCTTCCTGACCCCGTTCATGTAGAGGAACCGCTTAATGTACGTCTTGACGTGCCGGGGCCTCACGCCCTCTTTCATCTCTTCGTCCTCTATCTCGATCTCTCCGCCGGAGAGCGACGGCTTCGTCCCAACCCTGGGTTCGAGGAACGCGACCAGGTCGTCTCCCTTGTCTTTCAGGGTGCCTAGGGCTACCTTCAACTCGGTCTCCCCGTCCTTCTGTAGCGATATATCTGTTCTCCTATTTGCCGTATCTCCGTCTGCGTTTCTGGTAGGTCCGAATAGCCCTGAGCAGGTCGATGTACCTGAAGGCTGGCCAGAACACGTCCACGAAGACAAGCTCCGAGTAGGCCCCCTGCCAGAGGAGGAATCCGCTCATCCTCTCCTCTCCGGAGGTGCGGATGATGAGGTCTGGCTCCTGGTTCGGGAGGTAGGACGTGTAGAGCCTGTTTGAAACTGTCTCTTCGGTAATCGCGGCAGGGTTGAGTCTGCCGCTCTTTACGTCCTGGGCGATGGACTTGACGACGTCTGTTATCTCCGCCCTTCCTCCGTACGCTACCGCGATGTTGAGGTAGCTGTCGGTGAACTTTGCTGTTTTCCCCTCTATGGCCTTCAGCAGGTTGATGATCGAATCCGGGAGGAGGTCCATGCGACCTATGGCCCTGACGTTGACCTTGTAACGCATGATTCTCTCGTCGCTGAGGAGCCTCCTGAGCCTCGCCTCGATGAGCACGAAGAGCTCCTTCAGCTCGTCCGACGGCCTTTCCAAATTCTCCGTTGATAGCACGTAAAGGGTAACTGTAGTGATCCCGAGGTCGTGGCACCAGTCCAGAAGCTCCTCTGCTCTGTTGGCCCCCTCCTCGTGTCCGAGCCCCCTGAACACGCCTTGGGTCTGAGCCCATCGCCTGTTTCCGTCCAAGATTATCCCTATGTGACCTGGGATTCCGTCTTCTTTCACCTGTGCCTTTAGTCTCCCTTCGTAGAGCCTGTAGGCACCAAGATATTTCAGCGCGGACTCTAGCATTGCTACTCGGTTTCTGATGAGGGCCGCCTGACCCTCGGATAAATGGTGATGGTCAGGACGAAGACAGCTACCAGCCCGAGGAGGATGTACGAGATAAGAAGGAACGTGGCCTCCTCTGTCCCGTTCACCAAGAAGCCAGAGAAGGTGCGCACAGGGAAGTAAAGCATGGCAAGCATCACAAGGACATAGCTGTCCCTGCGCCACCTGATGCTATCCCTGGCAATGTGGGATAATAGAGCGCCAGTGGCATAGATGGTTATCCCTGCCCACACCAGATTTAGGCTCCCCTCGAGCAGTCGCCCTATCAGTAGGCCACCGTAGACGAGGAACTGGGAGGGGTTCGCTACCACAATGCTCCAGTGCGGGTCGGCTGTCATGGCCACGTAGCCTGCGTCGATCCCCGCTATCACAACAATGACAGCGCCTATCATGGAGAAGAGCCTCAAGTACCCCGTAGGTCCCCTTTGGAGGAGCCCCGCCACGGTCCTGTCGACGTCGAACCCTCTGACCAGAGCGGCACCCCCGATGATGAGCACCGTCGCAAGCGCCGCCTCGGCCCCGTGCCCTGCGACGGCGAGTATCCCACCGAGGATGAGAATCAGGCCGGGCACTCCAAGGGCGTACCTCGAGTAGTGGGGGTCGAAGATGAGCATCCTAAGATACCTCCCCAAAACCTGGTAGGTCTCTTCGACAGTCTGACTGTGCTTGACGGCAACCCTTTCCACCGACACAATTGGTTTGAGGCTCTGGATGATCGGGATTACCTGCTCATCCTCACCTCCGTCGGAGACGAGAACCACTCCTGCGTAGTTTGCGCCTGCGAGCACGCTTGCTACTTGCTTGCCTATGCGCCTGTCGGCCTCGAACCCCCTGTTCGCCTCCCCGCACACCACTGCCACTTCGCAGAGCGTTTTCCCCCGTGTCAGCTCGTCGTACTTCTTCACTGCGGCAAAGATTGCGTTGGAGTCTGCCTCTTCGGGATCGGCGAGCGCAAGCTTGGTCGCCGCGGCGAGAGCATGTTCCCTCCCTATCACGGGGGAGTCGACCTTTGCCTTTGCCCCCAGGTCGTTGTCCCTGTCCACACAGAGGACGAGATACTTCTCTGCTCCCTGCTCCATCTCGCTTCGATGCGGAAACCTTTCCCGTTTATACTTACGCCCCCTCTCGAAGGCGCTCGAGTTAGGGGATACCCTTAAGGGAAGTCTGATGCCTTCCAATGGCGCTTGCAGCAGCTGGTGGACCGCCCCTGGCTGAACATCAAGCTGGATGGCAGGTACTCCATCCCCCCTCCTGACAAGAAGCCCCTCTACTCGCTCCTGACAGAATCGGCGAAGCTCCATCCGGGGAAGACTTGCATTCATTACGAGGGGAGGAATCTCACCTACTCCGAGGTCGACGACATTTCCTCCCGTTTCGCTTCCGCTCTGGCAGGTCTCGGGGTGAAGAAGGGGGACAGGGTCGCGGTATTCATGCCGAACATTCCCCAGTTGGTGATCTCCTTCTTTGGCATATTGAAGGCAGGGGGTGTGGCAGTCATGTGCAACCCCATCTACAAGGAGAGGGAGCTGGAGCACCAGCTCACGGACTCCGGTGCCAAGATTGTCGTCGCTAGCAGAACGGTTGCAAAGGGCATGGATCTTTTCCAGAGCCTAGAAGGATGCAGGGGGAGGCTCTCCCTCGGGCACGTCATCACGACTAGCCTCACCGACTACCTTCCGCCGCTGAAGAAGCGCCTGGCCGGGATGGCTGGGATAAAGGACGTCCCCAGGGAGAACACCCTCGACTTCGTTAATCTTATCGAGGCGAACCCTCCAATTGCGAACCCCGTGGCCGTCGACGCCACAAGTGACATTGCAGTCCTCCAGTACACAGGCGGGACAACGGGTGTGGCCAAGGGGGCCATGCTGACTCACTATAATCTCCTGTCCAACGCCATCTACGGGGCCAGACTATTCCCTCTCAGCGAGAAGGACGTCTCTCTGTGCGTCCTTCCGCTCTTCCACATCTACGGGCTGACGGTCACCATGAACATGCCCATATCTGTGGGGGGGACACTCGTCCTCCTCCCCAGCTTCCACGTCGATGAGGTCGCGAAGGCCATAGAGAAAATGAAGGTGACGACCTTCTCCGGTGCCCCTGCGATGTACATCGCCATCAACAGTAAGCCAAACGCCAGGGATTTCCACCTGCGTTCAGTCAGGGCATGCATGTCCGGTGGTTCTGCCCTCCCCCCCGCCGTAAGGAAGAAGTTCATGGAGCTGACCGGGGGGAACCTGGTAGAAGGCTACGGCCTTTCGGAGACAAGCCCGGTAACGCACGTCAACCCGCTGGTAGGCGGCATGGTAAAGGACGGATCGATAGGCCCCCCATTCTGCGAGACGGATGCGAAGATCGTCGACACGGAGAACAGGTACAGAACTCTGGGCTTGGGGGAAATCGGGGAACTGGCAGTGAAGGGCCCCCAGGTCATGAAGGGCTACTGGAACCAGGAGGCCGAGACGCAAGCGGTTCTAGAAGACGGGTGGTTCTTGACCGGGGACATAGCAAAGATGGACGAGGACGGCTACTTCTACATAGTCGACAGGAAGAAGGACATGGTCAACGTAGGTGGATTCAAGGTCTATCCCAGGGAGGTCGAGGATGTGCTATTCGAACACCCTGGCATCAAGGAGGCAGGGGTCATCGGAATACCTGACGAGTTCAGCGGGGAAGTGGTGAAGGCGTTCGTCGTACTGAAAGACCCCTCAAAGAGCCTTACCGAACAGGAAGTCATTGACTTCTGCCAGAGTCGCCTGGCGAAATACAAAGTGCCGAAGAAGGTCGAGTTTGTGGACGAGTTGCCGAAGACGCTGATAGGGAAGGTACTCCGCAGGAAGCTCCGTGAGCTCACACCTCAACGATCATAGCCACAGCGTTCCCCCCGCCTAGGCAGAGGGTGGCGAAACCGGTCTTCTTGCCCGTCCTACTGAGAGCGTAGATGAGCGTCGTCAGGACACGCGCGCCGCTGCAGCCTATGGGGTGGCCGAGAGCGACCGCACCTCCGCTCACGTTGAACCTCGACTCGTCCACGCCTAGGGCCTTCCTGACCGCGATGGACGCTGTGGAGTAGGCCTCGTTGTGCTCGAAGAGGTCCACGTCCTCCACCGCCATCTTGGTCCTCTTCAGAAGCGCCTTTGTCGTTGGGATGGGCGCCTCCATGACGCGTGCCGGCTCTAGGCCTCCCGTTCCATAGGCCAGTATCCTTGCGACGGGTTTGACACCGAGCCTTTCCGCCACATCTTCAGAGGTGACGACGACGGCAGAGGCACCGTCGCTCAGCTGCGAAGAGTTCCCGGCGGTCAGTACACCGTCGGGCTTGAACGCCGGTTTCAGCTTCCCTAGTTTCTCGATGGTCGTATCCGCTCGAATGCATTCGTCGTCCGAGAACTCGGTAACATCTCCTCCTTCGTGTTCTATTTTCACGCTCACTTTTTCGGCGTCGAAGAATCCCGCCTTGGACGCCTTTGATGCCTTCATGTGGCTTTCGTAGGCGAACTCGTCTGCTTCCCTACGAGTGATGCGGAACTTTCGCGCGATGTATTCCCC
>Ga0187769_10000589_pt1 | contig 20027 bp, 22 predicted proteins | sample 0116_SJ02_MP02_1_FD_133140 | JGI IMG/M metagenome (GOLD analysis project Ga0187769, IMG submission 133140) | Tropical peat soil microbial communities from peatlands in Department of Meta, Colombia - 0116_SJ02_MP02_10_MG | ecosystem: Environmental > Terrestrial > Soil > Wetlands > Peat | place... | reverse complement strand
TGGCGTCGCATCGTCCGAATATCACGATGAGCAAGTTCGAGAAGGAATGGAAGGCCCAGGAGAAGGAGAGCTTCGGGAAGCAGGTCCGCGAAACCGTCCGCGGTCCCAAGCCGATGCGTCCGCAGATTCAGAAGGCGACCCAGCAGCTCGCTGGTGAGATCAACCGTCTGGACCAGGCGATGAATCGGCTGAAGCAGCGCGAGTCCTCTATCTTCAAGAAGACTGTGGCCGCCGTCCAGGCTCACGACCAGGAGTCGGGCAAGGCGTACTCCAACGAGCTCAACGAGGTCCGCAAGATGGAGAAGATTGTCACGCAGTCCAAGATTGCCCTAGAGCAGATCACCACGAGGCTGCAGACCGTCACCGACATCGGCGACTTCGCTGCTACAATCGCCCCGGCCATCGGGGTGATCAGGAACGTACGCGCGACACTTGGCGAAGCGATGCCTGACGCGCAGGGCGCACTGGGAGAGATCGGAGCGCAGCTCACCTCGATCATGGCTGACGTGGGTCAGATAACTGGCACCTCGTTCTACCAGGCCGAGAACAGTGAGGAAGCGGACAAGATACTCGCGGAGGCGTCGGCCATAGCCGAGAAGAGGATGAGCGAATCGCTCCCCGACGTCCCCAACACGACTGGGCAGTCCATCTTCACAAGCGAATAGAACCTAGCGGGCCCTTCGGCGGAGAGCCGGAAGGCCCTCCCAATTTCTGAGGGTGGGCTTCCCTGTCCCCTACGCAGGCGAAGACGTGTTCCAGAGGAGTTCGAGGAACTGCTTGAAGTGGCTGGCGACGGCCGGGCTGTCTACCCATCCGCATGCCGAATAGTCAGGAAGGGATATCAGCGCTGTCTTGTTGTCGACGAGCAGGTCAACTGCCACAAGCGTCCCCGTTCTGATTTCCGCCCCTGGAGGGAGTACCCCTGCCGCCCCCTCGTCCCCCACCGCCTTCAACTCGACCCCTCTGGCAATCGCACGTTCCAGCGACTCTAGTAGCCCCGCGTCCTCCAGGCCCATCGTGGGCGCGACCAGGACAATCCTCTCCGTCGCTCCTTCGACCAACTCGTAGATTTTCGCGAGGACCTTCTCCCTTCCCCTCGCCGTGTAGACGAGCTCCGCCTCCTCGGTGGGCTGGGGATTGTACATGCGCTCGAGCTCTTCAAACGTGTTCCCCACCCGGGATGCGACCATCACCCTCACCGATGCGGGCTTCCTCGCCCTGTACGTCGCCGGCTTCTTTGTCACGACTTCGGCCCAGTCATCCCTCGCCAGGGCCCTGAGCGCACCGTAGGCGCTTGGGTAGGGGATCGAGGCGTCGGATGCCACGGCGCGCGGGCTTGCCGGCCCCAGCCTGACAAGAGAAACAAAGCACTTGGCCTCGTAACTCGTCAACCCCAGGTTCTTCAGCTGTTCAATCAGCGCGCGGGTGTCCAATCGTTCATCGGGAGGAAAGGCTCTTATATAGGTTTTAGTAGCGAATCCTACTAATGGCGATGAAAGACTACGACGTCGTCATAGCCGGAGGCGGCATGGCCGGCCTGATCACGGCGGCTTCAATCGGCCACCACACGAAGGGAGGAGCTAGGGTTCTGATAATCGACAGGAACGCGGAAAGCGAACCCGGAAGGAAGACGCACAACGGATGGACCTGCGGCGATGCGACTAGCAAGAGGAGCCTCGACTACCTGGCCGAGCACGTGGGCGTCCGGTACGGTCCCCCCGAGCTCGAACACGCCGTCAAGGGCGTCTACGTTTACTCACCCGACAGGAACACGAAGGTTCTCTTCGAAGGAGAGGGCTTCATTCTCAACAGGAAGGTGGCTCCAAGGCGACAGGTTGAGGACGCCAAGAGGGTGGGAGTGGAGTTCATGTTCAACGCGACGGCCGAAACTCTACTCTCGGACGGGGCAAGGGTCACGGGCATCGCGGGCAGAATGTCGGACCGTTCCCCGTTCCGCGTCTCCGCAAAGATGGTCATCGACGCGTCCGGCGCCTCTTCGGTGCTCAGGCGCTCTCTTCCCATCCAGTCGAAGATTGAAAAAGAGATCGACGCGGACGACGTCGTCGTCACAGGGCGGTACATCCTCGAGTTCGACCCTGCCAAGGAAGCGAGAGAATTTTTTGACCCCGACTTCTGCATCATCCACCTCGACCAGTTCATCGCACCGGCCGGCTACGGCTGGGTGTTCCCAAAGGGGAGAGCGAAGACCAACATCGGGCTCGGCGTGTCGAAGTCCGGCTTGGAGAGGCGGAACAGGCGGTTCAAGCTCAACGACAGCCTGCAGAGCCTCATCGACAAGTACGTAGCTGACAACCCGGTCATCAAGAACCCGAGGCAGCCACAGGCGGACGGCGACTCGGGGAACACGAAAGGGAACTGGCAGGTCCCGGTCAGGCGTCACAACGACTGCATGGTGGCCAACGGCTTCGCGGTCGTGGGAGACGCCGCCTGGATGCCCAGGCCCATCGACGCGGGGGGGATAAGCCCCTCGATCTACGGCGGGAGTATCCTCGGGAAGGTGGCCGCCGAGGCCATCGAGGCGGGGGACACCAGCGAAGGCAGCCTCTGGAAGTACAACGTCGGGTACATGAAGACCCACGGTTACCCGATGGCCAGCTTCGAGGTCCTGAGGCGCTACCTGCAGACGGTCACCAACGACCAGATCAACTACGGCATGAAACACTTCCTCTCCGAGGAAGACGTCAACGCAATCACGGAGCGAAAGCACCCGTCATTCAACAGGGCCAGGTTCATGAACCCCGTGATGTGGTTCAGGGTCTTGGGCCAGCTCCCCCTTGCGAGGGGGCTCAGGTACACCGTCAAGAAGAGCGCAGCCCTCGTCGATATCAACCTAGGCTACCCGGAATCGCCAGACGGGTTCGATGGGTGGCGGAAAGCCCTATCCAAGGAGCTCGCCGAGACGGTCGAGAAGTTCCAGCCCCTCGACGCAGCGAACTAGAAATAGCCGCGCGGGCGGTCCGTCCGCCATGGCCAAGGCTTCTCTCGATTCTCAGATCATGGAATTCATGAAGGAGTCGAACCCCTCAGGGGCATACCTAGTAGGGTTCAACGAATACGCTGGCAAGCTGTTCATAGCATCCGAGGAGAACATCAGGGCTTCCCTTCGAAAGGTTCGCGCATTGAAATCGAAAGCGGAGACGGAGCTCCAGAAGAAGCTGCTCGACTCGTTCGAGGTCGGTCTCCTCTTCGACGAACCTCAGCCGGTCATGGACGACATCGTCTCTGCGATCTTCGCCCACCTCGCAAAGGAGGGAGTAAACGACGAGCACATGCTGTCCCTGCTCGACTACGCGATGAGGGACGTCGCAGCGTGCAAAGAGCGCTATTCGAAGAAGACCATCCCCGTCGCCGTAAAGGCCCTCACCCTCTACAGGCTGGAAGGGGTCCTCGAGATCCTCGACGCCGTCAAGGGGGAGAGCAGGAGCCCAAAGGTGAAGGCGGCCTGCGACGCTCTGAAGGTGAAAGTTTCGGATTACGTCAAGCTCTTCGAACTCGAAGGCTGGGGGAGAGGCGAGTTCCCGAATGCCGAGAGGATATTCAGAAAGCGCGGCTTCGACCTTGGAAGGCAGAAGTTCTATCCGAAGGCCCTGAGGGCCGGGCTGGACTACCGGGAGTCGCCTGCCGAACTGGAGAGGAACGCCATTTCCTGGATCGACGAGGAACTCCCTCGCTTCGTACTGGTCACTGAGAGGCTGGCTGAGCGGTTTGGGTGCAACCCGGTTCCGGACGATGTGGAGGCAAAGATCAACGCAAGGACGAAACTGGAGCCGAAGAAGCTAGTGAAGGTGGCATTGGAGATTCGCAAGGTCATCCAGGCGTTCACCAACGAGGACGTCTGCGCCATCAACCCCAGGTACAACACCAAGCTGATCGAAACGCCGTCCTATCTGACGGGGACGACGCCTTCGGGGGCCGCGCAGTTCTTCGACACTTACACCAAGAAGCCGTTCCAGTACTTCTTCGCGACAACAGATCCGAAGAAGGACCCTGACAAGTCGGTGGCGGCAATGATCAACCTACTGGTCCACGAGGAGTACGGCCACTGCGTACACCACTCCAACAGTGCCGTCGGCTTCATGGGCAAGATCCCGCCCCTCCAGATGGTCCCCATCGGGGCGCTTGGCGGGCCCATCACGGAGGGGCTGTCCCTGAACAGGGAGATCGAGTTCTTCGAGGCGTCGAAGGCCCTGGAGACGAAGAAGAGGCTGAGCAAGGCCGAGAAGGACTACGTTCGGGTCTTGGACAAGTACGGAGGGCTCAAGCAGATCAACCTCGAAATCGAGTTCATGACAAGGAAGTGGAGGCTGATCAGGTTCCTCCGCGTCATCGGGGACGTCTGGGTCAATACGGGGAAGAAGGACCTCCTGGAGTTCGTCGATTGGGCCCACGAGCACACGGGAGTCCCCAGGAGCAGCATGTACTTCCAACTCTTCCCGGCGCACGAGGGGATCTTCCCCGGGTACGCGACCTCATACGCAGTGGAGGCCCAGGACATACGCAGGATCGAGCAGGAGATAGGAGACCCCAGAAAGAAAGTCAAGTTCTCCACCTACCTTTGCAGCGTCGGGTTCCCTCCAAGGAGCATTTACAACCGGATGCTCGAGGAATATGCCGCGAAGCTGAAGCAATGAACTGGATTCTCGGCGGATACCCTCTTGCTGGCGACTAGGGACGGTTCTCCATCGCCCTGAAGAAGAAGTCTGTCACGAAGCGCCTGTACGCGTCTCTGTCCGAAGTCTTGGAAAAGTGGATGTGCTGGAAGATGACTCTGTTCAACATCCCGAGCAGGCAGTCGGCCGCAGCGACAGCGTCTGTCTTTCGGAACTCCCTGGCCTCGATACCCCTCTCGATCATGCCTACCGCTATCCGCCTGATTCTCTCCAGGTCCCTCTCGGCCATCTCAGCGCTCTGCCTGTCAAGGCTGGCCGAGTCGCGAAGGTAGAGGCCGGGGTGAAACGAGTGCTCGGGGAAGGAAGAAAGGTACTTGGCGACGAATGAGCCTATCTCCGCCCGCGGGCTGTCCGTCCCCGAGAAGCGGGCAAGGTCTCCGATGAAGTCCTCCATCGATATCTGCTTGCGCGCAACTGCGTCGAAGAGCTTCTTCTTGCTCCCGAAGTAGTAGTAGATGACTGGGGCAGTGGTCTTGGTGACGTGGCATATGTCTCGGATTGAAACGTTGGCGTAGCCCTTCTCCGAGAAGAGGTCCGAGGCTGCCTGCAGAATTCTCGCCGCCGTCACCTTACTCCTCTCGGCTTTCACGATGCCGCGCAGCCTCATTCGCGGTATTAAGCTTTGGAAGAAAACAGCAGGTTGCCCGCGGGCGAGACCGCGGGCCTACGCGCCTAGTCGAACTCTCCGGCGCCTTCGCCGCCCATGCCGCCCCCTCCTGGAGGAGTCGGCGGTGCCTTCGTCTTCCCGGCGGCGATGACGTCGTCGATGCGGAGTATCATCGAGGCTGCTTCGGTGGCAGACCTGATGATCTGCATCTTCACGGCAAGCGGCTCCAGCACCTGCCTCTGGTACATGTCCTTGACCTTCCCGTCAGCCGCCTCGATGCCGAACCACTTCCCGTTCTCCGCGTGCTTCGCCCTGAACTCGACTTGGGCGTCGATGGGGTCCAAGCCTGCGTTCTCCGCTAGAGCTATTGGAATGGACTCCAGTGCTTCTGCGAACTTCTGGGCAGCCAGCTGCTCGCGGCCCGACAGCTTCTCGGCCCACTTCAGGACCTGGTAGGCGGCCTCGGCTTCGGCCGCTCCGCCCCCGGCGACTATGGCCGGCCTCTCGATTACGTCCTTCGTCACCATCAGGGCGTCGTGAAGAGAGCGCTCTCCTTCGTCGACTATTCTCTGCGTTCCGCCCCTGATGAGGACGGTGACGGCCTTTGGATTCTTGCACCCTTCCACGAAGACCCATCTGTCCTCCTCAATCTTCCTCTCTTCGACAAGGGCAGCGTAGCCCAGGTCGTCGGCGGAAAGGTCTTCGAAGTTGTTGACGACCCTCGCGCCGGTGGCCCTCGAGAGCTTCGTCATGTCGCTCTCCTTTGCCCTCCTCACCGCGAGGATTCCGGCCTTCGCAAGGTAGTGCTGGGCGATGTCGTCCATCCCCTTCTGGCAGATGACTACCGTTGCCCCGACGTCGGCCATCTTGTCGACCATCCCCTTGAGGAGTTTAGTCTCCTCGTCGAGGAACTTCTTCATCATCGACGGGTCGTTGATGTTTAGCTTTGCGTCGAACTCTGTCTTCTCGATTTCGAACGGGGCGCTGATGAGGGCTATCTTCGCCTTCTCGATGCGCTTCGGCATCCCCGAGTGCACGACCTCCTTGTCTAGGACGATCCCCTCGATGAGCTTGGTGTCCTTTAACGAGCCTCCAGGCTTCTTCTCCACCTTGACGTTGTCGATGTCTACCCTGTGGCCCTTCTCGTCTTTCTCGGCGACCGCGAGGGTGGCTTCGACCACGAGCTCGGCCAGTTCGGCGGCCTCCCTTGAGACAAGCTTGGTCTGCATGCTCGTCTTCGCGACCTTCACGAGCGACTCTCTGTCGTCTGGGGAAACCTTCTCGGCGGCGGCCTCGAGGGCTTCAGCTGCCTTGCGGGCGGCCTTCGAGTAGCCGTCCACGATCACTGTCGGGTGGACGTCCTTGTCCAGGAGCTCCTCTGCCTTCTCGAGCAGCGCCCCGGCCAAGACTACGGCCGAGGTGGTCCCGTCTCCCACCTCGTTATCGGTGGTCTTGGAGACCTCGACCAGCATCTTCGCGGCCGGGTGCTGAACGTCGATTTCTTTCAGCATGGTCGCGCCGTCGTTCGTAATCGTAACATCGCCCAGCGAGTCGACGAGCATCTTGTCCATCCCTCTGGGACCCAGCGAGGATCTCACGATCTCGGCGATGAGCTTCGCCGCCGTGATGTTGTTCCTCTGGGCTTCTCTGCCCCTGTTCTGGCTTGACCCCTCCTTCAGAATCAAGACGGGCTGCCCCGATGACGTCATGGCTGGAATAGCCTGTGCGGACATAGGTTGACGCTGGCGGGTTGTATACCGATGGGCTATAAGTCTTCCATCGCACGAACGGGGGGATTGCCCTAGGCTCTTATCCCGTCGATTCTCTCGGCAAGGTCGAAGTCCCGGGTGGTCAGTCCCCCTTCCGAATGTGTCTGAATCGAGAGCGTGACCTCGGTGTATCTGACGTGGATGTCAGGATGGTGTTCATGCTTCTCCGCCACCCTGGCGACTCTGTTCAGGAACTTGATCCCGTCCATGAAGGTCTCAAAGCTGAATGACTTCGTTATGAATTGGCCTTCCCTCTTCCACCCTTTGAGTCTCGCAAGTCGCAAGCTCACTTCGCCGTCATTGAGAAGTTTGGCCACCGTTCCCACAGGTTCCACGCATGCTAATTAGTTTACCCGAGCAAGGTCAGGATTCGGCCTGCGGCTCTCCGTCTGATAGCTTCAAAAGTCGCGATTCCGCAAGACTTTCGACATGAGATGAGGAGCTCGGTCGTCGCGGTAACTCTGGCAATCTTGGTCGCAGGCAGTCTAGGCGCTGGCTATCTGGCTGGAGTGGGGAACCGACAGACCATTACATCGACCGCCTATTCTCTCTCCACATCCATTTCGACTTCCATTCAGACAGTTGCAGTGACGTCCACAAGGACTCACGGGACCACGGTGATATCGGTCACTTCTTCGCCATATCCGTTCCTGCTGGAATCAGCAAGGTCTATTCACAGCCTTGATTACAACGCTTCAAACGGAGGGTACCTCGTCTTCAACTTGACAGTACGGAACATGGCGGATGTCCCAGTCTACATATGGGACTCCTGTTCGACTTCTCTCGGCCTGTCGGTCATCCCCTCGAGTGGCGCGGCGCTGGTTCGAAACCCCTATGGTTCGTCGGGATGCGCCCTCATGGCAACGAAAGCAATTCAGCCGGGCGCCATGGAGTACCTGAGTACTCCTTTGAACCATCCTTCAATCATCATGCTCGTTCGGACGGGCACGTTCGTTGCAAACCTTACGCTCTCTTGGGGTTGGAACTCGTCGTCAATCACGCACTCGACGACCTTCTTCGTGCCCTTCACTGTCGGAGGGTCTCCCATACCTGTTGCGAACGTCGAGACGGCGAACATCACCATCGGGGGGACACCGGGCGTAATCGCAGTAAATCCGGACTCCGGTAGGATCTACGTCGAAGACGATTACTCTAGGAATCTCACTGTAGTGGATGCCTCGACGCACTCGCTGGTCGCAACGGTCACGTTGCCGGCGATGAGCGACAGAGGAATCGCCATAGACTACCACGCCAACATGGTCTATGTCTTAGTCGAGGGGGGGATTGCAGAGGTGAACGGTTCGACGAACAAAGTCGCGGGCGAGTTACAGGTCGACCTGGTGCCTGGGGCCTTGGCCTACGATCCGGCCGCCCGTGTCATCTACGGTGCGACAGCCCGGCAAATAGCTGCCAATAACTACAGTGGCAGCCTGCTAGGTTTTGATGTCAGGACGGGTTCGCTCGTAGCAAACATTTCCCTAGGATTCTGGGCGTGGGACCTTGCAATCGATCCACTCACGCACATGGTCTACGCGGTGGGTTGCACCAATAGCTTCCTCTGCTTCTCAGAGGCATCTTTCGTGAACGGAACGAGCAGGTCAGTAGTCAATACCCTCAATCTGGGTGCAGATGCAATTCCGACCGTGGCGGTGAACCCCAAGACAAACGTTGTCTATCTTTCGGGTGTGGCCCAACTCATGGCTCTCAATGGAACCAATGGGAAGACGATTTACGAGGTGAATCCTCAGACATGCGTTTTCAGCGACATGTCCATCATTCAATCGTCAGACCAGGTGCTCGCAACTTCATTCGATTACAACTATGTTCTAGTTTACGATGGAGCATCTGGGGTCTTGGTGAACATGTACTCCCTGACGAAGGTGCCTTCCTTCGGTTACTTCGGGGTTCAGGACCTCGCATTCAATCCGAACACTGGTGAAGTATACGTCACAATTTCTACGCAGCTCTTGGCCTTTCACAGCGTCGCCGCGACCGGGAATGTGAACAGCACTCTGGTCTATCCCGGCCAATATTGCCCCCCGCCTTAACCAAGGAACTCCGTTGGCAGACTCGTCACTCCGAGCCAGCGGGACCAAAGCTGCATGAGGAAAGTCGAGTCTCTTAGAGCTTAAGTAACCCCGAGACGCACTCGGGCATCGCTTGGAAGTCAAGCCGACGAAGGGATTCAAGGTCAAAGTCAACGCCCGTCGGGAAGCCGTCTTCGGGGAGGAATCAGTCGCGGTGAACAAGGTCTCCCTGCCCGACGACGGAAGCCGCGTTGGCGTCCTTACTGGAACTACCCTGGCCGGCTTCTGCGAAGTCGAGATGCCCGGCCTCGACGGAAAGATGCACTGGTATCCGATGGAGGACCTGGCAGGGGAGCACGGGGAGGCGATTGTAGAGGACGAATTCCCCATAGACCAGGACGAGGACGGAGCCGGAGACGAGCCCGAAGAGTAGGTGGTCGCTCCGTGGCCGCAGCCGACGGTGGGGAGATTCTGTTTGTCGTTGACGTAACTGCCTTCACGGAGGAGGGATTCGTGGGCACGACAAGCTACGGAGGGAAGGAGGTTTCCATAGACTTCGACCCGAAGGGGGACGGTGTCTTCCTGACAGCGGAGATGGCCGAGAGAATCGGGGTCAAGAAGGGTGACCCGCTTTCAATCATCATCGAAGACGATGCCCATGTGCTTGCGAAGTCTGTGTCCTCTGGCGTAGGAAGGAAAATCCGCATATCAGACGAGAAGACGTACTACACCGTGGGCAGAGAAGGCGGAGCGGTGCTCCGAGTACGGAGATCCTAGCCGAATACCGAGTCGCCGTCTGATTCGGGCAGCTCGTACCAACGGGCTTTCTCGCCTATCCTGGCCCTCATCTTCCACGACAGGCTCTTGGGCTGCGATTCCATCATCCTCAGAAGCTCGTGAATCCGAGGAAGTATTCGGTCCCGTTCCTTCTGTTCAAGAAGCTGGGCCCTTGCCGATGTCGCCTCGAGGCTCTTGCGGAATGTGGTGTACATCCCCCAATCCCTGGAACAGAGTTCTGAGATCTCGTCACCCCTGATCCCAACGGGTCCACTAGTGACCGGAAAGTCCCTGAAAACGGCCAGCAGGTCTAGGTACTCCTTGTCGGTCTTTTCGACCACCTGCAGCTTCGTCATCACCAGCTGGGTCACCGGGAGTGTGTAGGTGCCCGCAAGGATGCTCTCCTTGAAGTTGAACTTGTGGCACATTACGAATTCGTCGAGGAAGATATCAACCCTACGCCTGTTGCCGAGGTCGTAATAGATCAGGCGCTGCCCCATGTTGAGCTTGTTGAAGACATCGCGGGGCTTGTAACCCAGTGTTTCCATGGTTTTCATGATCTCTTTAGTGTCCTCTCGTCTTCCCATCAGGTCTATGTCTTTGTTCTCCCGATAGTAACGGGAGTCCGCGGCGCTGGGGCAGAGGCTCTTGAACGCGAGACCCCCCAACAACCTGAGCCTAACTCCCTTGGACTCCGCACTGTCGATGATTTGCATGGCGGCCTCCAGCCCGTTAGCCGGCAGCACCACTACGCTCTCCATCCGACCGACAAGATTTCGCGTTCAAATTTAAACTGTGTTAGCGGTTCGGCGAGATTTGACAGGTTCGTGGTAAAGGTTTCTGCGCTCATCGGTCGGGCACGGTGGCCTGACGTTTTCGCTCTTCTGCCCGCAGAAGGGTCCACCGAGGCCGCAACCAGGTCTCCTCTCGCCCATGCGCACTCCGAACAACGAACATCCTTCCGTCATCTGCCAGGGTCTCGACCGCAGGGGCCGAAGCCCGGAGCCGGGAATACTCGCGGTCAGTCAGCTGCAGTCTAGCCGGCTTGCGGCCGATGCTGGCGCGCCAATCGGCAGTCGTCCCGTCGAGAGAGAAGAACAGTGATGCCGGGCCCGCCTCAAGATAGACCTTGGCGTACCTTAGCTTCCTAGGGAGGGCGTGCTCCAGCCTGAACTTCATGATTGGTCGGCGCGCTCGCTTCCTATTAACGCATTCTGGCCATTGGCGTCTCTACGAATGACTGGGGCTATTAACCGGCCTCATCTAACAACGAGGGGCAGATGTCCGCCAGGATAGCCGAGGAACTTTCCAAGCAGACGCGCGAATTGGTCTCCAGGTTCGAGCAACGCGCCAACGGGTTCAGAGGAAGAAACGACCTCTCGGAATTTGTGGTCCCCGTTGGCGTGGCGGAAGCCGAGCGGTCGGCGCGCGAGCTGTTCGGTGAGGGAGAGCACACGGCAGTTGGCATCGACGGCTCAATGGACTTCGACGAAAGGCTTCAGATGATGCTGTTCTACTCGAACGCTACAGCATACAGCTGCCCTTTCACGGTGGGCTCCCACGTGCAATTCGACTTGGCGGCCGCTCGTCGTGAGGAGAAGCTCGCGGCGTCAGCCGCTATTCCCCTCTGGGCCGAGGACCTCGGCAGCATATTCAGCCGCGAACCCGAGCTGGACATAGAGCTCGAGCACTCGATGGACAGGATACCGAACTCGTTCATGACTCTTGGAGAGCTGTACCTGGCGCTGAAAGCAGCCGAGACGGCTGACGTGATCTTCCTGGACCGCCCGTTGTCTGGCACTTTCTCGACCCTGTCGAGGGACGCGAGGAACCTCCTCAGGAGGGGAGAAAGCAGGCTCGCAGAGTGGGACAGGAACCACCGGGTCACGGCGCTCGACCTAGAGTTGGCGGTGAACCTCGGCTCGCCCGCATTGATCGTGCCAACGAGGCAGCGCTTCCTGCCGCTCGCGATGGTGAAGCTCCTACTGCAGGGGCCCATGACCTTCGCCGAACTCGCAGCGTCGCTGGCCGCGACCGAGGGCGAAATCAAGCGTTCAGCTAGGGTCATCGGGAGGCTCGATTCCAGGCACGGGAACACTCTACTGGCCGATTTCTCCGCCTCTGGGATTAAGCTGAACGAGGATGCGGCGGGATACTGGAAGCGGGTCTCGACGCTATCGCTCGACTACTCGCGGGAGGTTTTCGAGGGCGAGAAGCACCCGCTGGCGGTCGGAGGCGACCAGTATCTCACGATCCTCGACGTCAACGCGGTAGCGCTCTTCCTGCTCCTCCTACTCTGCGAGCGGGCGCAGAAGGCACACTTGCTTCTCATCGGGATTGCCAAGGACACGACCGCGACCGACATCACGAGGGCCGTTCTTCCTTTTGCATCCTCGAGCGGGTTCGTACACCTGAAGTCGCCCCCTCCAAGGCTCAAGAACGACAAGGCTTTCCTCGCGATTCTGAGCTCGGAGAACCCATCCATAACAACCCCATGGCGGACGGTCAGTTACGACTCGTCCTACTCCACCATGGTCGAGTTCGACGGGAAGTTCGTAGGGGCCCGCAAGGTCGTTTCCAGAGAGAAGTTATTCGCCCGTTCGTTCTTCCAGCTGAGGACCCTGAAGAGCGACCCGTCCGTCCGTTCGCAGGTTTTCCTCTTCGATAGGTTGTATGACGAGGCCCACGACTCCCGGGCGCTGCGCACTTTCGAGGTCCGGGAACGCTTCGGCGAGACAACCATCGAGGCATACTTCGAAGGAGACAGTAGGAGCGACCTTTCGAACCTGATTCTCCACATTCTTTCCATGAACGACAACCCTGAGGTCTTCGAGGCCTACGGTCACAATCAGCTCCTCTATCTCGCAGACAAGGCGGTGAAGTCCGAGGTCAGGATGCTGAGGAGTTCTCTTCGGGGGGTCGCGGACCTCAGAGTGGGCGGCGTCTCTCGGCGTCGCAAGATTTTCGGCCTCGTTACTACTTATAGGCAGCAGAGGGCCGAGGCGGAGCACGCGAGGATTGGACGGTAAGTCAGGAAGATGAGCGCGGGGCATTGGGCTTTCGACACCATGGGGGGCGAGTTCGACGCTCGCCTGAAGAGGAACACGATAACCTCCCGGACCTCAAGAAGCGACGGGAGAGAGCTCACGGTCTCAAACCCACTGGCAATCGTCGAGGCAAGGTTCAGCTACAGAGTCCTTGACAGGCTGTACTTCCCGAACTTCATTGCCATCGAGCGGACGGTCGACGCCGCACCGAGGTACGTGGTGTACGAGGTCGTCGGAGTAAGCCCGACCCACTATCAGCTCTCGGGCCTGGACGCTTCAATGCCAACCCTTCTGCGGAAGGAGTACCTGGACACGATCAAGGAGAGCTGGGGGAAGTCGCAGGAGACTTGGATCGACCTCCTAGCGATTCCTACTTCATACGTCGCGAAGGTCGACGGCCAGGGCCTGGAGTTCGAACGGGCTCCCCACGTCCCCCTCCCCGGGGCGCAGGCCTTCCTTCTGTCGAAGGAGGCTGTCGAGAAACTTGTCTGCGTGGCGGGGGGAGAGCGGATAGGGACCATGGCCGGGTTCAACCTGCCCTTCACGGTCAGCATGGACAACCTCATCCGGTACCACTGCGGATTCTTCGCCTTCACTGGGTCTGGGAAGTCGAACCTCACCAGCGCCTTGGTGAGGCAGGCCCTCGTCCACGACCCTTCCCTGGCCCTGGTAGTCTTCGACATCGCGGGCGAGTACGCGGTAAATCTCCTCGATTTGCTGGGGGACAATTCCAAGGTCATGTCCACAGAGACCTTCGACAGTGAAGACGAGTTCGTCAACTCGCAGGCGGTCCCAGAGAGCTTGGAGGAATCCGTGGGCAGAGAGGCAATCGAGAGGGCGCTCAGGAAGGTCTACTCGAGGGGGGTCGAGCGGATTTCGCTGCAGGAGGCGGGCGGGATCGACCTGCTTTGGATACAGCAGCTCCTTCAGGCGACCGTTGACAACGCCAGGGCCGGGGCCACTCCCGCAAAGCTCGGCATTACAAAGCTCTCGGCCTCCTTCTATGAGAAGAGGGGGCTCAGGCAGGGCACTCGCCTCACTGAGCTGGACGAGGAGGCACGAAAGGAGCTTTCCCTTCTGCTGAAGGAGATAAACGACAAGGTCAACGAGAGGTCGGGGCTGAGGGCAGACCTCGACCTGATAATCGAGATGCTCGAGACTGGCGACTTCGGCTCCACGTTCGTTCCCCAGCTCACTCCTGAAAGACTGGCCGAACACCTGGCCAGGGGGACAGCGTCGAGACTGAATGTGCTGTACATGCCGGACCCTATCCAAGCCAGGGCCACTGCAGAGCGGCTGATCAAGCGCCTTCTCTTCCTCAAGAAGAAGGTGGGCAACAGGAAGAGGGTGCTGGTCGTCCTCGACGAGGCGCAAGAATACATCCCCGACGAGCATACAGACAAGGAGTACACCACGCAGTCGAACCGCGCGGTCGAGCAGCTCCTGAGGCAGGGGAGGAAGTATCGCCTCCACTGCTGGATGGCTACCCAAAGAGTGGCCAGGCTCAACGTGAACGCCCTCCAGCAGCTCCACAGCTACTTCGTGAGCACCCTCCCAAGGATGTACGATAGGATGGTCATCGCCGACGCCTTCGCACTCCCCTACGAGGTCCTAGAGCGGTCGGCAGACCTCGGCACCGGGGAGTGGCTCTTCGTCTCGTTCAAAGCTACGAAGCAGAGGAACGTCCCAGTCTTCCTCAGGGCGGAGAACAACGAGGACTCCGTCGCTGCCAGCCTGGAGTAGGCTGGGTTCAGAGTATCACTGCAAGAACCACCGCGGCGACAATCAGAGCCCCTCCTGAGTAGTCCAACCTCGACGGGGATTCCTTCCCCAGGGCCTTCGAAAGGATCTGGGTTAGGAGGGGAGAGAGGCTGGTCAGTATTACCGTCACCGCCACCCCCACCAATGAAATCGAATAGACGTACAGGAGGGAACCAACCGCGAGGTCGCTGACCGCAACCAAGGCCAGGAAGCAGTACTCCCTTCTCGTGAAGCCCCTCGGCCAGGCCTTTACCCTGCCAGTCACGAGGGCAGCCGCGAAAAGGGCGACGGACGCAGCGATGACTCGCCCGAATGCGACGCCGACGGCGCTACCTCCGGCGTTCGTTGCCACGCGTATCAGGTCTTGGCCCACGGTCCAGACCAATGCCCCCGCGACCGCGAGCGCGACCCCCCTCGCTCTCGGTTTGGTCCCGCCCCCTCGGGAAACAAGGAAGACCCCAACTATCACCATGAGCGCGGCTAAGAAGTTGGCTGTCGGGACGTTCTCTCCGACAGTGGTCGCGGTCAGCTGCACGAACAGCACATAGGTGTACGCGACGGGAGTGGCTATGGACGCGCCCATCTCCCCGATCGAAAGCAGGAAGAGGCTGTCCCCTACCGCCAGTGTGATGACCCCGCTCAGGATTGAGTATTCGAGCCCCGCGCCGAACCCGAGGAGGATTGCCGGGGCGGCAAGGACAACTGCCGACATCGATGTCCTCATCAGATTTAGCTGGAGGAAATCGAATTTTTTCAGGAAGCCCCTATAGTAGACGGGGCTGAAGGCCCAGATCAAGGAGGCCAGAAGTGCGTAGGCCGGGTCGGGCAACTCTCGGGGTCGATTCCGTGTGGCTAATTAGCCCGACGGGCGCCCTTATCTGACCTCAACGAGGCCACTTCGAGGCGTAAGTCCTCTGGTACCGGCCTGCACCCGCAGTTTTCCTCGTGTCGCCTATGCCACTCGACGCGCTGTTTCCTCGTGGGATTCGCTGGCATCCGGTGCAACCGGTGCCATCGGCTGTTCATACTGTGGTTCCCTCTCCTACCCGGGGGCCCCAAGCATCTGGTGCTGGGTTCGCATGCAGGCATTCATCACGAAATCCACTCCATTGGTTGCCAGTATCTTCTTCGCCTCCTCATTCTCGAGGCCAAGCTGCGCCCAGAAGACGAAGGGTCTGCCCGTCTTCCCCTTCATCTCGGCCACCTGCGCAGCCACGCTTGGCAGTTCCTCCGACGGCCTGAACACCTCAACTACATCCACCGTCTTGGCGAGGTCGCTGGGGAGGTCAGCGAGGCTGGGGTAGGCCTTTTCACCGTGGATGCTGTCAGTCGTAGGGTTGACCGGGATTACGACATAACCATGCTGCTTCATGTAGAGTGGGACGGTGAATGCCTCCTTGTCAGGGGACTTCGATGCCCCCACTACAGCGACCACCCTGTACTTTCGTAGGACATCGGCGGGCCGAACCGTCCACTTTGGCATACCCTTCGGGACGCCTTTGGAACTAATATGACTTTGCCCGCCTGCACACATTCGCGGAACGGGTCCTTCATTCAGCAACGTTTCTATAAACCCCATCGGCGGGGGGAGGAAAGTCGAGTTGACATTGGCAACCCTCATGCTTAGCAGCATTTCGCCTGGGACCGCCAACCTGCTCTCATATCTGATGTTGGTGGTCGTCGCGGTCTTCCTGCTTTCCGGGCCCGCCATCTACTATATCTTCAGCAGGAAGGGGAAGAAGGCAGAGCCCGCCGAGCCTGCCGGCCATTCATAGAGATTTCTTCAGTCCCCTTTTCCATTTTCGCCCGTGGCCAGTTTCTTGCTCCCACGCGCAAGATTGCGTTCTGAACATGCGAACAAACGCCTTAATTCATCAAGGACGAGCCTCCTACAGGATGGCCGAGGCCAAGGAAAGGGAGAAGGTCGATTATGAGCTGAGGGGGAAGACCCTCAAGGTCTACCTTTACCTCCTCAGGCACGGGAAAGCAGTGGGAGTACGCGAGATTCAGAAGGAATTGGGTTTTTCCAGCCCCAGCGTTGCATTTCATCACCTGGACAAGCTTATCAACTTAGGAATAATCGAAAGGGACGAATACGAGCGCTACGTTTTGGTGAAAAAGGTCGACACGGGCATATTGCATTCGTTCGTGAATGTCGCGGGCCTTACCCTGCCGAGACTCGGGTTCTACGCGGCTTTCTTTAGCACGATCACTATCGCCTATCTCGTTACGAACCGCAACCTTCTGGACCTCTACGCGCTCATCGGAACCTTGGGAGGAACCTGTGTCTTTTGGTATGAAGCATGGCGAGTCTGGAGGAGGAAGCCGTTCTGAAGGCTAGAACTATCTACGGGGAGAAAACCACAGAATGAACATGCGCGCGCGGTTCGGGATCGGCCTCTTCGCCGGGCTGCTCCTAGGGTTCCTTGTGGTAGTGGGCTCCACCGCCATATATACTCCCGGCCCGCCCGCCGCCCAGAACGTGCAGGTGCCCCTGTATTCCGCGGCCGCGCAGGAATCGTCCACCATCTCGGCGGTCTCCTCGGTTTCTACCGCTACCTTCGCTGCCACCACCACCGGGTCCGCGCCCAGGGGTGCGGCCAACTCGAGTCTGGCGAACATACAGAGCCCTCACGCGACGCTTGGGATCAGCGGCGGAGTCTCCCAGGCCAACGGCTCGGAGGAAAGAGCCGTACTGGCGTCCCAGGTCGACAACATGCCCAGACAGCCCATCGTCATTTCCCTGGCTGCCTTTGCGCCGGTCGTCGCCGCCGTCCTCTTCGGGACGGTATTCTACCGCGTCTCGAAGACACGCCAGGACGAAGAGGCCCCTCCGGTCCCGTAGCGCCAGCTAGGTACTTTCGCACCATCCTTCGGGTGAATTTCTCCAGTGGCAGACCTAGCGCTTTCTTCGGGAGGACCCATCGGAAGCCCTGAATCTCCACGCCGTCCAGCTTCGGTCTGTCGCCCACCGCTCTGCACACGTAGTCAAAGAAGATGAAGTGTCTGCGCCGATGGAAGTCCCTGCTGAAGATGGCCTGCTGCACCATGAGCAGCCTGATGTCCCGTATCACGAGCCCTACCTCTTCCTTGATCTCCCTCTTGAGCGCGGCCTCCAAGGTCTCGCCCACTTCCACGTGGCCTCCCGCGACTGTCAACCTGTCTCCCCACTTCACGGACTTGACGAGGAGCATCTCTCCTCTTGCGTTCAGAATGAGTGCGCCGACCGTCGGTTCAGGGTACCGTTGCCCCGCGTCAGCGGTCAAGATTCCGCCCCTCGCTGAGTCGAGCTACATGAGGAGTATGTCCGTCCCGCCGGAGTCGTGAGAGTGAGCCCCAGAGGGTGCGAGGTGGGCTTCCGCCGCGCAGCCCGCGTGGCTTCACTTCGGGACCAAGAACTCTCTGCTGTTCGGCTCCTTCCCAGCCCACCGCTGCGCCCACTTCGCCAAGTCGCCCAATATCGCATAGACTTCGTGCCCCTTGATTGTGAGCGAGTACTCGATTCTGGGGTGAACGTCGGCGTATACCTTTCTCTGGATGACCCCGACCTTTTCGAGCTGCGTCAGCCTCTCCGCGAGAGAGGTTGCGCTTATTCCGTTTATCCGCCTCTTCAACTCGTTGAAACGCGCAGGTTCCTTCAGGCCTAGGGCGTGAATCGTAGGGAGCGTCCACGTCCTGGTTATTTCGTTCCAGGCGGCGTGCACTACGGCGCACGAGTTGATCGTCCGCTGGTCAAGCTGAACTGACTTGCTCATCCCTCTCTTACCTGATCGGTAGCAGTTTACTACCACATTAATAAAGATGACTGACCAGTACCTTCCATGAATTCGACTGTCAAGGACGGACCGCACGGCGGGCGACTGGCGCCTTTCTCCGAAAGGGAGGCTGAGTACCTCGCCGAGAACTCTCTGGGGAGAGTAGCAACCGTATCGCCCTCGGGACAGCCGCACGTGGTTCCCGTGGCGTACAGATTTGACGGTGCTGAAATCTCCTTCGGGGGTTGGAGCCTTCGGAGTTCACTCAAGTTCAGAAACCTTGCCCTCAACAGCAAGGTGGCACTCGTTGTGGACGATGTCGTCTCCACCCACCCATGGAGGGCGAGAGGGGTGGAGGTCAGGGGGAGTGCGAGTCCACAAGAAGCCAATGGAAGCACCCTGATGGTGATTACACCGAGGACCGTCAGGAGCTGGGGCTTGGAGGAGTGAGAAGCGTGGCCATTTCAGGGTTCGAGAACTACGTCACGCAGGCCGTGGAGAAGGTTAGCGAAAGCCTCGTCAGCGTCAGCAGCATGCGCCTCGAACGGAGGTTCTTCGGAATCGTACCGCTCGAGGGACAGGGCTCGGGAGTCATACTCGACAAGAAGGGTCTCATCCTGACCAATAGTCACGTCATCGACGGTGCCGCCAGGGTTCAGGTCAGTTTCAAGGACGGTAGGACCTTGGTCGGCGAAGTCGTGGGGTCAGATGAGGCGACTGACATAGCCGTGATCAGGGTCGACGCCAGCAACCTGCCGGCCGCCGAGCTAGGCGACTCAGAGTCGCTCAAGGTGGGCCAGTTCGTGCTGGCCATCGGGAACGCCCTCGGGCTCCCCGGCGGCCCGACGGTCTCACTGGGGGTGCTCAGCGCCATGGGGAGGCCGCTCCCCGGCGCGGACCTCATCTTCGAGGGCCTCCTGCAGACCGACGCGGCGGTCAACCCTGGGAACAGCGGCGGCCCCCTCGCGGACCTCGAGGGGAGGGTGATCGGCATCAACTCAGCGATGATCCCCTTCGCGCAGGGCGTCGGGTTCGCGATACCCATCAACACCGTCAAGCGAATTACGAACGAAATCATGGAGAAGGGACGGGTCGCAAGGCCCTGGATCGGCGTATCCGGGCTAGACCTCACCCAACCTCTGGCGAGGAGGTACGGGATTCCTGCCCAGTCCGGGTTCTTCGTTGCCGAAGTGGTCCCCAACGGCCCGGCCCACGCGGCCGGGCTTCAGGCCGGGGACGTCGTCCTGGGAGCCGCAGGACACCAGGTCTCGCACACGAAAGATCTCCTCCTGGCCCTGTCGCAGGTAAAGCCGGGAGGATTCATCGAACTCGAAGTTGATCGGATGGGATCTCGGATACGGCTACGGATCAAGTCAGCAGAAGCGCCAATGGCGCAGCCCTCCTGGGGAAGGTGACGGGGAACCGCGCGTCGGGCTCCCCGAACGACGGCGAGCCCAGTCTAACTGGCCCGCCCTCGCTCACCTCTGTCGCCGGACAATCGCGCTCGGAACCCCGCCCTCCAGTTCCTTCGTGCTATCCCCTTCGTCGACGCCCGTACTCTTCTGAATTGCTACGTCCGACATCTAATAGATC
>Ga0187769_10000588_pt1 | contig 20032 bp, 13 predicted proteins | sample 0116_SJ02_MP02_1_FD_133140 | JGI IMG/M metagenome (GOLD analysis project Ga0187769, IMG submission 133140) | Tropical peat soil microbial communities from peatlands in Department of Meta, Colombia - 0116_SJ02_MP02_10_MG | ecosystem: Environmental > Terrestrial > Soil > Wetlands > Peat | place... | reverse complement strand
TCGCCGATTCCCGCTGCATCGTTCGTGTGATTGTGAACGTCAATGGTGTAAAACTTGGCGCGCTCCACTCGATGTGCGGGAACGTGAAGCATTGAGGTGGGATGAAAATCCTTCAGCAGCAGCGTTTTCTTTTGATCTGCATCCGTGGCAGGCTTGTAACCAATCTGGGACTGGAGTAGCGCCGGCTGTCCGAGAATCGCGCCGGTCAATGCCAGCAGCAGAAGGGCAATTAAGCATGGAGTGTTCCATCGCAGGCTGAGATGCTTTGGCAGGCAGCAAGATCGCGGGGAGCTTGCCAGCCGGGATCTCTCGATGCCGCGTACGTCATTACAACAAACTTCGGCCATAAGCCCTTGCCTGCTTCTTAAAGCAATCAGACGAACGAAACAAAACGCAACGATACGTAATACACCGCAAGAATCGTACATGTCAACCCCCGCTGAGCGCCAGGGATTTCTGTCACCGTGTGATATTTCGTGGCAGTGCTTAACCTCTAGGACTCGAAGCGAGTCGCTCCGTTTTCTGATAGGGTGTGAGGAGAGCAAGCAGACAAATTGCAATTTCTATCGGGAATATGCGGACAATCATAACTGACACTCCCATGAATGTGGCGCTCAAGCCCTTTCCCCTTGTCGATCTGAAGGCTCAATACCAGGGCATCAAGCCCGAAGTCGACGCGGCCATTCAGCGTGTCATGGAGTCGCAGCAGTTTATTCTGGGGCCAGAAGTCGAAAGCCTGGAGACGGAAATCGCAGCCTACTCGCAAGCCAAGTTCGGCATTGCGTGTGCCTCAGGTTCCGACGCTCTGTTGCTGGCGCTGATGGCCCTGGAGGTTGGTCCTGGGGACGAGATCATCACAACGCCTTTCACTTTCGTCGCTACGGGTGGCGCCATTGCCAGACTTCGTGCGAGACCGGTATTTGTCGACATCGATTCCGACACCTACAACATCGATCCTTTGAAAATCCAGGCGGCCATTAATGCGAAAACGAAAGCCATCATTCCAGTTCACCTGTTCGGCATGGCCGCTGACATGGACGCGATCATGCGGATCGCGGATGCCAAGGGCATTGCCGTGATCGAGGACGCCGCTCAGGCAATTGGCGCTCAGTATGCCGGGAAGCGAGTGGGAAGCATCGGCCTTTGTGGTTGTTTCAGCTTTTTCCCGTCCAAGAATCTCGGAGGTGCAGGGGACGGAGGTATGCTGACCACCAACGACAGCGCGCTGGCCGACAAACTACGCGTCTTGCGGACCCACGGGAGCCGTACCAAGTATGACTACGAGCTTCTGGGCATGAACAGCCGCCTCGATGCGCTCCAGGCAGCCATTCTCCGCGTCAAATTGAAGCACCTTGATTCCTGGTCGGAAGGCCGCCGACGAAAAGCTGATCGCTATTCACATCTGTTTAAGAATTATGAACTTGGGGACATGGTCAAGCTGCCGACTCTGCATCCGAAGTGCGATCACATCTACAACCAATATGTGGTACGTGTTGCAAAACGCAACGCATTGAAAGCTCACCTTCAGAATAATGGAGTGCCGAGCGAAATCTATTATCCCAGTCCTCTGCATTTGGAGCGTGCGTTCCGCTATCTCGGGTACAAACCAGGAGATCTGCCCGAATCGGAAGCAGCCAGCAAGGAAGTGCTGGCGATCCCAATCTTCCCAGAGATGACTGACGACAAGCAGAATCTTGTGGTTGAGTCCATTGCTGCCTTCTATTCTCGCTAACGACTCAATAAAGCATTCGTACAGGAGATTTATTTGCCAGGAAGTGACCGTCCTGAATATGAAGCGGGCCCAACAGAACTTTTTACCCTGGCAGGGTTTAGAGCAATGAAGAGGCTGATCGGCGCAGGTAGCGAGTTTCCGAATCGGAACAAGTTTGTTAACGAAATAAATACTAACCGCTCTCGCATTTTTTCCAAAAACCGTATATGCTTGTTCGGAAAAAATCCAGCTGCTTTCTAAAATTCCAATCACGCCGCTGCATCGCCTGAGTTGCACATGCGACGGTGGTAAGGTTTGCTATGTCTGTGGCGGTTGAGACGGTTCAAGTTTTCATCCTGGCCGAGAATCGGCTTCTGCGTGAAGCGCTTACGCGCATTCTGAACAAGAAGAGCGACCTGCGTGTGGTAGGCGCTTCGGCCTTCTCCCAGGATATCGTCCACCAGATTGCCAGTGCAGTCCCCGATGTCTTGCTTTCAGACTCTGCTGCGGTTGCCCTGTCCGAACTGCGTCTAGTCTCCGAGGTGCGTGCCGCACTCCCCGGCGTGAAAGTTGTCATGATCGGCATGGAGGCCGACCGCGAAACCTTTCTGCGCGGAGTACGGGACGGAATCGTTGGCTACATTTTGAAGGATGCTTCCGCCTTGGAGGTGGCTAGCTGTGTGCGTTCCGTAGCGAGCGGTGAAGCCGTTTGCCCCCCTTCCCTCTGCCTCACCCTCTTCGAGCAAGTGGCCAAGCAGAGCACGCATTCCACACACTTTTCCATTCGGCATAACCTCGGCCTCACTCGTCGCGAACAGCAATTAGTTCATATGATTAGCCGCGGATTGACCAACAAAGAAATCGCCGCGCAGCTGAACCTTTCTGAACAGACTGTGAAGAATCATGTTCATCGCATGTTGCGGAAGGTCGGCGCCAGCGACCGCCTTACTGCCGTGGAGCTATGCCGAACCCCTGGCGCGGTAGTGTGACACGATTTGGTCGCGGCTTTTTCGTTTGGTACTTTTTAGGTACCAAGAAACCGTCGGAGTCTGCGGCTTGTGCAAACTCTTTGGTACTGCCGGTAGCGATTTATTGGGCCGGATTTGAGTCTTACGTTTTCCCGCGTAATAGGAGAAACTGCACAGCACGGAGAAAATCGTGCCAAAGGTCAGAGTGTTGGTCGCAAACAGGCCCCGGTTGATGAAGGATCTAGTCCTTGCCACGATCGGAGATCAACCAGACATCGAAATCGTCGGGCAGACCGAGAATGAGACGGAAATTACCGAACTCGTCGAACGCACGCGTCCCGACTACCTGATCATTGCCTCGGAAGAACCAGAGACCCGTCCCGGGTTGAGCGGGTTCTTGCTGGGCCGTTACCCGCAGATGAAGATTCTTGCTCTTGCCGCAGAACGGAATAGCGGCATTTTTTATTGGGCTTTCGTCGATATCCGTTCCATGCGAGTTGAATCCTCTGAGCAGGGCATCCTGAGCGTGTTGCGGAACAAGCCGGAATTTGTGACCACTTAATCGCGCAGATGCAAATCGCAGGTGAATCGGATTTGAAAGAGAAATCGATCTCTCAATTAGGAATGGCCGTTGATGGGGAGTGCACGGAATTGCGCAGATTGCGTCGGTTCTCCGCGACTTCGACGAGGCGAGCGGGTTTGGTTAAGGCATCGGTTTGACTGTAAGCCTGACTTCCCGCGGCGCGGTCTGTTGCAAATTGCACGAGGATTGGTAGAAGCAGCTTAAATTGAACGGGTTAGCTCACAGATGCCCTGTAAGTGAGGGGGCGAAGCTGTAAAGAAATGGGTCCGGAAGCTATGGCGTTGGTCCAAGACGGGGGGAGCATCGCTGAATCGATCACGCTGGATTCTGTGCGCACAGCGGAGCAAGTCGGAACTCCGCTTCAAGTTCGCTGGTACGCGACCTACGTCTGCTCCCGGCACGAGAAGCAAGTCCTGTCGCAACTGCAGGAACGGAACATCAGTTGTTTCCTGCCCGTGTACCGCAGCATCCGCCGCTGGAAGGATCGGCGCAAGGAATTGGAACTGGTTCTTTTCCCAGGCTACGTATTTGTCCACATGGATTTGAAGGACCGCTTGCGAGTTCTGCAGCTGCCCAGCGTAGTTCGGTTTGTGAGTTTCAACGGACATCCGGCGCCGCTGCCAGATGAAGAGATTGAAATTCTTAGCAAGGGATTGGCCAGCGGAATCCGCGCCGAGCCACACCCATACTTGAAAGTCGGCCACCGTGTACGGGTCAGATCAGGACCGCTGGCCGGCGCCCAAGGCATCCTGATGCGACGAAAAGATAAGTTTCGCGTCGTGCTCTCTATCGATCTCATCATGCGTTCCGTCGCCGTGGAGGTCGATGAAGCGGATATTGAGCCTTACTGACCACATGAGTGTGATCTCTGCTCTGGACTTTATCTATCGCGTTTTACCCGTGAAAGCCCTTCCCCAAGGCAATTCAGATTTTCGGCTCCTCAAGCCGCGTAGAGGTGTTATGAGTAGACTCAGCCATATCTCTCGTCACTCGATAAACGTTTCTTTTGCTTTGCTCTGCATCGTGCTGGGATTTTCCGCCGCACTTTGGAGCCAGCAGCAGCGGCTCTCCTATATGCCGAGCACTGCGATTGATCAAGCTCACTCCCGCGCTGAACAAGAAGCGGAACAGATGGTTTCTCTGTCGGCGGATAAGATTATCGTGCTTCTCCGCGAGGAGACCGGGCTTCTTCTCCAAGTGAAAAAGGCACTCGTCAGAACGGCCTTCGAGCAGGGGCGAGTGCTCGACCCGAATGATCTCACCGATGATGCCTTGTTCCGCCTAATTCGTGAGGACGAGAAGATCCGAGTGATCGCAACACGTGAAATGGAAGACCGGCAATATATCCGGGCTAAACCTACGCGTGAGGAACTGGCGCGCAACCTCCCCTGCCGGGAGCCGATTGCCCCAACTGTAGGCGCCTCAATAAATGACCAAAGCCAGTCAATCGAGTTGAGTCGGGCTCACACACAGGAGGATTCATATTGGGCGAAGCATGATACAGACTTGGATTGTGACTTAGCGCAGTATCTTCCGCGTAGTATCACGTCACCGCTGTACGGGCAACAACCGCAATACACGCAAGCTCCATTTCAGCAGCAATATCCGCCGTCGCAGTACCCGCAATCGCAGTATCCCCAGCAGCAGCCCTACCCCCAGCCGCAGTATCCACAGCAGCAGTACCCCCCCCAGCAATATCCGGGGTCCCAACCGGGGTGGCAAACACCCTCCACGGACTACCGCCGCCAGCTTGATTTCACCCAGATGCAGCCGTCGCAGGGCTACTTCGGCATGGAGAGCGAACAGAGCCAGATGGCTTCCATCCAACCGGACGAGCTTCCCAGTCTGTTAAGCGCCAGCCAGACCAGCGGCTTCTCGGGCCTGTCAAGGAAGGGCACGGGAATGAGCGGTGGCGGAATTTCCACCTTGTCTCTGCCGCCCTCACTAGGTTCTTCCCTGAGTTCGTCGATAGGTTCACTACTCCAGGGGCAGAGTGGTGCCACCGGATTTCCGCAAGAGGCGCGCCTCGAAAATCAGCCGATGCCACAGCTTCAGCCCTACCCGTTACCCAAGCCACCTCAGCAACCGATGCTTCGTCATCGCCCAAACCCGTATGCTGATGTGCCCTCGCTGTACGACCTGTACGCGCAATACTCAAAACATTCTCCGACGCTAGATCGCTTTGGAGAAGATGTCTTCCGCAACGGAACTGGGAATCTAAACGAATTACCGATGGACCTCCCTGTCGGACCCGAGTACGTGGTTGGCCCCGGTGACGGGCTGAGCATTGACCTCTGGGGCGGAATTTCGCAGCGCCTGCAGCGCGTCGTGGATCGCGAAGGTCGCGTAGATCTACCGGAAGTCGGCGCGATCGAGGTCTCCGGCAAGAGTTTGGGCGACGTGCAGCACATCGTCCAGACTGTCTTGCGCAGCCAGTTCCGTGACGTTGACGCCGATGTGTCCCTTGCCCGCCTCCGCACGGTGCGTGTCTACGTGGTCGGTGATGTCGAGCGTGCCGGCGCCTACGACGTGAGTGCGCTGTCGACTCCCTTGAATGCGCTTTACACCGCCGGCGGACCTACCTCCGGCGGTTCGATGCGCATCATCCAACACTATCGTGGCAAACAGCTTGTCGAACAAGTGGACGCTTACGATCTTCTGCTCCACGGCATTCGTGGTGATCTGCAAAGGCTGGAGCCCGGGGATACGATTCGCATCCCACCGTTGAGTGGTGAAGTTACAGTGGAAGGAATGGTCCGCCGCCCCGCAATTTATGAACTGAATGGCGAGAAAAATCTCGCAGAGGTACTCGAATTGGCTGGCGGGGTAATGCCATCGGGCACTCTCCGCCATGTCGATGTGGAACGGGTGGAGAACCACGAAAGCCGCACCATGTTGCGGCTCGACATTCCGGAAACCAACAATCAGGAGCAGGTCAGGCAAGCGCTTGAGGATTTCAAAGTGCAGGACGGTGACAAAATCAAGATAACTCCCATCCTGCCCTATGCGGACAAAACGGTTTATCTCGACGGTCACGTTTCCCGCCCCGGAAAGTTCGCCTACCGGGACGGCATGAAAGTTACCGATCTGATCAAGTCCTACAGCGACCTATTGCCGGAGCCTTCGACAACTCATGCGGAGATCATCCGTTTGAGCCAGCCGGATTACACGCCGACGGTGCTGACCTTCAACCTTGGCGATGCGTTGGCTGGCAAGGATCAAGACCTGGTGCTTAAGCCGTTTGACACGGTTCGAGTCTTTGGCCGGTACGATTTCGAGGATTTGCCGGTGATCACCGTCACGGGCGAGGTGCGTGATCCTGGCGACCATCTGACGAATGGAACACCCCACCTGAGAGACGCAATCTATCTGGCTGGTGGAACGACACGTGACGCCCTCCTCGACGACGCTCAGGTTTTCCGCAAAACTAGCGACGGGAAGCTCAAGGTGATCAGCGTAAATCTGGCCAACGCGCTGAACGGCGACGCCAAGGACAACATCGAGCTTGAGCCGAAGGATCGGATTTTTGTTCATCGTGACCTCAATAAACTTGATCCACCGACGGTGACCATCGAGGGCGAAGTCGGTCGTCCCGGCAAGTATCCGTTGGGCGAGAACATGACTGCGTCGGGTCTGGTTCGTCTGGCCGGCGGTTTTAAGCGCGGCGCCTACACCCAAGAGGCTGACCTCACTCGGTACGAGTTGGAGCAGGGAACGAAGGTTGTTAGTGATCACGTGTCAGTGCCAATTGCCAAGGCTATGCTCGAGGAAGCGGATGCCGACGTAAGACTGCGCGATGGCGATGTTCTGACCATTCGCCAGATCACCGGCTGGAAGGACGTTGGTGCGACCATCAAAGTTACCGGGGAGGTGGTTCACGCCGGCACCTACGGAATTCAGGAGGGTGAGCGTCTAAGTTCGGTCATCCAGCGAGCCGGCGGATTCCGTGGTGACGCTTATCCCTATGGAGCGATCTTCGAGCGAGTGCAAGTGAGGGAACTGGAGGAGAAGAACCGAGCTGACCTGATCCAGCGCGTGCAGTCCGAAGAGGGCGAAGTGAAACTGCTTCCCGGCATGGATTCAGACCAGACTGAAACGGCGAAAGCGGCAACGTTGCAGTACAAGACCACGATTGTGAATCTGTTGAATACGCCTCCCGCGGGACGCCTGGTTATCCATATCTCGGACAAGGTTCAACACTGGGCCAATACGTCGAGCGATATTTTTGTCAGGAATGGTGATGAGATCTACATTCCCAAGAAGCCCAATGTCGTGATTGTCGACGGCTCCGTTTACAACCCAACGGCAATAACCTACAGGCCAGGCAAGAATGCCGGCTGGTATTTGAGACAAGCCGGCGGACCAACGGATATGGCCAACAAGAAAGCCATCTTCGTTATCCGTGGGGATGGTTCCGTGGCGGGCGGCCCGGGAGGTATGTTCGGCGGCGGAGCCGAAAGCGCAGAGCTGCGCCCAGGCGATATGGTTATGGTTCCGGAGAAAGCTTACTCCATCAACACGAAGTGGAAAACGACTCTGGAAGCCGCTCAGCTTGCCTACGCCGTGGGCATCGCAATTCAGATCGGGAGAACGTTCTAGGTCGGACGCATGAAGTGCGGCGTCCTTGGTCTTGGAGTGCTCCTGCTTGTGACGCCCGGATTCGGTCCTAAAATGTGGTCTCAAGATGGTGCGCCGGCGGTGCCAGCGGGCAATATGCACGAGTCCGGATCGCCTGCTAAGCAAAAGCCGGAGCGCGAGTATTTTTTGCAGCCCGGTGAAGATCCCGAGAACCGGTTGGTTTCCCCTTTTGTCAAACACTTGGTCGGGGATCAAAAAGAGTTCTGGACCGAACCAACGCGCCTTCACGTCAAAGATTTGAAATGGATTGCTCCACTTGCCGGCGTAACCAGTGCGTTCATCGCCAGCGATAGCTGGTGGGCGAAACAGGTTCCAGCGAGTCATGTGTCGACCAGCAAGAAAATTTCAGACTACGGCACATATTCGTTGATCGGGCTTGGCGGAGCGTCGTTTGTATTAGGTCACATGAACCACGATGACCATCTCTCAGAAACGGGACTGCTCGCGGGCGAAGCTGCCATTGACAGTACTGCCGTGGCGTACGCTTTCAAAGAAATTACCCAGAGACAACGTCCTTACCAGGGGAGTGGAAACGGAGATTTCTTCACCGGCGGCAGTTCTTTTCCCTCCGAGCACTCGGCCATTGCCTGGTCCATCGCCAGCATCTGGGCGCACGAATATCCCGGATGGTTCAGCCAAATGGCGGCTTACGGGCTTGCCACTACTATTACCACGACTCGTGTGACCGCCAAGCAGCACTTCCCCACGGACGCGATCATCGGCAGCGCCCTCGGCTGGTACTTCGCTCGCCAGGTTTACCGTGCACACCACGACCCCGAAATCGGAGGGTCAGGATGGGGAAGCTTGGTGGAGGAGAAAACCGGCGAGAAAGTCCGCAACCCGAATTACATGGCTTCCCCCTACGTCCCACTGGACAGCTGGATCTATCCAGCACTGGAACGCCTGATTGCACTGGGCTACTTGAAATCCGCGGTGCTTGACATGCGTCCATGGACTCGCATGGAGTGTGCCCGCTTGTTAGAAGATGCGGAAGACAGGTTTCCTGACAACGGCGCGGATGAAGGCGAACCTGGAAAGCTCTACGCAGCTCTGAGGACCGAATTTGGGACAGAAGTCGCAAGGCTGGACGGTGCAGCCAACGTCGGTGCACGGGTTGAATCCATATACACACGCTCCATGGGGATCTCAGGTACGCCGCTTCGCGATGGTTTTCACTTCGGCCAGACGATCATTAATGACTACGGACGCCCTTACGGGAGCGGTTTTAACGAGATCGCAGGGTTGACCGCAGATGCCGAAGCTGGACCCGTCTCATTCTATCTCCGCGGCGAATATCAGCACGCACCGGCAATGTCGGCATACCCTGCGTCTGTTTTAGCGGCAACAGCCGCAGCCGATGGCACTCCGCCGCTGGCGAATGGGACAGCCGCGTTCAACAGTTTTCAATTACTCGACAGCATGGCGTCGTTCAACATCAACAATGTTCAGATTTCCGTCGGGAATCAGAGCGAGTGGTTGGGTCCGGGTGAGTCAGGGTCCCTTTTGTTAAGCAATAATGCAGCCCCGTTCCCGATGGTGAAAATTGATGATGTTGTGCCCCACGAGATTCCAGGCTTGTCGCGCGTGTTAGGATCAGTCCGGGCAGAATTCTTTGTGGGTCAGCTTTCGGGGCAACACTGGGAACTCTGTGGTCTGTCGATTGCCACTTGTGAATCTTATCCCGGACAACTCATCAAGGCTGGCCAAATTAACCAGTACATAATGGGACCAATTATTTCCCCCCAACCTTTCATTCACGGAGAAAAGATCAGTTTTCAGCCGACTCAGAATTTGGAGTTCGGCATGGGCGTGACGGCTATGTTCGGTGGGCCATTTCTCCCAGTCACCTTCGGCAATTTCTTCCGAACCTACTACGTTCACTCGCCGACTGCCGCCAACAATCCTGGCAAGCGAATTTCAGCGGCTGATTTTACGTATCGGATACCGCGTCTGAGGAATTGGCTCACGTTGTACCTGGATTCTTTGGTGGTAGATGAGGTTTCACCAATCGGTTCAGGCCGTGCTAATGTCAACCCCGGAATTTATCTGCCGCAGCTACCCAAAATCCATAAACTGGACATGCGGGCAGAGGGTATTAACGAATCCCGCACGAAGGAATTCGGTCCCGGTTTCGTCTATTCAGATTTTCGTCGATTCCTTTCCGGTTACACGAACGACAATTACCTTCTGGGAAACTGGATTGGCCGTGCTGGCCGGGGCGGACAGGGGTGGTTGACGTATTCGTTTTCACCTCGAACGAAATTTCAGTTGGGCTATCGTCTGCAGACAGTTTCACCTAGCTTCATTGGCGGCGGCCGCTTGGCAGACTATTCTGGGCAAAGTGAGTTTATGCTGGGGCGCGATTTGTCGATCTCGGGTATGCTTCAGTATGAACAATGGCGGTTTCCAGTTCTGACACCGAACAGGCAGTCGGATGTCACCGCTTCCGTTCAGCTAACCTATTATCCCAAGTGGCGGACCAGATAGGTGTGGGCGGCGACCATTTTGGAGATTACATGTTACTAGGGACCGAAATCCACAAGTGGAACCAGATTGCTTTCCGTCGCTGCTGGGTTTTGATCTATGGCAGTCAAGACCGGAACCTGATCGTAGAGTGCTCCAACGGAGCGAGCTGTTGCGGCTGGGTATGGTGATTTTGGAATGAAGCGCAGCGATCAGACTATAACGAGTGTCATAGAGGCGCAGGCGGAACTAGAGCCCGGTGGCAACGGGTACACGAACGAAACTCTAGCGAGCGAACCGCAGGTTAGTCAGCAGGAATGGTTCTGGCTGCTGTGGGAGACACGCCGTCTCCTATGGCGTTGGACCATCCGCGGGCTAATCGTCACGACAATCATTGCTTTTGTGATCCCTAAGCGGTATGAATCCACCGTCCGTCTTATGCCGCCCGATTCGATGTCTAGCTCTGGTTCCGGCCTCGCGTTGCTAGCCGGGATGGCGAGCAGGGGAGAGGGAGGGTCAGCGTTGGGGTCAACCTTAGGTGGAGTTGCCGGCGATCTGCTGGGACTGCAGAGCACAGGAGCGCTATTTGTCGACATGCTGCGCAGCCGCACAGTCGCGGACCATATCGTTGACCGCTTTGATCTGAGAAAGGTTTACGGCGTTCGTCTCCGTCAGGGTGCACGCAAGACTCTCGCTGCCCGTACCGATGTCGCCCTCGATAAAAAGAGCGGCGTCATTACTGTCACAGTCGCGGACCGAGATCCGCACCGGGCAGCACAGATCGGTCAGGCATATGTGGAGGAACTGGACCGCTTGGTTGCTGACGTCAGCACCTCGTCAGCAAGGCGCGAAAGAATCTTCATCGAGCAGCGGCTGAAGACGGTCAAGCAGGATCTCGATAGAGCATCGAAGGAATTCAGCGAGTATTCCAGCAAGAACGCTACCATCGATGTAAAGGAACAAGGAGCGGCCATGGTTGCGGCCGCCGCCGCGTTACAGGGCCAGCTCATTGCCGCCCAGTCGGAACTCGAGGGTCTGGAACAGATTTATACCGACGGTAACGTCCGGATTCGCTCTCTCCGCGCGCGTGTCGAGGAGCTCAAACGCCAACTGGAGAAACTCGGAGGCGATACTCCAACTTCAGGTTCTGATCCAAATGCATCCAATTCGGGCGAACTCTACCCTTCCATTCGAAAGTTACCGCTACTGGGAGTGCGTTGGGCTGACCTTTATCGAGAGACCAAGATCCAGGAAACCGTCTTTGAACTCCTCACCGAGCAATACGAGATGGCGAAAATCCAGGAAGCCAAGGAGATTCCGAGTGTCAAGGTGCTTGACGCCGCCGACGTTCCGGAAAAAAAGTCTAGCCCTCCGCGTTTACTTATCATGATCCTGGGCACGTTCCTGACATTCACCGCTGGCGTCGCGTGGGTCTTAGGGACCGCCTTCTGGCAGCAAACGGACCCGCACGACTCGCGCAAGCAGCTTGCTCAGGAGGTCGGCAATAAGATCCGATGGAGGCTCGCGAAACTGCTTGAACCCTTGCGAAACCGATTTCGCGGTAGCAAGCAGGAGCAAGACAGCGGAACCGATCCAGCTTCGTAGAAAATCCTAACATCGAGTCAGAACCTGTCCACGAGTACAGACTGATATGGTCGCGTGCAGCGTCATAGTCCTCAACCACAATGGGAAGCACTTTCTGAAGGACTGCCTTCAATCTCTTCGTCAACAGACTTGCAGGGATTTTGAGGTGGTCCTGGTGGATAATGCTTCTCAGGACGGCTCAGTCGAGTTCACCAAGAACGAGTTCCCTGACGTGCGGGTCCTGGCTCTCACGGAAAACCACGGGTTCTGTGGCGGCAACAACGCGGGCATTCGTGACGCTTTGGCGCGTGGCTCCAACTCTGTTCTTCTGCTGAACAACGATACCATCGCAGCCCCCGATTTCCTGGAACAGATGCTTCAGGTCTTGAACAATAATCCTGACGCGGCTGTGGTGTGTCCCAAGATTTTCTTTGCGCGTGAGCCCCAATTGCTGTGGTACGCGGGGGCAGAGTTCAACATCTGGACTTCCCGATCGCGATATACAGGCTGGAGGGAGGAAGACACCGGGAAGTACGACGATATTCGTCCGATCACGCAGGCCACAGGCTGTGCCATGCTGGTTCGCACGTCTGCCATCCGTGATGTCGGTCTGCTTAACGAACGATATTTCGTCTATGTTGAAGATTTGGAATGGTCAGTACGTTTTTCCCAGCATGGTTATTCGCTCCTGTATGCGCCAAAAGCCCATCTCAAGCATTTTGACGGCGGCACCAACGTTAGATCAGGTAGCGAGTTTCGTCGCCAGTACCTGAGTACTCGCAACCTGTTGTTCCTGTGTTGGGAACAAGCGCGCTGGTGGCAGTGGCCGACATATTTGCTGGGATTCCTGGTTTTTCATGCTGGATTCTATAGCGCTCTGCGATTGAAACAGCGCGATTATCGAGCGTTCTGGGCGATTTATCGGGCAATCTTCGATTCTCTGAAGTCGCAGTCAACCTCGGTCACCATTTCCAAAGAGAGATCTCAGATTGCTCAGAACCCTTCATGAAGATCGGTATTGACGTTCACAGCATCGGCCGCGGAAGTGGGGGCAATGAAACCTACTACAAGTGTCTTTTGGAAGGTTTGCTGCGCACGAACGCTCAGCATCGATATGTTCTCTACTCTACTAATGTGGGATCACTGCGAAGCGCAGGCTTTCCGCATCCCAATTTCCTCATCCGGGATATCAAGCCGGGGGACCCCTATAGCCGAATCATTTTCTCTTTCGCTGTCCAACTCAGACGTGAACCGGTCGACGTCTTTCATGCGCAGTTTATTGTGCCCTCATTCCTGAAGTGTCGGACAGTTACCACCATTCCAGATATCGCTTATGAGCACTTTCCTGAATTTTTCCCACCTTATCAAAAGGCATGGTCGAAGGTATTGATACGGCGGTCAGCTAGGCGGGCGGACCATATAATCACCGTCTCCCAGTATTCCAAGAACGACCTCGTGAACACATATGATATTCCTCCGGAGAAGATTACCGTAACCTACGAAGCAATTGGCAATGAGTTCTACCCGCGCGATAACAGTCAGGCGCGGGATAGAATTGCGAGTCGCTACGGAATCGGTTCACCCTTCGTCCTTTACCTTGGACGACTTCAGGGTCGCAAGAACCTGGTCCGTCTGGTGGAAGCCTATTCAATTGTGCGGCAAGCTGGCTGCCCTCATAAGTTGGTGTTGGCCGGTGGCAAAGATTCTATGTTCATGCCGGTGGTAGAGCGAATAAGAGAACTTCGCTTGGAAGAAGATGTTGTGTTCCCCGGTTATATCCCGTCCCAGGAGGTTCCGTGGTTCTACAACGCCGCCTCCGCCTTCATTTATCCTTCGCTTTTTGAGGGGTTTGGTTTACCTGTGGTGGAAGCCATGGCTTGTGGAACTCCGGTCGTTACCGCACGAGGGTCTGCGCTTGAGGAGATAGCCGCAGGGGCAGCGTTAATTGTCGATCCGCTCGACGTAACCTCTATCGCCGGCGGACTGCAAAAGGTTCTGGAGGATCAGGATCTGCGCTCACGGCTTATTAATGCCGGGTTGAAGCGAAGCGCCTCCTTCAGTTGTGAGGAGACCGCACGACAAACAGTCGCCGTATACGAGAAGGTCCTTGGAACCGAACTGGTGCCGGAACTACTCGGCGATTGGACGCCGAATCGGGCTTACAGCAATTCGAAACGACTTTAGAAAATAGTGCTTGGTGGAACATCTGTGAGCTCGGCAGCTTCAGAACGCGCGGCAGATGAGCTGATTCCTACGCCAGCCCAAGCGGCAGGGCGGAATCTGGCCCGCGGCACTTCCTTTCTAAGAGATTTCGGCGCATTTGCCGCTGCTAACGTTGGCTACTTGGTACTCAGCGCGGTTCTAGCATTCCTTCTTCCGCGTTTGCTCACGGTGGAGACATATGGTCACTACCGCATGTTTATTCTGTACAGCGGTTTCGTGGGGTTGTTGCACTTGGGGTTCTTGGATGGATTATTGATCCGCTGGGCAGCCGATCCGGAGGGCTTGATCGCTGGCGAGATGGTGCCCGCTGCTACCTTCCTGGGGTTACTTCTGGGATCCATCGTACTGGCCTTTGTACTCGTGGCCGCCGCATGGGTTCGCGGCATTTGGTTGTGGATCCTGCTGGGAACTGCTGCTTATGCCCTCATATATAACGGCTCGGCTCTGGTTCAGTATGCCCTGCAAGCCCGCAAGATGTTCGCAGCGCTCTCCATTTATACCATTGGACTTCCGGCCGGGTTGCTGTGCTTCGTGGTTGTAGCCTACTTTGTGCGGAAGCTGAATTTTTTCTCTCTTCTGTCGGCCTATGTGTTGGTCTACGGCTTCGCCACGGTTGCACTCTGGGGGCTTTTGCACCACCGCATTCGCTGGCACTGGCCTACTTGGGCAGAAATCTGGCATTCCGGAAAGTTACATCTGGGGTTGGGATGGAGCATACTGGTTGCCAGCTCGCTCGCTAACATCGCGCTAGCCCTGGACCGGGTCGTACTGAGCGCTCGATTTTCTGTTCGTGACTTTGCCATTTACAGCTTCGCCGGCAATGCCCTGGCACTGACCTATGCCATGATTGTGTCGCTATCACGCGTGGTCTTCCCCTACCTTTCGGATGGAGTGTCGGATGAGGAACTCAGACGCATTTACGGACTGGGGGAGGAAGCGATACTGGTACTGTGGGCAGGCAGCCTCACGGTTTTCTTCCCTATCGCTTGGTTGATCCTGTTTTGGCTACCCAACTACATTCCTAGCTTGCCATTGATCCGAATATTGTTGCTGGCAACTGGCTTCACCACCAGCATTCAAGTGTTACACGGCGCCTATTTCCGCATTGCCCGCAAGCAGGATCGTTTTCTCATCGGTGCTTTTGTTGCGCTGGGTAGTGCAGCACTGCTCCTCTTATATGGTGCGGTGGCAAAACGGCTTGAATGGGTCGCTATAGCAATGGTCGGCTCCGCTCTCGCGTGGTGGCTGGTCAATGAGCTATTGCTGAGGGATGTCATTGGCCATGACGCCGGCCGCATCTTGCGCAGCCTAAGCCTAATCGTCCTGTGTGGGGCTGCGTTTCTGTTCTGTGCGTCTCGCCAGAACCTCGTTTTAGGCTGCGTGGCATATGTGCTCTGGATCGTCTTGGTTGTCGAAGTCTTTGGTCGACGCGTGCTCCGGCTCGCACACGCCCCGGTCCGGAGGCTCCTAGCCAGTATCATGCCCATGGATGGTTTAGCGGCCGATATGGGGCCCCAATCCCAAAGCTAGGATTTGATTAGGATTTGAAATGTCTGATCGTCCTGTGGCGCTGCTCTCGATGCATTCCAGCTCGCTCCAGCATCGTGTAGCTGTGCCACTTTATGTGTCTCTCGCCGTTACCTATGTTCTTGCTAGTGTTCTCATCGCCATGTTGGGCTTGGCACCATCATGGCTCGTCTTGGCGCCGCCAGCACTTTTCCTGCTTTTATATCTGACCTGGCGGTGGCCACTGTACTGTTTGCTACTGCTTATGCTGCTTCTGCCATTCCAGCCGGCGGCTCTACTTTGCATGAAGTTCTTTCACTTCCCTGATGTGGCGGTGACCGTGGTCTCGGGTACTAAAGAAATGGTAATGGCACTGCTTTTCGTCATGTTGGCGCTAAGAGGCAAGCATCGCCTGATATTGGCGGATTGGTTCCTTTTGTCGCTGCTCTTCGTGTCGATCTGCGTTGCCCTTTTCTCAGGAAACCCCGACCTGCTCGTGACCCTGAAGGACGATTTCAGCTTTGTCTTGGCCTATGCCGTGGGCCGAGTGCTGGTAACCAGTGAAGACCAACAAGCTTACTTTGTTGGCATCGGAACTGCGGTTTTGGCCTTCGTTGCGGTTTTAGGAATCATCGAATTTTTGTTTGTTGGATCTGCGCCTCGGCTGCTTGTAGCCGATATCAACCCGAACCAGTTTTACGCGGGCACTGCAACCCTTGGTGCTGAAGGTCTGCAAGGATCCCGCGCCGCCTCCACCCTGTCCAGTCCAATCGAGTTCGGTCATATGTGCGTTATGGGTCTGCTCTTGCTGGCGGGTTACCGTCGCTTGTTGAAATGGCCGTACATTGTAGCAACTGCAGCTCTCAGTGGAGGACTGATAGCCTCCGTCACCCGCTCGGCATGGCTTGCTGTCCTTGTTGGGTTTACGGTCATCGCACTAAGAACAAGACAGAAAGCGAAATTCTTCTCACTGTTTGCTTTGGCGGTTCTCGCTTTGTTTGCGGTGGCTCCCTACATCGGCATGTCGGATTTTTTGAGCCTGACTCTGGAACGCAAGGAGTCATCGCTGGTTGGGCACGAGCAAAGCGTGGTTGAGATGACCCAATATCTTCTTGAGCATCCATTCGGCAGTGGACCGGGCACGGTCGGCAACCGCGCGCTGCAACGCACCTCCGCGAAACGCGTGCTGGAAGTAGAAAGCAGCTACATATATTTCGGTTTGGAGTATGGCGTAATAGGTAGCCTGTTGTTCCTCGGGTTCTGCTTGCTGGTGGTGTTTGCCACCTTTCGAAAGAGTTCCCCCCTGGGTGTGGCCGCATCGGCACTCGCTATCAATTTCCTGATCTTTTCCGGGTTGATGTCGCCTCCATTCGACTTCCCATCAGCCGCCTGGACTTGGATTCCCATTGGCATGGCCGCGACTCCGATAGCGCACCTGGCTACACCTCACGGAGGTATGGGTGGCTAGTGGCGGATCTCACGTGATGTCAGACCTAGCTAGGCCGTGAACCAATCTGTCACGCCTGTATCTCCAACCGATAACGATTGGAACGAAGGCCACGCGCGCCAACAACTCTTGTTGCTTTATGTGAACGCTCCGCGAACTTGTCCTCCGACTTGGGCAGAGAACGTTGGCGCGTAGTCCGCAGCCGGAAGCGCTTCTAGGATTCGAAGAATGTCGTCTGCACCATCGAAGTACGATTTGGCCGTCGCTTACCGCATTTACCCTAAGGTTGCTAAGGCTGCGGCAGGCTTACCGTTTAGCGAAGATAAGTACTGTTTCGCTGATGCTTGTCTCAGGTCATTTCGACAGTCGCTCGGCAATCTCCGAGCGAAGATGTGGGTTCTGTTGGACGGCTGCCCTCCTGAGTATGGTGCTCTCTTCCGCCAATATTTTGACGCTACAGATCTTGAGTTGATATCGCTGGCAGGTGTCGGAAACCTGCAAACATTTAGTAAACAGATCGAAATCTTGCTGGAGCAACAGGACGCTGAGATCGTTTACTTCGCAGAGGATGATTACTTCTACCTGCCCGGCCAATTTCACTTGATGATCGATTTCCTTCGGAGCTCTTCGGATGTTGACTTCGTGAGTCCTTACGACCACTTGGATTGTTACACGCTGAAGTTACACCACCATCGCAAGTGGCTTAGGGTATTCGCTGATCGTCATTGGCGTACGGCGGCGTCGACATGCCTGACTTTCCTCACCACACAAAGAACACTACGCGAGACGCAGGGAATATTCCGTAGCTACTCTCGAAGCAACTTCGATGCCAGCCTTTGGCTAAGCCTAACCAAGCACAGCTTGTTCAACCCTCTCCTTTTCTTGCACTACGCCACGAAACACTCCTGGCTTGGCAAGATTGTTGTCAAAGCATGGCTGTACAACTGGTCGCAGATCCTGCTTGGCCGACGCCGGAAACTTTGGGTTCCAGTTCCCGCTATCGCTACTCATATGAACGTTCAGGCTCTCTCTCCTGCGATCGACTGGCCGATGTTGATGCGGCAGCAGGCAGCTTCCGTACCTGAGTCTTATTGGGGCGTGACGTCCTGAACTTGATTCGTACAATTCCGTACCTTAGATCGCCAAGAGTTCAACGAATGCGCATCGCAATGATCGGTATCAAAGCTATCCCTGCTAAGTATGGGGGATTTGAGACTGCGGTGGATGAGATCTCTCGTGGCCTGGTAAAAGCCGGACACAGCGTTGTGGTATACAATCGGGCCGGCATGAGTGACCACCCGGGACGGTTTTACGAGGAAGTGGAGCTGGTTACCCTGCCTACAGTCTCAACGAAAAATCTAAGTACCATCTGCCATGTCCTCCTCTCAACCCTACACGTTGTTTTCCAGCGCGTGGATGTGGTGCACTATTTCACCACGGGAGCAACCCTGTTCGCACTCGTGCCTCGGCTTTTGGGCAAAAAGGTTGTCTGTTCGGTGGACGGAACAGACTGGCAGCGGGCCAAGTGGGGTCGCTTTGCGCGCTGGTATTTGCGGCTCTCCGAGCGTCTTGCCGTGCTTTTCTGTCATGGACTCATTTCCGATTCGCGGGATGTGATGAGCTACTACGAGCGAATGTACAGCGCGTCTTCTTCCTGCATCGTTTACGGGATGCGTGAATACCGATCCGAAAAGCGGGATGTACTTGAACGCTTTGGCTTACGGGAGAGAGATTACGTACTGTTCGTGGGCCGACTGGTGCCGGAGAACAATGTTCATTACCTGATCCAGGCATTTGAAAAAACACTCACCGAAAAGAAGTTGGTGATCGTTGGCGACGATCCCTGGGAGAAGGACTACGTTCGTTCGCTGAAGTCCACTCGCGATCCCCGTATTCTCTTTACTGGGGGGGTATACGGGGACGGCTATGCACAACTGCAGCAGAACGCCTACGCTTTTGTCCTGCCGGATGAGGTCGGCGGGACTCACCCTGCGCTGGTCGAGGCGATGGGCTTCGGCAACTGCGTTCTGGTGAATGATACGCCCTCGAACCTGGAAGTAATTGGGGAGAGCGGTTTTCGTTACCGTGGCACGACAGGCGCTGAGGATCTACGATGGCAGTTGCAAATGCTTCTGGATAAACCGGCTCTGGTGGAGGAATACCGGCTAAAAGCCTCGAGACACGCACAAGAGCATTATCGCTGGGAAGATGTTGTTCGCCGCCATGCTCTGTTCTATCAGGAGATACTGGGGGCTGGAGGGTGCTCGGAATCCCCAGATCTTGCAAAGTCAGAAAGCGCGTAATTCCCCATGTTTAGCTCGGCGGCTGAGGTTCACGAACCGGTTGTTTTGGCGGAGAACTGGGGTAATCCGGTATACAACGCTTGTAAGCGAATTTTCGATGTAGTGGTTTCTGCGCTTCTCTTGGTGATGCTTTCCCCGGTATTCCTGCTGTTGATGCTGCTGGTGAAGTTTACGTCGCCCGGGCCGATTTTCTATCGCTGGAAGGTCGTGGGCATGGGTGGACGGCCTTTCAAAAGCTATAAGTTCCGTTCCATGGTAGCCAATGCCGACGAATTGAAGGCCATGCTCATGGCCCAAAACGAGATGACTGGCCCGGTTTTTAAGCTGGCTCATGATCCGCGGATTACTGGTTTAGGGGCGTGGATGCGACGCTACAGCTTGGACGAGCTTCCCCAGATTTACAGTGTCATCAAAGGTGACATGAGTCTGGTGGGGCCCAGGCCGCCGCTTGAGACCGAATACGCTCGGTTCACCATGTTCCAGAAGCAGAAGCTGGCGGTTAAGCCTGGAATCACTTGCCTTTGGCAAGTAAGTGGACGACACCGCGTCCGCGATTTTGACGAGTGGGTTAAACTTGATCTGGAATACATCCAAAACTGGTCCCTT